>Ga0129324_10000213_pt1 | contig 41675 bp, 40 predicted proteins | sample CPBDNA_7_FD_96879 | JGI IMG/M metagenome (GOLD analysis project Ga0129324, IMG submission 96879) | Freshwater to marine salinity gradient microbial communities from Chesapeake Bay, USA - CPBay_Spr_15_0.2_DNA | ecosystem: Environmental > Aquatic > Marine > Coastal | place: USA: Chesapeake Bay...
AGACACGCGATGGCCGCCTCATTCAAGCTAACCCATGGGGACCTTGGGCTCCGGTCGCTACGCTCCCTATGCCCAACGCCCCCATGGGCGCTTCGTACACCACGTGGAGGGACACAAGCATCTGATTTTTAATGAACCGTTAGAATTCTACAGCAACGCTTTCTGATGCTGACTCACCGATTGACCCATCACACCAACGATGACGATGATCCCTACACCAACGTGTTCTACGACACTCTCGTGAATCTCATTGATGATCTAACGCACCATGTGAATGCGAACGATAATGCGATTGAGATAGAGTATGATGAAGAGTTGATGAGTATCACTATTCGCCGATGCTAACGAGATTCCGCAACCTTCCTAAATGCATCAAGCGCCATCTCTTCATCAAGAACACCTGACTGAACCATATCTACAAGTTTTCTGACTGCTGCTGATTTCGTTTTCTCACCAGTTTTGCTCTCAAACTTCGTCAGTTCTTTGATGAAAGCGTCACCAGAGATGTGTCTTCCATAGTGATTTCGTATTTGATTGACGCCAGTGCCCATATTTGTCGCCAACTGATAGACATCAACATTCTGCTTCAACCTTGCGATTGCATAGAAGTGACGTAATGAATACAGCGTTCTTGCCTTGCCATCTTTTGACAAACGAAGACCTTCTTCCCTACCCTCGTATTCACAACGACGAAGAAAGTTCTTGAACGAGACACTTAAATCAACTGTTGAAAGCGAACCATCTTTTTGCTCGCTGTAGAATATCAAATCGTTTGCGACATTGTGTTTAGATGCTTCTTTATACTCATCCATAACACCGATGATGTGACTGCTATGCGCTACTGCTGTTCTGCCCCGACGAACCTTTGATGTTTCACCACGAACGCTGACGACCAATATCTTCTCGCCGTCGTCACCCGTGCGAACATCCAAATCGCCCCAAACTAACTGCTTCAACTCACCGACACGCATTCCTGTTGATGATGCCAACAGAACGAATGCTCGCATCATCAATCGTTGAAACTTGTGAAGAGAATGAAGACGTTTGTCTGCGAACTTGCCTCTGCACATTGCATAGTTGAACAGATTGCTCGTCAGCACCTGATATTCGTGTTCTGTGAAAGTGTCTCTAAAACTGTCGCCACGCTCATTCTTCGCCATCGCATCCTGTGCGCTGATTTTGATCGTGCGAGCGAGATGACCTTCTTCCGTTGCTACCCGCAGAAACTCATTTATCAGCGATGCTTCTGCTTTGAGAGTCGCAAATGATGCTGTTGTCGCCACATTCTTTGATGATTGTGATTTCGCACCGATACGCTTCTCATTGAGTTCAATCCGCTTCTTCCCCTCTTTCGTGCTCCAGAAGTTCAACCGATATTCCCAATACCCATCACAAAACTTCTTATTCAGTTCCGAGATATTCTGCTTACCGAAATACCTAGACATATAGCGTTCATAAACACTGCGCTTCCATTGAGCACGAGATGCTGTGAAGTTATGTCTCTTCCTCTCAATCCAGTCGTAGAAAAACTTATCTACCGTTAGTTCAGTGAGAGAAAACCCGCCCTTATGACGAACCAGTAAGTCTTCATATGCGCCTTCTGCGAATACCATTGCTTTTGCCGCATCGTTTGTTCCGCAACTGCGACGAACATATCCCCGAACGGCAGTTATCTTCGCACGAAAGAAATATGTATCTGCTTCAATGTCTCCACGCCGATGAATGAGAAGACGAGAACCGTAGATGCTGCTTTCGTGTCTATCTTCATATGATTTTTCGCCCACGAAACTCCCTCCATTATAGCAATGAGAACTGATTGCTCCACGAAGAACTATAAACTGATTGAGACTCATACGAGACTTTCGCAATCTAAAAAGCAAGCATTTCTGCGACTCGTGACTCATTCGTGACTCAAAAAAAAATGCGCTATCCGAAGATAACGCATTGAAAACATTGAATGTTTTTTGTGTAAGTATCAGCGCTTCGAGAACTGGAAGCTCCGACGTGCTTTGGCGCGGCCGTATTTCTTACGTTCAACGGTCCGGCTGTCGCGGGTCAGGAAGCCGACCTTCTTGAGCGGGCCACGAAGGTCCGGCTCATAAAGGGTCAGCGCGCGCGAGATGCCGTGACGTACGGCGCCTGCTTGGCCCGACAAGCCGCCACCTTTAACGGTGACGAACACATCGTACTGGCCTTCGCGACCGGCCACTTCGAACGGCTGGTTGATCACCATCCGCAGCACGGGGCGTGCAAAATAGGTCTCAAACGTGCGACCGTTGACGGTGATTACACCGCGGCCCGGCTTGATCCATACGCGGGCGACGGCGTCTTTACGACGACCCGTTGCATACGCACGGCCTTGTGCATCGATTTGCTGAACACGCGGGGTTTCCGCTTCGCCGGCCTGCGCTGCGAGCGCGGGATCAACGATGTCCTTGAGATCCTCGAGGGTTTTGGTTTCCTCAGACATGGATCATGTCCTCTTATTTTTTGGGTTCATGCCGGCGACGTCGAGCGTCTCTGGCTGCTGGGCTGCATGCGGGTGTTCGGTGCCGGCGTAAACGTGCAGCTTTTTCAGCTGCTGACGGCCCAACGGCGACCGCGAAATCATACGCTCGACCGCTTTTTGAACAACACGCTCAGGAAACTTGCCGGCCAAGATTTTCTCCGGCGAGGTTTCTTTGATACCGCCCGGGTGACCGGTGTGACGGTAATAGCGCTTGTCCTGCATTTTACGACCCGTGAGACGCACCTTTTCGGCGTTGACGACAATGATATTGTCGCCGCAGTCCACGTGCGGGGTGAAGAGCGGCTTATGTTTGCCGCGAAGCCGGGATGCGATAACGGCAGCAAGGCGGCCCAGAACAACGCCATCAGCGTCGATCACGTGCCACTTGCGGTCGATATCGGTTTCCTTGGCGGAAATGGTTTTCATCGATCAGTGTCCGCTTGTTGCTAAATACGGTCGCGCCAAAACAATCTCGGCGCGAATGGCGGGAATATGACATCGAAACTTCGGAAGTCAACGGAAAAAGCGCGTAAAAACGGTAGTTTACAAATAAGGTATCTGGATACCGTATAATTCCTGTGCCCGCAACTACATCCTTCGAGACGGAATACGACCTCGAAACCTCCACCCCGTCATTCCCGCGCAGGCGGGAATCCATCACGCCCATGGCCCCCGCCTACGCGGGGGCGACGATAAAGTGGCGGCGCGACTTACATCGGTGGAATGGAATACGTGCCGGTGGCGTGGGCGACCAAGTCATCGGAGTCGACCGAAAACAGATCGACGGCCATCACCGCCAAGCGCTTACCGCGCTTCAACATGGTGCCGTGCGCAACGAGATCGCGGGGTTCAGGCTTGCGCAGGAAATTGATATTCAGGTTGGTGGTGACCGTCAGTTTGACAGCCCCGATCTCGGACAACACCACCGCATACATGCAAGCGTCGGCCAGCATCATCATGGTCGGGCCGGACATCGTTCCCCCCGGCCGCAGCATCTTGGCATCATAAGGCACGATCAACGACGCAGTGCCGTCGCCGATGGCGGTCGCAGCCACGCCCAACTCAAACGCCCACGGCAGTTCGTCTTCAATAATCTGATTAAAGGCGGCGACGGTGATTTTCGGCATTTGCATTGTTCCTTCGAATACCAGTTTACGTTAACGTCAATTACGCAGCGGCTCAATGCACACGATGCACTGCCCTTGAAACCGTGGCGCGTCGGCGCAACAATCTGCGGGGGAGAACAGACATGTCCGCACATCCACCGAACGACGATTTGGTTCTGCGCAGCGACGCCGACGGCATTGCAACGCTAACCTTGAACAGGCCCAACAATTTCAACACGCTGTCGACCCCATTGATGCAGGCCTTGCAGCGGCACATTCAAGCTTTGAAGGATGACACCAGCGTCCGCGTCGTCATTATTACTGGGGCCGGCAAAGCGTTCTGCGCCGGGCACGACTTGGCTGAAATGCAGGCCGACCCTTCGGAAAAAGCGATGCGCGCCCTGTTCGCGCTGTGCACCGAAAACATGATGGCACTCACGCATTTACCGCAACCGGTGATCGCCAAGGTCAACGGCGTTGCCGCAGCGGCAGGCTGCCAATTGGTGGCGCAGTGCGATCTGGCGATTTCGACAACCGATGCGAAGTTCGGCACGTCGGGCATCAACGTCGGCCTGTATTGCTCAACGCCTTCGGTGCCGGTGACGCGCAACCTGAGTCGCAAGCACGCCATGGAATTGCTGATGACCGGCGACTTGATTTCATCCGACAAAGCGGTGACGTGGGGTCTGATCAACGACGCCGTGCCAGCAGATCAATTGGACGCCGCCGTCGATGCGATGGCGCAAAAGATCAGATCAAAAAGCCCGAACGCCATCGCGCTCGGCAAAGACCTTTTCTATAAGCAACTCGAAGAAGGTATGGCGGCGGCCTACGACCGCGCCGGCGATGCCATCACGTGCAACATGCAAGCCAAAGAAACCCAGGCCGCGATTGATGCGTTTTTGGAAAAGCGCCCAACCGACGATTGGCCAGATAGAAATTAGATAGAAATTAGAGCGCGACCAACGAAAACAAAATGAACAAGGACATCCAATCCCATGACTTCGACCATCATTTCGTGTGCCGTCACCGGCTCTGCGCCGACGCCGGAAAAAAATCCTGCCGTCCCCGTGACCCCGGCTGAGATCGCCGCCAGCGCCGTCGATGCCGCCAAAGCAGGCGCGGCCATTGTGCACATCCACGTGCGCGATCCGGAAACCACCAAGCCCAGCATGGACCCGGCGCATTACCGCGAAGTGACCGAACGCATCCGCGACTCCGGCACCGACGTCATCATTAACCTGACCACCGGCCCGGGTGCGCGCTTTGTGCCGTCACCCGAAGACCCCAGCCGCGCGACGCCCGACAGTTCCATGACCACGCCGGAGCGCCGCGTCGTGCACATCGAAGAAATGAAGCCGGAAATCTGCTCGCTCGATGTCGCGACGATGAACTTTAACCAGCATGTGTTTTTGAACTTCCCGCCGCATCTCGCCGTGATGGCCGAGCGCGCCCGGGCTGCCGGCTCGAAGCCCGAGCTTGAAGTGTTCGATACCGGCCACATCGTGTTGGCCAAAGAAATGATCAAGAACGGCCTGATTGCGCCGCCGCCGTATTTCCAACTCTGCTTGGGCATCAACTACGCCGCCCCCGCCACCGTCGAAGCGATGCAGATGATGCGCGACATGCTGCCCCAAGACGCGGTCTGGTCGGCGTTCGGCATCGGTCGTTTCCAATTCCCAATGGTTGCTGCTGCCGTGCTGTTGGGCGGCAACGCCCGGGTCGGCTTGGAAGATAATATCTTTTTAGAAAAAGGCGTGCTGGCGCCATCCAACGCCGCGCTCGTCGAAAAAGCGTGCGGCATCGTCACCAGCTTAGGCGGCAACGTGGCCTCGGTCGGTGACGCCCGCGAAAGGCTTGGCCTCGGTTCATGAGTGCGCTTGTCTATGACGACGCCCTGATCCGGCACATACTCAAAGATGTGCGCACCGTCGCCATGGCGGGCGCCAGCCCGAACTGGGTACGTCCATCGAACTTCGCGATGAAGTACATGCTCGGCAAAGGCTATCAGGTGCACCCGATCAACCCGGGCCATGCGGGCGGTGAAATATGCGGACGCTTGACCTATGCGTCCCTTGCTGACGTGCCCGGCCCCATCGACATGCTGGATATTTTTCGCAATTCAGAAGCGGCCGGTGAGTTGGTCGATGAAGCGATTCAGTTGAAAGACGAAAAGCATTTGAAAGTCATTTGGATGCAGTTGGGTGTGATCAATGAGGCCGCCGCCGTGCGCGCCGAGGCCGCCGGGCTGACCGTGATTATGGATCGCTGCCCGAAAATCGAATACGGGCGGCTGTTCGGTGAACTTGGCTGGTCCGGGGTGAATTCCGGGATCATCTCGTCGAAACGACGGAAACGCGCGCCCTAATGGAAATTCGTATCGACGATCTGCGCGGCCCTGAAATCAAAGCGCTGTTGGAAGCACATCTGGATTTGATGCGGTCCATCACCCCACCGGAAAGCGTGCACGCGTTGGACCTGGATGCGCTCCGCGCGCCGGACGTGACATTCTGGACGCTCTGGGACGGTGATTCACTGGTCTGCTGCGGTGCGCTCAAGGAACTTGACCCGACCCACGGCGAGATCAAATCCATGCACACGGCGGTGCATACGCGCGGACGCGGCTTTGCGCGCACGTTGTTGGAACACATCATCGCCGTCGCCAAGCATCGGGGTTATGCCCGGCTGAGCCTTGAGACCGGAGCGACAGAGCATTTTTTACCGGCACGCAGTTTATATGCAGCGTTCGGCTTCGAACCCACCGACCCGTTTGGCAATTATCAACCCGACCCGCACAGCGCATTTATGACCCGAGAGTTCGTATAAAATCATGACCGATAAAAAACCCGCTCACAGCGACGGCCCGCCCGAATTCGGGTTTGCCACCCGCGCCATCCACGCAGGCGCAAGCCCGGACCCGGTGACAGGCGCACGTGCAACGCCGATTTATCAAACCACATCGTATGTGTTTGATGACGCAGAGCACGCAGCGGACCTGTTCAATCTTCAGACGTTCGGCTTTATCTATTCCCGACTGACCAACCCCACTGTCTCGGTGTTGGAAGAGCGGATAGCAAACCTTGAAGGCGGCCGCGCCGGCGTGTGTGCGGCATCCGGGCATGCGGCGCAGTTTCTCACGTTCTTTACCTTGCTCGAGCCCGGCGACGAATTCATCGCATCGAGAAACTTGTACGGCGGCTCGATCACGCAGTTCGGCGTCAGCTTTAAGCGGCTGGGCTGGCATTGCCATTTCGTCGACTGCACCACACCCGACAACATCAAAGCGGCGATTACACCGAAAACCAAAGCGATCTTTATTGAAGTGCTGGCCAACCCGGGCGGCGTGGTGCTCGACCTCGAAGCCATTGCCACCATCGCAAAAGACGCCGGCATCCCGTTGATCGTCGACAACACCATGGCGACGCCATACCTGTGCCGCCCCATCGAGTGGGGCGCGGACATCATCACCCATTCCACGACCAAGTTTTTACAGGGCCACGGCACATCGATGGGGGGCGCAATCGTCGAAAGCGGCAAATTCGATTGGACATGTAAAAACGGCGGCCCGGGCTTTCCAACCATGACCGAACCCGACCCCGCGTATCACGGCCTGACTTTCTATGAGACGTTTGGCGATTTCGGATTCACCATGAAGGCCCGCGCGGTCGCGCTCCGCGACTTCGGCCCTTCCCTATCGCCGACCAACGCTTTCAACACCATCACCGGCATCGAAACCCTGCACGTGCGGATGCAGCGCCACGTCGAGAACGCCGAAAAGGTCGCCGCGTTCTTGGAGACCCACCCTGCCGTCGCCTGGGTCAGCTATGCAGGTTTGGCATCGAGCCCGTACCGGGACCTTGCCAAGAAATACATGCCGAAAGGTGCCGGATCGGTGTTTACATTCGGCCTCAAGGGCGGGTTCGAGGCAGGTGTAAAATTGGTCGAGGGGGTCAATGTGTTCTCGCACCTGGCCAACATCGGCGACACCAAATCACTGATTCTGCACCCGGCCTCGACGACGCATCGCCAGCTCACCGACGAACAACGTCAAGCTGCGGGCGCGACGGCGGAAACGATCCGATTGTCGATTGGGATCGAGGATGCAGACGACCTCATTCGCGATCTCGATCAGGGGCTTTCTTTGTAGCGGGGATTTCCGAGGCCACCTCGAAAACCATGGATTAAGCCACAATCACCCGCCGCTCGCGCGGCAGCACCGTTGCGGCGACGGCGCCTGTTACGGCAACCGCAGCCAGCACCGTGTACAGCCAATAGAACCCGCCCGTCGCATCGAATAACATCGCTTCTAACTGCACGCCCATGGTCGAAAAGCCGATCGCAAGCACGAACTTAAACCCAAATGCCAATGACCGGCGCGTGCGCGGCACGTAGCGCGCCAAAATCACGTTTTCCGATGGCAGACCGCCGTTGTTCGCTGCCATCATCATCACCGCAATCAAAATGATCATCGGACCCGCGATGTTCGCGAGCAAAATCAGCAGCGGGACTTGGATCATGAACGCGCCGATGTAGACGATCTTGGGGGATATTTTATCCGCCAACCAACCGCCCATGACCTGCATTAAGCCGGCGACAAAGAACACCAACGCGACCATGCTGGAAATGCCCATCACACCGCCTTGGAACATATCTTCAAGGCGCATTTGGAAGGTCTTGGGCAGACCCGCCTGGGCCGCTTGATAGATCACACCGGTGCACAGCATGGTCAACGCGAGTACCGCGAATACCCTTAGCGCATCGCCTTTTTCGGCATCCGGTGTCGGCGCACGGTCGCCATGGGTTTCAACGATGATGCCGCGTGCCACCAGCACGATAAACGCGATGCCAACCAAAATAATCAGTGCCCCTGGAATGATAAACACCGCGCGCCAGCCCATCAGTGCGATGATCGAGCCTGCGGTCAACGCCGCAATCGCCGGGCCGAGGCCGCCGAAAATCCCATTAATGCCAAGCGCCGTACCCCGGTTTAAGGCATTGCGGATCAGCCATGCGATGCCGACCGGATGATAAATCGAGGCGCACAACCCGGTCAGCCCGAGCGTCGCCATGATCTGCCAAGGCGACTGAGCAAGGCCGGTCAGCATCATCGCCAAACCGGTGCCGATAAAGAACACACTCATCATCGGCACCGCCCCCCACTTGTCGCCGAGCCAGCCGGCAATCGGGGCACCGAAACCGAACAGCACGCCGCCCAGCACCGCCAACTGAATGGCTTCACCGTGGGTCAAGCCAAGCTCGCCCTCAAGCGATAGCACGGCGACATAATACAGCGGCTGAAACAGATGGCTGAAGGTATGGCCGATACTGGAAAAGATCAGCGACAAACGTGCGGAACGGGCATCTGATGTGGTCATAGGATTTAGTTAGAAGCTGTTGCCCAGAATGAAAAGAGCCATTTCCGGAAAAACGACGGGGAGCCACATCACCTCGGTATTAGCACTCCGTCATCTCCGCGCAGGCGGGGATCCATGTCAGCGATGGATTCCCGCCTGCGCGGGAATGACAGTAAAATGCAGGTCGGATGTATCTAAAATTCCAAAGCCCGCATCACCCGCGAAAAGGCATCCAAGGTGTCTTGTTCGCGCACATGTCTGCCACCGACAACTTGGCGTTTGCCGCCGATCCAGACTTCGAGGAACGGCGGCGTGCCGGTCGCAAAGACCAAGCTGTCGATCAGCCGATTCCCGGTCTTCCCGACAAGCGCCGGATGGCCTGGATCAAGCGCAACGAAATCGGCCCGCTTGCCGACCGCAATCTCGCCGACCGGGCGCCCCGTCGCTTGAGCGCCGCCTTTGAGTGCCCCCTGATACAATTGCACGCCGGTCGACGCGCCTGGCGATCCGGCAGCCAAGTTGCGGTGGCGCTGCGTCAGTCGTTGGCCATATTCCAGCAAACGAAGCTCTTCGATCATATTGACCGAGATATGACTGTCAGACCCGATGCCGAATACGCCTTTGTCCTCAAGATAAGGGATCAACGGAAACAAGCCGTCGCCCAAATTCGCCTCGGTCGTCGGACATAGGCCGGCGACGGCACCGCTGGCGGCCATCTGGATGCGCTCGGCCTCGGTTAAGTGCGTCGCGTGCACCAAGCACCAACGCGGGCCGACATCGGCGTGCTCGTACAACCATTCGACCGGGCGCAACCCGGTTTGCTTGACGGATTCCTCAACATCGCGGGTCTGTTCAGCAACATGAATGTGCACGGGCGCATCCGCCCGAATGCCTTGCAAGATATCACGAAGCGCGTCGGCATCGACATGTCGCGGGCTGTGCGGCGCAACGCCGACACACGTCTGCGGGTCGCCGTGATGCACCGCTTTAACCGCATTGATAATCGTCAGCAACTGATCGGGGGTCGAAATGAAGCGTGCCTGCCCCGCGTTCGGTGCCGCCCCGCCATAGCCGCCGTTCACGTACAATACCGGCAACAAGGTGATGCCGATTCCCGCGCGCGCCGCGGCACGCATCAAAGCCATCGACATCTCGGCCGGGTCCGCATACGGCGTGCCGCCCGGCCCGTGATGCATATAATGAAATTCACAAACTGCCGTATAGCCGGCCTTGACCATCTCCACATACAATTGCGCGGCAACGATCTCCAACAACTCGGGCGTGACCTGTTCGGCGAAGCGGTGCATGACGTCGCGCCAGGTCCAAAAGCTGTCATTGGCGCCTGCGCCCGATGCGCGAAACTCGCTCATCCCGGCCATCGCACGTTGATGCGCGTGTGAATGCAAATTGGGCATACCGGGCAGCATCGGGCCCGGTACCCGGGTCATGTACTCGGCCTCAAAAACGGCGTCGGTATCAACGCGGGTGATTGTGCCCGCCGCATCGATGCTGATCTTAACATCCTTCGCCCAACCGGACGGCAGCCAAGCGGTCTCGGCAAATACGCTTACACCGTTACTCATGTCATACTCCGCACGCTCGTCATGATGAGTCTTTCGTCTCCACCCTCACGTGATAATCTCTGCGTCATGCCGAGGCAAGGAGGACGCATGACACGCACGTTGAGAAGATGCTTAAAAATGGCCGCACTTTGCACGCTCGGACTTATGCTTTCGGCTTCACCCGCGCTGGCCAAAGACCTGGTGATCGGCATCACGCAATACCCGTCGACGTTTCATCCGAACATCGATTCCATGCTCGCCAAGTCCTACGTGCACGGCCTGACCCGACGCCCCATCACCGTAACGGATGCGGATTGGACGCTGCAGTGCATGCTCTGCACCTCGTTGCCCAGCCTGGAAAACGGTGGTCCGGTTCTTGAGAAAACCCCCGACGGCAAGGACGGCATTGCGGTCACGTACACCCTACATCCGGATGCCGTATGGGGCGACGGCGTGCCGGTCAGCGTCGACGATGTGATCTTTACGTGGGAAGTCGGCAAGCATCCGCAATCCGGCGTCGCGTCGGCGGAGGGCTACCGGCGCATCCTCGACATTGACCGGATCGACGACAAAACCTTCACCCTGCATGTTGACCGACGCACCTTCGACTACAACGATATCTCAAGCCTTAATCTACTGCCCGCACATATCGAGCGAGACAAATTCAAAGACCCGACCACGTATCGTACGCAGACAGCCTTCGACACCGCGCCGACCACGCCCGGGCTTTATATGGGGCCCTATGTGATGACCAAGGCCGAAACCGGATCGTTCATGGTGTTTGAAAAAAATCCCCGCTGGTGGGGCAAGGCGCCAGCGTTCGATAAAATCACGGTGCGGGTGATTGAAAATACGGCGACGCTGGAAGCGAATTTGTTATCGGGCAGCATCGATATGATCGCGGGCGAGCTAGGGCTCAACGTTGACCAAGCGCTGGCGTTTGAACAGCGCCACGGCGACCGCTTTCACGTGCAGTTTAACCCGGGCCTGATTTACGAACATATCGACTTGATGCTCGATAATCCGATCCTCGCCGACCGCCGCGTGCGCCAAGCGCTGATGTATGCGCTTGACCGCAAGGTCATTTCCGAGCGCCTGTTCGGTGGCAAGCAGCCGGTCGCCGACACCGGCGTCAATCCGTTGGATTGGGTGTATGCAGACGATGTGCCCCGCTATCCGCGTGATTTAAAAAAAGCCGCCGATTTATTGGACGCAGCCGGATGGACCCGACGCGGCAAAGACGTCCGCACAAATGCGGCAGGCGCACCCCTACGCTTTACCTTGATGACCACAGCCGGCAACCGCACCCGGGAATTGGTGCAGCAGGTTTTACAGAGCCAGTGGAAGGCCGCCGGTATCGATGTCCGCATCAACAACGAACCCGCCCGCGTGTTCTTTGGCGAAACCGTAACCAAGCGCAAGTTCGAGGCCATGGCGATGTTCGCGTGGATTTCGGCACCGGAAAGCGTGCCCCGTACGACGCTGCACAGCGACGAAATCCCGACCGAGGCCAACAATTGGAGTGGCCAAAATTATACCGGCTACAAAAACCCGGACCTCGACAAGATTTTGGAGACCATTGAGCTTGAGTTGGACCGCAGCAAACGCAAAGAGATGTGGCGCGCGTTGCAGCACATCTATGCGACCGAGCTCCCCGCCCTGCCGCTCTACTTCCGCGCCAACGCCTTCATCATGCCACCTTGGTTGGCGGGCATAAGACCCACCGGCCATCAATATCCGACCACGCTCTGGGTCGAAGACTGGACGGTGAAAAAGTAAGGTAACAACGTCCCTCTCCCCCATGTGTGGGGGAGAGGTTAGGTGAGGGGGCTTCATCACACCGAGGGCACGCTCGGAGTCCCCCTCACCCTCCCACGCTTCGCGCGGGCCCCTCCCTCTCCACCGTACCGGGGGAGAGGTGTTCTACCTTCCAGTCGCGCGGGTGGGGTGGTACGGTTTTAGATGATTGTGTTTTTGATTCGGCGCAGCGTTCAATCACTGATCGTATTGTTGGTGATGTCGTTTGTGATCTATGGATTGATCGGGTTGATGCCCGGTGATCCGGTGGATCTGATGATCTCGGCGGATCCTGATATCACCTCGCAAGATGCAGCTCGGCTGCGTACACTTTATGGTCTCGATCAGCCGCTATGGTCACGCTATGTGCATTGGTTTGGGTCGGCACTTTCAGGTGACTTCGGGTATTCGCGGCTGTACGCGCAGCCCGTCTGGGACGCCATCATACCGGCGCTTTCAAACACACTCATCTTGCTGATTTCAAGCCTCGCATTGGCGCTGGCGATCGCGTTGCCGGCCGGTGTCTTCGCAGCAACGCGACCTTATTCGTTGAGCGACTATGGCATCAATCTTGCCGCGTTTGCCGGCATTTCGATGCCGCCATTTTGGCTCGGCATTCTGCTGATCTTATTGTTTTCCGTCGTGCTCGGCTGGTTGCCGGCCGGCGGCACGGCAGCGGCGTCGGGTAGCGAGGGTTTTTGGAACCACGTAAAATTTTTGATCTTACCGATTGCCAGCCTGACCATCGCCGGCATCGGCGGACACACCCGCTATATGCGGGCTTCGATGATCGAAACCTTGCGCCAAGATTATATCCGCACGGCGCGGGCCAAGGGGCTATCTGAACCCCGGGTCGTGTTAAGGCATGCGCTCCGCAACGCAATGATCCCGGTCGTCACCGTAATCGCACTTGATCTTGGCGTGTTGTTTTCCGGTGCGCTGATCACTGAAACGGTGTTTGCCTATCCGGGCATGGGCAAGCTGATCTATGACGCGATCATGGGCAACGATTATAACCTAGCCTTGGTGACGCTTCTGCTCGCAACGGCGTTGACGCTGATCGGCAACTTATTGGCCGACGTTGCCTATGCCGCGTTAGATCCGCGCATTTCATACACGAAGGACGCAGGATGAACGGCACTTTCACCCCTGCCCTGCCCGCCAAGACCGGCACCCGTTGGGTGCTGCGTCGATTTGCCCAGCATCGCTTAGCGCTGGTCAGTGCGGCGATCATCATCTGTCTGGCCGCGTCGGCAGTGGCCGCACCATTGATCGAAGCCGCACTCGGCATCGACGCGGATGCCGTCGACCTTTTTAACCGCTACGGGCCACCCAGCGCCGCACACCCGCTCGGCACCGACGAGTTGGGGCGCGATGTCTTGATCCGCTTGCTGTACGGCGGCCAGGTGTCGTTGTTCGTCGGCCTAACGGCGACCATCGCGGGGGCGTTGATCGGCACCTGCATCGGCTTAATGTCCGGCTACATCGGCGGACGCACGGATGCGGTCATAATGCGTATCACCGATGGCGTCATTGCGCTGCCGGTGCTGCCGCTGCTGATCGTTTTGGCCGCGATTGATTTGAATAAACTGGGCCTGCCTGAGGGCATCGTGGGCTCTGAAAACGCGAGCTTGTATCGGATCGTTGCCATCGTTGCGCTGGTCGGATGGACCACGGTCGCACGCTTGGTGCGGGCCACCACGCTGGCCCTGAAAGCACGCCCGTTTGTCGAAGCCGCACGTGCACAGGGGGCCGGCCCGATCAGAATTATGGCGCGACATATCCTGCCGAACTTGGCATCACCGATCATCGTCGCGACGACGTTGGCGGTGGGTAATGTAATTTTGTTGGAATCCGTGTTGAGCTTTCTAGGGCTCGGCATCCAGCCGCCAATCCCAAGTTGGGGCAACCTTTTGACCGGCGCCCAAGAGACCATCTGGCAAGCGCCGGGGTTGGCGTTTTATCCGGGGATGCTGATTTTCGTGACCGTCGTTGCGTTTAACTTCGTCGGTGACGGGCTGCAGGACGCGCTCGACCCACGCGCCCGCAACCGGCAAAGTGAACGCGTTTAATTAACTTAATGTGCGAACAGCACCGGCACCGTCATGCTATCCAGCAGCGTGTTGGTGGCCCCGCCCAAGATCAATTCACCCAATCTTGAATGCCCATAGCCGCCGACGACGATCATGTCCGCGCCAATGTTGGCGGCTTCATTTAGCAGCACCACGCCGACGCCTTTGCCTTCAGACTTATAATGATCGGCCTCGGCCTTCACGCCATGGGACGCCAAATAATGCGCCAGGTCGGCGCCCGGCAGATCGCCCAGCCCCCGCACACCCGGTTTCGGGTCGACGCAAAGCACCTTCACGCTATCAGCACTCTCTAAGATTGGCAGCGCATTGCGGACCGCGCGCGCCGCGTGATCGCTGCCGTCCCAACCGATCAGCACTTTCGTCCCCATACCTTTGAGGGCCGGTGTGCGCGGTATGACGATCACCGGCGTGCCCGAGCCCAAGATCACATGATCGGCAATCGCGCGGGTCCGTTGGGCGTCAACATCATCATCCGGCTGCCCCATCAGCACGATATCGGCGTAACGTGCATGCGCACAGATCACGTCTTCAACCTGATCACGCCAATCACCAGACCGGGTCTCACAAGAAATACCGTTTTTCTTGCAGGTTTCTTCGAAAGCGTTCTTGGCTGCAGCCTCGGTCTCTTCGACATTTTGCTGATGCTGTTGAATAACCTCAGCCGGGAGTTGTGCGACGACATAGGTCGGCATGTCATAGGGCACACCCGCAAACAGCCCGATTAAACGCGCATCATGGCGCTCGGCCAAAGTGACGGCGGCATCGACAACCGCGTTGCCGTATTTATTGCCGCTAAGGTGAACCAGGATATCTTTGATCGCCATCTGTATGCCCTCCGAGAGCCGTTATTGAATACGATGATTAAAGACTTCGGTGCGTCGGCGCGCCTTGATATAGGTCAATCCAGATTCACAGCCGGATCAATCACGACAAGCGCCCTGGACTCTGTGGCTGGAAAGCGATTTCATACGCTGAGGCGGCATCGCGTCGCCTTTATGAATCGGAGGACACCCATGACCCCGCTCGGAAATTCCGCGCAAGCTCGCGACATCGCCTATCACGTACACGGCTATACCAACCTCAAGGCGCACGAAGATAAGGGACCGTTGGTGATCACCAAAGGCGCCGGAATTCGCGTTTTTGACGACACCGGCAAAAGCTATATCGAAGGCTTGTCGGGTCTTTGGTGCGTAAGCTTGGGCTTTGGAGAGCAGCGCCTGATTGATGCCGCAACCACGGCGATGAGCAAACTCGCATATTATCATGGCTTCAACCACCGGTCTGCCGACGTGGTCATCGACTTGGCGGAAAAGCTGGTATCGATTGCGCCCGGGCGTCTGTCAAAAGTGTTGTTTGCGAATTCCGGCTCGGAAGCCACCGATCTGGCAGTGAAACTGATCTGGTATTATCACAACGCGATCGGGAAACCTGAAAAAAAGAAAATCATCTCGCGGATTCGCGGCTATCACGGCGTCACGGTGGCATCGGCCAGTCTAACGGGTCTGCCGCACCTGCACGGTGATTTCGATCTGCCGATTGACCGCATCATGCACACCACGTCGCCGCACTATTACCGCGAAGGTCACCCGGGCGAGAGTGAAGAGGAATTCGCGACTCGCTGCGCCGACGACCTGGAAAAAATGATCTTAGACGAAGGCCCAGACACGGTCGCCGCCATGTTCTGCGAACCGGTGATGGGTGCGGGCGGCGTGATCATTCCGCCGAAAACCTACTATCCGAAAATCCAAGCGGTGCTGAAAAAATATGACGTGCTGTTGGTCGCCGACGAAGTCATCAACGGCTTTGGTCGCACCGGCAATATGTGGGGCTCAGAAACCTTTGATCTGGACCCGGATTTCCTCTCGTGCGCCAAGCAGCTGTCATCGGCGTATCTGCCGATCTCGGCTTTGATGATTTCCGATAAAATCTATCAAGCGATGGTATCGGAAAGTGAAAAGCTCGGCGTTTTCGGTCACGGCTCGACCTATGGCGGGCATCCGGTCGCCGCCGCCGTCGCGCTTGAGACGCTGAAAATCTATGAAGAACGAGATATCATCGGCCATGTCCGCTCCGTCATGGGGCAGTTCAGCGACCGCATGCAGAAACTTGGGGAGCACCCTCTGGTTGGCAACGCGCGGTCGTGCGGCCTGATGGGTGCCCTTGAGTTGATGAAAGACAAAGACGGTAAGGTTCCGTTCGACGCATCGCAGAAAGTCGGTCCCGCTGCCGAGGCACGCTGCCTGGAAAATGGCCTGATCGTGCGGGCCATCGGCGACAACCTCGCTTTCTGTCCGCCGTTGATCACTAACAGCGCCGAGCTGGACGAAATTTTTGACATAGCCGAAAAGTCTTTGGACGAGGCCGAGGCCTGGGTTAACGACAACGGGCTGCGCGCCGCCTAACGTCCAGCGTCGTAACGCTAAGATTTAAACGCCCGGCGGTCCTGTCACCGTCGGGCGTTTATGTTATCTGGGATCGCAGCACCTTTGAGTGCAAAAGTGGCAATGTCGGCAGTGATCCATACGACGAAATACAGCGTAGAACTAGACAGAGGGCAGGTTTAAGCCTATACGATAGGCAGATTGGGAGATGGCAATGTACGCCGATAATACCCTGACACCGAAAGAAGCGACCCGTTTATGCGCGCTCGGCATGCTTGCCGGTGGCGATATGACCTATGCGGCACTGGCTGCGGGGGTGCGTTACTTCGTCACCCATGTGATGGGCCCGTCGCTCGAAGTCATGGGCACCTCGATTGAACTTCTGAAACACGAAGGTCTCGTCTCGACCGTTGCCGGTAGCGGCGACGAGTCGATGCTGTCGATCACCGCGGAAGGCCGGGCCGAATTCAAGACCTTGCTGACAGCGAATATCAAGACCGCTGAAAACGACCTCAACAAGCTCGTGATCGCGCTCAAGTTCCGCTTTATGGATGATCTTGACGCCGTAGACCGTCACGCTCAGATCGACCTTCTGGTGCATGCCGTAGATAACGAATTGGCGCGGCTTGAAGAGTTGCGTGCTGACCACGCCGACGAAGGTGGCCATTTGATCGATTGGCTAGACCGGGAACTCGCAGACCTGGAAAGCCGCCGCGCCTGGTTGAACTCCAAGCGCGAACAGCTTTAATTTCCAAGACCTCACTTCGCATGCCCGGATAACGCCTGCGGCGTTTCCGGGGCATCTTTACGGGCTGAGCTTTTCCTAAGCCGCCAACATTTCCGCATCCGTGCAGCCAACAATCATCCGAAGTTTCCGCATTGGCTCAGAATAACCGGCAACGGCGCAATGCATGGACGCGCGGTTATCCAGCGCGACCAACTGTCGGGGCTGCCATCTATGGCGATAGTGAAACGCCGGATTTTGCTGGTGCTCATAAAGTTCCGCCAACAGCGTATCGCTTTCGTCTTGATCCATATCCTTGATGCACATCGTGAAGCCCGGATTGACGAAAAGTATTTTCCGCCCTGTCCAAGGATGATGGCGGACCACAGGGTGTTCGACATCCGGTGTCTTGCGTCGCTGCTCTTCGCTCAGCGTCGTGATCGCCCCACCGCCGTTCCAACCGTAGCGATGGATCGCCACCAAACCGTCAATGCGCGCTTTCATCTCGTCAGATAGCGCGTCGTAGGCCATTTGCGTGCTGGCCACCATGGTATCGCCGCCGTCGGTTGGCACATGCGTCGCATACAAGAAAATCGCATCAGACGGCGTTGCCGTGTACGACAAATCAGAATGCCAAAATGCCCCCGCCGGCTTTTTCGTCGCCCGACTCTCGTTGTTGCCCATGTTCGCGGTGATGATCGACATGTCGCTCGAGATCGGATGATGGAACTGATCTAGGATATGCGGCTGTAACGGCCCAAAGCCGCGCCCGAGCCGGAGCAACCATTCGGGGTCTTCATCCAAATCATTGATGACGATGGCGGTGTGATCCGCCAAGGCCTGCTTCAACGTTTGTATATCTGCATCGCTGAGTGGCGTCCCAGACGACACGCCCTCGATCACTGCACCGAAAGACTGGTCTTTGACTGGCGTAACCTGAATCATGATGTCCCTCCATTATTTTCGAGAAGTATAACAATAATTCGTTATCTCGCAAAAGAGGGCTTGGAAGATCATCACCTCCGACGCAGCGGCACGGGTTGAACGCACCCCCGCCTCCGAAGAAGGTCGGGGCGCATCTGCCTTATTCGGCAGCGAGCTTGCGGCCGGTGATTTGCGTGATGTCGCGGACGGCGCCACGCGATGCAGAAGTGGCGAGCAAGCCATACGCTTGCAAAGCCTGCGTGACGATGCGTTTACGCACCGGCTTCCAGCCATCAGCGCCTTTGGCGTTCATGGCATCGCGGCGGCGGTGCAACTCGGCGGCGTCGACCAACAGGCTGACACTACGGGACGGAATATCGAATTCGACGATATCGCCCTCTTCGATCAGGCCGATGGCACCGCCCTCGGCAGCTTCGGGGCTCACATGGCCGACCGCCAAGCCGGACGAGCCGCCCGAGAAGCGACCGTCGGTGATCAAAGCGCAGTCTTTGCCGAGACCCATGGATTTGATGTAGCTGGTCGGATACAGCATTTCCTGCATGCCCGGCCCGCCTTTAGGCCCTTCATAGACCACCACCACGACGTCACCCTTTTTGATGTCACCACCGAGGATCTTGTTACACGCTTCTTCCTGGCTGTGACAGATGCGCGCCGGGCCTTTGAAGGTCAGGCATTCCACCGGTACGCCGGCGGTTTTCACGACGCAGCCTTCTTCGGCAATGTTGCCGTAAAGAATGCCGAGCCCGCCGTCTTTCGAATATGCATGTTCGACGTCGCGGATACAGCCGCCTTCGCGGTCGGTGTCGAGCGAGTTATAGCGCTTCGATTGGCTGAACGCTTCGGTGGTGCGCACGTTGCCAGGCGCCGCCATGTAGAACTTCTGAATGTCCTCACCAACGTTGCGCATGATGTCGTATTTGTTGATCGCTTCACCGATGGTCGGGGTGTGCACGGTCGGCAGGTCCATGTGCAACAGGCCGGCACGATCCAATTCGCCCATGATGGCCAGAATGCCCCCGGCGCGGTGGAAATCTTCCATGTGGTACAGGTTGGTTGACGGCGACAGCTTCGATAGATGCGGCACATGCCGCGACAAGCCATCGATGGCTTTAATATCAAAATCGATCTGACCTTCTTGCGCCATTGCCATCAGGTGTAAAATCGTATTGGTCGAGCCGCCCATGGCGATGTCGACGGTCATCGCGTTCTCGAAGCCTTTTTTCGACGCGATGTTGCGCGGCAGCACGCTCTCGTCGTCTTGTTCGTAGTAACGCTTGGTGATCTCGACAATCGTGCGACCGGCCTGCAGGAACAGTTCTTTGCGGTCCGCATGCGTCGCCAGCACGCTGCCGTTGCCCGGCAGCGCCAGGCCGATGGCTTCGGCCAGACAGTTCATCGAGTTCGCCGTGAACATGCCCGAGCAGGATCCAAACGTCGGGCAGGCCGAACGCTCATACTTCAGCGCATCTTCGTCGGATGTTTCAGGGGCGGCGCCATGGATCATGGCGTCAATCAGATCGGCTTTTTGTTCCTTGCCGTCGACGTCCATCTTGCCGGCTTCCATCGGGCCACCGGAAACGAACACGACCGGAATGTTCAGACGCATTGCCGCCATCAGCATACCCGGCGTGATTTTGTCGCAGTTAGAAATACACACCAGCGCATCGGCGCAGTGTGCGTTGACCATATATTCGACCGAGTCCGCGATCAGTTCACGAGACGGCAGCGAATACAGCATACCGCCGTGGCCCATGGCGATCCCGTCGTCTACGGCGATGGTGTTGAATTCTTTCGCGACGCCGCCGACGCGCTCGATCTCGCGTGCCACCATTTGGCCCAGGTCCTTCAGGTGCACGTGACCCGGGACGAACTGGGTGAAAGAGTTGGAAATGGCAATGATCGGCTTGTCGAAATCATCGTCGGTCATCCCGGTGGCGCGCCAAAGGCCACGCGCGCCGGCCATGTTTTTGCCATGCGTGGTGGTACGCGAACGATATTCAGGCATCGATATTCCTCCAAACGGTGCGCCGGACACGTCTGCGCACCCTGATATTATTCTCGCTTATTGGGAACGATCTGAAGGGTAAAGCCCACATTTTCAACAGTTTAATTGCATCGAGCACCCTAAATGGCGTTAATGAGACTCAATCGTTCCAATACTGACGGCACGCAATGGATACGCTCAAACCATGACAAAGCAAATCGTGCTGCTGACCCCGGACGAACAGGCGCCGGACCTGATCACCATCCTACGCCGTCACGCCCCAGATGCTGCCATCACCCAAGCCGTTGATCTAGATGGCCTGCAGCGCGCGTGCCGCACCCTGAACACCGGCGACCGCCTGCTTGCCTTTGCGACCCCCGTGATCGTGCCTGCGGACGTCCTAGACGCCCTGCCCGGCCCAGCGTACAACTTCCACGGCGGCCCCCCGACCTATCCTGGCCTGTTCCCGGCGTCATTCGCGATTTATGAAGGTGCCACGATGTTCGGTGTCACGGCGCACGAAATGACCGCCGACGTTGACCAAGGTGCCATCGTCGCCGTCGATACGTTCCCGATACCCACAAACGTCGACCGGCTTAATCTGGAAGCGCTGAGCCGAAAAATGCTGCTGGCGTTGGTCGACCGCTTGTCGTCTACACTACTCGAAACCGATGGCCCGCTGCCCACCCTGGACATCGCATGGGCGCCCCACGTGCGGCGCATGCGCGATTTCGAAGCGCTGTGCCGTCTGCCCGAGAACGTTGATCAGGCGGAATTCCAACGCCGCTACCATGCCGTCGCCGAAGGGCCGTTTCATGCGCTCCGCATTCCTGTGCACGGCCGCTGGTTTCGATTGGAAAGTGTGCCCGGCGATGGACACGTCTATCGCGGTGGCCAAAAGGTGACAGACGACTGATCTCAGCGTCCATTTAGGTATATTTAAGGCCCCATTCCTTCAGGGCCGTCAACGCCGGCCCCAGGGCTTTGCCTTTTTCCGTCAACATATATTCAGCACGCGGCGGATGTTCAGAATACAGCCGCCGTTCGATGGCGCCCGCCGCTTCCAATGTTTTAATCCGCGCCGACAACGTGTTGGGCGCGATACCGTTCAAAGATTCTTCCAAGTCCTGAAAGCGCCTGGGGCCGAGCAAAAACATGTCGCGGATGATCAAAAACGTCCACCGCTCGCCGATGATATCAAGGGCGCGGGCAACCGGGCAATGCGGGTCCATATCTTTTGCCATCCAGAAATATTAGCATAAATGACCATAAAGAGATAGTGACTATTTTAAAAATAGTGTATGATCATTAAAATCTCCTCTCTTTCCGTTAGGAGCCAAGCATGTTGAGCATCACCCCGATTTACATCGCCATCGCCGTGATCATGTATACCGGACTGTCATTTTTTGTGATTTCAGGCCGTGGCAAATACAAAGTTTCTATAGGCGACGGCAACGAACCCAAATTTGCGCGGACAATGCGGGCGCACGGCAACTTCGCCGAATATGCACCGCTGGCGTTATTGGCAATGGCTGCGGCAGAGCTTGCGGGCGCACCCGGCGGCGTCATTCACGCGGCGGGCGCCTCGCTGCTGATCGGGCGCGCGGCTCACGGGTATTGCTTCTTGTTCACCGAAAGCGGCATGAAACTTCGAGTCGGCGGTATGATGCTGACCTTCTTTGCCATGTGGATTACGGCAGCTGCCGGCATTTGGGGGGCCTTAATAAACACCGTTTAATTAACATCGCCCAAGCATTGCCTATATGGGCCCAGCAGGCATAATCGGCGCAACAAAAAACCACGCTTGGGAGCTGCCTTGTGTTCGGCCTATCGAAAGACCCTGTCATCAACCTTGATGTCGCGTTTTGCCGCGATCAGTTTCCGGCCACCTGTTGGGACTGGGCGTTTTTTGAAAACGCCGGCGGCAGCTTCGTGCCGAAAAGCGTGATTCAACGCCTGACCGCCTACATGACTGAATGCCAAGTGCAACCGGGCGCGCCATTCCCCGCCTCGACCTTAGCTGCCGAGCGCATGAACGATGGCCACGCCAAAATGGCGGCGATGATCGGCGCGCCTACGGACGAGGTCGTGATCGGGCCGTCGACGTCGGCAAACATCGACGTGTTGGCGCGCTCGCTGCGCCCGCTTTGGGAAACCGGCGACGAAGTGATCGTTACGAACTTGAACCACGAAGCCAACTCTGGACCCTGGCGCCGTTTGGCCGCGACCGGGATCCGTATTGTCGAATGGCCGGTCAATCCGGATACCACAGAATTAGATATATCTTTGCTGGACCAACTGCTGAGCGAGCGCACCCGCCTGGTCGCCCTGCCGCACGTATCCAACATCACCGGGGCCATCAACGATGTGCCGACGATCACCCAACGCGTGCACGACGCTGGTGCCTTGGTCTGCGTCGATGGCGTCGCGTTCGCACCGCATCGGTTTGTCGATGTCAAAGGTTGGGGCGTCGATTTCTATGCCTTCAGCCTGTACAAGACCTTTGGTCCCCATATCGGCCTGATGTATGGCAAGAAGGAGCTGCTGGAAGCGGCAAAAAGCCAGCATCACTATTTCATCCCGGAATCCGCGACGTCATACAAAATGAACCCAGCAGGCCCGCAGCACGAAATGATTGCGTCGCTGGTAGGCATTGCCGACTACATTGATGCAGTCGCCGCCGAACACCTGCCGGACGCGCCCAACGACGCGACGGAGCGTACCCGCGCAGTATTTGATCTGTTCGCACGCCATGAAGAACAGCTCGCACAAATCTTCGTCGACTGGGCAAAAAGCAAAGACAACGTCCGCGTATTGGGACCGCTCAGCGCCGACAAAGATGATCGCGCCCCGACATTTTCATTCATCGCGGATGGGATCTCATCGGCAGACATCTGCGCGAAGGCTGGCCTAGATCAGGTTGCTATTCGACACGGTGATTTCTATGCCCGCCGTCTCGTTGAATCTGCAGGCATCGATCCTGAGGACGGCGTCGTGCGTTGCTCGATCGCGCATTACAACACTGCGGACGAGGTGAACCGGCTGGTCGCTGCGCTGGATAAAGCGGTCTCAGTTTAGCCGGATCAACGGTCTCAGCGGTTTTGGCCCGGCGACAGCACGCGCTTGCGCCGGGTTGCCTTCGCCATCAGATCTTCGAGATCGTCGGCTTCCGATTCCAGCTCTTTTTCAAGGCGCTTGATGCGGCGGTTGAGGTTTTCGATGCGGCCCAGCGCCTCGCGACGTTTCTTGGCTTGGCGACGCTCCGACCAAGATCGAAACCGCCACTGCCCAACTGCCATCATCAAAATGACACCGGCGAGACCACAGATCGCGGCGCCCAAAAGGTAATCGATTTTCCCGAGACTGGCGACGGCGCCCCAAAACCCGATGGTGACCATCGCCGCACCGGCCACAAACAGCACGCGTTTCGACGCAAGTTCATCTCGGCTTTGTGAAATTTCAGCTTCTGCGATGGCGATGGCGATTTCGGAACGCGCCATCTGCTTCCAGCGCTCGAACGACATCCCCTGCTCGTCCTTCGAGCCGTCACGGATAAACTGTTCGAGCCGTTGCACGATGTAATTGGCCCGATCCGCCGCCGTCGACGTATCAGGGAGTGCCGGATTTTGCGCGTTCTTGTCCACCATACGAAGAGCGTACGGCGGCATGGTTAATAAACAGTTTAGGAAGTATCCTTCGAGACGACCTAAGATGCCGTCTCGAAGGATATGTTTCGCGATCGAAATTTAACCGCCGGACTGAATCAAATGCACATCGCGCTGCGGGAATGGGATCGTACACCCGGCCGCTTCAACAGCCGCTTTCGCACCCTTGCGGAGGTCCCACTGCACCGCCCAGAAATCGGCGACGTTGGCCCAGCAGCGCAGGTTAACGTTGACCGAACTGTCGGCCAAATCCATGACCATGGTCATTGGCGCCGGGTCTTTGAGCACACGGGCGTCGCCGTCCATCATGTCCTGCAATGCTTTTTGCGCGGCATCGATGTCGTCGTCATAGGCGATGCCGACCAAAATATCGATGCGCCGCGTTGGGTTGCGGGCAAAGTTGATGATGTTCTGATTCCAGATCTGCGAATTCGGCGCCATGATATAGATGCCGTCTCCGGTCTTAAGCTCGGAAGTGAACAAACCGATTTCCATCACCGTGCCCGACAACGAACCTGCGGTAATAAAGTCGCCGATCTTAAACGGGCGCATCAACAGCAGCATCACACCTGATGCGACGTTGGACAGCGTGCCTTGCAGGGCCAGACCAATGGCCAAACCGGCAGCACCCAAGACAGCGATCATACTCGTGGTCTCGACGCCGAATTGGTTGAGTACGGCGACAATGACAAACGCCAAAATCACCCAACGGACCATGTTGGCCAGGAACGGACGCAGCGTGTTGTCCATGTTTGGCACTTTGCCGAGCGCGCGATTGACGGCGCTGCGCACCCAACCTGCGATCATTCAACCGACGATGAGGATCGCCAGTGCGCCGATAACGTCGAGTCCGTAAAGCGTCACAACGTCGATCACCTGATCGACAATTGCCTGCATTTCTTGTTCCATGGTCTTAATCCCTTATGTGCGCGCGAGCGCTACGTTGACCCTAATCAGCCCACGGCCAACAGGCGGGTGCGGGCTTCTTCTAATTTTTCGCGTGCTTGGCGGGCTTCCGTCAAGCGTTCACGTTCCGTCTCAACCACTTCAGCCGGGGCGTTGGCGACGAATTTTTGATTGCCGAGTTTGCCCTCAAAGCGCTGGATTTCTTTATCCTGCTTAGCGATTTCGCGGTCCAGGCGCTCACGCTCCGCATCTAAATCGATGGCATCTTTGATCGGTAAGATAATCACCGCATCATCGAGCACGTCTTGCACCGCGCCGTCCGGCACGTCGCCCTGCAACAGACCGGTGTTTTCCAAGCGAGCCAACCGCTCGATCACGGCGCGGTTCGTTTCCAGATAGCGTGCGGCGTCGGCGCCCGCGTCTTTTAAGAACATCGGCAGTTTTGCGGACGGTGGAATGTTCATTTCAGAGCGCACGGCGCGCACTTGCGAAATCAAGCGAACCACCCAATCGATTTCAGCATTCACGTCCGCATTGATCAACGAAGCATCGAATACCGGCCAATCCATGGCAATCAGGCGCCGCGGACGGTCGTCTTTGATCGACTGCCATAATTCTTCAGTGATAAACGGGATCACCGGATGTGCGAGAACCAGAATTTGATCCAGCACCCAGGCTGCGGTGGCACGCGCTTCGGCTTTGGCAGCGTCGTCTCCATCGCCCTGCAATACCGGCTTCACCAATTCCAGATACCAGTCACAGTACGTGCCCCAGATAAACTGATGGATCGCCGTCGCCGCATCGTTGAAGCGATAGGCTTCCAGTGCGTCGCGAAGCCGTGCTTCGGCTTCAGCGGTTTTGCCGACGATCCATTTGTTCAAGATCGATTTCACGCCTTTGGGATCGAAGCCGTCGACCGGCTTGCATTCGTTCATCTCACAAAAGCGGGCAGCGTTCCAAAGCTTAGTGCAAAAGTTGCGATAGCCTTCGACGCGGCTTTCCGACATTTTAACGTCACGGCCTTGGGCGGCAAATGCGGTCAGGGTGAAACGCAGCGCATCGGCGCCGTAGCGGTCGATCAATTCCAGCGGATCAATCACGTTGCCCTTGGATTTCGACATCTTTTGGCCGTTTTCATCGCGGACCAGCGCATGGATATACACCGTGTGGAACGGCACTTCGTCCATGAAGTGCAGCCCCATCATCATCATCCGCGCCACCCAAAAGAAGATGATATCGAAACCGGTGATCAGCACGTCGGTCGGATAATAGCGATCAAGCTCGGGCGTCTGCTCCGGCCAACCCAAGGTCGAAAATGGCCAAAGTGCCGATGAGAACCAGGTATCCAACACATCCGGGTCGCGGGTTAGTTCTATGTCACTGCCAACAGACGCAAGCGCCGCTGCACGTGCTTCCGCTTCACTTTCTTCGACGAAGACTTCGCCGTCAGGCCCAAACCACGCCGGAATCTGATGACCCCACCATATTTGCCTGGAAATACACCAGGGCTGGATGTTGCGCATCCATTCAAAGTAGGTGTTTTCCCAGTTTTTCGGCACGAACGTTGTCTTGCCCTGCTCGACCGCAGAAATCGCCGGGCCGGCCAAGGTCTTGGCATCGACAAACCACTGATCCATCGGCCAAGGTTCAATCACCACGCCGGAGCGGTCGCCGTAGGGAATCGTCATCGGGTTGTCGACGATCTTTTCCAGAAGGCCGAGGCTTTCCATCTCGGCAACGACTTTGTCGCGCGCCTCAAAGCGATCCATGCCCTGGTAGGCTGCGGGCACGTTTTCATTCAGGCTGGCGTTGGCGTCGAATACGTTGATCATCTTCAACTTGTTGCGCTTACCCACCTCAAAGTCATTAAAATCATGGGCCGGCGTAATCTTCACCGCACCCGAACCCTTTTCCGGATCGGCGTATTCGTCCGCAACAATCGGAATCTTCCGCCCGACGATGGGCAGGATACAATGTCGGCCGACCAGCTTGGCATAGCGCTCGTCATCTGGATGCACGGCAATGCCGCTGTCACCCATCATGGTCTCAGGCCGGGTCGTGGCAATCGTTACAAAGGCATTCTCTTCGCCGTCCACAGGGTATTTAAAGTACCACATTTTGCCTGTGGTCTCGCGCTGCTCGACTTCCAGATCGGAAATCGCGGTGTGGAGTTTTGGATCCCAGTTGACCAAGCGTTTATCACGATAAATCAGGCCTTCTTTGTACAGCTTCACGAAAACTTTGGTGACCGCGTCAGACAAGCCGTCGTCCATGGTGAAGCGCTCGCGCGACCAGTCGCAAGACGCGCCCAAGCGACGCAACTGACCGGTGATGGTGCCGCCGGATTCGGCTTTCCACTTCCAAACCCGTTCGATGAATTTTTCCCGGCCCAAATCGTGACGGGTCTGGCCTTCTTCGCCCATCTGGCGTTCGACCACCATTTGCGTCGCAATGCCGGCATGGTCGGTGCCCGGCTGCCAGAGTGCATCACGCCCCTGCATACGGCGATAGCGGATCAAAATATCCTGCAAAGTGTTGTTCAGCGCATGGCCCATATGCAGGCTGCCGGTGACATTCGGCGGCGGAATGACGATGGTGTAAGGGTCAGCGTTCGCACGCGCGCCGCCGATCTTAAACTCGCCGTCGTTCTCCCAAGCCTCGTAATGCTTGCGTTCGATCTCTTCTGGTCGATAGGTCTTGTCCAGCATTGCCGGAGGTCTCCAATACTCGCCATGTCCCGCAGAAGGCCACGTTTTACCCCCGTGTTGGGGCGCGATCAACGTTTAGCATTGAAAAATACACAGCGCCGAAAGCAAAAGGCGATCCGAGATGTACGGACCGCCTTCAACTGTTAACCGTATTTCGCCGCCGAACCTTGGTTAATTATCCATCCGCTCGGCACGGTTGATCATTTTATCGATCTCTTTCTTCACCAAACGCTCGATCAGATATGGCAAGTTTCGATCCAGCCATTCGCGCAAGATTGGCTTCAGCATTTCACGGACCATGGTTTCCAGTGTGATATCGTGGCTGCCGCCAACGGACATATCACGCTGATCCAAGATCGCTTTCGCGAGTTCCGACAACATATCCGCGCCGGACTGGAACGTCGGCGTTGAAACCAGTTCAGGGGCTGCCACCATATCCGGGGTCAACTCCAAGATTTCTTCCATCACCGAGGGCATCGGTGGTGGCGGGGGCGCTGCCGGTGGTGGTGGCGGGGGTGGTGGCGCTGCCGGCGGTGGTGGTGGCGGCGGTGGCGGAGATGCAGGCTCTGGTTCCGGTTCTGGCTCTTCAAGCACAATATCAGGCTCGGGCTCCGGTTCCGGTTCGGGCTCCGGTTCAGGCTCAGGCGCAGGTTCAGGGGCCGCTCTAGCAGCCTCCTCCGCGCCTTCCTCCTCCTCTTCCGACAAGATCCGCCGGATCGAAGCTAGAATATCCTCCATTGAAGATTCGGCGCCGTCTTCCTGGCCAGTTTTGGCTTCGTCGCTCATAAGCGGGTCTCGCCCCCCGTTAAGGTTAACGTTCCATGACAGATTGCACTCAGGATCGTTAACAAATCGTCAGCACGCAATAGGTTTTCGGCCCACGGGGCATTGACCTTTCAGCGTGAATTATTTCACACCGCCATTGCTGTCGCCACCGAACCATTTACCGCGCACTTCGTCATAGTGCTCACGCGGATCATATAGATCAACGGTTAGACCCAAATCTTTGGCGGTTAGTCGACCGATTGCCGACATCAATTCATACGCTGCCACGAATTCATCCCGCTGCGAGCGAACATGCGACACACGAGAATCCAACAGCTCTTGCTCTGCGTCTAAAATATCCAAAACCGTCCGTGAACCGACAGCCGCTTCACGCTGCACACCTTCAAGGGCGACGACGCTGGCTTCGATCTGAGTTTGGAACGCGTCGACCTGCGCTTGCGCTGTGGTGAGGCTTTCGTATGACTGCGTAGCCGCCTCAGCCGCATCACGGCGCTCGGTATCGATCACCAACGTTGACTGTGCCGCGTCTTGGCGCGCCTCACGCAAACGCGAATAAACTTCACCCTGCTGATAAATCGGCACCGTCAAATTCAGCGAAATGGCATGACTGGTCCGCAGACTGTTCTCAGTCGTTGTCTGCACTTCGCGGGTGCTGCTTGCGGTCAAATCAAGCTCCGGCAGCAGTTCGCCCCAAACTTCATCGACATTGTCCATAGACTGGCGACGGTCAAATTCCGCAGCGATCACCGCCGGGTTATTGACGATCGCGGTACGCACCGCATCGTCAGCACTGGTGGGCAAATCAATCAACGCGCTCGGCAAAATCAACGTGTTCGGTGCCGGCTCGCCAACAATATTGAGATAGTTTGCCCGCGACGTCTCAAGATCGCCTTCAGACTGAATCCGATCCGCTTTTGAGCGTGCCAGACGGGCTTCGGCTTGATGCACGTCGGTGCGAGTGATTTCGCCGACTTCGAATCGGTCGCGCGTCGCCTCAAGCTGACGCTGCAGAACTTCTTCGTTGTTCCGGTTTAATTCGAGCACCGCTTGGTCGCGAAACACGTTCAAATAAGCGGTCGCTGCCTGCAGCAAGATACCCTGCTCAGTTTCCAACAAACGGGCACGTGCCGCACGGACTTCGTTCTCGGCACCACTCGTGGCTGCAAGCGTGCGCCCGCCCCGGAACAAAGGCTGAGTAATTGACAAGCCGATATCCTTTGGACGACGGCTCTGGTTTACATCCGTACCGGTCAAGGTGTTGCTGTTCACAACCTCGGCACCGACGGATGATGTGACTTCAACAGACGGACGCCAGTTGGCCAGCGCTTGCGGTACCGATTCATCGGTGCTGCGCAGTCCGGCGCGGGTTGAAAGCAGTGTCGGATTATTCAAATACGCTTTGGCTAACGCATCTTCGATGCTTTGGCCCATCGCTTGGGGCGCCCACATGAACACAGTAAAGGACATCGTTACCGCAATGCATGCAATCTTCCGACCGAATGTCCAGGTGGCCGACTGAGAATATGTTTTCATCGCTTGCATACCTGTTTCATCTCAGCTTCCAGGCGACACCACGACGGCCAGAAGGCAGACGCTAACGTAGAATCCGCCCCTACGTCTAACTATTTGACATATAAGGGAGTCAGAAGCGACCCCCCAGGTCAAGCTGTGCGAATAGCTGAATGTTTTCAGTTACTTCCGCTTCGCCGGAATTATGACTCACAGCAAATGCGTGCGAATCTTCGGAAAACGGATTCGTCGAGCGATTCCATAGCGTTGCTACGAATCAGATCGTTTAAAGCCGCTTCGAACGAAAACAGTCAGAAACTAAACGCGGCCTCGACCTCAAAACCAGGCAACATATGCTCAGACGCATCGAAGACATCCCGCTTCGAGATCGCTTCGCCGAAATGGCTGACCAGCACACCGCTGCCGACCGTACGACCCGCGGGCATTTCAACAGCAACCAACCGGCCGCCATCGCCAAGTTGGCGGGCAATATTGTCGGGCACAACGGGCACGGCACCATCAAAATAAATGACGTCAAACGGCGCTTGGGTCGGGTGGCCTTCGTGCAAATCGCCATCGACAATGGCGACGTTGTCGATGCCAAGTTCGCCCAGCGTCCGCTCCGCCTTCGCGCGCATCCCAGGGTCCGGCTCAATAGCGACAACAGTGTCGGCCAGCTTCGCCAGCACGGCCACGCCGTAGCCGCTGGCACAGCCGATCGCTAAGGCAACGTTGCCCGGCTGCAGGTCGGCGGTTTCCAACAATCTAGCCAGCACCATCGGCTGCATCATGTAACGGCCATCTTCGATGAGGACACTTTCGTCGGCATACGCCAGCGCGCGACGTGCGTTCGGTAAGAACTTCTCCCGGGGCAGATCTGACATGGCGTCGATGATGCGTTCATCCGTCACCTTGTTCGGCAGAATCTGACTGTCGACCATGTTGCGTCTGGCTATATCGGTATGATTGTCGCTCATGCGGGCATTCCCTATTGGCGTCATGCTGGCTGCATTACATCGCAGCAAAATGTTCCTCCGATTTATAGGTTGTTCAGCCGATGAAAACAACTCTGCGACAGCCCATATGCGGTGACGAAAAAAAACACCACATCGTTGCTCAGGGATTGCTTGACCCCCGGGAACGTTAAGTCTAATTTCCGCCCTTGTCGCGGCAAACGACCTAAGAGATCACTTCATGTGTATGCTTAGGAAGGAGCCATGACGGAGGTCAACGCGGACGGCGCGGTGGCGGAGTGGCTACGCAGCGGCCTGCAAAGCCGTGAACACCGGTTCGATTCCGGTCCGCGCCTCCATTTTGGTCTATACTGTGTGTTGCCTGATCCGGCTTAGCTCAGTTGGTAGAGCACCTGACTGTTAATCAGGTTGTCGCAGGTTCGAGCCCTGCAGCCGGAGCCAATTAGAAAAGAGCGTCTCCAACGAGGCGCTCTTTTTCTTTTTCGCCCCAACGAGGAACCCGCGCCATAAATTCACAACACACACTAAGTGTGTGATACTATTTTATTTTATGGGGCGATTGGGGGATACCGCATGGACCAGTCAATGATGCCGGGGATGGGGCCGGCAACGGCGTTGTTTTTCTTGGCGGCGATGGTCGCGGCGACGGTGGTGCCAGTCCTATTGGCAAAACCTGACATGCGCATGATGCGAGCGGCCTACATTGCGCGCTCGGCGCTTTATCTGGTTGTGATGTTGGCGTTAAACTGGGCGGCTGCGATGACCAACGTCGCGTCCGGCGGCATTGTCGCGACGGCGATCAGCATCGCGATTGGGGTGGTTTTCATGTTTTGGACCGTCTATCGACTGCGAGACATCGGCTGGTCGAAATGGTGCGCGCTGATTTTCCTGGTGCCGATGGTCAATTTTGTGTTTTGGATTTTACTGTTGTGCGTCAAAGGCAAGATGCGTGCCTCGCATGCCTGACAAAGCCAAAAAGACGAAATCAAAAAACAGAGATACGCGCGCCATAAAGCCGATTGAGCTGACCAATAAAGTCTATGCTCGTGAGTTACGACGGCTTCAGGTTGAACTCGTCAAGCTTCAGGAATGGGTCCGCAAGGAAGGCGTTCGCATCGCGGTGCTATTCGAAGGCCGCGACGGCGCCGGCAAGGGCGGCACCATCAAACGTATCGCCGCACGCACCAACCCTCGCGTTGTGCGCATCGAAGCGCTCGGCAAACCGACCGAGCGCGAACGCACGGAATGGTATTTCCAGCGCTATGTCGCAAGGCTACCTGCAGCCGGTGAGATCGTGCTGTTTGACCGGTCTTGGTATAACCGCGCCGGTGTCGAGCGGGTGATGGGGTTTTGCACCGACCAGGAATATTGGGAATTTTTGCGTGAAGCGCCGGCGTTTGAGCAAATGCTGATGCGCTCGGGCATTCATATCATCAAATATTGGTTTTCGGTCTCTGCTGAAGAACAGGAAAGCCGCTTTCAAGCGCGCATGCAAGATTTAACCAAACATTGGAAACTGAGCCCGATGGATCTGGCTGCGCGCGACAAATGGAATGAGTACGCGTCCGCCAAAGACATTATGTTCGAGCATACCGACACCGATGAGACGCCTTGGTGGGTGGTGCCGTCAGATGACAAAAAAAGCGCGCGGTTGAATTGCATTTCGCGCCTACTCAGCCAGTTCCCCTATGTGGACGTAAGCCCGAAACTAACGCGATTGAAAAAACTTCAAAAGCCGAGTGACTTGGTCCGCCCACCGATTGAAAACCAGCGCCTTGTTCCGATGCGATACACGCGATGACGAAGGATATTCATGAAAAGCCGTTTATCTCGCTGAACCAAGTTTATGAATTTCATGTCTTGGCCGATGATGAACAGCCACCAGGACCGAACGGAAAACGTCTTTTATCGTACTGGACGGAGAAACGAGGGACGCGCGCCTACCCCAATTGGAATGAGATTGAGTTGATGGATATGTTCGCCATCGCCGATTCGATGATCGTCAAAGACGTGATCGATGGCGGACGCGATTTCTTAAACCGTTTTTGGGGATCGGGCATAACGCGGAGTACCGGATTTGACGGTACCGGCAAACTGCACACGGACCTATATGCATCGCAACCGGAAGGACCCCAGTTCGAAACCTATTTGGCGACAATCACTAGCGGCGCACCGGTTGCTGTGCACCGAGACTCTTCCTTTATTGCCGGGCGTGAGTACGTCACCTACGATGCGCTGCATGTGCCGGTCGGCCATGCCGCACGCGCTGAGGTCACCCACTTGATCACGGTTCATGACTTCGTGATGCGGAACCCGCAGCAGACATCAGGCCCCCTCGGCAACGTGTAGCCAGAATCATCACGAAACTTTATGTCGCGAGTTGCGGGCTGCGCATCAGGCGCGTTATTGCCAAGTCAGCTTTTATTGCAAGAAGCTTGCGATTTTACGAAATCTCCTAATTTCAATGACTTAATCGCAGAATGATCGGTCATTTTGGGTATAATGCTCGTATGGAGGATCCAGCGATGAGCGTATTTGACGCCGCCGATTTTGACGACTACGAAGCTGTGCACTTTGTTTCCGACGCCGATACTGGGCTTCGCGCAATCATTGCCATGCACGACTCAACGCTTGGACCTGCGCTCGGCGGCTTACGGATGTTCGACTACGCAAATCCGGATGACGCGGTTACAGATGTCCTTCGATTGTCCCGAGGTATGACGTTTAAGAACGCACTCGCCGGCATTCCGTATGGTGGCGGCAAGGCGGTGATCTTGGGAAACCCAAAGACGAAGAAAAACGCGGCGCTGATGCCCGCTTTGGGCCGCGCCATTGACCGCTTGGACGGCGCTTATATTACCGCCGAAGATGTCGGCACCACCTTAGCCGATATGGATATTTTGCGGACACAAACCAAATATGCGCGCGGCACAAGCACCGGCGTCGGCGACCCCTCGCCTTACACCGCCAGGGGCGTCGCCCATGCGATCCGTTGCGCCGTTCGCGAAAAACATCAAACAACCAATTTGTCAGGCATCCGCGTCGCCATTCAAGGTCTCGGCAACGTCGGTCGCCACTTGGCTGAGATGTTGAACGCCGAAGGTGCCGAGCTCGTCGTCACCGATATTGACCCAGCCCGCCTGGAGGCAGCCGCCGATGATTTTGGTGCCGACGTGGTTGACTCCGACGCCATATACAGCGCCAACGTCGATGTCTTTGCGCCCTGCGCCATGGGGGCTGCGATCAACGACACGACCCTACCACAACTCCAGGCCAAGATCGTCTGCGGCGCCGCCAACAATCAACTGGCAATGCCGGGCCACGGCGCCGCGCTCGCCGACAAGGGCATCTTGTACGTGCCGGATTTCGTCGCCAACGCGGGCGGCGTCATCAATATCGGGCTGGAAGGCAATGCAAACAAAGATGAGATCATGCAGCGCGTCGATGCTATTGCGTCGACGGTCACAGAAATTCTGACCCGATCGCGTACCACAGGCCAATTGCCAACTGAAGTTGCCGAAAGCTTGGCGCGTGAGCGTATCGCCGCAGCGGCGATGGCTGCCTAAAGACAGCGTTTCACGACGCCGTCCTGCTGCGCTATAGTCAGCGCATAATGATACTTCGCCCTCTCATCGGTGCCGTATTGCTGGGCACGTTCGGCTTTGCCAACGCGGCACACGCTGCAGGTTGCGATTTCGCGTTGCCGCGCGACGTGGTGATCAACATCACCCGCAACGACAGTGCCATTGAGTACAACAATCGTAATAGCCGTGCCGACCTGCAGCGCATGCAACGCCGGACCGTCCGCACCAGCGCATTCGGCAACCAGTGGACTCCGGTCGGCCTGACTTTGACCGAGTTGAAATATGGGATGCAGGTCAAAATTGAGGCGGTCCAGCTTAACGACAGGCAATTTTGCGCGCGCCTGACGGGCGTTGATGCGCATCTCGGCTACGACAAAATTCAAGTCTTCGTAGCGCGAAAATTTCAGCCCGGCAGTTGCCACTACAACTCGATCACCGAACATGAGCTGACGCATGTGCGTGTCTTCCAAAATACACTCAACAGTTATTTCCCCCGCCTGCAGCGGCGCCTGGAACGCGCGGCGCAAGCTGTACAGCCAGTCCGCGCCAGCACACCCCAGGCCGCAGCCGCAAGGCTACAGCGCCATTTGAGCGCCACCGTCGATCCGCTGTTTAAGGATATGAACCGCACCCTCGACCGCGAGAACGCAAAACTCGATACCCCAACGCGGTACCGGGCCGAACAAGCGCGCTGCAGCAACTGGTAGCTGAGACTTATTTCGACGTTGCGATAAACACGCCATCCCAATCGGCTGGCGGCGGCGCTTCGCGGTACAATGTAATCCGCTCGTCATACAAATCGCACAAAATGTGAAGGTTGGCTTCCAGCTTCCAAGGCTTATTCTCGTCAGAGCCAAGCTCGCGAATCTCGTCGAACATTTCCTGCGCCTGATCCCACTGTTGCGCGCGGTACATTTCCATAGCGTCGAAGATCAGCTTTTGCAGATACTGGAATTTAGGATCGGCCAACACTTCTTCATCGCCCATCAGACCGTAGATCATGGTGCCTGTGGTCTTACCCTTCACCTGGATAAAGTCCAGATCAATGGTGGCGAGACGCTCTTTCACCGCATTGCGCGTGTTCGGACCCAACACCACGTTCATGCCGTAGCTTTTGCTTTGACCTTCAAGGCGCGCGGCCAAGTTCACGGCGTCGCCCAGCACTGAATAGTCAAAGCGCATGTCGGACCCCATGTTGCCGACCACGCACGGGCCGGTGTTGAGGCCAAGACCAACCTTAAGCGGAATATGCTTGCGGCCCTCTTCAATCGCTTCCTGTTCGAGACGCGCGTTCAAAGGCTCCATCTCGGCCAACATCGCCAGCGCAGATGCACAGCCATTGTATTCCTGGTCATCGTCATCCAGCGGCGCATTCCAAAACGCCATGATGCAGTCGCCCATGTATTTATCGATGGTGCCGCGGCGTTCCAAAATCACGTTGGTGAGTGGCGTCAGCAGCTTATTGATCAACGCCGTCAGACCGACCGCATCAAACTGTTCGGAGATCGTCGTAAAACCGCGCACGTCGCAGAACAACAGCGTCATATCGCGCTGATCACCGCCCAGCTTCAACGCACCCGGATCGCCGGCGACACGCTCGACCATATCCGGTGACAGATATTTAGAGAACGCGTCACGGGTCTGGCGTCTGCTCGCTTCCTCGCGCGAATATCCGGCGTAGGTCATGGATGTGAACATGACCAAAATACCGACCGTCGCATAGGTCGCGTCCAGCAGCACCAAATGTTCCGAAAACAGATACCACGACGTACCGAGTGCACTGCCTGCTACGATAAAAAACAGCAACGCCGTCCACTTCGCACCGACCCACGGCACCAGAATGATCATGATGATACCGCCGACGAGAAGAATCGATAGCTCGGCGGCGTCGGCATAGTTCGGCCGCACCAAATATTGGCCGCCGACAATCGCTTCAATCAACTGCGCGTGCACTTCAACCCCGGGAATATCCCGCTCGGTCGGGATCGAACGAATATCTCGAAGGCCCACCGCTGAGGTGCCCAGGATCGTCAGCTTACCGCGAATTTTCGCCGGGTCTGCAGAACCGTTAAGGACTTCGTACGCGGGCACATACTTGTCCCAGTCGCGCTCAGAAAAATACGGCCAGATTTGCCCGACACGGTCGGTCGTAACCATCAGGTTTTTGCTGATCGCAGCCCCCACCATGCCTGCATCGTTGACCTGTGCCAGCACGGTTTGACGCCCGGTCGCGACGCGCAACATTTCGATGGCGAGGGCGGGGAAATATTCACCGTCATGCATAAAAAACGCCGGTATGTTGCGCACGATCCCGTCTTTGCCCGGCACAACCGAAAAAATACCGTGGCCACCGAATTTTCCTGTCGCCGCCTGCTCAATCACCGGGATGTTGCGCACCAAGGCCGGAAACTTTCGCAGATAAACCGAAGGCTCCTCTGCTTGCCGGCTGAGTTTACGAACCGCCACGGACTTTTTCACCGGTGGGCCGCGCACGCCTTCGGTATCGTTTGGACGGCCCGCCTGCCCCAACACGACGCGCGACCGCTTAATCACGTCGGCAAAAATCTGATCGTTACTCTTAAGGGTTTTCAAGCGCGCAATAGTTTCGTCGTCGAGGCCTTGCAAGGTACTCGCGACGCTATCGGGATTCATCCTGTCAGGCTCGGCAAACACGATGTCGAAAGCCACCAACACGGCGCCCATCTGCATCAGATTTTGCGTTAATTGCGCCAACACGTTGCGCGGCCATGGCCACTGACCAATGGTCTCAAGGCTTTGTTCGTCCAGATCAATGATGGTAACGGGTTTATTTGCGGGATCAGGAATCTCGCGCGGCTTCATCTCTTGATAGGCGTCAAAAACCTTATTGCGCCAAAAATCAAGAAAGCCCGTTTGAGTCTTCACGTCGGCATAATAAAGGCCAATGAACGCCAACAGCAAAAATATGCCGAGCGAGCGCTCAAAGCCAAAGACCTTCTTTAAAATGCGCACGTCTTGTTGCCCCCAAAATCCCTAGCGCGCAGTGTACACTTTTTCGAAGCTATCGGGTCAAGCGTCTTTCGACATTCACCCCGGGTATGTGCTAAAAGGACAGCAACGTCGACGTTGCGCCCAAGGTGGGCGTAAGCCATGGCGAGCAAAGACATAAGGTGCGCATGAGCGAACAAGATAAACGTGCGTGGCTAAAACCGATTCTCAAACCGCTCCGGCCGATCTTTCGCGAGGTCGTGCTGATGTCGGCGTTTGTCAATTTATTGGCACTGGCGGTGCCGATCTTCTCGTTGCAGGTCTATGATCGCGTCGTCGGCACCGGGGGCCTGACAACATTGTGGGGCCTTGTGATCGGAATGGCGCTGGTGTTGCTGTTCGATCTTGTACTCAAGCAGGCGCGCTCGCGAATCATGCAGACCGTGGCACTCCGCGTCGATGTCATTGTCGGTCGGCACCTGTTCGACAAATTGGTCAGCCTACCGCTGCATGTGTTGGAAACCAAACCGGCCAGTTATTGGCAATCGCTGTTTCGCGACGTCGATGTGGTCCGCAACACGGTGTCGGGCGCATCCGCGATTTTGATCTGCGACTTCCCGTTTATTATCGTGTTCTTCGTGCTGATCTGGATCATCGCCGCCCCGATCGCCTGGGTTTTGTTGATTATTATGCCGCTGTTCATGTTCGTCACTTGGCGATCCGGCAGCGTAATGGCGCAAGCAAACGCGGCGGAACGCGAAAGCACCCAGTCCCGCGACGCCTTGATCGGCGAATTGATTCAAGGCCGCACCACGATCAAAGCACTGGCGCTCGAACGCTCGATGCGACCGCTTTGGGAAGATACGCACGCTGAAAACATCGCGCAGTCGATGTATCGGGGCAATCGGACCGATTTTTATACTAACTGCTCGCAAAGCCTGACTCAGTCGACGACGATCTTTCTGACGACCGTCGGCGCTTATCAGATCGTCAATCAGAACCTGACCATGGGCGCGTTGATCGCCACTAACATGTTGTCGGGTCGCCTGCTCGGACCGCTCAATCAGCTGGTTGGACAATGGCGCGCATACAACGGCTTTAAGCAATCGGTGGATCGCTTGGGCGAGGTATTCTCGACGATTTCGGATCGCGCCGAGAGCGAAGTGCAGTTGGATAAGCCAAAGGGTGAGTTGACCGTAGAGAACCTGACTTTTGCGTATAACGAAGGCGCAAAACCGGTGGTCGACGACGTCTCCATTAAAATCCGCGCAGGCGGCGTGCACGCGCTCGTCGGTCGCAACGGGTCCGGCAAAACGACCTTGCTGAAAATGCTGCAGGGTCTGTACCCGCCGACCAACGGGCGCGTGTTGTTGGACGGCGCCGACATCGGTCAGTTCTCGCGAACCGAGCTTGCGTCTTGGATGGGCTACGTGCCGCAAGAAACCGTGCTATTCGCCGGCAACGTCCGCGACAACATTGTGCACCGTTTCCCGGACTCCGATGACGAGCAGATCGTCGCTGCGGCCACGGCGGCCGGCGTGCACCATTTCATCATTGATCTGCCTGATGGCTATGCCACCGACATCGGCGAAGCCGGGCGACGGTTGTCGGGCGGCCAGCGCCAACGAATTGCTGTCGCCCGCGCTTTGTTGGGCAATCCAGCGGTTTTGCTGCTGGACGAGCCGTCGGCCAGCCTGGACCGGCAAGCGGAACAAGAGCTCCGGAAAACCCTGGTCGACATCGGCAAGACGCGGACCGTCATCATCGTCACGCACAGCTCAATCCTGCTGGCGGCGTGTGATGATCTCGTCGCATTGGACAAAGGCAAGGTTGCCCTCGCTGGCCCATCCCGCGAGATTCTGCCGAAACTGTTCGGACAGCAACCGATGACGGCGCGCAACGGTCAAGCCGACCCAGCCGAGGCGCCTAGCGAAACTGTACTACCAGGCGTGCCGCCGCTTAACGACACGGCAAAGGCCGCGTCCCGCGCCGCACCGACATCAGAGCGGACGCCGCAACAGCCCGCCGCAAAGCCATCAGCCGCACCGCCGACCCCAAGCAAAGCAGGACCACCACCGGCACCGTCTGCAGCGCCAAAGCCCAGCCCGGCGCCGGCGCCTGCTGGTGGCGGCGCTGCAGAAGCGATTGCAGCGCGCGCGAAGGACAACGCAAAACAAGCCGCAACTCCGCCAAAACCGAGCCCAGGCACACCGGCGACGGCTGATCCCAGCGTGCCGTCCGGTAATATGTTCAAGCTCGATGGCGATGCGAAACGGTTGCTTGATGACCCATATGCGGATTTAATTAAGGGAAATCAGCAAGAGCAGAAGCGCAAAGCGGATGCGGCAGCTGGCGCAGCCCCCTCGAAGCCAAGAACATGAGATATGGCATCAAAGGTATGCAGATCATGCACACGTTTACCCATGGAGACAGCCGATGAGTCCCGACGCTTCTGGTTTGGACACAATTAAGCGCGACGAAAAGGCAGCTGCAAAGGCCCCTGAGCGTGCGATGCCAAAAGGCCTGACGGCGTCCGACAAGCTCGACATGATGTTGAACCAAAACCCGTTGCCAGGCTGGCGCCTGTTGGCTTGGCCAGTGATGCTGTTGCTGGCGGTCGGCCTGATTTGGGCCAACTACGCCACCCTCGACGAGGTTGCGATTGCAACCGGTGAAGTCGTGCCGGCAGGCCGCATCAGTGTGGTGCAGCACCTCGAAGGTGGCATCATCCAGGATATCTATATTTCTGAAGGTGACACCGTGCGCGAGGGGCAGACGCTGATGCAGCTCGACCTCGCATCAGGCGGCACCAACCGCGAAGAACTACAGGTGCGTATCGATAGCGAACGCTTGATCAAAGCGCGCCTGGAAGCGGAAGCCGAAGGTAAGGAATTGGTGTTCCCCGAAGACGTCTCAAAACGCCGCCCGGCGATTGTCGCCGCCCAGCGTCAAGCCTTTGAAGCACGCCGCCGCGAACTCGGATCGACCTTGCAGGTGATGCGCGAACAGGTGAAACAGCGCGAGCTTGAAGTCGAAGAGCTGACCGCGCGCGCACGTGCCGTGGAAAGCAATTACAAGCTCGCGTCGGAGCGCCTGAAAATGTCGCGGTCCCTGCTCGCCGAGGGCCTGACCGCAAAAATGGAACACCTTGAGCTTGAAGCCGAGGTCGAGAATCTGGACGGCGAAATGCGTTCGCTGCGCCCGTCGATGCCGAAAGTGCAGGCCGCCGTCGAAGAAGCGCGCCAGCGTCTGCAGGAAACCGAGAGCCGCTTTCGTCGTGAAGCCCAAGACCAACTGGGTAAGATCGAAGAAAACATCGCCCGCGTCACCGAACTGTTGAGCGAAGCCGACGCCCAGGGCGTACGTACCGAGATCAAAAGCTCAATCAACGGCGTCGTCAAAAACATGCGCTACAACGCCATCGGCAACGTCATTAAGCCGGGCGAGCCGATCATGGAAATTGTGCCGACCGGCGACAACTTAGTGATCGAAGCAAAATTGAATCCTGTCGACCGGGGCTATGTTACGGAAGGCCAAGACGCGACGGTGAAGATCTCCACCTACGACTTCGCGCGCTACGGCGGCCTTGAAGGTCAAGTGATGCGCGTCGCGCCGGACAGCAGTACCGACGAAGACGGTGCGCCGTACTTCCGTGTCGTGGTGCGGACCAATAAAAACTATCTGGGTAAGGTCGAAGGTGACCTGCCGATCACGCCGGGTATGCAGGCCACGGTCGACATCCACACCGGTGAAAAATCGGTGATGGATTATTTGGTCAAGCCGATCCTGAAACTCCGCCACGAAGCCTTCCGCGAGCGGTAATCTTCGACCAGATAAAGGCTACAGCATTTCCAAATGCGATGGGCCGCGCGGCGGCGGAAAAGCTGGACACCCGTATTAACTGACCGATTTTGAGGGCGAGCGGCACTAGAGGCATGATACGACCAAACGGTCGGCTTTATCCTTACCGCCGGTCGCTCTAACCGGCAGGTTTTAGGGGCTATTTCGGCGTTTTAGACAGACTCATCCCATGGCTGCTCTTCGTTCATGAAAGACCAGTCGGTCCATGTTGTAAGCAATATTGGCCAGTGTCAGTTTGGCCTCAGCACGTTTCAGACCGA
>Ga0129324_10000214_pt1 | contig 41598 bp, 37 predicted proteins | sample CPBDNA_7_FD_96879 | JGI IMG/M metagenome (GOLD analysis project Ga0129324, IMG submission 96879) | Freshwater to marine salinity gradient microbial communities from Chesapeake Bay, USA - CPBay_Spr_15_0.2_DNA | ecosystem: Environmental > Aquatic > Marine > Coastal | place: USA: Chesapeake Bay...
ATAGACCTTGATCCCGCCGCCATCGAAGGTCACCCTTGCGAAGCCATGATTGCACGACACATCAATATCGAAAACCAAGGCCGTGCCGCCGATAAATGGCTGTCAGAGGTAGTGCACTGGACCTGGAAAGTAAAACTACACCTTCACATCGAAACGGATCTGCTTGCAGGACTTCGAGACCGCGCCGAGACCACGGCCATAACCGTGTTTTCCACCAATCTCAAAGACCTGTTACTCGCGGCCCCTGCTGGGCAGAAAACGACCATTGGCCTTGACCCCGGTTTACGCACCGGCGTCAAGTTAGCCGTAGTAGACGGCACCGGGAAAGTCTTGGATCACGGTGTGATTTACCCCACAACGTCGCAGCATAAAATTCAGGAAGCAGAAGCCACGCTAAAACAGCTTTGTTTGGCCCATAATGCCTCGCTCATTGCCATTGGCAACGGCACGGCTAGCCGGGAAACTGAACGATTTGTCAAAGATGTACTGAAAAACAATTCACAATTATCCGCACAACCTGTGGTCGTAAATGAATCAGGTGCATCTATTTACTCCGCCTCTGAATACGCCTCTCGTGAATTTCCAGACCTGGATGTCACCATTCGAGGTGCAATTTCTATCGCCCGTCGCCTGCAAGATCCTTTGGCAGAACTGGTTAAAATCGATCCCAAATCTATCGGCGTCGGACAATACCAGCATGATGTTAGTCAGATGGAGCTCTCTCGTAGTCTCAATGCAGTGGTAGAAGATTGCGTCAATGCGATTGGAGTGGAAGTTAATACGGCCTCCCCCGCCCTGTTAAATAGGGTCGCAGGCCTCAACCAAACTATTGCCGACAATATCGTGGCATTCCGTGATGAAAATGGTCCTTTCAAACACCGCAAAGAACTGAAAAAAGTACCCCGGCTAGGCGACAAAACATTCGAACAGGCTGCCGGATTTTTACGCATTGCCGGCGGTGACAACCCTCTGGATGCGTCAGCAGTGCACCCAGAAAGCTACTCTGTCGTAGCCAGAATGGCCGATGGTATCAGCAAGCCCATTGAATCGTTGATTGGTAATAGCGCCTTACTGCTCACCATCAACCCAGGTGATTATGTTGATGAAAAATTTGGCCTACCTACCATCACCGACATTCTCCGTGAACTGGATAAACCTGGCCGAGACCCACGGCCTCAATTCAAGACGGCAACGTTTAAAGATGGCGTTGAAACACTCAAAGATCTAGAGCCCGGAATGGTATTAGAAGGCACAGTGACCAATGTCACCAGCTTCGGTGCCTTTGTGGATGTGGGTGTCCATCAGGATGGTCTAGTCCATATATCAGCACTCGCCAACCGATACGTTAAAGACCCTCGTGAAGTGGTCAAGGCCGGAGATATCGTTCAGGTGAAGGTGATGGAAGTAGATATACCGCGTAAACGCATCGGTTTATCCATGCGGATGGCTGATGAGCCCGGTCCAAAAAATACTGAAAAAGAACGTCAAACAGCAACGATTCGTGACAAAAAACAGAGCTCACAAAAACAAGCCAAAGTTCAACAAAAAACGGGCACGCTGGGCGATCTTTTTACCAAAGCACTGAAGAACCACTGACGCCTGGATCATTTCTTTAAGGATAAAGAAAGCAGGCGTAAAAATGTGATTAAACGAGAAACCATCTTAACGGTAGGGTCATAAATTATATCCTTACCCTCTCTGTAGACTCGGCTAGACTCTATAAGACAAGAATGAACGTTGCACTAGTATCGTAAACTCTGCGAGAGAAGGGAGTTCACCATGAAGCTCGCTCTTATCATTCTAATTGTTTTTGTAGCTGCCGTATTTCTGAAATTACGACCTTCTTTTGGGCAGGCCCACGAATTGCGCAAGAAAAACACATCGAAAAATAAAAAAACTCTTAGAGAATCAACCAAAAAAACAAACAGCCTTTACCACGCTGTAAATATTGAGTTCGATATAGCCTCCTGCCCAGCAGTACAATCGATAACTGAGCAATATTTTCTGGCGAGGGAGGCTCCACCTATACCTTTACCCGAGTGCACAGCAGAAACCTGTCATTGTAGATACCGTCATCACAACGGTCGCCGACATGGCATCAGGCGCCCTCAAACTGTTTTGTCTGCCGAAGTATATCAATCTAGTGGGAGGGAGGAACGTCGTATACAAAAGGGGCGTCGTGCAGCGGATTAATAACAGTGATCGCCAGAGAAATGAATAATTAATACAGAAGGCTTACAAATGAGCGATTCGCTCGACAATACACTCGTACTCTCCCATCACAAACTCACGGCAAACCAGTGGTCGCTTCTCGTATATCGTACACATCATCGTATTTCGATCCAGCGCCGCGCACCAACCATCATTCAACTGCGCCATACTTCTCCCGCCCCACTGATCGGTTTCAATAAAGCGATCTGGCACACCGGTATCGGTAATAAGAAACACCTCCAAACGACAACAGCAGGCTTCACAGCTTGCACAAGTCACCTCAGGGTCTGGCAAGTTCGTAACATCGATGGTGTTATTTTTTAAACTCATTATTTTTTAGTATCGTGAAAACAGGCCTGCAACAGTGACTGCATCTTATCTCGCCCCAGGCTTTTCATCAGCGCTATATTACGCTCGGGAATGCCATCTGAATCAGGGTGATGAGCAATTGCCTGCTCCAGACTGGCTTCCCGAATAAGGTGCAACAGGGGATAGGGAGACCGGTTGGTATAATTCTCTACATCATCAGGCTCAGTGCCACCAAACTGGTAATCTGGATGAAAACTGGCAACTTGATAAACCCCTTCAAACGCCATCTCTGCCAGCAGACCATCGACGTAGTTCAAGAATTGGTTGTAATCATAAAAATCCTGCAACACGTCAGGGTGAATCAACAACGTGGTTTCTATCGACTCATCACTATTAAGCAGCGCTAACTCAACTTGAATCTCAGTTAGCAGCTGTTCTTCGGTGGCAGCCTCTGTCACCGAAAAACGCACCCTACTCGCCAGTAATTCTCGCTTAGCAAAAGGGCAGAGGTTCAATCCCACCACAAGGGAATCGACCCACGTCTGAACAGATTTTATTATTTTTTTGTGTTGCACACTTCTAGCCTTTCTAAACAGACTTCATTTTTCTAAACAGCCCTAACCTTTCTAAACAAGGCACGTTCAAGCAATACTGACAACCTTCGCACCAACTTCAATTACACCCGATGTTAAGACATCAACCCGCAGCCCTCCACGATGAAGAAATCGTTCTACGACCTGCTTTGACGAGAGAGTAGAGCTTGAGAGGGCGGCACCAAGACTGCGGCAAGGTTCACAAAGCTCTATCCCTCTTAACGTGATATCTCCAATTTTGAATTCTTTTCCAACAAGCTCATTTAACCGCACACCTCGCGTTAGAATATTTCGACGCGTTATGGACAGATCTCGCTCTCTGTTTTTCTCACCAACAAATGCCTCAATTTCTTCTAATTCGATCAGCGTTAAATTTTGTCCTGGCCATTTGGAAAGGCCATAATTTCTATCGCCGACAATGCCATTTCCAGCTACTAGGTTGATTTTCTGACAAGACAACTGAGGCGCCCCGGCTTCAGGACAGATGAAGATACACTCGACATTCATTTAAGGCTGCCCTCTCCGCTTACATTCAACTTATGGCTTAATGAAACGGCACTAATTAAATGTTTAACTCACGCTATTTTTTTCGCAAGACCTCAAAACCATGACCACCCCCGGACATTATTTTATTCTTCTTTGGCGGCTTTGATTTAGCAGCCTTCTTACCGGTTTTGGTTTTTTTAGGATCAACTTTTTTCTTTTTAGGGCCAGCGGCCTTACCAGATTTTTTAAGCTTTTTTGGGCCGCTATAATTGGCTTTTAAACCGGAGACAACCCGATGCTCAAAACGAATTTTCAGATAGCGCTCAATACTCGACATCTGATTCCATTCGTTGCCATCAACCAGCGTAATAGCCTTACCTTCCTGGCCTGCTCGACCGGTGCGACCCACCCGGTGTACGTGGTCATCACCAGACTGGGCAATATTAAAGTTAATGACCAGATCCACATCGTCTATGTCCAATCCTCGGGCAGCAAGGTCAGTAGCGACGAGCACCTCAATCGCACCTTGCCTGAACTGATTCATGATCTGTTTGCGTTCACTTTGAGGAATTTCGCCATGAATACAATTCGCTTTGAATTTTTTGTAGCGCAAGAAATGACTTAACTGCTGACACTGTATTCGGGTGTTACAAAAAATAAACACCTTCCTCGCCGGCTCTTCAGCCAGCAATGCCGCCACCAATTTCTCTTTGTGTTTTATATCGTCAGCCAACACGAGCTGTTGGCTAATATGACGATGTTGTTGTCGATGCGAATCTACTTCAATAAATTCCGGGTTATCAAAGGTCGCACTTATCCGCCCAAGCTCTTTATGTTTTAACGTGGCTGAAAACAACAGGTTCTGCCGTTGCTTATTACAACTGTCAGCAATGGTATGCATATCAATAGCAAAACCCATATCGAGCATACGGTCTGCCTCGTCCAGCACCAACACTTCTAAATCTTTGAAGTCTGGTGTCCCTTTTTCAATATGCTCTACCAATCGTCCCGGTGTGGCGATCAATACTTCAGGGTTTTTTCGCAGTGTGGCCACCTGATGCTTAAACGCTTCACCGCCAATGATCAGGCCACATTTGATATAGGTAAAAGCCGCCAACTGCTCAAAGTGCTTTTGTGTTTGCAGTGCCAGCTCTCGAGTCGGCAGTAAAATCAACACCCGTGTTCCGCTATTGGGTGCATTCTGCGTCAACATTCGATGCAATAGGGGCAACAAAAAAGCAGCCGTTTTACCACTGCCCGTTTGTGCGGACACCATCAAATCCTTCCCCGCCAGAGCGGCGGGTATAGCCTGAGCCTGTACTGCCGTCGCGTCAGTAAACGATAACTTCTCAAGCGCTTTCAACAGTTGTTTATGTAATGGCAATGCTTGTAACAGAGACAATAGGGTATTCCTGATCTAGGAGTAAATTGGTGCAACCTTAACAGAATCAATCGTCACTCTCTGCAACAAACTTCAGGCTGATGTATAGAGCTGTTGTAGCTTTGATGTGAAGTATTCATGGGTGGTAAGTTCAATAAGGTTTGATTGATTGAAAAAAACACATCTATACTGGGAATATGTACGCTGTGCTGGTATTCAGTTATGTCTAATCATCTTCGTCGTTTTATTCGTCATCCCGCTTGAATTTAGCGTAGGTGAGTCGAATGATACAACTCAGATAAAAGACGTGGGTGTAGGTGGCTTATGTTTTGTAAACCAGTATCCCGTCAACACCGATGAACATATTCGTATCACTATCCCAGTATTTGTTCCCAAATTTGTTCTCAATGGCATTGTGCGATGGTGCAAACAAGTTGACACTCAGTTTTTAGTTGGAGTGGCCTTTCAAGAAGAATCTATGGTCTTTGAAGTCAAGCTGCTAGAACAAATCTGTCATATCGAAAGCTACCGCAAACACGTTAAGGCTGAGCGCGGGTTAGAGCTCACCAGCGAAGAGGCTGCGAAAGAATGGATTGGCCAATATGCCGAAGGGTTTCCTACGATATCAAATTGAGAACAAAGAAGCTGATTGAGTAAAAACCTGGTTTTTTGTTCACGACGCCTGTCAATTCAGCTGTTCAGTTTCAGCACACCAAAGTGAAATCTGTGAGCTTATAAACCATAACGCTGCTATTAATATAATGCTGAATAATATAAGAACGAAAAAATGAAATGACACCTTTAAAGGTGTCTTAAGATACGACCAAAAAGCTCTCAACCATTTGATCCATAATAGAAAATAAAAATGGGGTGGCTGACGGGGATCGAACCCGCGACAACAGGAATCACAATCCTGCACTCTACCAACTGAGCTACAGCCACCATTGCTTGCACTAGCGATACAACTGGATGGCGCGCCCGGCAGGATTCGAACCTGCGACCCACGGCTTAGAAGGCCGTTGCTCTATCCAGCTGAGCTACGGGCGCTCAACAAGTGCTTCTCTAAAATTAAGAGTGGTCGGGGATGAGGGATTCGAACCCCCGACATCCTGCTCCCAAAGCAGGCGCGCTACCAGACTGCGCTAATCCCCGATGTCTTAAAACCCCTCATTTCGAGAGGTGCGCATGATACTGTCGCTAGTCGGCCTCGTCAATCAAAAAGCGTCCCATGAGATTGATAGAGTCTCTTCACAGAGACGGGCTGAAGTGCGAAAATGCCGCCTTCCTCATCTTTGACTCGGAGTCCACAAACCCATGCCAGCACAAATTCTCGACGGCAAAGCTATTGCCCAGCAAACTGAAGCAGAATTAAGTGAACGCGTTGCACAGTTAAAAGAGCGCAGTGCTGGCCAAACTCCGATGCTGGCGACTATTTTAGTGGGTGGCGATCCAGCCTCAGCCACCTATGTGAGGATGAAGCAAAATGCCTGCAAGCGGGTCGGAATGGCGTCAATTGCGGTCGAGATGTCGGAGGAAACAACCACTGAAGAATTGCTGGCCAAGATTGATGAGCTGAACAGCGATCCCACCTGCCAAGGTATTCTTCTGCAACACCCTATGCCCTCTCAGATTGATGAACGTGCCTGCTTTGATAGCATTGTGCTGGATAAAGACGTGGATGGTGTCACCTGCTTGGGCTTTGGCCGTATGGCCATGGGTGAGGAAGCCTATGGCTCAGCTACGCCACAGGGCATTATGCGCCTGTTAGCTGCCTACGATATTCCCTTGCAAGGCAAGAATGCCGTGGTCGTTGGTCGCAGCCCTATTCTTGGTAAGCCAATGGCAATGATGCTGCTCAATGCCAATGCCACTGTCACTATTTGCCACTCTCGCACAGAAAATCTTCCTGACATTATTAGTCGCGCCGATATCGTAGTAGGTGCTGTGGGCAAACCTGAATTTATTAAAGCTCACTGGATAAAGGATGGCGCTATTGTCGTGGATGCGGGCTATCACCCCGGTGGTGTGGGCGATATCGAGCTAGGCCCCTTACATGATCGCGTGGCTGCCCTCACCCCTGTCCCGGGTGGCGTAGGCCCCATGACCATTAACACCCTGATTCTCCAATCGGTAGAAGCTGGCGAGAAGAAGCTGGCCTGAGCAAGATTCCCTCTAACATCGAAACCGATAATGAATCGACACCCAAAGAGACACTAGGCACTGAGGCTAATAGGCACTAGGATTAAAGAGTAGATGGCACATAGGGTTTGCTAAATGCTGACCGATCGACTTATAGCTCATAGGGGCTACCCAAAGCACTTCCCAGAAAATACCCTGCTGGGTATCAGCAAGGCTATTGAAGCTGGCGCACATTTTATTGAAACTGACATTCTGTTCAGTAGCGACCACCAGCCCATTCTCTATCACGATGCACTGATGAATCGAATCAGCGGTAAAGACAATGCCGTCCACCTTCTAACGCTGTCAGAACTTATCCAGCTCCCTGCATCTGAGCCAGAGCGATGGGGACACCTGTTTAATGATCAAACAGTAACACCACTCACAGCGCTGGTTGAGTTACTCTCAGCTCACCCCGAGGTTACTGCCTTTATCGAACTCAAACGCTCCGGCCTTCATATCGAAGGTATTGAGCAGGCCTACAACCTTGTCACTGAAACACTAAAACCTGTTATCCACCAATGTGTATTAATCAGTTTTAGTGATGAGTTTATCCACCACGCCTGGAAACAGAACTACCCTCGACTGGGGCTAGTCTTGAAACACTGGGATGAGCTGGAAAAACCACCCATCACCGAGATTCACCCTGAATTTATCTTCTGTGATGCTGAAAAGATTCCAGAAGACATAACGCTGGATCACATCGAGAGCACCGTGGTCATTTACGAGGTGGAAGATCCAGACCAAACTATTATCTGGTTTAATCGAGGCGCGGACATGGTAGAAACGTTTGATATTGGTGGCATGATAGAAAACTTGGCGCATCGAGCTCTTTAATACAGGCTCGCTACTATGGATTGATCGGAGCAGTACTAACGATGAGTAATGAGAGTGAATCAACCTATGATGTGGTGGTGATCGGTGGCGGCATTCAGGGTGCAGGTGTTGCTCAGGCTGCCCAAGCAGCGGGTTACTCTACATTAATTTTGGAAAAAACCGACTGGGCGGCCGGCACCTCCAGTAAATCCAGCAAACTCATTCACGGTGGCCTGCGCTACTTACAGAGCGGTGAACTTTCACTGGTTCAAGAAGGGCTACAAGAACGCGCCTTGCTGCTAAAAAATGCACCGGAACTGGTGCACTCCAACTGGTTTTACCTCCCTATCTATACGCACTCGCAGCACCATTCATGGCAAATTTATTCTGGTCTTACCCTATATTGGATGCTGTCAGGCTGTCAGGACGGGGCCAAATTTGAGGTTGTTCCCAAAACACAATGGAACGAGCTGGCAGGACTGGAAACAAAGAACCTTCAAAAGGTCTACCGTTACCACGATGCCCAAACCGATGACGCCAAACTGACTGCGGCTGTCGTCCAGTCTGCAGTATCACTCGGTGCGAAAATAAGCTGTCCGGCAAACTTTATCAACGCCGAGAAAACCGAAGACGGCTACCGAGTTTGCTATGAAAATAGTCAGGAAACGGAAGGCAACCACTCTACTGCACACCAATCTATTTCGTGCCGCTTTCTGGTAAACGCTGGGGGGCCATGGATAAATCAGATTGTCAGTACCATATCCCCTCCACCCAGATCCATCGATATAGATCTGGTTCAGGGCACCCACTTAATTCTCGACAAGAAAATTAGCGACCAGTGTTTCTACCTGGAGTCACCCGCCGATGGCCGAGCAGTCTTTGTATTGCCCTGGTACGACAAAACCCTTTTGGGCACAACTGAAACCCTATTTGAAGGTAACCCTGAAGATGCCGCGCCGACTGAACAGGAGCGCCAGTATCTACTTGACGTATTAGCGTCCTATTTCCCCGACTATACTGGCAAGGTCTGTGGAGAAATGGCGGGATTACGCGTGCTGCCAAGTGGTCGCCAGAAACACTATCAACGCAGTAGAGAAGTACGATTAATCACTGATCAGCCAAGTCAGCCCCATTATGTAGGCGTCTATGGTGGCAAGCTCACGGGCTACCGCGCAACGGCTGAAAAAGTGGTCAAAGTGATTGAGTCAACGTTGGGGTCGTCAGAAAACTGGATAGATACTAAAACGCTGCCCTTAATACTGCCTACCGCCTAATTCAGTAGCGGGGCCTGGGTGTACTGACAGGGGTTCACTGACAGGAGCACACTGACTTGGATGCACGGATTTGGGCAAACTGGCTAGCAGTGATCGCATATAACGGCTAGAGCCCCCGCTGCCATTCCTCTCTCAAGTGAATACGATCAGGGTTATGAATAGCAGTATGGATCTGGGATAACAGGCGCTCTTTATCCCGTGATAGCGTGCCTTTTAGCACCAGATAATTAGACGCATGGTCACTACGAAATACTGTTTTCTCCAATGCCAGGGTCTTCAACAAAATTTCCATTTCCTCAAACAACCCCAACTGCTGCAACGGTTTAAAATCCCCGCCATAACCAGCCTGAAAACGCTCTATACCATCGGGAAAGCTCACCACTAGGGTAGAAAGATAGTCTGGCTGGGCCTCATTCATCAGCCGAGCTGAATTCACGGCATGTTGCTCGGCGTACTGTTGTCCCCCCAAACCATTGAGAATCATCACCGAGCTTTTCATCCCCGCCTGCTTTATCTTCTGCAATGCCATCAGAGAGGATTGGTAACTTTCTCCCTTGCAGACTTTTTCCAACACAAGGTCGTCACCTGATTCACAGCCGACGTACATCAGCGTCAAACCTAATTGGGCCAATTCAGCCAACTCTGCGACAGATTTATTCTTTAAATTACGGGGTAAGCAGTAAGACGACACCCGCTGAATATCGGGAAAATATTGGCGGATTAATAACAGAATTTCTTTTAATCGACGAAAAGACAACATCATGGCGTCGCCATCTGCCAGAAAAACTCGACGCAGGGGAAAACCGGAATTAGCCGCTTGTTGTAACGCCTGAATTAATGGTTCGGAAGGTGGTACGCTAAATTTCTTTTGTGGTGCCGTGTACATTTCACAAAACGTACACTGGTTCCAGGAGCAACCATTGGTCACCTGTAGAATGAGCGACCGGGCCTCACTGGGTGGACGGAAGACGGGGTCTATATAATCAAGCAACATTCAACATTACCGCCAGCTCGTAAACTACGCTGAAGAAAACTACTCTCGCCGCCAAGTAGTCCCTTCCCGGGAATCTTCCAGCACCACCCCCTGAGACAACAGATCATCTCGAATTTCATCAGCACGGGCAAACTCACGCGCCTTCTTCGCAGCCACACGCTGGGCAATCAACGCTTCAATTTGTTCGGCCCCTAGATTATTGGCGCTATCAATCAGACTACTACCTTGCATGAACGTTTCAGGGTTTGTACCCAGAATATCCAACACCGCGCCCATTGCCTTCAGTTCAGCGACCAACACCTCAGCCTGCTTAATATCTGTTTTTGCCACGGTATTAATTTCACGGACTAAATCGTACATCGCCGCCAAGGCTTCACGGCTGTTGAAATCATCGTTCATCGATGCAACAAACCGATGATGATAATCACTGCCTTTTATCTCTGACAGGGAAGCGGCAGACACCGCTGCGAAAGGCCGAAGAGCCGTATAAAAACGTTCCAGACCCGCCTTTGCTTCCATCAGGTTATCTTCGGAATAACTAATGGGACTACGATAGTGACTGGATAACAGAAAATAACGCACCACTTCTGGATGGTATTTTTTCAACACCTCACGGATGGTGAAAAAGTTGCCCAGCGACTTGGACATTTTTTCATCGTCCACCCGCACTGCACCGGCATGCATCCAGTAATGCACATACTTCTTGCCCGTAGCGGCCTCGCTTTGAGCAATTTCATTTTCATGGTGAGGAAAAGGTAGATCAGGCCCGCCGCCGTGAATATCGAAGGTTTCACCAAGACAGCAGGTGGACATGGCAGAGCACTCAATATGCCAGCCAGGACGACCCGGCCCCCAGGGTGATTCCCAACTGACCTCACCGGGCTTGGTCCCTTTCCAAAGGGCAAAATCTCGCGGATCTTCCTTAATCTCATCTACTTCAACTCTAGCGCCTGCTAATAGGTCATCAGGGTTTCGGTTACTTAACTTGCCGTAATCGGCAAAGCGGCTCACTCGGTAATACACATCGCCGTTATCTGTCGCATAGGCGTAATGGTTATCCACCAAGATTTGAACCATGGTCAGAATATCATCCATATGGGCCGTCGCTCTTGGCTCCATATCGGGAGGTAATACACCTAACGCGCGTTCATCTTCATGCATGGCATCGATCATGCGCTGAGTGAGATCAGAATAAAGCTCGCCATTTTCATCGGCACGATTGAGAATTTTGTCATCGATATCGGTGATATTTCGGACGTAATTGACATCCCACCCCTGAGATCGCAAGTAGCGGGTAATCACATCAAAGGCCACCAGCACCCGAGCATGGCCAATATGACAGTAGTCATACACGGTAATACCGCAGACATACATATTGATCTTGCCCTGCTCAATGGGCTTGAAAACTTCTTTTTGGCGCGTCAGCGTGTTGTAAATGTGTAGTGTCATAATCGTGTCTTTATCATTCTGAATTACAGCCATTCCCATAGAGGAAAACTAACATCAGGTGTCCGCTTCCACCCAGACAGATCTAAGGGCAATGGTCTGATTGAATACCCGCTTTTCTGCGCTGCTGTTTTTGCGATCTTTACAGAAATAACCTTCCCGCTCGAATTGATACGTTGTGCTTTCTTCTGCATCGGCAAGGCTTTGTTCCGCCTTACAACCCGTCATGACTTGCAGAGAGGCGGGATTGATCGCATCGAGAAAATTCTTATCGCCCGCATCGGGCGCAGGGTCGTTGAATAATCGATCGTAGAGGTGTACCTCACAATCTACACAATGCTGTACTGACACCCAATGCACCACGCCCTTGGGTTTAATCTCATCTGCGGGGTCTTTGCCCAGCGTATCTGGCACCAGACTGGCATTGACCTGGACTACCTCACCCGCCTCATTTTTCACATAATCATCGGCTTCAATCACATAGCCGTTGCGCAACCGAATACGTTTTCCCGGTGTCAGCTTTTTCTTGAATTTCTTGCTGTACTCTTCCTTAAAATCTTCGGTGTCGATGTAGATTTCACGGGTAAACGGTAGGGTGCGATTACCCATATCCAGCTCGGGATGTTGGGGTGCAGTCAATTGTTCCAGATGATCCTCAGGCAGGTTGGAAATCACCACTTTCAAGGGTCGCAATACCGTCATGGCTCGAGGTGCATTTTTATTTAATTCATCACGAATAAAATGCTCAAGCTGAGAAATATCCACCACACCATCTGTTTTCGCCACAGCCAAACTGTCGCAGAAATGTCGAATGGCAACAGCGGGAACACCACGACGACGCATGCCCGAAATGGTCGGCATTCGGGGATCATCCCAACTAACCACATGGCCTTCGTCTACCAGCTGCTTCAGTTTTCGCTTACTGGTCACGCTGTAGTTGAGATTGAGCCGCCCAAATTCGTACTGATGCGGGGTGGATGGCACCGGTAAATTTTCAACAAACCAGTCATAGAGGGGCCGATTAGACGCAAATTCCAGCGTACAGACAGAATGCGTAACGCCCTCAATCGCATCTTCCTGACCATGAGCAAAATCGTAGGCCGGATAAATATTCCACTGATCACCTGTGCGGTGGTGCGGGACTTTCTTAATCCGATACATCACCGGGTCGCGAAGGCTGACATTGGGAGAAGCCATATCAATTTTGGCTCTGAGGGTCATGCTTCCCTCATCAACATCTCCCTTTTTCATCTGCTCGAGTAGCGTCAGACTCTCATCTGCCGGGCGCTCACGGAAAGGGCTGTTTTTACCCGGCTCGGTGAGAGTGCCACGGTATTCGCGCATCTGCTCAGCATTTAATTCACAGACGTAAGCCTTTCCTTCTTGTACAAGGTATTTAGCCCAGTCGTACAACTGACCAAAATAATCTGAGGCGTAACGGACATCCCCACTCCACTGAAAACCGAGCCACTGTACGTCCTCAATAATTGCCTGAACGTATTCGTCCTCTTCCTTTTCTGGATTGGTATCGTCAAAACGCAGGTTACAGTCACCACCAAATTGCTCCGCCAAACCAAAATTGAGGCAAATGGATTTGGCATGGCCAATATGCAAGTAGCCATTCGGTTCCGGGGGGAAACGGGTGACGACTTTGTCTACCACACCCTCGGCCAAATCACGGGTAATTGTCTGCTGAATAAAATTGAGCGGTTTGCTTTCGTCTGCCATACTGCCGACCCTACTGAGGCGCTTCGCCATAAATGGAGCGGGATTATAGCCTTCAGACTGTTGCGCATAAACAACTGATCGGCCAGAGCACCAAGTTTCTACTCACTCTGTCAAAAAAACACAACCAGCTGGCCTATGATCCGACCCAACACACGCGCTATTGTATACCTTCAGTTCAGCTTGCTTGCTTTTCTGATCGGCGATGCACTGGTCAAAGTGCTGCTGCAAAGTTTACCTCTGGGGCAATTGGTTTGCCTGAGAACCATAGCGTCACTGGTCGCTTTATTGCTGATTATGGCCGCCACTGGCCGACTCAATCGTTTAAAAGTCACTAAACCCGTACAACACGCCCTACGCAGCATATTCTTTACCTTTGTCAGTATCGGCTATTACCTTGCCGTTAAATTTTTTCCACTCAGTGCCGTAGCGACCGCTCTTGCAGGTGCGCCCATTATCATTTCGGCGATTTCACCCCTGATACTCAAAGAGCGAGCCAATGGTATTCAATGGCTGGCGACCATCATTGGTTTTATCGGTGTATGCCTGGTACTGAAGCCCGATATCAATGAATTAAACTGGCACTATTGGGCGCTGCTGAGCCTACCTTTCTCTTATGCCATCATGATTTTGTGGGCGAGGAACCTGTCCAAAACCGAATCCGACTGGGCAATGAATTTCTACCCCTTCCTCCCGCTGCTGCTACTGACCAGCTTTTGGCAACAAGACCTGTGGATAGAGCCCACTATGACCCAACTGGGCATTACCATGCTGTCGGGAACAGCCGCAGCCATTGGTTTCATGTTATTGGTCGCCGCTTTTCGTATCGGCAAGCCCGTGATTATCGCCCCCTTCGAATACAGCTATATTCTGATGGCACTCATCGTGGACGTGGTCTTCTGGCATTTTTACCCCAGCACTTGGTTATGGCTGGGCATTGGCCTGATTCTTTTTTGCAGTGTGATACAGGGCTGGCAAGCACGTATTGATCCGCCAGCGATCACCCCGCATCTGCGTCCGGAAGACACCCATAATCCATAGGCATAATTAATAGGTACAATCCATAGGCATAAGCCTTAACCCACGCTAGGGATACAAGCGGTTCAAATTACCCCGCGAAAAACGTACCATAGCCCCCTCTATTTAATAGCTACAGGATCACATTCACATGATTACCCTGCACACCAATTATGGCGACATAAACATTGAACTGGATTTTGACAAAGCCCCCATATCGGCGGCCAACTTCCTGCAATACTGCCGTGACGACTTCTATACCAACACTATTTTTCACCGAGTCATTGATGGCTTTATGGTTCAGGGTGGTGGATTTACCCCTGACATGGCAGAAAAAGAAAGTCGCGCGTCTATTGAAAATGAAGCTGACAACGGCCTCAGCAACGACATCGGCACCTTGGCCATGGCTCGCACCAACGAGCCCCACTCAGCCAGCTCACAATTCTTTATCAACATTGCCAACAATGGCTTCCTCAATCACTCTGGAAAAAACTCACAGGGTTGGGGTTACGCCGTATTCGGTAAAGTGACGGATGGTATGGAAGTGGTCAATAAGATCAAAGCGGTTCCCACAGGTAACTCCGGTGGCCACCAGGATGTTCCTACGGACGCTGTTGAGGTTCAAAGTATCTCCATCAGCGATGCCTATACTGACAAGTAGTCAGTTAAAGCTGATTAAGTAGCCTATTAAAGAGAGTCGGCATGAAGGATACAGTCCTTGCCCTAAACGGTTACTGACTCCGGATATCTATCCATGAACACACTACTTATTTCAGATTTGCATCTCTCCCCTGAACGCCCGGCTGTCATCCGGGCGTTCTACCTTTTTCTGGAACACCAAGCACAAGATGCAGATGCCCTGTATATCCTCGGGGACTTAGTTGAAGCGTGGGTTGGCGATGATGACCAAGCGCCGCTGTCGCGCGAGGTGATTGCCGCTTTAAGAAAACTGACCGATAGCGGTACCGCCGTCTATTTTCTTCACGGCAATCGAGACTTTTTAGTGGGCAAACGCTTTGCCCGTGAAACCGGCTGCACACTCTTACCAGAACACCATGTGGCCAACCTGAACGGCCATCCGGTGCTACTGCTCCACGGCGATACACTTTGTACCGGGGACGAAAGCTACCAAAAGTTTCGACGTAAATCCCGCCACCCACTCTTCCGCTGGGGCCTCAATCGGCTCTCCCTGAAAAGACGGGAGAAAATAGCCGAGGACTGGCGCGCCAAAAGCATGAAAGCCAATGCTAATAAATCTGACAACATCATGGATGTGACGCCGTCGGAAGTTGAACGACTCATGGAAAAGTATGATGTCAGCACCATGATCCATGGTCATACCCACCGCCCTAAGCGCCATAAACACAACCGGGGTGAACGACTGGTTTTGGGAGACTGGTATCATCACGGATGGTTTATCCGTATCACCGACAACACCCCACCCGAACTGATTTCATTTCCGATTGACGATTAACATCGTCGACACCTAACGCTGGTGAAAAGCCTAACCAGTTAGCGGCTATGTGAATTCGTCAAACCTGCGACCTAACCTAAATAGCGCCACCGCCTTAACTATTCTCTTGATCCTATTCTCGGGAACAGCGGACTGAGTCCTCCTATCACATTTTCGGGCAACGCAACCCTTTGATTTTTAATGAGACAGGGTTATGCTCAAGGGATCAAGGGAATGCCATAAAAAATTAAGGAAAGTCTCGTTATGTCAGCCAACAAAAACCGCTGTTTATCTCAACACATTGTTTTAACGATAAAAAATAAAGAGTTTATCCTTCGCATTCCTGGAACAAGGGGGATATTTATTTTTGACCCTACTTATGCATGACTAATAGCGTATAACCTAGTAACGTCCCTTCAGTACGTATGAAAGCTACTAGTAACATCCCTTGAAGAAGGCCCTGTATTCATGTCTGACGAACTTCAAATACACTTACGTGACAATATTCGCCTGCTGGGCAGTATTCTCGGCGACACCATTCGCTCACAGGTTGGCGAAAACTTATATAACATCGTCGAAGAGATTCGCGATCTCGCTATTGGTAGCCACGCATCCAATGACTGGACCAAGTTAGTCGAATTAATGGGGCAGTTGTCCGATGACGAATTGGTGCCCGTAGCCCGTGCTTTTAGCCACTTCCTGAATTACGCCAATATTGCCGAGCAACACCATCAGGTTAGTTGTGGGCGTGAACAGTTACGCAATGAAGGCCTTATCGATAACCATCCCTTACCGGGATCGTTGACAGAATTATTGCCCCGCCTTTTAGCCAAGGGGGTTACCGGTGACGGGCTTTACGATGCGGTCACGACGATGCAGGTGGAGTTAGTGTTAACAGCCCACCCAACAGAAATCACCCGCCGTACTCTGCGTCGAAAATTTAATGAAATTAGCGAGACGCTGACGGCCCTCGACGACAGTGATACAACACCGATTCAGCATCAACAACAGCTTGAGCGTTTGCGTCGTCGTGTTTTGTCTCACTGGCATACCGATGAGATTCGCCGCCAGAAACCGACACCCATCGATGAGGCCAAATGGGGCTATGCTACGGTAGAAGAAACCCTATGGAGGGCGTTACCCAATTTTTTACGTGAGCTAGACAGGCAGTTATTTGAGCACACAGGAAAACACCTGCCTTTAACGGCTACCCCCATTCGCTTTACCTCATGGATGGGTGGAGATCGTGACGGCAACCCTAATGTCACGGCGAAAATAACAGAACGAGTGATCACGTTAGGGCGCTGGCAGGCAGCAGACTTATTATTTAATGATATTAATGAGTTGCGAGAAGACCTATCGGTTGTCGAATGCAATCAAGCGCTACGAGATAAAGTGGGCGATCACCCGGAACCCTATCGAGAATTTTTACGCGATGTGCGCCAACGATTACAGAATACCAGGGACTGGGCCGAAGCGACGTTAAGGGGGCGGGAGTTAGACCTGCCTATTTATGTTTACGATCACGAGATATTAGAGCCCTTACAACTGATGTACGACTCATTGGTTGAGTGTGGCATGCAGGGTATTGCCGAAGGTAGCTTGGCAACCATTATTCGTCGTGTGTCCTGTTTTGGTATGACATTACTGCGATTAGATATTCGTCAGGATTCGGCACGCCATTGTGATGCTATTAGCGAAATTACCGATTACCTCGGTATAAGAAAAAATGGGGTTTCTTATAAAGCGTGGAGTGAAGAGGATAAACAAGCGTTTTTACTCGATGAAATTCAAAACCTGCGTCCGTTAATTCCAGAAAATTTTCCCGCTTCGGCCGATACCAAAGAAGTACTCGATACGTTTAACGTGATATCGCAACAACCGCCTTCCGCCTTAGGTGCCTATATTATTTCCATGGCGACACACCCGTCCGATGTTTTGGCTGTGCGTTTATTGCAGCAAAAAACGGGTTGTCAGCATCCGCAACGTATCGTGCCGTTATTCGAAACACTGAGTGATTTAGAAGGTGCGGCACAAGCTATCGACCGTTTGCTCTCTATTGCTGACTATAAGAGTGCTATTAATGGTCATCAGGAAGTGATGATCGGTTATTCAGACTCCGCCAAAGATGCCGGTTTTTTCGCCGCCTCCTGGGGGCAATATCGTGCACAGGAATCGATCAGCGCTGTTTGTGAAAAGCACGACGTACACTTGACGTTATTCCATGGTCGAGGTGGTTCTGCCAGCCGCGGTGGTGGCCCTGCCCATGATGCCTTGTTGTCGCAACCACCGGGGACAATTAACGGTAGTGTCCGCGTCACCGAGCAAGGTGAAATGATCCAGTTTAAATTCGGCCTGCATGAACTCGCTATGCGCAATTTGGAGCTGTACACCACCGGCACATTGGAAGCCTCACTCGCACCACCCTCAGAACCGAAGCAGAGTTGGCGCGATATGATGCAACAACTGTCTGACAACTCTGTATTGGAGTACCGTCGCATTGTGCATGACGACCCGCGTTTCGTACCCTATTTTCGTGCTGTCACACCCGAACTGGAGCTGCGACGTTTGGCACTGGGAAGCCGTCCTGCGAAGCGTCATGTGAGCGGCGGCGTGGAAAGCTTACGGGCTATCCCATGGGTATTTGCGTGGACTCAAATGCGCTTTATGTTGCCTGCGTGGTTGGGTACTGGCAAAGCATTGATGGATGTCACCGAGCAAGGTCAGCAAGTATTACTGCAAGAAATGCAAAAAAACTGGACCTTCTTCCGTATGTTAATGGACATGCAGGAAATGGTTCTCGCCAAAGTTGATAGTCGTGTTGCGGCCTATTACGAGCACCGCCTACTGAGTGTTGTACCTGCAAAAGGTACTAATACTGATTCAAGCCAAGCCTCGCTTATGGCATTGGGTGAAGAGCTACAAGCGGGATTGGCACAAGCAATAGAAGCCATTAAAAAAATAAGCGGTCATGAATTATTGCATAACAACCCTGCGTTGCAAGGTTCAATTATGCGCCGCAATCCCTACATCGATCCATTGCACATTACCCAAGTGGAGTTGATGCGTCGCTTACGTGAACAAGCTGATGGGGAGGAGCCCTTGTTAGAGCAAGGCTTAATGGTGTCTATTGCAGGTATTGCCGCAGGCTTGCGGAATACTGGCTAGAGAGGAAAGGGGCGATGACAAATTTAAGCCAAACGGCTCAAGACTTTTATGTGCTTACCCCAAAGTCGCCAAGTACGATGGCAAAGGGGATACGCGCGACGCATCGAGTTTTACTTGCACCGCGCCTCAATAACCATCCGGCGGAGATGTTTGCATGCCCGGCAGTCAAAGTATGTGATTGTGGTGATGCCCAACTGGAGATTAGCTAGGGCGTGGAGGCTATCAACAGCTAACAAGCACTCCAGCCTACGCCAAAAAAACAGCGCGGCTGATGCTTGGCGTTAGAGGTAAATAGATAAATAATGAGTACATAGGCTTGGTTTATGGGAATCAGGTTTATGAAGAGTACCAAGAAGGCCAAGAACTCAAAGCATATATAAAATTTGTTAGAGATGATGGAAAGATAGATGTTTACTTTCAGCCGAAAAAAAACAGGCTGGTTTTTTCTACTACTGGCAAAATTATAGATAAATGGATAGAGCTTGTTAAATAAACACAGAGAGTGAAAGCTCTAACCAATCACTGAACGGAACTGGACTGCATTCCACGCTCTTCGTGCGTTAATGCAGACCTTAAACTAAAGCGTTAGGCCCTTTTAAAATTTCACACTTTATTTTAAGAACAGGAGAAAATTGTGAGCAACAATGTGCCAAATGTTACATTTAAAATTCGTGCCCGTGGTGAAAGCATTGGCGGGAAAAACCCATTTCGCTGGCATGATGTTTCAACGGCAGACATATTCCCGGGTAAAAGTGTCATTATATTTTCACTGCCGGCTGCATTTACGCCGACGTCCTCTAGTGCTCATTTGCCTGGCTATGAAGCCAAGTATGATGAACTGAAATCACTAGGTATTGATGAAGTGTACTGCTTGAGCATTAATTCTCCCTTTACCATGCTTCAGTGGGCGAAAAATTTAGGTATTAATAATGTAAAAATGTTACCTGACGCACATGCAGATTTTACTCAGTTGATGGGCATGTTGGTTAAAAAGGGGGACGGTAAAATGTCATGGCGTTATTCTGCCCATGTCGTTAATGGGGAAATAAAAAAAATATTTTCTGAAGCAGGGATGATGGATGATTGCCCAGATGACCCATTTGAGTGTAGTGATGTTGACACAATGATTTCTCATCTAAAGAAATAGAACATCACTTATAGGATGTTTACAGAAACAGTTTCAGGTGAATAGCCTAACACGGCAAATTCAGCAGACCCATTTCCGCGGTGTTTCGTTTGTGGCTAACACCACAATCACCCCCCACTATATGGACGGCTGATTTGCGACGTTAAAAAAACTATTCAGCCCGCAAGGCATCAATAGGGCTTAGCGCCGTTGCATTCAATGCCGGTCTTACACCGGCAATTAATCCAATGACCATCGAAACTAATAGTGCCACGGTGACAATTTCCGGCTTCATTGCGATAGGTAGTGCTGGTAGAAACAGCTGTAGCAAGATCAACAATAACCCAATGATCAGCACCCCCACTAAACCACCAATCAAACCCAGTAACACCGCCTCACCGAGAAACATATTACGCACCTGACTGCGGGTACAACCCAGCGCCCGTAATAACCCTACCTCGCTGGTTCGTTCGGTGACGGTAATCATCAGAATAGTGGCGATACCTACAGCCCCGACGAGTAGAGAAATGGCGCCCAGCCCGCCACCTGCGTATTTAAGAATTTGCAGAATGTTATCCATGGTTTCCATCATCTGATCCTGCGTTATCAGGGTGAAATCTTCAAAACCATGTCGATCGATCAACAACTTTCTTATCCGCTCGCTCAACGTCGCGGTGGCCACTGCAGGGCTGTAGAAGATATCTATCTCCATGAGGCTCTCGCGATTAAAAAGCTGTAGCCCCTTGTTAGCCGGAATATAAATCATGTCGTCCAGATCGGTACCGAGAAACTGCCCCTTGGGTGCTATCACGCCGATCACGCGAAAGCGGTTGCCGCCAATATGTACAAACTCACCCAGCGGATTACTGTGACCAAATAGCTCCTGTTTTAAGGTGCTACCCAGTACCGCAAATGCACGTGCTCGGTACAAATCCTCGTCGGGCAAAAAGCTCCCCTGCGCTATATCAAGCTTCCAGGCCTTATCGGCCAATGCACCGACACCAGCCACATCGGTATAACGACCGCGCCCCCCCACCTTAATCTGGGCTGTGCCCATGACCACTGGCACCACTTCCTGTACGCCGGGTATACGAGCCAAGACTTCGGCATCACTCAACGATAAGGGGCGAGTGGTATTAAGAATGCCGCTCAAACCAAAGGTTTCTGTTTTGCCGGGTGTAATGGCAATGATATGACTACCAAACTGAGTAAATTCCTGAATAACAAATAGGCGTAGTCCTTCTCCGAGAGAACTCAACAACACCATGGCCGCGATACCAATAGAAAAGCCAGCAATGGTGAGCAGCGAACGAACCCGTTGCATCCACAGTGCCCAGAGCACCCACCGAAGATAATCCATAAACTTCATCAGGCCTCCCCTCTCAATGCCAACACGGGATCAAGCGCCGCTGCCCTACGTGCCGGTAATAGAGAAAAGACTAAGCCGGAGATCAGTGCCGTGCCCACTGCTGCGGGAATCGACCACCAGGGTGCCGCCAGAGGGAAAACAGGCCAGAGACGCGCCACCACCATCACCACCGCCCAAGAAAAGATGACCCCAGCCAACGAGCCCATGCTAACGAGCATCAGTGATTCACCCAGAAACAACTGTCGCACTTGGCTACTACTAGCCCCGAGGGCTTTGAGTAGGCCAATTTCCCGCTTCCGCTGACTGACGGAAATTAAACTGAGGTTCATGATAAGGATACCCGCCACCACTAAACTAATGGCGGCAATGGCGGCAATGGCTAACGTCAGCGTGGTAAGAATATTGTCAAATGCGGCCAGCATGGAGTCCTGACTGATGATGGTGACATCTTCATCACCTTCATGTCGCTCACGAATAATTTCCATGATTTTGGCTTCTGTGCGAGAGAAGTCTGCATTGCCTGCTAGCTCTATCAACACTCTGAACAGTCCCGGCGTATTGAACATCTGCTCTGCTGTTCTTACCGGAACAATAATCATATCACGCAGATCGAGCCCCAAAGATTCTCCCCGTTCGACTAAGACACCAATCACCCGCATTCGGCGATCACCGGCCCTGACCCACTCACCTATGGCTCGGCCATGACCAAATAATTCCTGCTTTAGCTTTGAACCCAGAACACAAACAGCCATGGCATCGGTGCGGGTTCGGTCAGGCAGTATTTTTCCCTGTGCCACCTCAAGCTGACGTACCTGAAAAATTTCCGGCGTACTACCCAGTACAATCACCTCCCGAGAAAGGCTACCCACAGAAACTGACACCGTACCAGCAATGATAGGAGCCACTGCTTTAATTGAGGGAATACGCGATAACGCTTGAGCATCCTCTAACGTCAGGTCTCTGGGAGCAGTACCGTAGATTGGTGGAGAGCCGCCGGTAGTTTCTTTGCGACCCGGCAATACAATCAACAACTGGTTACCTAGTGCAGAAAATTCGCGATCCACATAACGGCGAGCGCCCTCACCCAGGCTGGTCAGCAAAATAACGGAAGCTACGCCAAGGCCCACTGCCAACAACAGCAATCCGGTACGCACCCGGTGCCGAATAAATATCTGCCAATTAAAGCGTATCTGATCTGGCAGGTGCATGTTCAGTACTAGAATCAGTTTCAATCATTCCGTCGACCATACGAATCTGTCGCTTGGCGCGTCGACCCAGATTGTGGTCATGGGTGACAATCATTAGAGTGATACCTTCACGGTTAAGATTTTCCAGTACCTCTATCACCTCTTGACCGGAGGCCTGATCCAGATTTCCCGTGGGTTCATCGGCCAGTAAAATACGCGGTTTCATCACAATAGCTCGCGCAATGGCCACCCGCTGTAGCTGTCCACCAGAGAGTTGATTAGGCCGATGCTGGGCCCAATCTGCCAGCCCAACTTGGGACAACACCGCCATTGCCACTTTACGCCGCGCCTTTAATGCCACACCTGCGAGCATCATCGGCAATTCAATGTTCTCCAGCGTGGTGAGGCGGTTGATTAAATGAAATGACTGGAAGATAAAACCAATGTGTTCGCCTCGTAATTTTGCCCGCTGTTCCTCAGGTAATGTCTCGGTTTTTTCGCCATTCAGAAGGTAACTGCCGCTGTCAGGCCGGTCCAGCAAACCGAGCATATTGAGCAGCGTGGATTTGCCCGATCCTGACGGACCCATCACTGACAGGTACTCCCCTTTTTGAACGCTTAGTGACACATCACGAAGTGCTCGAAGTGGGGATTCACCCACTTGATATGTTTTATTGACGTCACATAATTCAATCATCTTCGTTCAATCATCTTCAACAGTGCCGATTTCTACTCTGGCGCCTTCAACCACACCGGCAGTACCAACATTACTGACAATCTTTTCAGCTTCTATCAAGCCACTGTTAATTTCGGTATAACGCCAATTGGAGAGTCCTTTTTCAATCGCCTTTCGCTGTAGATACCCGCTGTCATCCACCACGAGAACATAGCCATCATCCACCACCAATTCCGAAGGAATACGCAACACGTCACCATGGGTATCGAGAATAATTTCCATATCGGCGCTGTAACCTGCTAATAACTTCACTCCCTCAGCCAACCCATCCAGTTCAGCCTCAACCTCAACGGTGCGAGCCTGTTTTTCAAAATTCATAATATAGGGGGATATTCGCCGAATTTTTGCTGGAAAAATCTGCCCTCGAAAGGCATCCAGTGTGACGCGCACCGTGACGCCAATGGAAATATCTGACGCATCCACCTCATCAATAGGTGCGCTGATGTAGTGGCAGCGATCCGTGAGTAAATCGATGGCCGGTGGCGTAGCCACACCGGGTGGAGATGGCGTAGAAAATTCACCAATCTCACCCGTCACCTCGGCAACTGAGCCGGCAAACGGTGCTCGTAAATAGGTTTGCTCCAGTACGGCACTGGCAGCAGCCACGGTTGAGTTGGCTTGAACCTCACGGGCCTTGGCTGCTTCACAGCCAGCGGCACTTGCCTCAGCACGCGATTTGGCGACATCTGCCGACTCTTTAGATACAAGATTTTTCTTGGCCAAATTGGTCAGGCGACGAGATTCTCTCATGTCCGACTCAGCGGCAATACAGACGCTTTGCTTCTCTTTCATAGCTGACAGTTCTGAAGCCTTGGTCACTTCCAGCTGAGCAACACGATCCTTATTCCAAAGTGCCATTAATAGCTGGCCAGCCTCTACACGGTCACCCTCTTTTACGTAGAGCGCGGCAATCTGACCACCTATAGGTAAAGACAAACGTGATCGCTGACAGGCCTTTACAGTCCCAGCTCGGGTATTGGCAACAGTTCGCTCAACGATACCTCGTTCTACCGTCACCACAGATACCATCACCGGCTCCGGACGTGACCAGTAATAAAATAACCCCACTAATACAACCGCAGCTATAGCACTGACAATCCATTTTTTCATACGCATAAGATTCCCAAATTCCCCTGCAAAAGAAACTATCTTCTAGCCTCTTGTTAACTGTCTTCTCTCTCAGATTTTCTGAACCATCTCTTTTTAGCATAGCTTCTACATCGAAGATAACAGCTTGATGTACATCTAAAAAGAACTGAGTTGATACACGTTATCGCCAGAGAAGCGATAATTGTGATGAGGAAGGGAGAGATTAGGTTTTACTGATAGTTAAAGTGGAGGTCAGGCTGAGGCATGGAAAACCAAAAAACGCCCCGAAGAGCGTTTTTTTATCTGGTTACTGACTTAAGACACTAGAGGCTGTCAGACGCCTCAAGAAAGGGGCCATCTACACAAAGCCTGCGGCCATCAGGGGTAGCGCAGGCACCACAAAGCCCAATTCCACATTTCGTCAGGTAATCGATGGCGCTGAATATTTGCTCGTCCCGGCAGAATTCCCGCTCCACAGCAATGGCCGCATGAACCATAGGCTCCGGCCCGCAGTTGTAGAACACCACATTGTCCAGCTCAGCCGGTGACAGCCCTTGTAAGCGCTCTCGAAGCATATCTGTAACAAAGCCTTGATAACCCTCACTGCCATCATCGGTAGCCACATGAACATCGGCAATTTTTTTGCACTCATCCAAAAAATAGAGCCGGTCACGACTACGGGCACCGGTAAACACCTCGGTATTTTCGAAATCGCGAGCAATCTGGTAGACCGCCGCCAAGCCCGTCCCTCCACTGACAGCCATGATCTTCGCACCATCGTGAGGCGCCACTGGGATGCCATGAGGGCCTCGGACATAGGCCTCTGTACCCGGTACCATCGTCATTAAGTGATGGGTAAAGATGCCTACGTCAATAACGACCAGAGAAAACGGATCATCGGTCAGTGCGGAGAAGGGTTTCTCTCCCAACCCGGGAATCCACAAGAAAATAAACTCACCAGCCTGAACATTCACTTTTCGATCAAAAGTGAGGATACAGATATCATCCGTGACCCGTTCATTAGTGACTAATGTGACCGGACGGAATTGCATATCCACATCGTATCGAATCAGGTTTTCTGCCTGATTCTTCTGGTATTCAATATCTCGCTGCAAGGTTTGAAAATAGTCACGCATTTCATCGGTGGTCAGGCCGATTAGAGCAGACCCGATGCCTACAATGTCAGCCCCGGCATCAGCATAGGCTCGTACATCATCAGCACTGCTCGCACCACCACAACCGATAATAGGACAATCAACAGCGGCGGCGATTTCGCGTACACACTTCAGGCCAATAGGCAGCACACCCTTGCCAGACATGCCACCTGAACCGTTGCTGAGCACCGGATGACCATGGGCAGAGGTATATCCGGGACCTAGGGTATTAATCGCACACAACCCATCGGCACCAGCTTCAATCGCCGCTTTAGCAATCTCTGAAATGTTGTCAGTATTAGGGGTCAATTTTAAAATAACCGGAATATCCACCACCGCTTTTACCGCCGCAGTGATTTCTTTTACTAGCCCGGGGTCCTGCCCCATTGCCATACCATATCCTTTGGCATGAGGGCATGACAGATTGAGCTCAAGACCATCTGAAACAGGCGCGAGAATTTTGGCCACCTCAACAAATTCTTCCACACTGCCACCAAAAATTGAGGTGAGGAGGAAACGATCTTCTGGCACGTTTAATGTGGCCAGTGACTCGGCCAGTTGTTTTGCCCCTGGGTTGGTCAAGCCAACTGCGTTCACAAAGCAACCCGGCGCATATTGACTAATCACTGGCTCGCGATAACCAGCTCTTGGCTCGAGGCCAACGCTCTTGGTGGTCAGCACGCCCACTTCAGGAATGGTATCGAAAATATGCTGAATAATTGAGGTGGCTGTTGAGACAATCCCGGAGGGAATAGTAAACGGCGACGTAATCGTCTTACCGAAGAACTGTTGACTAGAGGGCTTGCTGCTGAAGGACGCTTTTTTCGACATGTAGATTATATGACCTAGAAAGTGATTAGGGTGTGTGTTGAGTATAGGTAAGGTGCTGAAGGATAAACGTCCTACGACCTGAAATCCACCGGATTAATGGATAACAAGGGCTTCGGATAACAGCGTTATCAAGGATTTCCTATGCGCCGATCAAAATGACCATTACCCCTTGATTATTCGGGAGGATTAACCAACTCTCCATAGTGGAACAGTCGGTAGCTTCCGGGCTGAATTTTCTGCCAGGCTTCATTGCAGGTCAGCGGCTGAGTAGCAATGACCGTCACCACATCATTGGGGGTCGTTTCCTGCTTAAAGTCGACAACCATATCTTCATCCACCAACCGCGCTTCGCCAAAGGGTGCTCGGCGAGTAATCCAGTGTAGATTATTACTGCAATACGCCATCACATAGGCACCATCTGTCAGCAACATATTGTATACACCCAGATTGTTGAGCTGTTCTGCTAGTTCGGCGATATAGCAAAATACGTCAGGCATATTATCCGAGGTGGATGGGTATCGGGCTCTTAGCTGACTAAGCACCCAGCAGAAGGCATGTTCACTGTCAGTCTCGCCAACAGGTGTATAAAAACCAGTATCCAGATTCTCAATATTCTCAAGCTGGCCGTTGTGTGCAAAGGTCCAGTTGCGCCCCCACAACTCTCGGGTAAAGGGGTGTGTATTTTCCAGACTGACACAGCCACGATTGGCTTGGCGGATGTGACTAATGACAGAACAGCTCTTGATCGGGTAATTCACCACCATCTGGGCAATGCTGGATTCAGAGGACGGGTTCGGGTCTTTGAAGGAACGACATCCTTTGCCCTCATAAAAAGTAATGCCCCAACCATCCGCATGGGGGCCCGTTTTACCGCCACGCTGGATCAATCCTGTAAAGCTGAAGCATATGTCCGTGGGAACATTGGCACTCATCCCTAACAGTTCACACATACAGACTCTCTAGTTAATGGTTTCTACTTAATGATCTCAGGTGGTCCGGAGTGAAAATGAAACTCACTGTCTGGCATCTCAATTAATAGCTGCTCCTGCTCACGAATGACTGCAATTCTTTCACCAATTGATTGCCCTCCAGCTGCCTTCTTAGCCAGAGAAAGGTAATCCCGATAGTGACGCCCCTCAGATTTAAGCAAAGATAGGTAAAACTGCTTCAATTCGTCATCAAGGAACGGGGCTAGCGTGGCAAATCGCTCACAGGATCGCGCCTCGATAAAGGCGCCAACGATTAATGTATCTATCAGCTTAGCTGGCTCGTGAGTTCTAACCTTTTTTCTCAATCCTGCAGCATAACGAGAGGCGTTGATATTGCGGTATTCTATTCCTCGCGCCGCCATGAGGGCGATCACCTGCTCGAAGTGGCGCATCTCCTCCCGCGCCAGCTTTGACATTTTATTGAGTAATTCAAAGTCATCCACATAGCGATAAATAAGATTAATCGCCGTACTAGCAGCCTTCTTTTCGCAGTTAGCATGGTCAATCAAGAGGATATCTTGATTCTGCAGAGCGACTTCAATCCAAGTGTCGGGTGTTTTACAGGGCAAAAACCCTTCGATTTCTTCAAGTGAAGATACTGCCACGAGGTTTAATCCTTACTTTAAGATGATACCAGTGCCTAGGATGATGCTAGTTCTTTGCTAACCGACAGATCCATATTGTGAACAATCGGACGAGAGGCGACTGTTTTCTGCCAATCTGTCAGTCCCACAACCTCATCCATCACATCCCAACCACAGAGGGACTTCATGGTTTTTTCCACAAAACCAAAGGTATGGTAGGCAACAATATCCGCATAGGTGAACAACTCCCCCGCTAGGTAGGGCTGAAATTTTGCCAGCCGTGCCAAGGCTGCCAAACCTTTCGCTATCTGCGGCTTAATCTCATCAATGATCTGGTCATGATTTCCACCCGCTGTATTCACCGTTGCTTTAAGGCGGCTGACTGGATGTTCAATATAGAATTCACAAACCCTCATCAACTCACGCACCTTCGCTCGTTCAAAGGGATCGTCAGGAAACAATGGAATTTCGGGGTTAACCTCTTCCAGAAACTCCATAATTGCCATGGTTTCAGACAAAAATCCTTCCCGAGCTTCGAGGCATGGGATCTTACCCATAGGGCTCATGGTTAGGTATTGTGATTCTTGGCTAGGAGACGTTCGAATTTCGTCGAACTCGAACCCTTTTTCGAGCAGAGCCAGTTTGGTCATATTGTAGTAATTACTGGCGTGTAAACCGTAGAGTTTAAGCATGCCCGTCACCCCCAGAAAGCCCTATTAACAGTGATTATCGTTGATGGAAGTGTAACAGAGAATTTACCCAGTGAATGGGAGCTATCAACCTGAGTTACATTAACTTGTGAGTTCAATTGTAGTAATATACGCGGCCCTTGGGCTGAGTGCCCAACCAGAATACTGGCATCGGCGACCTGTCTCCGATAGCCCCAACAGCCCGCAATCCCATCGGATTCGGTAACGTAAAACCATATAAGGATGCAGACTATGCTTGAAGCCTATCGCCAACATGTAGCGGAACGTGCAGCAGAACAAATTCCCCCAAAACCCCTGACGCCAGAATGGACAGCGGCTTTGGCAGAACTGTTGAAAAACCCACCAGCAGGCGAAGAAGCATTCCTGCTGGACCTGATTGCCAATCGCGTACCGCCCGGTGTTGATGAAGCGGCTTACGTAAAAGCAGGGTTTCTCAGTGCTATCGTTAACGGCGAAGCCTCTTCACCATTAATTGACCGCAGTGCGGCTGTTAAATTACTTGGCAATATGCATGGCGGCTACAACGTTGCGACCTTGGTTGAGCTTCTCGATGATGCAGAGCTTGCAGAACAAGCTGCCAAGGAACTGAAAGGCACCTTACTAGTGTTTGATGCCTTCCACGATGTGGCTGAAAAAGCCGATGCTGGTAACGCTAACGCAAAAGCAGTCATGCAATCCTGGGCTGATGGTGAATGGTTCACCACCAATGATGCGGTTCCAGAAAGTATCAAAACAATCGTTTATAAGGTTACCGGCGAAATCAATACCGATGATCTGTCTCCTGCACCCGATGCCTGGAGCCGCCCAGACATTCCTCTTCACGCACGTGCCGCTTTCAAAATGACCCGTGATGGTATTACGCCAGATGAGCACGGCGTTGTTGGTCCAATGGGCGCAATCGACGAAATGAAAGCCAAAGGACTACCTGTTACCTTTGTAGGTGATGTTGTGGGCACTGGCTCTTCACGTAAATCGGCTACCAATTCGGTACTGTGGTTCTTCGGTGAAGACATGCCTGGCGTACCAAATAAGCGTTCTGGCGGTATCTGTATTGGTAGTAAAGTAGCGCCTATCTTCTTCAACACCATGGAAGATGCTGGTGCACTGGTATTTGAAGCACCTGTCGACAAGATCAATTATGGCGATGTGATTGAAATTCGCCCCTACGACGGAAAAATTCTCAGCGAATCCGGTGAAGTACTCTCCGAATTCGAGCTCAAATCAGATGTGCTTCTCGATGAAGTACAAGCTGATGGCCGTATCAACCTGATCATCGGTCGCGGCCTGACCCAACGCGCCCGCGAGCACATGGGCCTACCTGCTTCTGACCTATTCCGTCAGCCCACCCAACCAGAAGATACTGGCAAGGGATATACTCTGGCGCAGAAAATGGTTGGTAAAGCCTGTGGTGTTGAGGGTATTCGTCCCGGCACTTATTGCGAGCCTACAATGACCACTGTGGGCTCTCAGGACACCACTGGTCCAATGACCCGTGATGAACTGAAAGATCTGGCTTGCCTCGGCTTCTCTGCCGACCTGACCATGCAGTCTTTCTGTCACACTGCGGCTTATCCCAAGCCTGTGGATATCGACACTCAACACACCCTGCCTGATTTCATCATGAACCGTGGTGGTGTTTCTCTCCGCCCAGGTGATGGCATTATTCACAGCTGGTTAAACCGCATGTTGCTCCCTGACACAGTGGGCACTGGTGGCGATTCACATACTCGCTTCCCTATGGGCATTTCATTCCCCGGCGGTTCCGGTCTGGTTGCTTTCGCTGCCGCCACTGGTGTGATGCCACTAGATATGCCTGAATCTGTTCTGGTTCGCTTTAAAGGCGAAATGCAGCCCGGCATTACCCTTCGCGACCTAGTTCACGCTATCCCTTACTACGGCATTAAAGAAGGCCTGCTGACCGTTGAGAAAAAAGGTAAGAAAAACTTCTTCTCAGGACGCGTTCTGGAAATTGAAGGCCTGAACAAACTCAGTGTTGAACAAGCATTTGAATTGTCTGATGCTTCCGCAGAGCGTTCAGCTGCTGGTTGTACCATCAAGATGAGCGAAGATTCCGTGGCTGAATACCTCAGCTCGAATGTCACCCTGCTACGCTGGATGATTTCTGAAGGCTACGGCGATGTTCGTACACTGGATCGTCGCATCAGAAAAATGGAAGAGTGGTTAGCTAACCCATCCTTGATGGAAGCTGATGCCGATGCTGAGTATGCTGCTGTTATCGAAATTGATTTGGCTGAAATTAAAGAACCTATCGTTTGCTGCCCTAACGATCCAGACGATGCCAAGTTATTGTCAGATGTTGCCGGCAGCAATATCGATGAAGTCTTTATCGGTTCATGTATGACCAATATTGGTCATTTCCGCGCTGCAGGCAAACTGCTTGACGAAGCTGATAAAGTGAACTCTCGATTCTGGATCTGCCCTCCCACGCGTATGGATCAACATACACTGATGGAAGAAGGCTACTACAATATCTACGGCAAAGTCGGCGCTCGTACTGAAATGCCAGGCTGCTCACTGTGTATGGGTAACCAGGCACGTGTGGAAGCAGGTGCAACCGTTATATCCACCTCAACTCGCAACTTCCCCAATCGCCTGGGTGATGGCGCCAACGTATATCTCGGATCAGCTGAACTAGCATCAGTGAGTGGTATTCTTGGACGCTTACCAACACCGGCAGAGTATTTAGAATATGCGAGCAAAATAGACTCTATGTCTGACGAGATCTATCGCTACATGAACTTTGACCAAATCGAATCCTTCCAAAAGGGTGCCGATGAAGGAAAACGCATTGCAGCACAAGAAATCGTCAATGTTACCTAATTAATTAGGTAACATTGAGTAAAAAGGCCCCGCCAGCGCGGGGCCTTTTTTATTTCTGAATTATTTATATGAGGGCTGTAAATCATTAGCCATAGGCCCTGTTTTTAGGTTGCCTATTCTAATCTGCTATGACTAAATTGGCCGCTATCTGTCTTAGCAGTCGAGCAGTCCTAATATGCATTATCACTTGTACGATCTATACCGCCAATCACTGGCTCCCGTAAACACCACCTTAGATCTAGTTCACGATATTGTCGCACACGAAAAATTTCCACTGTCCAAAACACGCTATGGACGGTTCCGCAGAGCTGCCCTAGAGACCACTATTCGTCTGCTCAAGCACTACCCAAAACAGGGCTTTGAGTACGAACCCGTCACCATTGATGATAAAACTTACCCTGTCATCGAAGAGGTGATGATAGAAAAACCTTTCTGTAACCTGTTACGTTTTCGCCGCGAAGGCTTGCCTGATGATGCGCCTAAATTACTCTGTGTGGCTGCTCTCTCAGGCCACCATGCTACTCTGGCACGAGAAACATTCGGGGAATTCCTAAAAGACCATGACGTCTACGTAACAGATTGGCTCGATGCTCGAGATGTCCCTCTCTCAGAAGGAAAGTTTGGTTACGAAGAATACGTTAGTTATATCATCGAGTTTACTGAGTATTTGGGACCTAATAATCACCTGTTTGCCATCTGCCAGGCAGCCGTGCCAGCATTAACCGCTGTTAGTTATATGGCCAAGCACAATAATCCAGCTCGCCCCAAGTCACTAACTATGATGGCTGGGCCCATTGATATCAGGGTCAACCCTAGCGAATTCTCCAAGAAAGCCGCTAAGATCTCGGCAACAATGCTAAAGCGCTTTGCCATTCACAAGGTGCCATCCCGGTACGATGGTGCTGGCCGCCGGGTCTATCCTGGGACCATGCAGCTCGGTGGTTTCATGTCTATGAACATGAAATCTCACTTTGAAAAACACATTCAATTCTTCAGGGATATTGTCCAGGGCAATGTTGATGATGCGAATAAACACCGTGACTTCTATGATGAATATATGGCAATCCTCGATATGGATGCCGACTTTTATTTGGAAACCATGGATCGTATTTTCCTAGACCAGCATTTACCCAAAGGATTAATGACGTATCAGGGTGAAACCATCAACTGCAGTGATATTACCGATGTCGCCATGCTTGCCCTGGAGGGTGAAAACGATGACATGATCAGCCTTGGTCAGACCGAAGCTGCTCTTCATTTGTGCGACAACCTGCCTAAGAACATGAAAAAATACTACATTCAAAAAGGCGTTGGGCATTACGGTATTTTTAATGGTAGTAAATACCGTAATGAAGTTGCTCCCAAGATCAAGGACTGGATCAAGAAGCATCACGACCCGTCAGGACCCATTTTGATAGAGCAATAGCTCCAGTGAATAAAAAATAGTTTCAGTGAATAAAAAAAGGCCGACAAATGTCGGCCTTTTTATTCACATAATGAATCATCACGCTTAGCGCTTATCTTTGACGCTATCTATCCGTCCCTCGATCCACCCTTCTCTCTGTTTTCAACGTCCGCTTCGCTGTTTGTCCTTAAACGCCAGTTTCTCCTTCTTGCGGCTTAAGGCTTGCCCTTCCATTGAAGAACCAATATGCGCCTCCCCTCTTTGCTTAGCCAAATCCATTTGCCGTTCTCGATCAGCATAGCGCTTTATTTGTTCATGGCTGTGCTTATCGTAGCAATGATGGCAGCTTACCCCTTTTTGGTAATGGGTATTTTGTTTATCTTCCTCCGTTATAGGCATACGGCAGCCATGGCACTGGTCATAGTGACCTTTTTCAAGCTGGTGATTCACGGTGACTCGGTTGTCGAAAACAAAACACTCGCCTTGCCACATTGATGCCTGCTCAGGCACCTGTTCAAGATAATTGAGAATACCTCCTTTCAGGTGGTAAACCTCCTCAAAACCCTGTTGCTTTAAATAGGCGGTGGATTTCTCACAGCGAATGCCTCCGGTGCAAAACATAGCCACTTTTTTCTGCTTTTCTGGATTCAATGTTTTAGAAACGTAATCAGGAAATTCTCGAAACGTTTCTGTCTCAGGGTTCACTGCATGTTCAAAGGTGCCGATCTCAACTTCATATTGATTCCGGGTATCCAGCAACAATACATCGGGGTCGCTAATGAGTGCATTCCAGTCACGGGGCTCAACATAGGTGCCGACTATGTCATTAGGGTCAATGTCTGCCACCCCCATTGTCACGATCTCATTTTTTAGCTTTACCTTGGTTCGGTAGAAAGGGTTGTCTTTGACATAGGATTCTTTGACGTCCAGGCCAGAGAAGCGCCGGTCTTTTTCCAACCAAGCTAGGACGCTATCAATGCCCTGCCTGGAACCGGCAATAGTGCCATTAATGCCTTCTGGGGCAAGCAGCAACGTACCCTTCACACCCTCTTCCGACATAAGGCTGTGAAGAGGCAATCGAAACGCCTCAAAATCAGGGAATTTGGCAAAACGGTAAAGTGCAGCAACCACTACACCATAGGGGAACTCAGTCATATATCTTCCTCATTGCAACCGGAACGTAAAACCGGGGCAAGGTATTAGGGGCCGTGTCCAGAGTGTAATGTCTACGACACCCGGTGGCGCGCATTTTAGGGACATGCGTCCCTGCACTCAAGAGAACAGTAAAATCATAGGGTCATTTTTTTGATTCTTAATATTGAGTTCAAAATCGGTACTCACTGACTATCGAATTATTTCCGCTCCTAACGTTAGGCCTACCCTAGAAAACCCCATGAAATCCTCCAACTCCACAGTCTCACCATGCCGAGCTATAACACGACTTAATTATAAAAATGGGCTCGCTACATAAATGCTCAACATCTGTGTAAAATTGCCGCCCATTTGATTTCAGGTGTCGACAATGACGGAGCTGCTGTCACCCGCAGGAACGCTCAAGAACATGCGTTATGCCTTCGCATACGGTGCAGATGCTGTTTATGCAGGCCAACCGCGCTATAGCCTGCGTGTGCGAAACAATGAGTTCAATCACCTGGATGTGATGGCTGTAGCTATTGCAGAAGCCCATGCCCAAAACAAGCAGTTCTATATCGCCAGCAATATCTCCCCACACAACGATAAAATCAGAAGCTATCTGCGCGATATGGCAGCAGTTATTGAGATGCAACCCGATGCACTGATCATGTCTGACCCGGGTCTGATCATGATGGTGAGAGAAAAGTGGCCAGAGATGCCGATTCACTTATCGGTACAGGCCAATGCTACCAACTATGCCACTGTGAAGTTCTGGCACACCCAAGGTATTGTCCGCACTATCTTATCCCGTGAACTGGGATTGAATGAAATCGAGGAAATTCGTCAACATTGCCCAGAAATGGAACTTGAAGTCTTCGTCCACGGCTCACTCTGTATCACCTACTCAGGCCGCTGCCTACTGTCTGGTTATATGAATCATAGAGACCCAAACCAAGGCGCCTGCACCAATGCCTGCCGGTGGAAATACAATGCAGAAGACGCAACTCAAACTGAGACTGGCGACATTGTTCCCACCAAAATGGGCGTCGTTTCTTTAAAAATTGAAGGGCGTACAAAGTCCCACTACTATGCCGCTCGTACCGCTCAAGTCTATCGTCGCGCCATTGATAATGCTGAGGCAGGCAAACCCTTAGATGTGAACATGATGGTGGAGTTGGATCATCTGGCCAGCCGAGGCTACACCGAAGGGTTCTACCGACGCCACGTTCCTCAGGAAACCCAAAACTATACTCAGAGCGCATCCCGCAACCCTAATCAGCAGTTTGTCGGTGAGATCAATGCGGTTGAAGCTGACAAGGGCTGGCTCACCGTAGATGTTAAAAACCGCTTTGAACACGGGGACACCATCGAACTCATCACCCCTAACGGTAATATGACATTCAATCTCGAGGCACTGGAGAACCTGAAAGGCGACAAAATGGATGCTGCACCCGGCTCTGGGCACATTGTTCGCATCCCACTACCTGACGGCATCTCATTACCAGAAGATGGCGGCTATGCCATGCTAATGCGCTATATGTGAACACCCTTTTTACACTTTCTTGTTACACTCAGAGGACGTTACAAATAAGGGGGAACCATGGCTAGAATTGCTCTTCTGTTGGCTATTATCATCTTGGGCTACCTATTCTGGAAAAAGCTGAATAGCTGCCCCCCTAAACAGCGGCAAAAGCTATTACTACGCAGCGGTTTCTTCTTACTGCTTATCGTTATCCTATTGTTAGTCGCCACAGGTCGTATCCACTGGATCGCGGTGGCATTAACTGCCGCGCTTCCTGTCATTAAAATTCTGTTCAACCTATTGCTACGTGCTATCCCTTTCTTGCAGGTATGGTTGAGAAATCGCCAAGCTCCAACGAAAAACACCCCCTCGACAAGCACGGGATTAACCGAAGAGGAGGCTTGGCAACTATTGGGCCTTCAACCTGGTGCCAGCAGAGAAGATATCATTCAGTCCCACAAACGGCTGATACAAAAACTTCACCCTGACAGAGGCGGAAACGATTATCTGGCCGCGAAGCTCAATGCCGCTAGGGATTTGTTATTAGGCCATTAACGATGGAGTTCATTGACCACAAAGACACAAGTAAAAGAGTCCTACTGGTCTGTCTATTTATTGAAGTCTCTATTCTACTATTCGACCTACTATTAAATTATTTTCAGTTAATCGAATCACCCTCTCTTCAAAAAATATTTAATGTTGCACATGAAGGAAGCCTTGGCACCTGGTTTTCAGTGGTACAGGCCGCTATCGCTGGTTTGGTTTTACTTGGTCTGCATCGGTTAACCTACACCCATCAATGGCGAACATGGGGTTGGCTTTTTTTAGCTCTTTTTTTCCTGTACATCTCAGCGGATGACGCCGCCAAAATCCACGAAAGGCTGGGAGACTATATAGGGCAATTAGCCGCCAGCGACGAAGGCTCTTGGTTGGGGCGGTTATCAGAGTTCTTCCCCTCCTATGCATGGCAATGGGTCTTTGCACCCTTTTTTGGGGCTATGGGTCTCTACTTGCTTCTCTTTCTTTGGTATCAACTGCAGGAAAGTCATTTACGACTGATAGTTCTCGCAGCCTTTGGGTGCTGGGCTGTAGCTGTTGGCATCGATTTTATCGAGGGTCGAGAGGATTTCTTTGAGTCTATAGCCATCACACTCGATGTAAAAAAATACACCATAAGTCACCCCTTCCTAATGGCTGAAGAGTTTTTGGAAATGTTTGGGACATCATTGTTCCTGTATTTATTTGTGAGACGCTTTCTAACGCTGCTTAATCTGCGAATTGAAACGAAATTCAATGACGCTATCCTTCCGCTCAATAATAGTCGCAACCCATAACGCTTAAGCCCGACCATCCCTTGTCAGTAACAAATGGATATACCGGCCCAACCACAGGTAAGGTTCTTTTTTCGAATACGCCAGCTCCATCTCAACCACCGACTCTGGCACGCCATTACCACCGCGTGTAGTGGTCACATAATCATGGAATACCCTCACTCCGCTGACCGCAAATACGGCCAACCCGGCATCATCCATCCATGCCCGAACCTGCTCAGGTAAAAGTGGGTTCCCGGGAGTTAAGCTGCCAGGATCAGGAATAAAGGTCTCCTGCTTCAACAAATTGAAGTTTCCACGGATTAAATTTCGGTATTCCAGCGAATGGCGATTGTAGTAGGTAAAAGAAAGCACAGCATCTTCAGAAAGAAAGTGTTTCAGTTGAATCACCAAATGTTCTGGATCCGCCAACCACTCTACGACCGCATGACAAAGCACCAGATCAAACTTACCCTCAATGTGATCAGTTAGTTCTTGGAACGGACAGTGATGCCAGATGATTTTATCCTCAACCCCAGATGCCGCTGCAGAGGACTTAGCAATAGACAGCATTTCACTGGAAATATCATTGACTACCACCTGGTGCCCAAGCTTTGCCAGTCGAAGAGCCAACTGCCCGAGACCAGCACCAACATCCAGAACCTTAAGGGGTTTACCCCCATGAATTTGAGGAATCTGTTCCTCTAAGTCACGCCACAATACAGCCAGGCGGATATCGCCTTTTAAGCTTCCATAAACCTTTCGCTGAAACCGTTCAGCCAAATCATCAAAATTTCTATCTTCACTCATTTGATACTGCTTTTATTGTTGAACAGACCACAATGTATTCCTGCCACTAGGGTAACCACACCGTCATACAATGTCTCTGACAGAGTACAGACCACATGTGTTTTTTGGCTTATAGGCACGTCTCCTCATGTTTATCTTCACAGCATTTTCCCCCATTACGCACGACATTTGGTTAAAGTCATGCTGAAGGAACGGCCCCATCTCCCTGACCTCTAATATATTGTATTTCTCCCTGCCATATGATAAAAATCCGGTTGCATAATTCGTGATTCAAAAACTAGAGCTTGTTGCTAAGCCTCACTCACCATGGGGTTAATAACGCGTCAGGTCTACAACTCTCACTCGACGCAATGTACATGAATATTTTCTATAATTAAGGAGATGGGTATGTCCAGTTGTTTCGAATTAAATAAAGATGCTGATGGTAAGCTCAGCTTTGCTCTTAAAGATGGCGAGGGAGAAACAATCCTCACCAGCAATCAACTCTATTTTTCTAGAGGTTCTGCTTTAGGTGGCATTGAGGCCGTGCAAAAAAACTGTGCACTGGATTACCGTTATGACAAAAAGGAGCTTAATGGAGGCCACTACTTCGACCTTCTGGCACCAAATGGTCACGTTGTTGCTACGAGCGTGAAACACGGCTCGGCAGAGTCCCGTGATGCAGGTGTTGCATCAGTGATGACGAATGGAGCAACCAAGACGGTGAATCTACAAAGCTAGGCCTTTCAAATAAACATCCTAGCCTAGCTCTCCGGGCTAGGATGCTTATATCAAAAAAATACCAAGCCGCTATAAACTCGCTGTAATGACCAGCAAACAAGGTGGCGTTATCCCCATGTGAAATCAAAACGTGTTAGATTTCTGGCATACACAACACGACCACCCCTCTGATTCACTTTACGCCTAATGATCACTGCCAGCATGAGTTTATGAATACGCAGATCTACTAACGGCAGCCCGTGGCACACTATCTGTATCACGGGTTGATACAGCCACCTTAAAACCCTAGAATTGCGGCCGGCATGAGCCAAAGTGTCAATTAGTCTCTATACGCCCCGGTGGCACAGCTGGATAGCGCGGCCCCCCCCCTAAGGGGATTTGCGCTAATCGGTAAAGCCTTAAAACCCTTGATATAGCTGGGTTTATCCTACCGCCTCTATTGCATCATACCATTATATTGGGCTATTCACTGTGACAGGATTGTGACAGGATTTAGATAATTGCATAGAAGCAGTGAAGGGGCGGGGGGGTGTAACAGAGCGTTGTAGATTTATAGTATCCGTCCATGCACAAAAAAGAGTGAATTTGAAAAGGTCTTAGCTGCTGAGAAAGGGTAATAAAAAAGCAGGGCATCAGGCGCTCTGTAAGCCCCTCTAAGACGTTCAAATCCCTCACCCTATACACTGCTCTCTAATGCCTAAAAAGGGGTGATGTAATAACCCTCTAAATCCAGAGCAAAATCTAGTGTGGCAGGGTGAATAGTAGAGCAGCAAGTATTATTTTCATGGTTATGTTCCATATTAAGTTTGAGGGCTATTTAATGATTGTAAGTTCGAAAAAAGAGGGGGTTAGTTGTAATAGCTTAATATCTTTTTTGGTCGTTAGTTACTGCACGGTCAAGGTTACATTTAGGTCGCCAACATCTTTGTATGTGCAGACTCCAAACTGGCTAATATTGAACACCACTCCTGAATCGATATCAAAGCCAAATGTAATGGTCGGTGACGAACTCTCACTAATTGTGAACCTGCCGGCAGATGTGTCTCGTATTCTTAAAAACCCATTGCCGGCGTTACATTCGGAAGAGGCTGGAGCGTCAGCGCAAAGGGGTACGCTGGGGTCTTCTGCGATTATATCCACAGATTTATTAGCTGCACTACAACTTACACCATCTGTAGTTGTGGTTGCTCCACTTGCGCTAACAGTGGTTACACCGCTAATTTCGGGTCTGAGTGCTACATACGTTCCATATGGAAGAGCCTCTCCTGAGGCATATGCTCCAACTGCTGAGCCTGCGGATGCAGATGAGGCATTAAAGGTAACCGGGCTCCCCACCCATATGATAGTTCCATCTTCACGCTCAAAACCAAACCTATTGATTTGGAACTGGTACTTTTGGTCTGCTGGGGCTACACACTCAAATTGTTGGGTTGTAGCCACGCTTGAACAACAAACAGTATTCCCGGAACCGCATGTGCCAGCAATAGCAATGCCGGAAAACAAATAAACTGATGCTACAAAAACTACGAAATACTTCATTCTGATATTCCTCTATTAATTTCTTGCGACAATGATTTTTAAACCAGCTGAATTTGTAGTTTGCTGCAGTTTGATGTTTTCACTTCTTCGGATTCTATCCAACGTGTAGTTACTCATATCTCTCATTTTCCATGGTTCAGTGGATATACTATTAGCACTTAGTAAGGTTGGTCTGTTTTTTCCGTACTGACCAGGGCTTAAGCGCAACCTGATAAACATACCTTCATTCTTATCATCGTTACTGTAACCATTTTCACCAATTGTTAATTGTAAAAAACTAGTCAAATCGGCTTCAACGCCGGCTTCCCAGCCGTTAGAGTATTCTCCAGGTCCCACCCTCCACCTAGAGCCATTAGCTAAGATTCTGACCGAAGGTACATATGGAACTTGCCACATAGTTTGAAGGTCCCATCCATCTAATATTTCTTCAGTAGTGATGCTTGAAATGGACCGCTCTGAAGACAACCCCTGGTAACGGTTTAAGAAAATATCTGCACCGGACCAGCGCGCCTCAAGCCCCAAACCTAATCTGTTATGGTCCCTTTTCCACTCACGGTCAAGGTGAATATTTCCACCCAGCATTAATGTTTTTCCTAAATATAGTTGCCTATATCCTAAGCCAATATTTGTTGTATGTCTTCGTACACTAAAGTCAGTATGTTCTGCATAACGAAGTTGAGTAAAAAGTGTTTTTTCTTTATTCGGAGATTGGTACAGAGGTTGAACTGTTCTAATGGAAAATACTGGCTTCGAATTAGCTTGGACGTCTACTTCAACCTCAATTCGTTTAACCCACTCTGCAGAATAAGAGTTTTTGAGTCCATCAAGAGCTGTATCGGCAAGCTGCTGTTTTAAATATGTCCCTGCTCCCCTTCCATCGCCAGCTGCTGAAGCCAATTTGACTAATCGTTTTGTAGCAATTGCGGCGTTATCACCATAGCTGTTGATATTCTTTAATGACTGAGAGGTGTTTTCTTCATTGTTATTACTTGCTGTAGACCATCCGCCACGGCTCCTAAACTCTTCCGAGAAGCCTACATTAGGGGCTCCTAATAAGATTATTACGGTTGTTAATGGGAAAAAATTAATTAACTTAATTAATCGAGTAGCACGCGCTTTATCGCTCATAAAAAACACCAGAAATATCAAAAAAACGTCGGAAAATTCGGATATCATGATATCGTTAATCGTTACAAAAAAGCAAACTATTCACCTATTAATCGATAGCATAACTCTGAGCGTTGCTCTTTGGTTAAACTGACTTTACTTTTACTATTTTCTTTAACGCCGTAGAACATATAGTCAGCATTACATACAAAAAAGAGTGAATTTGAAAAGGTCTTAGCTGCTGAGAAAGGGTAATAAAAAGCAGGGCATGCAAGGAGCCAAGGGTACATTCGAGTTCAAACCAGATGACTGGAAGGAAGGAGAAACCACTTGGTGGAAAGATAGCGATGGGGTGGCTCCCGATGTCGCAGGATGCCACATAGG
>Ga0129324_10000215_pt1 | contig 41536 bp, 39 predicted proteins | sample CPBDNA_7_FD_96879 | JGI IMG/M metagenome (GOLD analysis project Ga0129324, IMG submission 96879) | Freshwater to marine salinity gradient microbial communities from Chesapeake Bay, USA - CPBay_Spr_15_0.2_DNA | ecosystem: Environmental > Aquatic > Marine > Coastal | place: USA: Chesapeake Bay...
AATTGCAGGGCCGGGCGATGAAAAAGAATATGAGGAGTTCATCGATCCAAACTGGGGTAATCGGGTCAGGTTCGTAGGAGCCATCTCCGATGAAGAGAAACGACGAACCCTGCACCAAGCCGACCTATATGTTGCCCCACACACAGGTGGTGAATCATTTGGCATTGTTTTGGCTGAAGCTATGGCCGCGGGAACAGCCGTGGTGGCATCAGATTTGCCCGCATTTGATCGGGTACTTCAATCCGGGAAGTCGGGAAGGCTGTTCCCAGTCGGCAACTCACAAGCGTTGGGAGAGGCAATCGTTGAGTTACTCACCGACGCTGATCAACGGCAGACACTCGTTGAAGAAGGAAATATTCGAGTGATGGACTTTGACTGGGATCACGTGGTGGCGGACGTCATCGCTGTATATGAAGCGGTCTACACCCCAGGTGAAAAAGTTGAAGAGGATTTACGAGGACAAGTGGTAGGTAGATTTGCGAGCAGATCCATCCGTTTTAGCGAGGAGCGGACATGACGATATGGATTTTTTTCACAGTAATCCTTGTTTTACTTTTTGCCTTTTTCGTTCTTTATCTAGGGATGACTGCCGGTCGAATTGATCGACTCCACCGGCGAATTGACGTGGCGTTGATTTCATTGGACTCACATCTACTTCGACGCTCGGGGGTAACCCTTGAACTCGCTTCAAGTGGCTTATTGGACCCTGCTTCATCCGTGCTAATTTCTGAAGCTGCCCACGCTGCGCGATTGTCAACAGATTTGTCGTCAACACATCGCGATCGGGCAGAATCTGAACTCACCTCAGCACTGAATGCGGTACTGGATGTGGAGGAAATCGAACTCATTCAGGGTGAAATCGGTGGTTCTGAGATCCTTGAAGAATGCTCAGCGGCCTCTAGGCGGGTTGAACTCTCACGACGTTTTCTCAACGATGCGGTCCGGGCTTGCGTGCAGTTGCGCCAGCAACGTTCCGCACGTTGGTTTCACCTCGCGGGGCACACCCCTCTCCCTCAAACTCGTGAGATTTATGACCATGTTGAGATTTCAGAACGCAGCTAGATTGCCAGGGCCGCATATTTGGTCAGTGCGGGTGGAAATGCTGGAGAGGCCGTGTTCCCCTATCATTGGATCGTTCGTTAGGTGAACCCACGATTGATCATCAATTTTGAAGGATGGCAAGTATGTCTAGTGAAATCAGCACCGGTACCAGCCGCGTAAAGCGTGGAATGGCCGAAATGCTCAAGGGCGGTGTGATCATGGATGTGGTCAACGTCGAGCAAGCCAAAATAGCTGAAGACGCAGGTGCGGTTGCGGTCATGGCACTTGAGCGTGTGCCAGCGGATATTCGCGCCGAGGGTGGCGTGAGTCGCATGTCAGACCCAGACATGATCGATGCCATCAGGGCAGCTGTCAGCATTCCAGTGATGGCAAAGGTTCGGATAGGACACTTCGCGGAAGCTCAGATTTTGGAATCACTCGGAGTGGACTACATCGATGAATCAGAGGTTTTATCACCGGCTGATTATGCAAACCACATTGATAAGTGGAAGTTCACCGTGCCCTTCGTGTGCGGCGCGACCAACCTCGGCGAAGCGCTGCGTCGTCTGACCGAAGGCGCCGCGATGATCCGCTCAAAAGGCGAGGCTGGCACCGGCGACGTGTCCAATGCGGTAACACATATGCGTAAAATCAGATCGGAAGTATTGCGTCTTTCATCCATGGCACCCGACGAACTCTTTGTGGCAGCCAAAGAATTACAGGCTCCTTATGATCTTGTAGCGGAGGTTGCCCGAACTGGATCACTCCCCACGGTCCTCTTCACTGCAGGTGGGATTGCAACGCCTGCCGACGCCGCACTCATGATGCAGCTTGGTGCTGATGGCGTTTTCGTCGGTAGCGGAATCTTCAAATCAGGTAACCCAGCAGAGCGTGCGAATGCGGTAGTGCAGGCAACAATGCACTATGACAACCCCGATGTCATCGCAAAGGTGAGCCGAGGGTTAGGTGAGGCGATGGTTGGTATCAATGTTGCGGATATTCCGGTCCATCACCGTCTGGAAGATCGTGGCTGGTAGGTCTTAATGCAGTCAGTTCCCACAATTGGGGTGCTGGCCATTCAAGGTGGAGTTCGTGAGCACCTTCACGCACTTGAACTATCGGGGGCACGCGGCACTCTGGTTAAAACGCGTATGCAGCTTGATGAGGTCGCCGCTTTAATTATTCCCGGAGGCGAGTCCAGCACCATGGATAAGCTGGCGCGAACTTTCGGGTTGATGGAGCCCCTGCGTGAGGCACGCGCGGGTGGGCTGCCGATGTTTGGCTCATGCGCGGGAATGATTATGTTGGCTGACCGCATTTCCGGGGCGATTGCGGATCAAGAGTCGATAGGTGGCCTAGATATAACCGTCGAGCGGAACGCGTTCGGCGGGCAAACACACTCATTTGAGACCGGGATTGTGATCAAAGGGATTAGGGATCCAGAGCAAGAATTCGAGGGTGTATTTATTCGGGCCCCTTGGGTGATCACAGCAGGTGAATCCACAGATGTAATTGCAGAGATAAGTTCGGGCCCGCACGAGGGTAGGATCGTGGGAGTGCGAAGTGACACTCTGATGGCAACGTCATTTCACCCTGAATTAACCGCGGACCCTAGGGTCCATGAGTTGTTTGTAGAGATGGTGAGGAATTCATGAGTGGTCATTCCAAGTGGGCAACCACAAAGCACAAAAAAGCAGTCATTGATGCCCGTCGTGGAAAACTCTTTGCCAAGCTCATTAAGAATATTGAAGTTGCGGCCCGACAGGGCGGAGGAGACCTCGAGGGTAATCCAACGTTATTTGACGCGGTTCAAAAGGCTCGTAAGAATTCGGTGCCCTTGGATAACATCGAACGTGCGGTTAAGCGTGGCTCCGGTGCTGAAACTGGCGGGGCTGATTGGCAGACAATCATGTACGAAGGCTACGGACCGGGGGGCGTCGCTGTACTAGTCGAATGTCTCACCGACAATAGAAACCGGGCAGCCTCCGAGGTTCGGGTTGCGATGACTCGCAACGGCGGATCAATGGCTGATCCTGGAAGCGTGTCATATCTTTTTGGCCGCAAGGGTGTTGTAATTGTCAATAAGGTCTCCGAAGGCCAAGAAGTTTCCGAGGATCAAATCCTTGATGCGGTTCTCGAGGCCGGCGCACAAGAGGTCAATGACCACGGCGAGTCATTTGAAATTGTCTCGGAGGCGACCGACGTTGTGGCAGTACGAATGGCTCTACAGGGTGCTGGAATCGATTACGAATCCGCTGAGGCAACATTTATTCCCAGCATGACAGTTCCCATGGATGAAGAGGGCGCAATGCAACTCTTTCGAATGCTGGAGGCCTTAGAAGATAGCGATGACGTCCAAAACGTGTACGCGAACTTCGACGTTTCTGACGATATTATGGATGCGGTCGGTTAGTAATGGTTACGGAGTCTGTTGGCAAGCAACTTCGAGGTTGGGACGCCGCAACGTTTCGCACAGCTAGTGGTGATCCCACAATGCGTTCAACGGTTGTCGCCATGGCGATACTGGATTCGGCCCCTGATTGGAATCGACTTCGGTCACGACTCGAACGCCTTACACTTTTTGTTCCTGAGCTTCGGATGCGACCACTGTATGGAACCGTCGGTTTTTCTGTTCCTCGACTGAGCATTGACCCGGACTTTGATCTGGATTTTCATGTGCGCCGGTATCGACTTCCCGAAGGCGGTGGGTGGAATGATTTGTTATCTGATGCCCGCCGGATTAGTTTGGGGGACTTTGACCATAATCGGCCGTTGTGGGAAGCGACCCTAATTGAAGGATTACCAAATGGTCATAGCGCTTTTCTACTAAAATTGCACCACTCGATAGCCGATGGCGCCGCCACCGTCATGATCGCGTTAACACTTTTTGAACTAGGTGCGGATACAAATCCTGACGAACCACTTCCACCAGATGCTCCCGTTGGAGCTGATGTCAGTTGGCAAGACGTTTTTGTCGCAAATTCGATGGACAATCTAGCTCGGATCGCCGACGGCGCCAGAGGCCTTCTTGGGACCGCTTTTCGTCTGGCAAAGACTTCACTCACGGACCCGGCAATGGCCTATGAAAAAACAGTGGAAACGATTGGCTCGATTACTCGGGCAGCGACCGTCTATGACGCCCCACTCTCACCGATACTCACTGCGCGGGGGACCACTTATACATTTGGAACATTGGAGTTTCCATTTGCAGATATCCGTGCGGCCGCAAAATCACGCGATTTGAGTGTCAATGATGCTTTTATGGCTGCGGTGATGACGGGCATGCAGGCGTATCACACGCGCCATGGCAGCTCTGCTGAGTCACTGCGCGTTAACGTGCCCATTTCGTTGCGGGGAGACGCTGGTGACCGAAGTGGTCAGGCTGCAAACGCCGTGGCAATTGCTCGATTCCCCATGCAGGTCGCTGGGAAATCAACCGTTGAATTGATGCAGCAGGCCCATGAACTTGTGGACAAGTGGAAACGCGAGCCAGCAATGCGACTGGCAGACCCCCTTGCTGAGGTAAGTTGGTTTGTTCCTGTACCCATGTTGGCGTCCGTGGCTAGAGCCTCTGACATCACAACGAGTAATGTTCCTGGCCCACCAATTCCTATTTACTTGGCTGGTAGCCGCATGATTGCCGTCTACCCATTAGTGGCGACAATCGGGGCCGCGGTGAATGTCACCATGGTGACCTACGATTCCAAGGCGTTCATCGGAGTCTCAACCGATGACCGTGCAATTGATGATCATGTCGATTTAATGCATGATCTCCGCGCGGGCTTCCATGCAGTAACCCTTGTGGGCGATACTCTCTAATCGACGGAACGTAAACCAATGTGGGAACCGGAGATCGGTTGCAGGGTCAGCCTGGCAAACGAGTGAAAGAGGTTTTATGCGAGTACTGGGGATAGATCCAGGGCTCACCCGTTGTGGTGTCGCTGTGATTGACGGTTCCCCGGGTCGCCCAGTTCAGGCGCATTTTGTCGGTGTAATCACCACGTCTGCACAGAGTGAGCTCTGCGATCGATTAACCATTTTGCACGATGAATTATCGCTGATCATCGATAAATACTCGCCTACAGTCATCGCAATAGAACGTGTATTTAGCCAGCAGAATGTTCGATCAGCTATGTCGACAGCTCAGGCTGCAGGTATTGGTCTGCTTCTTGCAGGTCAACGCGGAATTCGAGTCGGGATGCACACACCGACCGAAGTGAAGGCCGCCGTGACGGGCAATGGAAGGGCGGATAAGAATCAAGTGACGATGATGGTCACCAAAATTGCTCAACTCAAGGAGGCACCCAAGCCAGCGGACGCAGCGGATGCTCTTGCAATCGCAATCACTGCAGCATGGCGCGGAAGTGTTGAGGCAAAATACGAGGCGGCTCGAAAGGCTTACGCAAGATGATCTCATTCATTCGCGGTGAGGTCTGGAAGTCGGGACCCGACTTCGTGGTCGTTGATACGGGAGACCAAGGCATCAAAGTACTTTGCCCACCGGCGACCGCGTTGAATTTGAGAGTCGGAGATCCCGTTTTTCTCTTCACTGCTTTGATTGTTCGTGAGGATTCATGGACCCTGTACGGCTTCGCCGAGGAGGACCAGTGTGCGATGTTTGACCTAGTTCAGACTGTGACCGGAATCGGACCACGAATTGCATTGGGGGTGGTGGCGAGTCTTTCGCCTACAGACTTCGCTGACGCGATTATTTCCGAGGATTTGGCTGCCTTAATTTCCATTTCTGGGATTGGCAAAAAGGGTGCAGCCCGAATGGTCCTTGAACTCAAGGACAAAGTGGTGGCAACCGGTGAAAAAGGCACGTTGGGTTCCCGCACCAAACGCGCGCAAACCTGGCGTCTCGCAGTTGGTACTGGGCTCGCATCCCTAGGTTGGACCGCTCGAGAAGCCGAAGCTGCGATGGATTCGGTGGCCGAAAACTACCCAGAATTGTTGGCGCAGGCGGAACCAGATGTTGGCGAATTGCTCAAGGCCTCACTTCGATCCTTGGATCGCTCATGAGCGAGCCCCTTGTTTTCGCCGAATCGCATGACGATGACCTTGAAGTAGAAGGAGCACTCAGGCCTACGAGTTTACGGGAGTTTATCGGGCAAGATCGGGTCAAATCACAATTGGGATTGGTTCTCGAGGCTGCCAATCGTCGCGGAGGAGTCTGCGATCACGTGCTCCTTAGTGGCCCTCCAGGTTTGGGCAAAACCACGCTGGCAACGATTATCGCCAGCGAACTCGGCGCTCCTGTTCGTTTAACTTCAGGACCTGCGTTACAACATGCAGGAGATGTTGCTGCCGTCCTGTCGAGCCTGCAGCCCGGGGAAGTCCTATTTCTCGATGAAATTCACCGAACAGCCCGTGCGGCGGAGGAAATGCTCTATTTAGCGATGGAGGACTTCCGAGTTGATGTAATGGTAGGCAAAGGTCCAGGGGCAACCGCCATTCCGATTGACATCGCGCCATTCACATTGGTTGGAGCAACCACTCGCGCGGGGTTGCTCCCATCGCCGCTTAGAGATCGTTTTGGGTTCACCGCGCACCTCGATTTTTATGAGAGCTCGGACTTGGCAACTATTATTGATCGAAGCGCGCGCCTGCTCGGGGTGGAACTCACAAAGGATGGTGCGGGTGAATTGGCTGGACGGTGCCGAGGAACACCTCGGATTGCGAATCGCCTTTTGCGTCGAGTCAGGGATTGGGCCCAGGTACACGGAACTGGTGTGGTCGATCTTGATGCGGCGCGAAAAGCATTAGAACTTTATGAAGTTGACTCATTGGGGCTCGATCGCATTGACCGAGCAATCCTTGATGTACTTATCAATCGTTTTGATGGTGGACCGGTTGGACTGTCGACTCTAGCCGTGGCTGTAGCCGAGGAACCCGAAACTGTCGAGTCGGTCAGTGAGCCTTTTCTTGTTCGGCTGGGGCTTCTCACTCGCACACCTCGAGGCCGTGTAGCGACCGCCGCGGCGTGGAAACATTTAGGAGTGACAGGGACACCGAAAGAGCCACCCGGTCAGGGAAGTTTTGAATTGCCCCTCTAAAACGTAAAACCTAGCGAGGGCGGTACCCTACTAATACACACCACCCTAAGGAGATCTATGGATATCTTGAGCCTTGCCCCGATCCTTCTGCTCGTTGTTGCTTTCTATTTTTTGCTTATTAGGCCGCAAAAGAATCGGCAAAAAAAACATGCTGAAATGGTGAGTGCTGTAACACCGGGAACTGAGGTCATGACGACCGCAGGCATTTTTGGCACAATCCGTGAAGCCAGTGAGGATGAATTGAGCCTGGAGATCGCACCGGGAACAGTGATTCGAATACTTCCTGCTGCAGTTTCTAAGGTTATCTACCCGACTCTGCTCCCAATGGACGACGCAGAGTAGATTTCACATCTTGTGCGGGAGAAATCCTGTGCTCAGACTTGTCATCATGCACCTGCACTTGGTGCACCGATAAAGGAGCCATGTGGCAACATCAGCGAAAGCGCTTCCTTGGCGCCTGTTATCACTTCTATTCTTTATCCTGATCGGCTTCAGTGTCTGGGCATTTTTCCCCGGATCCAACAACACGATCCGACTGGGGCTTGATCTTCAGGGAGGAACGCAGGTAATTCTCGTCCCTGAAGCAGTCACCGACGGTGCGGAGATAACTGACGAGCAACTAGCGCAGACCGTGGAGATTCTTCGCGCTCGAGTGAATGGTCTCGGAGTTGCTGAAGCTGAGGTAACCACTCAGGGTTCAGGTGACGGAGCAGCCATTGTTGTTTCTGTCCCAGGGCTAAATCAAGACCGAATTGTTGAGTTGGTTCAGCAAACAGCGCTTCTCAACTTTCGACCAGTCTGGGACATTTACGCACCGAATCCTGTGACTCCCACAGGTGGCGCTGTGTCCGCCACACCCGTGCCACCCGTGCAGGCTGTTGAAAATTCGCCTGAGTTCCAAAGTGAACTCGCCGCACTAGACTGCACGGATCCCGTCGTAATCGCAGGTGGAACCCCGGATGACCCGGAAAAGTGGCTGGGAACTTGTGAGCAGACCGGTGCCACCAAGTATTCACTGCAGCCCGCCTTTATCGAAGGCACAAACGTAACCGATGCCACAGCCCAACTTCCACAAGGTGGAGTTACGTGGGTCGTCAGTCTTGAGTTCGATTCGCAAGGCGCTTCAGCTTTGTCGCAGGCATCCACGCAATTAAGCGCCCTGCCCGAGTGTGGTACCGGTGCGCAGCCTTGCAATGCGTTTGCCATTGTTCTTGATGGTGTTGTTGTGTCGGCCCCTAGATTCAACGAACCAATTCTTGGCGGACAAGCACAAATTGAAGGTAGTTTCACAGCACAAGAGGCCAGAGATTTAGCGAGCATTCTTAAGTTCGGGGCACTTCCCATCACTTTAGATCCGGTTGATGTAACGACAATTTCACCTACGGTGGGAAATGACCAACTCGTAGCTGGTCTGATTGCCGGTGGAATTGGCCTAGTTCTTGTCATGCTGTACCTGCTGTTCTATTACCGCATGTTAGGTATTGTGGCTGGGCTTTCGCTGGTCGTGGCTGGTGGATTGGGATACGTCATTTTCGTGGTCCTCAGTAAGAGCATTGGGCTCACCTTGACTCTAGCCGGCGTTGCGGGTGCAATCGTCGCAATTGGAATCACTGCCGACTCTTTCATCGTTTATTTTGAACGGATTCGTGATGAAATCCGGGACGGCAAGTCGCTGCGACAGGCTTGTGACAGCGGGTGGATCCGGGCTAGGCGAACATTGTTGGCTGCCGACTTTGTCTCTCTACTTGCCGCCGTGGTTCTCTATCTCTTGTCCGTGGGTAGCGTTCGTGGTTTTGCATTTGTCCTCGGACTGATCACTGTCTTAGACGTTTTGGTTGCCTTCTGGTTCACGCATCCATTGACAGTCCTGATCGGAAGGACAGAGTTCATGCAGAAGGGTTCACGTTGGACCGGACTTGATCCCAACCGACTGGGTGGAGTGAGCGTGGCCGACGCACTCGCGGGTAAATCTCGCCGCAAGCGAAGGGAGGCATCAGTATGAGCAAACTGTCAAACGTGGGTCAACGACTGTACCGAGGTGACGTCTCCATCAACTTCGTTGGTCGGTGGAAAACTTGGTATGTGATCAGCGGAATCATTCTGCTCATCAGCGTCGGTGCTTTGTTCGGTCGAGGCCTAAACCTAGGTATTGAGTTCAAGGGGGGAGCAGACTTCTCACTCCCTTCTGCCACATGTTCGGTTGAAGATGCGCGAGCCGTTGCCGAAACTGAAACGGGTGCACAAACCATTGTCACGGTCACCGGTGCCGGCACCGTTCGGGTGCAAACACAAACCCTCACCCCGGCCGAGTCGTCAGTTCTTGCGGGTCAACTTGCGCAAGCGTGTGGGATTGAAAAGGATGACATCAAATATCAGGTTGTGGGACCAACTTGGGGTGCCGAGATTTCTGCCAAGGCCTTGCAGGGCCTGATCGTGTTCATCCTTCTCGTTTCCCTCTTCTTAACCTTGTATTTCGAGTGGCGAATGGCATTGAGCGCTTTAGTGGCGTTAGCCCATGATCTACTGATAACAATTGGTATCTATGCACTGATTGGGCTCGAAGTTACGCCTGCGTCGGTGATCGGACTCTTGACTATCTTGGGTTACTCCTTGTATGACACCGTGGTGGTCTTTGACAAAGTTAAGGAAAATACGCGTGGTCTGACCGGCCAGTCGGTGCTGACCTACAACGAAGCCGCGAACCTCGCGGTCAATCAAACTTTGGTCCGGTCTATCAATACGTCGATCGTTGCACTGCTACCTGTCATATCCATCATTTTCGTTGGCGCATTTTTACTTGGAGCAGGAACCTTGCTGGACTTGGCTGTAGTTCTTGGGATCGGGATGGCAGTAGGTACGTTTTCATCCATCTTTATTGCCACGCCGGTATTAGCCCAGTTGAAATCTGCAACACCTGAGATGAAGGCACTTTCGGCGCGGGTACATGCCCGTAGGACTCAGGTGCAGCGCAAGAAGTCCGAGTCGGGCAAAGATGCTTTGTCTACTGAGGAATTAACAAGCGCTCGAAATCTTGACCCTGTTGAGCGGTCCCAGCCCCGAAAGGTGCCGCGCTCTAAGCGCAAATGAGGCTAGGCTTCGGCGCCCACAGCTAATTGAGCGTAGAATGTTTACATCCGTTGCGCTGAGTGGGAGGGCAAATGTCTGAAGACCTAGTTTCCCCGACGCCCTCGCTGTCTGAATTGGGCCCAGCACCGTTAAATGCAGAAAGTGGAATTCGATCTCGACTTTCACGGTTTAGTTCGAACCGGTCAGGTTCATCGGAAATTGAGCCGCTATTGCGGACTTTGCGTAAGTATCACCCTAAGTCCGACACCAAAGTTGTCGAGCGTGCATACGAAATGGCGAAGTACCTTCATCGTGATCAAAAACGTCGATCGGGCGAAGACTACATCACTCATCCTGTGGCTGTTGCTGAAATTCTCGCCGATCTTGGAATGACCTCGGCAACACTCGCAGCAGCACTTTTGCACGACACAGTTGAAGACTGTGGTTACTCCCTCGACGCATTGAGGGAAGATTTCGGTGATGAAATAGCACTGTTGGTGGATGGTGTAACCAAGCTCGACAAGGTCACTTACGGAGATGCCACTGCAGCGGAAACTGTGAGAAAAATGGTTGTCGCAATGGCCCGCGATATTAGAGTGCTGGTGATTAAGTTAACCGATCGCCTGCACAATATGCGAACCCTTCGTTATCTCCCGGATGCGAAACAAGAAAAGAAGGCCCGCGAAACACTGGAAATTTATGCTCCACTCGCGCACCGGCTCGGGATCAATGCGATCAAATGGGAACTCGAAGACCTTGCTTTTGGCACTTTACATCCGAAAATGTTTGCCGAGATTGATTCATTGGTTGAACAGCGTGCCCCCTCACGTGAACGAAATTTAAATCTCATCATTACTCAATTGAATGAGGACCTGCGAAACAGCAAAATCAAGGGTCAAGTAACAGGTCGACCCAAACATTATTATTCGATTTACCAAAAAATGATTGTACGCGGTCGTGACTTCAATGACATCTACGACTTGATTGGCGTTCGAATTTTGGTTGATTCGATTCGTGACTGTTATGCAACACTGGGAACGATCCATGCCCATTGGAGTCCAGTCCCTGGTCGCTTCAAAGACTTCATCGCTATGCCAAAATTCAATATGTATCAGTCATTGCACACTACGGTGATCGGCCCAGATGGAAAACCTGTCGAGGTTCAGATCCGAACCCATGAAATGCATAGGGCTTCTGAATACGGAGTGGCGGCACATTGGCGCTATAAACAGGGTGTTGAAGTAAAGACCGACGACTTCGCTTGGTTGCGGCAACTTGTCGATTGGCAACGTGAGACAGCCGATCCCAGTGAGTTCATGGATTCGCTGCGTTATGACCTCGGAACAGCAGAAGTGTATATCTTTACCCCAAAGGGTGATGTGTTCTCGCTGCCAATCGATTCAACACCCGTTGATTTCGCCTATACGGTTCACACTGAAGTTGGGCACCGTTGCGTGGGGGCGCGGGTGAACGGAAAGCTTGTGCCGCTTGAGTCTGTGCTCAAAAATGGTGATGTCGTAGAAATATTCACGTCAAAATCTGATGGTTCAGGACCAAGTCGAGATTGGCTAAATTTTGTTGTATCTGCACGCGCGAAAAGCAAAATTAAAGCGTGGTTCTCCAAGGAACGACGCGAGGAGGCAGTGGATAACGGTAAAGATCAAATAGTGAGGGCGGTACGCAAACAAGGCTTGCCGCTACAACGAATGATGACGAATACGGCACTCTCGAGTATTGCTGCGGGGCTGAATCAGGTTGATGTAACGGCACTTTACGCGGCCGTCGGTGAAGGCAGGATTTCAGCTCAAACGATCGTTGCTCGACTCATCGACGTATCTGGTGGAGTCGATGGCGCTGCCGATGACACAGCTGAGGCCTTCAGACCCACATTTGGAACTGCAACGAAATCTCGCAATCATGACGTCGGGGTTTTGGTCAACGGCGCCGACGATGTCTGGGTGAAGTTGGCCCGGTGCTGCACGCCTGTCCCAGGTGATCCGATTTTTGGATTTGTAACTCGAGGTTCCGGCGTGTCCGTACATCGTGGTGACTGTGTAAATGTGGATTCACTCAAATCTCAACCTGAACGACTGGTGGAAGTCTCGTGGGCACCGACCCCAAACAGCATGTTCTTGGTCAACATCGCGGTCGAAGCTCTGGATAGGGCCCGCTTATTGGCCGATGTCACTAGAGCACTGTCTGACACGCATGTAAATATTTTGAGCGCCTCGGTTGCCACAACAAGAGATAGAATTGCTACATCGCGTTTCACATTTGAGATGGCTGATCCTAAGCATCTCGGCTCAGTTATCAAAGCGGTGCGGGGGGTTGAAGGCGTCTTTGATGCCTACCGTGTTTAGTCGTTGCTGAAGGATGGTCAAGTGCTTTTCCAGCTGGGTCTGGTTGGGTAAGAACTATGAGTTGAGATCTGCCGCAGTGCTTTCGACTGCACCCAGCAAAGCCCGCAAACTCCGGATTGATTCCTCGAGTTGTGCGGCTGTTTTAGTGTCTCCCTTAGCCTGCGCTTGTTCCAATTGACGTTCGTATTTGATGAGACCGTCAGAAAAAGCATTTGCGGTGTCTTCCGCTCTGGCTAGCGCTTCAGGATTGGACTTGGTCCATTTGGTTTCTTCCACCACACGAAAAGCATCTTCAACTCTTTTTACCCGCGAATCTAGTTTGGCACGTTCCTTTTTGGGCACTTCGCCTATTTTTTCCCAGGCTATTTGCAGTTCCCGAAACTGGGATTTTTGGTTCTTTAGGTTCTTGAGATCAACGGGGAGAAGCGCCTCAATTTTGACGGCTAACTCCTCCTTCAGTGGCACGTTGGGAACTAGTTTCTCTTCCTCGGCCGCCTCGCTCGCTTTGAGTTTGTCATAGAACTCATCTTGGGCGGCCTTAAAACGTTTCCACAGTTTGTCTTCATCAGCGCGACTTCCGCGAGGTGCCCTCTTCCAGTCCTCCATCAAATCCTTGAACTTTTTAATCCCCGCTTTGGCATCCGTGGTGCCGGCGGCAGCTTGGGCTCGAGTGATCAGGTCACGCTTCGCGCTCATGGCATCCTTGCGAACAGCATCAAGTTCATGAAAATGTGCTCTACGGCGCTTATCGAAAGAGGTGCGAGCATTGCTCAATCGTTTCCACAGTTCTTGCTCGGCACTTCGATCCACTCTGGGCAGTGTCTTCCATTCTTCGACAATCGCGGTATAGCGCTCTGTCGTTGACTTCCAGGAACCTGAATCCGACATTTTTTCGGCTTCTTCCACGAGGAGAAGCCGGGCAGCGCGAGCATTCTCCTTTTGGGCTGCCTTGCGAGCGCGTTCATTCGCTCGTTTTTCCTCAATGAGCGCCTCGACTTCAGTACATCGTGCTTCCAGAGTTGCTATGTCACCGACAAATGAGCGCTTCGCCAAAGTGTCGCGAACCTTTTTAACCACCTGGACGGCGGCGTCGGCTGACGTTTTACCCTCAGTCAATCGAGTTTGGATCACGTCGATTTCTACAACTAGATCGTCGTATTTGCGGGCGTAAAAAGTCAGACCCTCATGGGGAGTGCCGGCCGCATACTGACCCACTTCAACTTCACCCTCGGGCGCATTGAGAAAAACCGTGCCATCCTCGCTGACCCGCCCCCACTGTGAAGCCTGTGATATGGCTGGACGTACCGGGGGCTTCAAAGAGGCCGGAGTCGGCATCGCAGGGGTGGAGTTCGTCGTTGACTGAATTTCGGTCATGGCGGGCCTTTCACGGGAACCTGGTCGGTCGGCTACAAAGGTTGCAGCACTGTAAAAAGATGTCAATTCGCAATAACACTACTTTCCTACATTTTTCGCCTTTTAGTACGGGTTCACTCGCAATGTTAGGAAACTGTTGCCGTATTGATAAAGACGGGTTGATTGGGAACACCATCCGCAAGTCCCCTTTTAACCCCAGCCGAGGCTACTTCCTGCACAATGTCCAAACCATTCACCACATTTCCCCAGATTGTGTAGTCTCCCGGCAACGTGGTGTCCGCATAGACAATGAAAAACTGGGAACCGCTGGTACCCGGCCCAGCATTTGCCATAGCAATGGTTCCGGCGGGGTAATTTGCTTCATTATTTGTTGGCAAGTTTTCGTCGGGTACTGAGTATCCGGGGCCACCGGTGCCATCCCCGGCAGGGTCCCCGCACTGCAACACGAAGATGCCCTCGGTCGTGAGGCGGTGGCACGAGGTGTTGTTGTAGAAGCCTGAATCAGCAAGAAAAGCCTCAGATTCAACAGTTTTCTGGGCCCTTTGATCCAGTGCAATTACGATTTGACCGCAATTGGTATCCAGTGTCAGCGTGGTGAGCGTGTTTGTTAGTGGGACAGGACCATCCGGGTAAGTGATGTCGTTTGCTCGAGGTGTTCCGGCTGGTGAACAATCCAATGCCACCGCTTCCATTGATTCCTCCGTCACCGTTGGGTCAAGGGGGGCCTCTGTCTCCTGAGCGATCACCGCGGGGTCTTCACTAGTTGCGTTGAAAACCGCAAATCCAATACCAGCCACGACCAGGGCAATGACAACGACAATGGCTGTAATGCGCTGATTACGTTTGGCATTCTTGGCCCGCTCTGCCCGATTTGCCTGCTGGCGCTCGTATTTGGCACGCGCTAGGTCGCGCTCACGCTTTTGTGTTGACATCTTGGGGCTCTCCATGGGCTCGTTAGCTTTGTGTTGGTAGGAAGACAAGGATACTCATGGCTAGGCTGGTGTCCTTATGTTGATCAAAGGATTCCCGGCAGGCTCGTGGGCCACTAATGCCTACGTTGTTGCGACCGGTCCCGGTGAGCCTGCAATTATTATTGACCCTGGTCAGGATTCCATTGAGGGGATCAAGGAGATTGTGCGAGAGAACCGACTTAAACCAGCGGCTGTCATCTTGACCCATGGTCACATTGACCACATTTGGAGTGTTGCACCAGTGAGTGCTGATTTTGGAATTCCAGCCTTAATTCATGTTGATGACCGATATCGCCTTGCAGATCCAGCGGGAAGTAGCTTCTCAGCGGCCCGGGACCAGTTACTCGCGATGACCAAAGGTGAGTTAGAACTGACTGAGCCCCAGGACATCGAAATTATTGAAAACAACAAGTCGCTGACCATCGCTGGAGTGGAGTGGAATTTTGTTCATTCCCCTGGGCATACGGAGGGCTCCATGGTGATCATGACGGATAGAGATGGTGAACCCATGGCTTTCACAGGAGATGTCCTCTTCGCTGGTTCGATCGGCCGCACGGACCTTCCAGGAGGGAGTTTGGCGGCTATGACACATTCCTTGGAGAACGTTATTTTGCCCATGCTCGATCAAACACTGGTATATCCAGGTCACGGTCCAAACACAACTATTGGCGCGGAACGAGCAACGAATCCGTTCCTCTCAACCGGAAAAGGGTTGTGAGACGTGGCCATAATCAACGCTCCTAAGGGTGTTCCCGATTACGTTCCACCGAGAAGCCGAGACTTTCTTTTTGTTCAGGAACAACTCAGTTCAACGGCTCGTTTAAGTGGTTATGAATACATTGAGTTGCCTGTTTTTGAGTCCACAGAACTTTTTGAACGAGGGGTGGGGACGAGTACCGATGTAGTTCAGAAAGAGATGTACACCTTCACTGATCGAGGAGATCGCTCAATCACACTTCGACCAGAAGGTACTGCAGGTGTGATGCGAGCTGTTATTGAGAATCGATTGGATAAGGGCCCCCTACCGGTCAAACTCTGGTACCGCGGACCGTTTTTTCGGGCGGAGAGACCGCAACATGGCCGGTATCGACAGTTGCAACAGGTCGGCGTTGAAGCAATTGGTTCATCGGATCCGATCATTGATGCAGAAGTCATTGCGCTCGCGGATCAGGCCTACAGGTCTTTGGGGTTGAAACACTTCCATCTTGATGTCACCTCGTTGGGGTGTTTGCAGTGTCGACCTGCCTACCGACTCAAACTTCAACAGTTCCTTGCAACATGTGATCTTGATCAGGAAACCATGGAGAGAGCAAGCCTGAACCCATTGCGTGTTCTTGACGACAAGCGCGAAAACGTCGCATCCCAACTAATCGATGCACCACTCATGATTGATTCTTTGTGTACTGAGTGTCAAGAACATTATGACCAGGTGCGTGAATTTCTTCGGCTCTTCGGCGTCCAATGGAATGAAGCACCACGGATGGTTCGTGGGCTTGACTACTACACGCGAACAACATTCGAATTTGTTCATCCTGGGCTAGGTGCGCAGTCTGGGATTGGTGGTGGTGGACGCTATGACGGACTTATGGCTGAACTTGGTGGGAGCGAACTCTCAGGAATTGGATTTGGGCTCGGTGTTGACCGAACCCTTCTGGCATGTGAAGCCGAAGATTTAACGCCTTTGAGTGAGAGCATCCTCGACGTGTTCATCGTTCCTGTCGGGGTCGAAAGTCGCGTGCCGTGCGTGTCATTGCTCTTTGCTCTCAGAGCTGTCGGTATTGCGGCTGACGTGTGTGTGGACAATCGGAGCATCAAGAGTGCAATGAAAGCGGCAAACAATACGAACGCGCCGCTGGTCATTATTCTTGGTCCGGATGAGTTGTCTACCGGAAGTGTTGTTGTTAAAAATATGGCCAGCGGTGAGCAGCAATCTCTAACAAACGATCAGGCAGCCCTGATTGCAGTATTGAAAGAGAATTTACGGACCCATCAAGCCGAAATTAAAAAACTCGAAACTGAGAAACCCAAAACTACGAAAGAGGATCAATCGTGATTCGCACGGCACAAGCAGGTGCGTTAACGCGCGCGGATATTGGACGCGAAGTGACGCTAGCTGGATGGATTGCCAGCCGACGGGACCACGGTGGCGTTGCTTTCCTGGATCTCCGTGACTCAACGGGGGTTGCGCAGGTTGTCGTTCGCGATACGTCCATGGCGCACGACTTGCGTGACGAATTCTGTATTGCCATCACCGGCACCGTTGAGGAGCGCCCAGAAGGAAACACAAATCCAGATCTTGCGTCCGGTGACATTGAAGTGATCACCACCAAACTTGAAGTGCTCTCAAAGTCGGCACCTCTTCCGTTTCCGATTGACGACCGCACAACCGTCAATGATGAAGTTCGCTTACGTCACAGGTATCTGGATCTGCGTCGCAAAAGCGCGGGGGACATTTTGCGTATGCGTTCGAAAGTCAGTCACATTGCTCGTAGTGTCTTGATCGATGACAACTTCATTGAGATCGAAACTCCTACCCTGACTCGCTCAACCCCAGAAGGTGCCCGCGATTTCCTAGTACCTGTTCGTCTGCAGCCGGGTAACTGGTACGCGCTGCCCCAGTCTCCCCAACTGTTCAAGCAGCTACTCATGGTGGCAGGAATGGAAAAATACTTCCAGATTGCCCGTTGCTACCGGGACGAAGACTTCCGAGCGGATCGCCAGCCCGAGTTCACACAGCTGGACATTGAGATGAGTTTCGTTGATCAAGATGACGTTATGGCTGTTGGCGAACAGGTTATTCGTTCCATCTGGCAGGGGATTTTGAACTACGCAATAGGTGAGATCCCACAGATGACGTATCACGAGGCGATGCGCCGATTTGGAAGTGACAAGCCCGACCTTCGTTTCTCCCTTGAACTCGTTGATCTCACATCGTATTTTGAGCAGACCCCATTTAGGGTGTTTCAAGCCGAGTACGTAGGCGCAGTAGTGATGCCTGGTGGTGCTGATCAGCCTCGACGCACGTTTGACGCATGGCAAGAGTGGGCCAAACAACGTGGAGCAAAAGGACTCGCTTACGTAACTGTGAATGAAGATGGCTTAGGCGGACCGGTCGCCAAGAATCTCAGTGACGAAGAACGTGAGGGGCTGGTTGCTGCTAGCGGAGCTCAGATTGGGGACTGCATCTTTTTCGCAGCTGGCCGAGCATCGGATGCACGTGCATTGCTTGGTGCAGTGCGCAACGAGGTTGCTGAGCGTCTCGAGCTCATCGACAAAAGTGTATGGAGTTTTGTTTGGATCGTTGACGCGCCAATGTTTGAAGAGGTTCAAGACGAAGCTGGAAACTGGCTTTGGACTGCGGTGCATCATCCATTTACCTCGCCAAATGGCGATTGGCTCAATAATTTCACGGAGTCCCCGGGTGAAGCACTTGCCTGGGCGTATGACTTGGTGTGTAACGGCAACGAAATCGGTGGCGGTTCTATTCGTATCCACCAAAGTGATATTCAAAACCAAGTATTTCGGATTCTAGGACTTGATGAAAACGAAGCCAACGACAAATTTGGTTTTCTACTCGAAGCCTTCGCCTTCGGCCCCCCACCGCACGGCGGAATTGCATTTGGCTGGGATCGGATCTGTATGTTGCTGGCAGGTGCCAATTCTTTGCGTGATGTGATCGCCTTCCCTAAAACTGGTGGTGGACAAGACCCTCTTACCGGTGCACCAACTCAAATCACGGCAGCCCAGCGAAGGGAAGCTGGCATAGATGCGAAGCCAAAAAAGAATGAGCCAGAGGAAATCGCCCAAGCGCAGGCGTAATACAACTTTTGAACGCCCTATGGTTGGGGCGTGAGTTTATTTGAGCAAAGTTCGGTTGGGCCACTGGCGCTCCGAATGCGGCCGCAAGGTTTTGAAGAGTTGGTCGGTCAAGAGCGGGCGCTCACGCTCGGAAGCCCGTTGCAGCGGCTGCTCACCGGTACTGGTTCGGTATCAATCATTTTGTGGGGGCCACCCGGTACCGGAAAAACCACCATCGCGACGTTGATCTCCGCTCAGACGGGGCGCAAGTTCCGCGAGCTCTCTGCCGTGAGTGCGGGTGTACGTGATGTCCGCGAAGTAATTGAGAAAGCTCGCGAGGACTCAAGTTTGTATGGAACCGAAACGGTTCTTTTCATCGACGAGGTACATCGATTTAACAAAGCGCAGCAAGATGCTTTACTCCCGGCAGTTGAAAACGGATGGGTAACCTTGGTAGCAGCCACGACCGAGAACCCGAGTTTCTCGGTCGTCTCGCCATTGCTCTCCAGAAGTGTCGTGGTGAAGTTGGAACTTCTTGATCAAGCTTCACTTCGAACGGTTCTGATTCGGGCGATGGAGAGTGAGCGTGGTCTTGGCGGAACGGTCACGGCAGCTGAGGCAGCCATGGATGCTCTTATTGATGCCAGTAGTGGCGATGCTCGAAGGGCGTTAACAGCTCTTGAAGCAGCAGCAAATGCGACATTGGCGCGCGACAGTAATGAAATCGCGGTCGAAGATGTTGAAAATGCCATAAACGTTGTGGCAATCAACTACGACAAAGACGGTGACACCCACTACGACGTGATCAGCGCTTTTATTAAAAGTGTCCGGGGGAGTGATCCTGATGCGGCCATGCATTACCTCGCCCGAATGTTGCATGCAGGCGAGGATCCACGATTTATCGCAAGACGGCTAATGATCTTGGCGAGTGAAGATATTGGATTAGCCGCATCCCATGTGTTGTTGACGGCGGTTGCCGCTGCACAGTCAGTTCAGTTGGTGGGAATGCCGGAGGCGCAAATTATTTTGGCGCACGCGACTCTAGAGGCTGCACTTGCGCCAAAGTCCAACAGCGTTGTCACCGCTATAGGTGCAGCTATGGCAGATGTCCAGCGAGGTCGGGTGGGGAGTGTCCCGCTCCACTTACGTGATGCTCACTACCCGGGCGCATCCTTATTGGGTCATGGCGCCCAATACATATATCCACATGAGGAAAACAGTGGAGTGGCCAGCCAGGCGTATTTACCGGAGGAACTAGAGGACTCGTGTTACTACAAGCCTTCACATCACGGCACTGAGGAGCGCCTTCGGGCGGTGTCAGATCGGCTTCGAAAGCTCCGAAATGGTGAATCGCTAGACTGAACTATGCGCAGAATGGTCTGGGTCTCAATAGGGGCCGTTGGTGGAATCCTTGCCTATCGAAAACTTGAAGAGTTAGCGAATGAGTCAATGAACAAAGGGTTGGTCCTAACAGTGATGGATGCGGGCACGTCTGCCCGGGCTTTCGCCACGGGTGTGGGTGAGCAAGTGACTAAAATTCGGCAATCTGCTCAATCCACGCAGCACACTTCCATCATCCCGTAAACGCACGCAAGGAGAAAAACAATGGATTCCGCGCAAATTCGGACTCGATTTCTCACGTTCTTTGCGGAACGTGGGCATGAAATCGTTCCTTCGGCGTCCCTACTCCTTGATGACCCCACATTGCTTTTTGTCAATGCTGGAATGGTGCCCTTTAAGCCTTATTTCTTGGGTGAAGCACCAGCACCCTATCGGCGGGCAACGAGTGTGCAAAAAGTTGTAAGGACGCTTGATATTGAGGAAGTTGGCAAAACAACGCGGCACGCGTCATTTTTCCAAATGGCAGGAAATTTCTCATTCGGTGACTATTTCAAGGAAAAGGCAATTCCGCTTGCGTGGGAGTTGCTCACCTCTTCAATTGATGATGGTGGCTACGGGTTTGATCCCGAACGTCTTTGGGTCACCGTTTATCACGATGATGATGAAGGCGAAGCCGTATGGCGTGATGTGGTCGGCGTTCCATCTCAACGGATTCAGCGCCGTGGCATGGATGATAATTACTGGTCCATGGGTGTTCCGGGGCCATGTGGACCTTGCTCGGAAATCTACTACGACCGCGGACCTGAATTTGGGGTTGAAGGTGGTCCGATCGCCGATGAAAATCGATATCTAGAGGTGTGGAACCTAGTCTTTATGCAATTTGAGCGGGGTGAAGGTTCAGGAAAAGACGATTTCCCGATTTTAGGCCCATTGCCGGCCGCAAGTATTGATACTGGAATGGGTCTTGAACGCATGGCTGCAATTTTGCAGGGCGTTGACAACATTTATGAAATTGATACAACCCGAGGAATCTTGGATTGCGCGTCGCAACTTTCCGGTGCAGCCTATGGAGCCAGTGAGAAAAATGACATAGCGCTACGTGTCGTCGCCGATCATTCCCGAACGGTTATATTTTTAATCTCCGACGGCGTTATTCCTGGCAATGAAGGACGTGGATACGTGTTGCGGCGCCTAATGCGACGAGTGATTCGAAATATGCGGATATTGGGAGCTACTGGACCCACTCTTCGAACACTGTGTGAATCAGCAATTGAGGTGATGGCACCCCAATACCCTGAGCTCAATGATTCAAGCGAGCGAATTCTTAGTATTGCGACGGGTGAAGAAAATGCTTTTGCTCAAACATTGATGACCGGCAACATTCTGTTTGAGTCAGCAGCGAGTGAAACAAGAAATGCTGGCAGTTCAACCATTTCAGGTGAAAAAGCCTTTGCACTACATGACACATATGGATTTCCCATCGACTTAACCATGGAAATGGCGGCTGAAGCCGGGCTAACTGTTGACCGTGATCGATTCACAATCCTCATGAAAGAGCAGCGTGATCGAGCAAAAGCAGATTCGATTGCTCGGAAAAGTGATTTTGCCGCAACGACCGCTTATAAAGAGATTTTGACGGTTGGAGGCATTGCGGAATTCACTGGATATGTGGAAAGCATCAGCGAGGCGAAGGTAACAGGACTCGTGCTCGATGGCACCTCAGTACCTGCTGCCCGCGTTGGTGATAACGTCGAAATTATTTTGAATCGGACTCCGTTTTATGCGGAGTCAGGTGGTCAACTTGGGGACCACGGCGTGATTACATCGATATCAGGCCAATCCCGCATTGAGATCTACGACGTTCAAACTCCTGTCCCAGGACTTTTTCTGCATCGTGGACGAGTAGTTGACGGGGAATTAAGCGTAGGTGAGCCCGTAATTGGGGCTGTTGATATTGCCCGAAGAAAAGCCATTTCGCGGGCTCACACGGCCACTCACATGGTTCATCGCGCATTCCGGGAAAGGCTTGGGGAGACCGCGACTCAAATGGGGTCAGAGAATTCACCCGGCCGATTCCGCTTCGATTTTCCGAGCCCAGAAGCTGTTTCGCCAGTAGTTCTACGCGAAGTGGAGCAAAACGTAAACGCGATGCTCATTGAAGACCTCGCGGTTAGTGCCAACTTGATGTCCCAGCAACAGGCCTTAGACATGGGAGCTATGGCACTCTTCGGGGAAAAATACGGTAATGAAGTGCGAGTGGTCTCTGTTGGCGACTGGGCTCATGAGCTATGTGGTGGGACACACGCTCAGCGAACAGGTGCCCTTGGATTGGTGTATTTCGTGGGTGAGGGTTCCGTAGGTGCAGGAGTCAGACGAGTGGAAGCACTTGTTGGGTCTGACGCATACCAATTCGCGGCAAACGAACACGTATTGGTCAATAAACTCACAACGATGCTGAAGGTTCCGGCGGATCAACTCGCTGATCGACTTGAGTCCACCATAGGTGCACTCAAGGTGGCGGAGAAGGAAATAGCAGATTTCAAGCGAGCAAATTTACTTAAAGATGCCAATAGCATTGTTGGTGATCCTATTCGTCACGGTGATGTTGACCTTTGGGTTTTTGCGGCGCCGGTCGGTACCGATACGAGCAGCCTTCGCGAGTTGGCTCAACAGGCAATATCCAAAGCCGCAAATAATGTGAAGGCTGTTGCATTCGGAACCCTAATGGTTGAAGGGAAAGTCTCTGCAGTCGTGGCAGTCAACGATTTCGGTGTCAAAGGTGGACAGTCAGCGCAAGAATTGTTGCGGGTGGCGTTGACGCAACTCGAAGGCAAAGGTGGCGGCAAGGACACCTTCGCTCAGGGCGCCGGTTCAAACAGCGCAGCATTGCCGGCTGCGATCTCAAGCCTTAAAGCGGCGTTGGCTTCGAATAAGCAATGACCCGGGTCAATCAGCGACGTCTCGCATTTGATGTTGGCACAGTCCGTATTGGAGTAGCTACGTGTGATTTTGACGCAATTCTGGCCTCACCCCAAAATGCAATTGGTGGGGGAGAGGGATCCATACCATCTGCGCTGGGCCTGATTCACGAATACGAACCGTGTGAAATCATAGTCGGATTGCCGAGTAATTTGAAGGGAAATGACACCGCATCAACAGAAAATGCACGGGAATGGGCGCGTCAACTCTCCCTAGTCTCATCCATTCCAATTATTCTCATTGATGAAAGATTGACCACGATTCAAGCTACAGGAGCATTGCGCGCTGGAGGTTTAAACACCAAACAAATGAGAAGCAGAGTGGATAGCGCTGCTGCAGCAATATTCCTGCAGGCCTATATCGATAGGTTGAATCAAGTGAAAGGCTCACGTCAGTGACATTCATCAATGAAGTTCTCAGTGGCGAGCAACTGCCGCCTTCACGCAATGCTAATAGTTGGAGTAAGCGTGTCGTAGTGGGCGCAGGGTTGATTGCTGTGTTTGCCATTTTTTATGGCATATATTCACTTCTCGGTGGTGGAGGCGAGACTAACGACTATGTGGGTCCTGGGACTGGTAGCGTCACCATTACGGTCAACCGAGGTGAGAGCCTAACTCAAATCGGGAACACCCTTCAAGCCGCCGATGTAGTCAAATCAGTCGAGAGTTTCACTTCAGCAGCTGCTAACAATGAAGCGAGCACAACAATCGGACCGGGTAAATACTCAATGCAATTGCAAATGAGTGGCGAGTCTGCACTCGCCTTAATGTTGGATCCAGCCTCACGCGCGGCTTCTCGGTTGGTTTTGCCTGAGGGACTTCGCCTAAATGAAACAGTTGCCCTAGCAGCAAGTGCCACGGGGCTCCCTTCGACAGACTTTGAGCAGGTTTTGGACAATCCCGATGTCTTGGCCCTACCGGCTTGGGCGCAGAGCCGGCCAGAGGGATTCATGTTTCCTGCGACGTACGACCTAGTCGGTGACGAGAATGCTGAAGCGATTCTGGGCGCATTGGTAAAGCGATTCAATCAATCCGCGAGCAGTATTGACCTCGAAGCTAGGGCAGCCCAAGAGGGTAGAAGCCCCTATGAGATCCTCACCGTGGCCTCGTTGCTGGAGGGTGAAGTTATCCCTGAGGACTTCGCGAAAGTTGCGGCTGTTGTGTACAACCGGTTAGAAGCCGATATGCCCTTGCAGTTTGACTCAACCGTTTCGTACGCCTTGGGACTGGACGAACTGGAACTCTCCGCAGATCAACTGGACACCGAATCGCCATACAACACATATAAAGTGTCCGGACTTCCACCAACGCCAATCAACTCTCCGGGTGAGTCTGCAATGGAGGCGGCACTTGCACCGGCCAAGGGTAAATGGTTGTATTTCGTCACCGTGAATCCCGATACGGGTGAAACCAAGTTCGCGAAAACTTATAAAAGGTTCTTGAAATTAAAAGCTGAGTATCGAGCCTTTTTGGATGCTCGATGAATGGTTCAACATGGCTTTGAAGGCGGCCGTTCTTGGTTCGCCAATCTCTCATTCGCTTTCGCCAACACTGCATCGAGCTGCCTACGCAGCACTCGGTCGGGACATTGAATACACGGCTATTGACACCCCTACTGAAATGCTGGCACAGCGCATTAGTGAATTAGATGACAAGTCATTGGGTTATTCACTCACTATGCCACTTAAACGGGCTGTACTTGGCCTGATCGATAATCGATCGGAGCTTGTGAATCAAACTGGGTGCGCCAACACGTTGTATCGAGATGCAGAACAGAATTGGGCTCTAGAAAATACTGATGTATTTGGGATAGTGCAAACAATCAAGTGCGCCAACCTTGTCCCGTTGAATTCAGCGTCCATTATTGGGTCGGGCGCAACAGCCAGCAGCGCTTTGAGCGCCCTCGCCGAGTTAGGGATCTCAGACATCACCTGTTTCGCACGTAACAGGAAAGCATTCACTCAGCTTCGCGACCAAAGTGCTTCACTTGGTATCAATTTTCACCCCGTCAACCTAGAAAGTGAGATCGTGTTGGTTGGAGATCTCGTGATCAGCACTGTTCCCAGTTCCGCGCAGAAGCAGATTATTGGTGCACTCGGGATAGAGCAGGAACTGCCTGCACTCCTTGATATTGCCTACAACCCGTGGCCAAGTGAATTGGCCGAGTATTGGCGAATGCATCACGGTAGTGCAGTGTTGAGCGGGGTGGAAATGCTCCTGTGGCAGGCATGGGCTCAAGTGGAACTGTTCACTGGAGAGAAAGTTCCCATTGAAACTATGCGCGGCGCGCTGCCCAAGGAGTTATCCACAGGCTGAATATTGATATCGGGGATAGAGGATTTTGGCGGCGAGAATCTTCACATGATCACGTCAAGTGCCATTGCCCTGCTTGCTACTTGGGTTTGGTTCTTCATCACCGCTATTAAGCTTTCAAAGATTGACTTTCGGGAGCATCGACTACCGAATTTATTGGTTTTGATCTCATATGTTGGCGGCATTTTCGGATTTATTCTTGTTGCGCTCACCCAGAATGACCCTCGGATTCTTGTATCTGCACTAGCCGGATCACTTGTCGCTTGCGTGGCGTATTTACTCATCCACGTGATTGGCGGAATGGGGATGGGTGACGTTAAATACGCAGCCGTCGTCGGTTTGTACTTGGGGTCCCTTGGCTGGACCTATCTTTATCTTGGATCCCTAATTTCATTTGCATGCGCCGCGGCATGGGTTTTGCCGCTCATGTTTAGTAGGCGAAAGACCCGACAATTACCCTTTGGGCCGTTCATGGCTTTGGGCGTTCTTGTGTCGGCACTTATTGCCATAGGTGTGAGCGCAGGAGCGTAGTCTGGATCTGACAGTATTACGACATGGTGTCGCGACTGCGTTGGTTAACCGCTGGTGAATCACATGGGCCGGCACTAACCGCAATCATTGAGGGGCTTCCTGCTTCATTCCACATCACGACGGCTGATCTTGAACGTGATCTATCGCGGCGCAGGCTCGGTACTGGGCGTGGGGCCCGGATGAAATTTGAAAAAGATGATGTCAAATTTCTCGGTGGGGTCCGACACGGTCAGACACTGGGCGGGCCAATTGCAATTGAGATTGGTAATACCGAATGGCCCAAATGGGAAGCGGTAATGAGCCCTGAACCGGTTGATCAGGAGGTATTGGACGCGTTGGCCCGCAATGCACCCTTAACCCGACCTCGCCCAGGACATGCTGATCTTGCAGGGATGCAAAAATACGATTTCACCGATGCTAGGCCGGTACTGGAGCGTGCAAGCGCCCGTGAAACCGCAGCTCGGGTTGCACTGGGCGCTGTTGCTCGTGCATTTCTAGCTCAGGTCGCCGGAATAACCTTGGTAAGTCACGTGGTGCGAATCGGTGCAGTTGCGTACACGGGTCCCGCTCCATCGCCTGATCAAATGGATGCCATCGATGCCAGCCCGGTCCGTTGCGTCGATCCGCAAGCAAGTGCTCTGATGGAAGAAGAAATTGGTGCAGCCCACCGTGATGGAGATACTTTGGGTGGCGTTGTTGAAGTGGTAGCCGTCGGTTTGCCGCCAGGTTTGGGAAGTTATACCCATTGGGATCGTCGACTCGACTCCAAGTTGGCTGCTGCACTTATGGGAATTCAAGCAATAAAAGGTGTTGAAGTCGGTGACGGTTTTGACATCGCTGCCGTTCGCGGGTCACTTGCCCAAGACGAGATTTTCGCTCAGGGTGACGAAGTTCGCCGAGGTTCCGGAAAATCTGGGGGCACTGAAGGCGGCATGAGTACCGGTGAAATGCTTCGTGTTCGCGCAGCTATGAAACCAATTTCCACGATTCCACGCGCGCTTCAAACAATTGACACGGCCACGGGTGAAGCTGCGGTAGCCATTAATCAACGATCTGATGTCTGTGCGGTTCCCGCTGCAGGAATTGTCGCTGAGGCAATGGTTGCTCTCGTTCTTGCCGAGGCGATCTTGGATAAATTTGGCGGGGATTCTTTGGGTGAATGTCAACGCAATATTGCGAGTTACCTCGAAAATCTCGCAATTAAAATTGCTCCATTGGTTAACTAGGTTTTTTCGATGACCCCACGAGCAATTCTGATTGGCGCGCCAGGTGCCGGCAAGACCACGGTAGGTGCGAGTCTTGCCCGTGAACTTGGCTGTGAATTTGCAGATTCAGATCAACTTGTAGAAGCTGCTCATGGTCAAAGTGTTTCTGACATTTTTGTCACACAAGGTGAGTCGGTTTTCCGTGAATGGGAGCACCACGCAATCACAAAGGCCGTCAGGGGGTTTGACGGTGTTTTATCACTCGGTGGTGGTGCTGTAATGAACTCTGACACTGCCAGTGAATTGAAGAAAAGCAATGCCCCTATCTTTTGGCTTGAAGTGAGTAGTTCAATTGCCTTTCGCCGAGCTGGCCTTTCAGCACCCAGACCATTACTGGTCGGAAATGTGCGAGCAAATCTGGTCTCGTTACTGGAAACCCGAACCCCGATTTATGAAAGCCTTGCTACGCATCGGATTGATGCAAACACTCTGGATCCACAACAACTGGCCGAGCAGATTTCCAACCTGCTCACGAATGGTGTCCAATGCTAAGTATCACGGTCAACGCAGAGCACAGTTACGACGTACATATTGGCCGAGGCCTCCTTGGCGAAATAAATGAAGCGGTTTCAACAGCCACTCGCGTTGGGATCATTTACCCCATCGCGTTGAGGGTGAGCGCTGAGTCACTTCAAGTTGAATTGGAGGGGTCAGGTCGTCGAGTCGTTCTCATCGAAGTCCCTGAGGCGGAAGAATCCAAAACTGCAGCAGTACTTGAATACTGTTGGGATGCTCTGGGCGCATCGGAGTTCACACGTTCTGACATGATCATCGGATTGGGTGGGGGAGCCACAACAGACCTCGCCGGCTTTGTCGCCGCGACCTGGTTGAGGGGAATCGCCTGGATTGCGGTCCCGACCACGTTACTAGGAATGGTAGATGCAGCCGTCGGTGGCAAAACGGGTATTAACACCGACGCCGGAAAGAATCTTGTAGGTGCATTCCACAGTCCAAGTTTGGTAGTCATTGACGTCAATGCATTGAGTTCACTGCCAGAAAATGATCTTCGGGCGGGCCTGGCTGAGGTCGCCAAAGTGGGCTTGACGAGTGATCCTAGTATTTTGGAAACTATCTTGTCCCAGCGAGAAAACTGTTTCGACCCGGAACAAGAAATCGTGACTTCTCTGATTGAACGCGCGATCGCGGTAAAGGCAGCAGTTGTCTCTCGAGATTTCACCGAGCAGGGTGGCCCAGATCTAGGTCGCGAGGTGCTCAATTACGGTCACACGTTTGGACATGCCGTGGAGAAATTTGAGAATTATCGATGGCGCCATGGTGCTGCCGTTTCTGTCGGAATCATGTTCGTCGCAGAGTTGGCGAATATCGCTGGTCGATTGTCAGACGCCGACCTTCAGGTGCATCGAGATGTTCTCGAAGTGATCGGGCTTCCCACGACTTATCCAGCGGGACGCTGGGAGCCACTGCTCTCAACCATGAAGGTGGACAAGAAGGCTCGGGGGGATCTCTTGCGTTTTGTTGTTCTTGATGGCATCGGAAAGCCGGCAATCTTAGAAGGACCCGATCCTTCGCTTCTTTTTTCGGCCTACAGCAACCTGTCTTAGGCGAATGCGTTTCATGTTTTAGTAAGGTTGCGCCATGGTGCAACGGGTCTTGGTCATTAATGGACCGAATCTGAATCGACTGGGCAGCAGGGAGCCCGAGATTTACGGAACCCTTTCTTACTCTGAACTTGCAGGTGCTATTTCAGAGAAGGCACTTGAGTTGGGGTTCGAGGTTGATATCCGCCAAAGCAACAGCGAAAGCGAGATTATTGACTGGTTACATTTTGCGGCCGACTCGCAATTGCCAGTGATTATGAATCCCGCGGCATTTACGCATTACTCGTACGCCATCGCTGATGCCTGCGCCATGCTTGGGGAGCCCCTGATTGAAGTTCATCTCAGCAACCCGGGTGCACGAGAAGAATTCCGACACCATTCAGTTATTACCCCTAGTGCGACCGGGGTGATTGCCGGTTTTGGCGTGGATTCCTACCTGTTGGCCTTGCAAGCGCTTTCGAGACTATTGTTGTCCAAGGCCTAGCAGCAAAATCGGTAGATTTTTTGATTGTCGTAATTGTGGCTGAAAATTGTTCGATTAATGTTTGAAATAGAGATAGGGCACCTTGGTGGCAACCAGTAATGACTTGAAAAATGGAGTCGTCCTCAATATTGACGGACAGCTGTGGACGGTTATCGACTTTCAGCATGTGAAGCCTGGCAAGGGTGGGGCATTCGTTCGTAGCAAATTGAAGAATGTGCTCACGGGCAAGGTTGTTGATAAAACATTCAACGCTGGAGTTAAAGTAGAAACAGCTTCAGTTGACCGCCGAGATATGCAGTATCTCTACCGTGATGGGGATAGTTGGGTGTTCATGGACAATAATTCCTATGAACAATTCCCAGTACCTGATTCAATTGTGGGAGAAAGTTCGAAGTATCTCTTGGAAAACCAAACGGTTCAGGTCGCCATCCACGAGGGAAACCCGATAATCGTCGATTTACCCGCATCCGTTGAAATCATGCTCACATACACCGAGCCAGGGCTGCAAGGGGACCGCTCAAGCGGTGGGACCAAACCCGCCACGTTGGAGACGGGCGCTGAAATTCAGGTTCCCCTGTTCATTGATTCCAATACAAAAGTCAAGGTGGATACACGCGATGGTTCATATCTTGGTCGCGTGAACGACTAATGTCAGCGCGCGGAAAAGCCCGCAAGCGTGCTTTGGACATTATTTTCGAAGCCGAGTCAAAAGAAGTGCCGATTTCAATGGTGTTGGGTGAACATATTCGCCGACGTGAGAGCGATGGGGACCCAGAACTCAACACGTATGCTGTCGAGCTCGTGAATTTTATTGCATCGAATCAATTGAAGATCGATAGCGAGATAATCGCCAATGCGCAGGGGTGGAGTTTGGAGCGAATGCCCGACGTAGACCGCGCCATCTTGCGAGTATCAGTGGCTGAATTGTTGTTTATGCCAGAGACCCCCCATGCAGTTGTCGTGAGCCAAGCCGTGGAATTGGCACAAAGTTTGTCAACGGATGATTCCAGTTCTTTTGTGCACGGTGTTTTGGGAGCGGTTTCACGAACCTTGGAGTCATCAGCCCAAACTGGCTAGAGACTTGGATTGACCAGCAGGGTGATTTCTCCGGGGTCACTTGATCGCTCTCCCAGGGTCGCACTAACCGTAATGTCATAGCCATTACCTATAACGCCGTAAACGGCAATCGTGTCTGTTGATAAATCTGCAAGAGGCTCGACGGTGAACGTTGAATCAAATTCACTAAGAAAGCCCTCTTGAGTCGTGAATACATCACCTTGCACAGTCCACGTCGCGACCGCTGTGCGTTTATCAATAACCGAAACCGCAATTAAAGTGCCGTTCGGTGTCGGGACACCTTGTGGCCAATTTGCCGGGAGAGGTAAGTCAGTTCCTACTTCGAGTTCATTGCCCGAGCCATCGTCTAAAAAATTATCTGTTGGATTAGATGATTCAAATCGGTCTCCGAGATCCCTCGATTGAACCGCTTCGGGTTCACTGGAACAGCCTGTAAATCCGACAGCGAGTGCAACTACACACGCTACCGCCGTGAACTTCGAGCGTAAATCCATATTGGCATTATGTGCCCCGGGTGGGATTCGAACCCACACTGGACGGTGTTTGAGACCGCTTCCTCTACCGGTTGGGATACCGGGGCTAGGGGGGATAACCCTACCGATGCACCGCGACGTCCTAGCCTTGCCCTATGCGCAGTCAGATGGAACAACAGGGCGCTGGTTCTTTGCCCGCTCTACGCGTGCTGATTGCGGAGGACGAAACCCTGATCAGGCTCGATCTGGCTGAGACCCTCGCCGAACTCGGCATGGATGTTGTTGGTGCTGTCAGCAATGGTCAGTTAGCCGTAGATGCCACTAAAGCATTAAGACCAGACATTGTCTTGATGGATATCTCGATGCCGGTGCGTGATGGGATAAGCGCCGCTACGGAAATTATTTCACAAGAGTTGGCCCCTGTTGTTCTCCTTAGCGCATTTTCGCAGACTGACCTTGTGACGAGCGCTGCTGCAGCGGGAACCTTTGGCTACCTGGTGAAGCCCTTCACAGGCGTTGAGGTACGTGCGGCCTTAGTTCTTGCCTATGCCCGCTGGCAGCAATTCAAAGACGTGAATGCTGAACTGGCGCGTCTGAGGAATCGAAATCACTCCACTGGAGTCGTGGATCGGGCAAAACAACATCTGCAATCCTTGGGGATGAGTGAGGAAGACGCCTTCAGACTCTTGCGGAGGGCAGCGATGGACGACCGGCTGACCATTGCGGAAACAGCCGCGAAAATCATGGCGAAAGTGGATGAAACACCCCTGTAGCTAGTTACACCAATGTTACACAGGTCACATTCCTATCACGAAGTCCGAAATTGCGGTCCCGAGCCTTTAATTGAACCTGAGTTTCAAATAGTCTAGGGCCCGGGTTCGGGTTACCGACCTCAAAATAGTTACAGCAGTCGCTGTCACTTTCGTTTATTCAAGGAGAATGCATGAAGCGCACTATGGTCCTTAAGACCGTGGCTGTGTTGGGTGCGGCATCCCTCGCTCTTGCTGCTTGTAGCAGTGACAGCGAAGATACCACGGCCAGCGCAACCGCAGAAGAAACCTCAGCCGAGGCAACCGTCGAAGAAGAAGCAACAGATGAGTGCACAAGCACATCTTTGGTTTTGGGAACGATGCTCCCAGCAACAGGTGACCTTGCATTCCTCGGCCCACCAGAGTTTGCCGGCGTTGAATTAGCACTTGAAGAGATCGACGCCGCAGGCGGCGTTCTCGGTTCACCAGTTACCTACATTGAGGGTGACTCAGGCGACACAACAACAGATATTGCAAGCCAGACGGTTGATTCCCAGCTCGCACAGGGCGTGAATGCAATTATTGGTGCCGCATCATCGGGTGTTTCCTTGACAGTAATCGACAAGATCACTTCCAATGGTGTTGTGCAGTTCTCACCAGCCAACACAGCTCCAGTACTGACCACCTACCCAGACAACGGTCTGTACTTCCGCAACTCGCCATCTGATGTGCTTCAGGGTGCCGTTATTGCGCAGAGCGCAGTCGACGCCGGAATCACCAAGTTGGCTGTCGTTGCTCGACAGGATCCATACGGTGAAGGACTTGCAGCCGCAACGGTCAAGAACTTCGTAGAAGCCGGTGGAACGCTGACAAAGGAACTCCTTTATGACCCAGCTGCACCCTCATTTGAGGCTGAAGTTGCGGAAATCAAAGCTAGTGGCCCAGAAGCAGTTGCAGTCATTGGCTTCGAAGAGACCGTAAAGTTCGTTCAGGAAATGATCAAGCAGGGTGTTGGCCCAGGCGACCTTCAGCTTTACTTGGTTGATGGAAACCTTTCCACCACCGCGTTTGCTGACTTCCCAGCCGGCACAATGGATGGCACCGTAGGTACCGTCCCTTCAGGTTCAGTAGACCTCACGACTTTCAACGAGCGTCTGCTTGCATTTGATCCAGCCCTAACGGACTTCAGCTATGGTCCACAGTCCTATGACGCAACCATGGTAATTGCCCTGGCCGCTCACAAGGCTGGCTGTGCTGACGGCGTCAAAATCGCAGCAGCCCTCCCAGAAGTTGCCGGTAACGGTGGGGAAAAGTGCACCACCTACGCCGATTGCGTTGCTCTTCTTGACGCAGGGACTGAGATCGACTACGAGGGAGTCACCGGAGGCGTTGACTTCAACGAATACGGCGATCTCCTTGAGGGCACCATCTCAATCAACGAGTACAGCTCGAACACTGAGTTTGCCGAAATCGGCTCAGTGACCGCAGTGGTCCCACTGCCGTAATAGCAACTCGCTAGCAGTACAAACTGTGGCCCCGCACCGAAAGGCGCGGGGCCACAGTTATTGTTTTGTCCGGCCCATCTCGATCACGAAAAGGTCCCGACCCCCAAGAGGGGATCGGGACCTTTTTGAGTTTGTTAGATGTTTATGCCTTAGCCAGCGTTCCCAAGTAGAGCTCGATGACCTTGGGGTCGTTAGCGAGGGATTGCCCGGTGCCCGTGTAGGCGTTCTGTCCTTGGTCGAGCACATATCCGCGGTCGACTATCTGCAGGCATCGAGCGGCATTTTGCTCAACAATGATTACGGTGACGCCGGTGGCATTGATTTCCTTAACCCGGACGAAAACCTCGTCCTGTAGGGCCGGGCTTAGTCCGGCACTGGGCTCATCAAGGAGTAGAACGCTGGGAGCCATCATGAGGGCACGGCCCATTGCGACCATCTGGCGTTCCCCGCCGGACAAGGATCCGGCGCGCTGCTTGCGACGGGTTCCCAGAGTGGGGAAAAGATCTACAACCGCATCAAAACGTTCAGGAAATGATTTCGGGTCCTGGAAGGCCCCCATCTGCATGTTCTCCTCGATCGTGAGGGAGGGGAACACATTGTTGTTTTGGGGAACAAAACCAACACCACGTTTCACCAATTGGTCTGCTCTCAGGTTGGTAATATCTTCGGTGCGCAAGGTTACGGCACCGGAATTGATATGAACTAGGCCAAAGAGCGCTTTGAGTAGTGTTGACTTGCCGGCTCCGTTCGGCCCGATAATCCCGACTAATTCGCCTTCGTGAGCATAGAGATCGGCCTCATTGAGGATATTGACTCCGGGGAAGTATCCAGCAATTAGTTTGTTGGCCCTAATGAGCGCTCCTAGCGACTCTGCCTCGTGAATTTGGGCTGCAGTCGCGGGAGTTGCCTCGGTACGCTGAGAAGCATTGATATCAATTTCTGACTCAAACTCGTGTGCGCCATCAGGACTATCGATTGTGGGCAGATCGCTCGGTTCACTGAATGTCATGTGTTTCCTCCTTGGGAATCGGCAGTGAGTGAGGTGCCGTCAGCTGTAAGGGCACTCCCGTGGCGAGAGCCCAAGTAGGCCTCAATGACCTGTGGGTCCTTCATAACGGCATCGGGGGGACCTTCAGCGATAACTTGGCCCTGGGCCATGACAATCACCCAGTCACTGATGTCGTGCACCATGTCCATGTCATGCTCAACAAAGAGTACCGTTGTACCTTCTTCACGGATGTTTTTAATATGACCGAGAAGACTCTGGGTTAGTGCTGGGTTCACACCAGCCATTGGTTCATCAAGCATCACAATTTCCGGTCCGACCATCAGAGCCCGCGCCATCTCAAGCAGTTTGCGTTGACCTCCGGAAAGTGATCCGGCAAAGTCATCGATTTTGGTATCCAGGTTGAATCTTCCCAGGAGTTCCATGGCACGTTCGGCGTTTGCTCGCTCTTGGGCTTTCCAGGTAAAGGGGAGCAGGGCGTTGAATACTCTCTCACCACTTTGACCGTTAGCCCCCAGCAGCATATTGTCCATAACGGTCATGCGAGATAGAGCTTTGGTCAACTGGAAAGTGCGAACCATTCCCATTCGTGCGAGTCGGTATGGTGCCTTTCCTGCGATGGGCTTCGTGTTGAGAGTCCACTGACCAGTATCTGGCTTATCAAACCCGGTCAACAGATTGAACAGTGTTGTCTTACCCGCTCCATTTGGGCCGATTAGGGCGGTTATAGAACCTCGCTGGATCTCGACATGGGCGACATCGACTGCCTTTAGTCCACCGAATTGGCGACTCACGTGATCGGCAATCAAAATGGGGTCTGGCTTTGGTGAACCCGGAACTTGGGCCACATCGCGTAATGCGTTATAGGCAGCGGCGCGACCCGGTGCCGTATTTTCGGTGTTAGCGTGCATCGAGTGCCAACTCCCTTCGGTCGCCGAATATTCCTTGTGGTCTGAAGATCATGAGGAGCATTAGTCCAAGACCCATGAGCATGAAACGGATTGATCCGACATCGGTTGCGGTGAGGAAGTCGATGTAACCGTTGTTGATCAATGAACTCAAAACCTCTCCGAAGCCCGCCAGCAGGAACCAGAAAATTACAGTTCCGGCAATTGGACCGAATACGCGAGCCGCACCTCCCAATAGCAGGATCGTGAACACGAAGAAGGTGAAGTCCGGCTGGAACGTGTCCGGTTGCACGGATTGCTTCGCGACAGCCCACAAAATTCCACCGAAGGCCGCTATGCCACCACCAATCACGAGTGCCTGCAATTTGTAAACGAAAACGTTTTTACCTAGTGAGACAACAGCGTCCTCATCTTCGCGAATTCCCTTGACTACTCGACCCCATGGACTGCGCACCAGTCCCCAAACGAACAGGGTGAAAAGCAGTGCCAGACTCCAGCCGACGATGACAACCCAAAGGTCTTGGCGGCTCCAACTAAGGACTGGGAGAGTGAAATCTGCCGGCAGGGGATTGAGGTCATGGAATTCCTGACCGAGTTTTCCATTGAGGCCCTGAGCTCCACCGAAAACGTCCTTGAAGGCAATTGATCGCACAAGTAGACGCAGTAACTCGCTGGCAGCAATGGTGACGATTGCTAGGTAGTCCGCTCGCAGGCGCAGTGTGGGTATGCCCAACAGAAGTGCCAAAATGGTTGAAGTAATGAGGGCTACGACAATTGAGAGCCATAAACTTAAATCGAAGGTGAGAACAATAACGCCTACTGAATAAGCGCCAGCCGCAACGAATGCAACCTGTCCAAAGTTAAGCAAACCGGTATATCCAAATTGGATGTTGAGTCCAATTGCCGCGAACAAGTAGATCAGCGCAGTGACACCAAATGCTTGAGTGATGGTGAGAGTGAAAATTTGACCAAAATCCATGCTGATCAACCCACCCTTTCTTTACGTCCAAGTAATCCTTGAGGCCTCACCAACAGAATCAGAATCATCAAGAACAGGGCGCCGACTGTTTTCATTTCGGTGGGAATAACCAGTGTTGTCATTTGAATGAAGATTCCTACCACCATGGCGCCAACAATGGCACCATAAATAGTACCTAGGCCACCTAAAATGACGGCGGCGAATAGCACCAGCAAGATCCGTTGACCCATGTTCCAGACCGTGTTTTGAGTCAATCCAAGGTAGATACCGGCGAATGCTGCAAGACCAGCGCCAATGATCCATACAACGGAGATGACGCGTTCAACGTCAATACCTGTCGCTGAGGCAAGTGCGGGGTTGTCGGAAACTGCTCGGGTAGCCTTGCCAATTCGTGAACGTTGAAGCCAAACAACCGTTGCAGCGAGGGCGAGAATCGCGAGAGCCCCAAGAATGAGTGCTTTCGGGGTGGTGTTGAACGGCCCCAGGGCGATTCCTGGTTGTCCAGCGAATTGCTTGTAGCTTTCAGGAGCCCCACCGAAGAAGAGAACAAGGGTGTAACGAAGGAAGATCGCTAAACCAATGCTGACGATCATCGCAGCAATCAGGCCCGTCTTGCGACGACGCAAAGGTCGCCACAAAATTCGGTTTTGGCCCCATCCATACACAAAAGCAGCAAAAACTATGGCAATTGGTGCGGCGATAATGATGTTGAGGCCAGCAGTATTAAAGGTCAAGGCGGTGAATGCACCTAAAGAAAGCAGTTCGCCATGGGAGAAGTTGGTCAAACCGGTTGTGCCAAAGACAAGGTTCAGGCCGACAGCGCCAAGTGCAATGACCAGCCCGTAGAGGATTCCATCAAGGAAAAGTTGAACAACGCGCTCAGCGGTTCCGGAACTTTCCGTGACAATTCCCGACTCGCCACCCTCGGAAAGGCCAATGATAATCCTTTTTTCACCGCCCAGCACCAGTAGCGATCGGCTTGCATCGGCTTCATTGTTGAGTGTGATTCCCTCTGGGAGGGTGGTTACATCAAGCTCCACCGTATAACTGCCCCCGGCTGGAAGCGGTATGACGAAGACCCCTTTTTCATCTGAGGTTCCAGAAACGCTCACTCCGTCGGCTCCAGTTGCGGTGATTACGACCCCGGTGACGGCAATGCCGGACGGGCTTGTCAATGTTCCCGTTATTGTCGTGTCCGCTGCAGTGGCTGGGGAAAGTCCACCAGAGACGAGAAAAGCGACGGAAGTGAGGAGAAGGACTCCCAGTGCGAGTCGGACGCGTCTAAGCACGTGAAGCTACCTCCGGGTCTGAATCGTTGAACATGAAATTGACCTGCGTCGTGTCGCGAGAGCCAAAGCACCTGCGAGACTCGGGGAACCCTACCGCCATTGAGTCGGGATTCACAGGAGTATGCGTGATAAATACGTGATTGTTACCCACTTGTGAGTCTTTGCTGCAAAATGTCTCGTGAATAGATCTGGGCTGTGTTCTGAGCAGCGTTCTGAGAAGTGTCACGTGCGTGGCTTGCGTGCCATTGCCGTCAGCCGTGATGTGCATATCCGCTCGCCCTGGGCATTGGTGATCACAATTTCACTTGACAGCATTGTGTTACCGGCACTGATCATGTGAGCGACACCCGTGACTACTCCGTCGCGGGCTGCTTTGTGGTGGGTGCAATTTAAATCAATTCCGACCACAAGGGTCCCTTCCCCAATTCGGTTAAAGGCGGTGATTCCTGAGGCTATTGAACCCAGAGTTTCTGCCAAGACAGCGCTCGCCCCACCATGTAATAGCCCGTACGGCTGTGTGTTGCCTTCAACGGGCATAGTTGCACGAATCGTTGCCAGCCCTTCCGAATCAATTGATGCGCTCACCAGTGTGATACCCATTCGTTCACCCAGGGCACCCATCCCAATCGACTGAACTTCAGCGGTGATATCTCTTGATTGTGGATCGCTCATGTTTGACATAGTGAGAAATCCTATTGTGTAGACGAGCAACTAGTATCTGATAGTGCCTGACAATCGACTACTTCTTATCGATGGACACTCGATGGCCTACCGGGCTTTTTTCGCCTTGCCCGCTGACAACTTCTCCACCAGTACCGGTCAACCAACTAATGCGGTCTACGGGTTTACTTCCATGTTGATCAACTTGCTGAAGTCATACGACCCGACGCATGTGGCTGTCGCCTTTGATGTATCCCGGAAGAGTTTTCGCACTGATATTTTCCCCGAATACAAAGCGACCCGTTCGAAGTCACCGGAGGAATTCAAGGGACAGGTCGAGTTAATCAAAGAAGTATTAGACGCGATGGCGATCCGACGCTTAGAAAAAGATGGATACGAAGCCGATGACCTCATCGCCACTCTTGCAACCCAAGCCAGCGCCGCTGGGTTCGCCACTGAAATTGTGACCGGCGACCGAGATTCATTCGCTCTTGTTTCCCCATTAGTTACGGTTCTTTACCCCAAAAAAGGTGTTTCTGACCTTGCAGTAATGACAGAGGACACTATCGAGGAAAAATACAAGTTGACTCCTGCGCAGTACCCAGATTTTGCCGCTCTGCGCGGGGATCCCAGCGACAATCTCCCGGGAATACCTGGTGTTGGTGAGAAAACCGCTCAAAAATGGATCAATGAGTATGGAAATTTGAGTGCATTGGTCGAAAAAGCTGACAGCGTGACGGGCAAGGTTGGGGACTCGCTCCGTGAAAACCTGTCGCAGGTACTCCTCAACCGCAGAATCACCGAACTCGTGCGCGATGTTCCCCTGGAACTCACAGTGGAAGAACTGGCTCGCAAATCTTTCGATCTGGGTGATGTGTATCAACTCTTTGACACCCTGCAATTCTCCGCACTACGCAGCAGGGTTGAAAAGTTAGGAGGCGCAAATGCGACCGCTGGAGATCAGCAAAAGAGTGCCGTGACGAGCACACCCGCGCTAGCGATTGAGCGTGAGATATTCCCTGATGCCGTAGTCGCGGATTTAGTTTCGTTGCAAGGTCCAGTTTCTATTGCAGTTCAGGGTGAATTTAGTCGAGGCTCTGGATTCATTAGCGACCTCGCCGTCTGTTCTCATAATCAGGTTCATGTGCTGAACTCAATTCCACCAGAAGATTTGCCCAGTGTCATGAATTGGCTGGCAACCTGCCCCAATGAAAAAACAATTCATGACGGAAAGTCACTTCTGTGGGCCTTGGCTAGTTCGGGAATAGACATCTGTGAAATTAAGATTCATATGGACACTGTGTTGGCAGGTTACTTAATCGACCCAGGTCACAGGTCTTATGAACTTGTGGACCTGGTTCAGCGCGAACTTGGTCGAAGCCTAGATGAACCAGTAGATCAACTGTCCATGTTTGGGGATATCGATTCGAGTTCGAACTTAGTTCAGACAGCCCAATTAATCTGGGAACTCGGACTTGTCTTGTCGGCGAAACTCGAGGAACTGCGATTGACAGCTCTTCTTGTTGATATGGAAATTCCAACTGAGGTTGCACTAGCGCAAATGGAGCACGTGGGAATTGCGGTGGACTCACAATCGCTGGAGAGTCTTTCAGTGGAATTTGGCAACCAAATGCGTGAAGCGGAAGCGGCAAGTTTTGAATTGGTGGGACACTCCTTCAATTTAGCATCACCCAAGCAGTTACAAGAAGTCCTTTTTAATGAACGGAATCTCCCTAAAACCAAGAAGATTAAAACCGGTTATACCACCGATGCGGAGGCCCTCACCAATCTCTATGCCCAGACGAGTGACCCGCTACTTGAACACCTTTTAACGTGGCGCGAGGACACCAAGCTTCGGCAAACTGTGGAAAGCCTTATCCCACTGGTTGATCCACGTGGCCGTATCCACACGACTTTTCGCCAAACCGTTGCGGCAACTGGTCGCCTATCTTCCATAGATCCCAACTTGCAAAATATTCCCGTTCGAACAGAAGCCGGTCGACGTATTCGAGCTGCATTCGTTGTGGGCGAGGGCTACGAATGTTTATTGACAGCGGATTACAGTCAAATCGAATTGCGAATCATGGCTCATTTGTCCCACGACGAAGCTTTGATCGAAGCCTTTAAATCGGGTGAGGATCTGCATAACACCGTTGCCCGCAAGGTTTTCGACGTCAGTGAAGTGACCCCGGACATGCGACGCCAGATTAAGGCTATGTCTTATGGGTTGGCCTATGGGTTGTCCCCTTATGGCTTGGCAGCCCAACTCGATATTTCAACCGGAGACGCCAGCATCATGATGGATGATTACTTTCGTAGATTTGGCGGAATTCGCTCCTATCTTGCTGAAGTTGTTGAAATAGCCCGAAAGAAGCTTTACACAGAAACTATGTACGGCAGACGTCGAAAGCTGCCTGACCTGGTCAGTGACAATCGACAAAGGCGTGAAATTGCCGAACGGATGGCCCTCAACGCCCCCATTCAAGGAAGTGCCGCCGATATTGTGAAAATCGCAATGTTGAAGGTGGATCAAGCCTTGCGGGATGCTCAATTGAAGTCCCGGCTCCTCCTTCAGGTCCATGACGAACTGGTACTCGAAGTGGCACAGGGGGAGCGAGAGCAGGTGAGTGAGCTTGTGCGGGAACAAATGAGTTCAGCCGCCTCGTTACTGGTTCCCCTAGACGTAAACGTGGGAACTGGGCTGAACTGGGATGCCGCCGCTCATTGAGAATATGTGAAGCGTTAGGCTCCAAGGGCTTCACACGCTCGGGGATCAGACCTAGTATCCTCACAAAAAAGGCGTTTGGGCACCCACAACACCTAATCCACCGGAGCCATTTTCTCCATGACTATCCCAACCGTAACTTCAACACCACCCCAGGTCGCAATCAACGATATTGGGACCGCCGAGGATTTCCTCGCTGCAATTGACGCCACGATCAAGTACTTCAATGACGGAGATCTCGTCGAAGGAATTGTGGTCAAGGTCGATCGAGACGAAGTTCTCCTTGACATCGGCTATAAAACAGAAGGTGTTATCCCTTCCCGTGAACTTTCCATTAAGCACGACGTAGACCCCAGTGAGGTTGTCAGCGTCGGCGACAGTGTGGAAGCCCTCGTTCTCACAAAAGAGGACAAAGAAGGTCGATTGATTTTGTCCAAGAAGCGCGCACAGTACGAACGCGCATGGGGCACGATTGAAAAGATCAAGGAAGAAGACGGTGTAGTCGAAGGCTTGGTCATTGAAGTTGTCAAGGGTGGCCTGATTGTTGACATTGGACTACGAGGCTTCCTGCCCGCATCACTGGTGGAAATGCGTCGCGTCCGCGATCTGCAGCCGTACATCGGAAAAGTCCTTGAAGCCAAGATTATTGAACTGGACAAGAACCGGAACAACGTGGTTCTTTCTCGCCGCGCCTACCTCGAGAAGACCCAGAGCCAGGTTCGTCAAACCTTCCTGAACCAACTCCAGCGTGGACAGATTCGCAATGGTGTGGTTTCCAGCATTGTTAACTTCGGTGCATTCGTTGACCTGGGTGGCGTTGACGGCCTCGTCCACGTTTCCGAGCTTTCATGGAAGCACATCGATCACCCATCCGAGGTCGTTCAGGTTGGCGACGAAGTGACCGTTGAAGTGCTTGAGGTCGATATGGACCGCGAAAGAGTGTCCCTCTCGCTCAAGTCAACGCAAGAGGATCCATGGCAGCACTTCGCACGCACCCACGGAATCAATCAGGTTGTACCTGGCAAGGT
>Ga0129324_10000216_pt1 | contig 41535 bp, 39 predicted proteins | sample CPBDNA_7_FD_96879 | JGI IMG/M metagenome (GOLD analysis project Ga0129324, IMG submission 96879) | Freshwater to marine salinity gradient microbial communities from Chesapeake Bay, USA - CPBay_Spr_15_0.2_DNA | ecosystem: Environmental > Aquatic > Marine > Coastal | place: USA: Chesapeake Bay...
ACCTGATCACTAATTGGACCTTTGAGGAGCTCTTGCAGATCACGATCTTGCCCGCGGTTAGATTTCATAACATTGAGAGTCACTAAGGTTGGAACGCCCTCTTTGAGATCGGTACCAGGCGTCTTACCTGACTCATCAGATTGACTAGCAATATCGATCACATCATCGACTAGCTGAAAGGTGATTCCAATCTTTTCGCCGAAGGCTGCCAGTGCGGTGATCTGTTCGCCTGGCGCGCCTGCAAGCATCGCGCCGAATTGAGCACTTGCTGCAATGAGTGAGCCTGTTTTATCTGCAACAACACTTAAGTAGTGCTGTAAAGGATCGACACCTTCAGCTGGACCTTGAGTCTCCATAATCTGTCCAATAACAAGGCGTTCGAACGTTTGTGCCTGAAGGTGAACCGCTGCCGGACCTAAGTCGGCCAACATATCTGAGGCGCGTGCAAAGAGATAATCACCGGTCAAAATCGCAACGGTATTTCCCCATCGGCTATTTGCACTCTGTATACCGCGCCTGAGTGGGGCTTCATCCATCACATCATCGTGATAGAGAGTTGCTACATGTGTTAATTCACAGACAACGGCTGCTTCAATGATTCCATATGCAGTTGGATCTCCATAATGTGATGTGATCAATGTCACCAGCGGGCGAAGTCGTTTGCCTCCCGCTTCAACTAGATGGCGAGAGGTTTCTATAACAAGTGGATATTTGCCCTCAATCTGTAAGCGCAACAGCGCTTCAACTTCGAGCATCCGTTTTGCAAGATCTGCCTCAAGTGCTGGCGAAAGATCGGCAATACCGAAGGATGACATCAGCGGAGGAAGAAGGCAGTTTGAGAGATGTAGTCAAGAACAGGGGCTGGAAATACACCGAGTATAAGCGTGATTGCAAGTGATACTAGGATCGTAATGCGTGTATAAATAGATGGAATCACAACACTTGTTCCATCCTCAACTGGATCTTTGAAGAACATCAAAACGACTACACGAATGTAGAAAAAGGCTGCAATTGCAGATGAAAGAACTCCGGTGATCAGAATCGCTGTATTTCCGCTTTCATAGGCTGCTGAGAAGATGGAGAATTTTCCAACAAATCCACTGGTGAGTGGAATACCTGCAAATGCGAGGAGGAGGAAGGAGAATGCAATTGCAATCCATGGAGATCTCTTTCCAAGACCTGCCCAGCGATTAAGATCGGTAACTTCACCTGATGCATCGTTAACAAGGGAAACAATGGCGAATGCGCCCACCGTTGCAATACCGTATGCAAAGAGATAAAAGATTGTTGCATCAAGTCCAGATTTATTAAGTGCAATAACTCCAGATAGCAAGAAACCGGCATGAGCAATCGATGAATAGGCAAGCATGCGCTTGACATCACGTTGCGAGATCGCAACAAGTGAACCGAAGACCATAGTGATTAGCGCGATTGCAGTCAGTATCGGGCGCCACTGCCACACATCGCCAGCAAAAGCGACATAGAAAATGCGGAGCATCGCACCAAAAGCTGCAACTTTTGTAGCAGCCGCCATAAATGCAGTAACCGCAGTAGGAGATCCCTGATAGACATCGGGGGCCCATGAATGAAATGGGACTGCGCTGACTTTAAAGAGCAAGCCGACGCTAACGAAGGAGATGCCGATTAATAGGAAGACATCATTGGCTGTCCCACCTGTAATTGCAGCGGCAATACCCGCAAAGGTAATCGAGCCTGAATATCCATAGAGATAAGCGATTCCGAAGAGGAAGAATGCAGATGAAAATGCGCCCAGAAGAAAGTACTTAAGCGCAGCTTCCTGTGAGGCTAGGCGACGTCGACGTGCCAGCCCGGCCATGAGATAGAGGGGAAGCGATAGAACTTCCAAGGCGACAAAAAGCATAATGAGATCGGTTGCAACTGTGAATATCAGCATTCCTGCGATGGCAAAGAGTGTAAGCGGGTAGATTTCAGTAACACGAATGTTGGCAACCTGGGCTTGACGCTCTTCATCTGAACCCGGAGCAGCAGTGGGAGCCGCTGCGAATTTATCGCTATCTGCTAAAAGAAGAATTGCAATAATTGCAATAATCAAAATACTCATCTGCAAGAGATAACCAGCACCATCAAAGGTAATTGAGTTCATCGCAGCTTTATTTGAATATGTCCCACGAGCACGAATGAGTGCCACAAGAGCTATTACAAGAGTGAAGACTGAAAGCACTAACTGCGATGAACTACGTGATTTGCGTGGAGCAAATGCTTCGATCAGGACTCCCGCGACAGCGCCAGCAAGAACCACCAAAATCGGTGCCAACATTCCGTAATTAAGGATTGGAGATGTGAATATACCCACTTACTTTCCTCCATTCATTGTTGGTACTGGATCGCTATATCCCTGCTGTTGCACAATATATGCAGCGGCAGGATTTATGATCTTAAGGAGCGGCGAAGGATAAAAACCTAGGAAGATGATAATTGCGATGACAGGTGCAATCGTAATCTTTTCGCGAAGGTTGAGATCTTTTAGATTTTCATTTCCGGGTGTTGTTTCACCGTGCAGAGCGCGTTGCACAGGAATCAAGATATAGAGTGCAGCGAGAACTATTCCAAAGGTTGCGATAATGGCCGCTGCCGGGTATCTCGTATAGGTGCCAACAAGAACGAGAAATTCACTGACAAAGCTAGAAAGACCTGGGAGCGCCAATCCTGAGAGCCCAGCGATAAAAAAGGACCAAGCCATGATCGGTGTAATTCTCTGCAGTCCTCCAAAGTCTGAAATTGTTGAAGAGCCTCGGCGAATAATCATCCAGCCTACAACTAGGAAGAGCGCTGCAGTTGAGAAGCCATGATTAAACATATACAACGTTGCACCACTTTGTGATTGCGTTGTCATCGCAAAGATTCCAAGTGTAATGAATCCGAAGTGTGAAATCGATGTGTATGCAATCAAGCGCTTGATATCCTTTGCCCCAATAGCTAAGAATGCGCCATAGAGAATAGAAATGAGAGCGAGCACGATAATTACGGGAGTAAATGTCTTACTTGCATCCGGAAAGATTGAGAGACAGAAACGAATCATTCCGTAGGTTCCAACCTTGTCGAGAATTCCAAGGAGAAGAATCGATGTGCCTGCCGTTCCACTCTTTGCGGCATCAGGCAGCCATGTATGGAAGGGCCACAATGGTGCTTTAATTGCAAAGGCGATAAAGAATCCTAGGAAGAGGATGTTCTGTGTTGTAGAGCTCATCACAGTGTGTAGCTCTGAGAGTTTGGTGATATCAAAGGTAACCTCACCATTTTGACCAGAGATCACAAATAGTCCGATAATTGATGCGAGCATAAGTAGGCCACCGAAGAGGCTATAGAGAAGGAACTTAACCGCTGCCGCTGCACGTTCTCCACTGCCGTATCCACCGATAAGGAAGTAGATCGGGACCAACATCGCTTCGAAGAAAACATAGAAGAGGAAGAGGTCTGTCGCTGCAAAGACTCCGATAACCATAGTTTCGAGAACAAGAATTAATATGTAGAAAGTCTTAACCCCGAATCGACCGCCTTCTGATTCATTCCACCCGCCGAGAATGACCAGTGGGGCGAGAATGACAGACATGAGAATGAGAACAAGTGCGATTCCATCAACGCCTAAGGCCCAGTTAATTCCAAAAGATGGAATCCATGAGTAGCTCTGGCGAAATTGAAGTTCAGTATTTTCCACGTTGAAATTCAAAGCTTTAATTAGTGTTGCAACCGCGACAACGATTGTTGTGGCTAGAGCCACTTGCTTGACCAATCGCTCCTGGGCTGAGGGAACTAGGGCTAAGAGAGCAGCGCCGACGAGGGGCAGAAACATGATGATGGTTAAAGTCATTACTGAGTCACCACCCAAATTGCTGCGAGAAGAACAAGTGCACCGACAAGAATAAGTGCGGCATAGGAACGGACATAACCTGATTGAGTGCGACGAAGAGTTGCGCCAGAACCAACTGCCATAGAACCGATTCCATGAACTGCTCCATCGATCACTTTTTCATCCACAATAACAAGTCCTTGTGTGAGCGCTTGCCCAGGACGCATAAAGATTGCTTCGTTGAAGAGATCCTGTCCGAGATCATTCCGAGCAAGGCGTGTTGCAAGCGATACATCTGAAGGCGCGATTGCATCAACGCTCTTAAATTGATACTTCATCAGCGCTGCCGTGACACCAATAATTACCGCTGTAATTGCCAGAACTGTGACGACGCTATGTGGCATGAGCTCGTCATACTCTTCTTTCTTAGCAAATAATGGAGCGAGCCAACTCACGAGCGCATCACCTTGAGTGAATAAGTAACCCGCAGTGACAGAACCAATCGCCAGGATCGCCATCGGAAGCCACATCAGCACTGGAGATTCGTGAGGATGAACCCCCTCATCCCAACGGGCCTTACTTGTAAATGTGAGAACCATGACGCGAGTCATGTAGAAAGCCGTGATCACCGCGCCCAGGAGAGTGACGCTTCCAAGAATAATTCCCTGAGCGCCACCAGAGTTAAATGCTGTCGCAATAATTTCATCCTTCGAGTAGAAACCAGCAAATGGTGGAACACCGATAATTGCCAAATACCCCAGTCCGAAGGTGACGAAGGTAATCGGCATTACTTTTCGCAAGCCACCATATTTGCGCATATTCACTTCATCGTTCATGCCATGCATTACAGATCCGGCGCCGAGAAACATTCCAGCTTTGAAGAATCCGTGAGTAAGCAGGTGCATAATTGCAAAGGCATATCCGGCAGGCCCAAGTCCCGCTCCGACAATCATGTAGCCGATCTGTGACATCGTTGATGCAGCAAGTGCTTTCTTAATGTCATCTTTTGCCATACCGATAATTGCACCAAAGATCAGTGTGATTGCGCCGACAATAACAACCAGTAGTTGTGCTGTTGGCGCAGCATCGAAGATGAAGTTTGAACGAACAATAAGATAGACACCAGCTGTCACCATTGTTGCAGCGTGAATAAGAGCCGATACAGGAGTCGGTCCTGCCATTGCATCCCCCAGCCACGCCTGCAACGGGAACTGCGCAGACTTTCCAGTGGCTGCGATGAGCAACATAATGCCTATCGCTGTCAGTGTCGGAGTTCCAACACGATCAACAGATTCTTTTACACCTTCAAATGAGACTGTACCCATGGTTGCAAAGGCGATCATGATTGCAAAAGACAGGCCCATGTCACCAATTCGGTTCATAACAAATGCCTTCTTTGATGCAGTTGCATATGCAGGCTTCTTATTCCAGAAACCTATAAGAAGGTATGACGCTAGACCCACGCCCTCCCAACCTACATAGAGGTTGAGGTAAGAGTTGCCAAGGACAAGAAGCAACATTGCGGCAATAAAGAGGTTGAGATATGCAAAAAAACGGCGACGATTTTCATCATGGGCCATATAAGAGATGGAGTAGATGTGAATCAAAGTACCCACACCACTAATAAGTAAGACAAAGCAGATCGAAAGCTGATCTAGTAATAAGGCGGCGTCGACTTTGAATGAGCCGACTTCAATCCAGGTAAAGAGAGTCTGGGTTATGGCACGATCTTCTGTGGCACGACTGCTCATCTCAAAGAAATGAAGAAGGCCAAGGATAAATGATCCAGCCGACATCGCTGTTGCAAAAATATGTCCCCACTTATCTGCCTTTCGGCCGATTAACAGTAGGAATGCGGCACCAAATAGAGGTAGTCCAATCAAATAAACAAGAGAGCTTGCAGTAACCATAACTATCGCTTCAACAAACTAGCATCATCGATAGATGCTGATCGGCGTGAACGATATATCGCAACAATAATTGCAAGGCCAACAACTACCTCGCATGCGGCTACAACCATGGTGAAGAATGCAACAACTTGACCGTTTAGATCGCCATTAATGCGCGAGAAAGTGACGAGAGTAAGATTGCCAGCATTAAGCATCAGCTCTATACACATGAAGACAACTATTGCGTTGCGACGAACAACAACTCCGACTGCACCGATTGTGAAAAGGAGAGCAGCTAGGTAGAGATAGTTATATGGATCCACCTACTTCTCCTCCTTTACTGTTGGATCAACAACATCGAGTTGGAATTGGGCTGATTCGATTACATCTCCACGTGCCTTAAGCGTTGCAGAAATTGATGTTGGTGCAGGAGTTCCATCTGGAAGAAGTGCTGGAACATCCACTGCGTTATGAAGAGCGTAAACACCAGGACCTGGAAGGCCGGCGGCATCGCTGAGTGAGCCGGTGCGAAAACGTGCGATCGCTTGTTCGCGCTGACTTGGTCGGCGATTGGTTCGCTGGTGATGAGCAAGAACCATTGCACCAAGGGCTGCAGTAATAAGTAGTGCTGAGATTACTTCAAATGGCAATACGTAATCGGAGAAGAGAAGCATCGCAATTCCCTCGACGTTGCCTCCGGAATTTGCAAATTCTAGGCCGACGGGAGTGCGACCCAGCGTTGCCCGTGCAATCAGTGTGATTATGAGGCCACCAAATCCGAGTGCGGCGGTAATAGCAATCCATCGCAATCCCTTGATAGTTTCAATGAGAGAGTCCGATGCATCAACACCGACTAGCATCAAAATAAATAGGAAGAGCATCATGACTGCCCCTGTATAGACAACAATCTGAACTACTCCTAGAAAAATGGCACCTTGTGCAATATAGAAAATTGCCAAAGTAACCATCACGAAGGCGAGCAAGATTGCAGAGTGCACTGCCTTTTTAACTACCAGCATCCCAAGTGCTGCAAGAACTGAAAGCGGAGCCAGCGCCCAGAACATGACAGTCTCTGGTGTTGCTATCTCTAACATTGTTATTGCTTCCCTTCTTGGGAAGGATGAGCTGAAGTCACATCGCCATTGTAATAATTTGTGTCATTCATCCCTGGATACATTGGATGAGGTGGTTGCAACATTCCTGCGCGCAACGGTGCGAGGAGATCTTCTTTCTCAAAAATTAATTTTTCGCGGGAAGAGTCTGCGAGTTCATACTCATTTGTCATAGTCAAAGCACGAGTTGGGCATGCTTCAATGCAAAGCCCACAGAAAACACAGCGAAGGTAATTGATTTGATAGACCTTGCCATACCGCTCACCGGGTGACATCTGGTTATCAGGAGTGTTATCGGCGCCTTCGACAAAGATTGCATCGGCAGGACAAGCCCACGCACATAATTCGCAACCGATACATTTTTCTAAACCATCAGGGTGGCGATTAAGTTGATGACGGCCGTGGAAGCGTTCTTCGGTTGGCGCTTTTACATCTGGATATGCAACGGTGAGATTCTTCTTAAACATTGAACGGAATGTGACCCAAAATCCCCTAGCTTGTTGGGTAAGTGGTGCCGGTCCGGGCTGGTTTACTTCAACGAAAGAGACATCGTCAACGCTCTGAGGGATGCCACTCTTCTTGGGCTCGATTGAATTACTCATGTGCGCCTCCTGACTTTCCTGAAACGTTGAATGAAGAAACACCGGGAAGAGAAGGTACTGGAAAATCTGGAGCGCTACTTTCAACGAGCGCCTCTTCGGATCTCTTCTTACTTCTCTCAAAGAGCGAGGAAATAGCTAAACCGAGGAGAATTAATCCAAAAGTAAATGCAATGATCGTGGTCCGAGATGCACCTTCCTGTTGAAGGATGCGAAGCGTCGCGACAACTAAAATCCAAATAAGTGAGGCAGGAATTAATACCTTCCAACCAAATTTCATAAATTGGTCATAACGAAGTCGTGGAAGAGATGCGCGGAGCCACATGAAGATAAAGAAGAAGAGGTTTACCTTGAGGAAGAACCAGACGATAGTGAACCATCCGCCGAGCCATCCTTCTGTAAAGCCTAGACCTGGAGGTGCATGGTAGCCGCCAAGAAAGAGAGTTGCGGCTAGAGCTGAGACGGCAACAATATTTACATATTCGGCTAAAAAGAAGAGTGCAAATTTAAGAGATGAATACTCTGTATGGAAGCCTCCCACGAGTTCACCTTCGGCTTCAGCTAGATCAAAAGGTGCACGGTTTGTCTCGCCCACCATAGATATCACGAAGATTACAAAGGATGGAAAGAGAACTACTGCGTTCCAGTAATTTACATGTTGCGAAGCAACAATTTCTGATGTGGACATCGAACCGGCATAGATAAAGACTGCAACCAGTGAAAGTCCCATGGCAATTTCATAGGAGACTACTTGTGCACTCGCTCGTAGTCCACCTAGTAGTGGGTAGGTTGAACCTGACGACCAACCTGCAAGCACTATGCCGTAGACGCCAATTGAGGTCACAGCAAGAATGTAGAGAACTCCAACTGAGAGATCTGTCAGTTGCATCGCAGTTTCTTGACCAAAGAGAGAGACCTTGCCAGTCATTGGAATAACGGCAAAAGCCATAAAGCACATTGATGTGGCGATGATTGGTGCTGCGATAAATACGACCTTGTCGGCTGCGGCGGGAATGATGTCTTCTTTGAGTGCCAGCTTTACGCCATCAGCTAAAGATTGAATTAGGCCGAATGGACCGACGCGGTTTGGACCCGTGCGGAGCTGCATCTTTGCTAATACTCGACGTTCGGTCCAGACCGCAAGCAAGGTAGAGACAACGCAAATAATAAAGACCAGGAGCGCCTTTACTACGATGAGCCAACCTAGGTCTTGGCTAATGAGTTCTGCATTAGTCATGCTTTCACCACCGTTACTAGTTCGCCATGGACTGCATCAAGAGTCTGCAATGGATTCGAGCCGATTGAATTACGTGGCAACCAGACTGCATCATCATGAATTTCTTCAACGAGAGCTGGCAAAGTAATACTTCCCTGTGCATTTGAGATACGTAGGTGATCTCCTGTTGCAACGCCAAGTTTCTGCGCACGCGATGGTGAGATCACGGCAAGTGTTGGTCTACGTGTTCCAGCTAAATTATCTTCGCCCATTTGGAGTGATCCTTCATCGAGCAAGCGACGCCACGAAGTAATAATCGCTTGATCTCCTGAAACGCTGACTGGGGTTCCTGGTTGTACAGAAACGTGTGATGCGCGTGCACCTTCCCACGTTCCAAGTTGGGCAAATTCTCTCGCTGCCGCCGTGACGGTTCCCAGCATAATTGACTGACCCATCGCATCTGCTAAAACTGAAAGTATGCGCACATCGCTTCGGTTTAACGAATCAGCAACTGCTGCTGCAAATGCACGTGGGCGGCCCTCCCAATTGATATAGCTGCCGTACTTTTCAGTCACTGCTGCAACGGGTAGCACCACATCTGCTACTTCAGTTACTGATGAGTGTGCGATTTCAAGGGAGACAACAAATGCTTTCTTGAAAGCTTCTTTTGCATGTGCACTCTGCGGCATATCTGCAATATCCACGCCGCCAACAACAAGTGCATCAAGATCATTACTGTGAACAGCATCAATCATCGCGCGAACGCTACGGCCAGGAAGTGAAGGGATTGTGCTCACACCCCATGCAGCGGCGATATCTACTCGCGCCGCAGAATCTGAAACTGGGCGACCACCTGGAAGAAGTTGGCTAAATGCACCGGCTTCAAGTGCGCCTCGCTCGCCAGCGCGACGTGGGATCCACGCAATCTTTGCCCCTGTCTTTTCAGCGAGCGTGCGTGCGGCAGAGAGTAATCCAACGCTCTCTGATGCGCGCTCGCCTACTAAAATTACAGACTTAGCGGTGAGTGAAATTGTTGCTACCGCCTGTGCCTCATTGCCTGGAGTCACCTTAATAAACTTTGCCTTGAGCTTATCCATTGCAATTGATCCCTTAGTTGCAACAGATGTCACTGCTAGCGCACGTTTTTTAAAGTTTTTATTTAAGCGCAAGAAGACGATTGGTGACTCTTCCTCAGGTTCAAATGCAACAAGGAGTACATGATCAGCAACATCGATATCGCGGTATTGAACTGCAGATCCGACAACAGTTGAAGCAAGGAAATTGGCCTCTTCATCGGATGTCACACGAGTGCGGAAATCAATGTCATTTGTATTGAGTGCAATACGCGCAAACTTTGCATATCCATATGCATCTTCAACGGTTGGGCGTCCTCCGACGATCACGCCTGCTCGCTTGCCAACAAGTCCAGCTGCAGCTGCAGCTAGAGCTTCAGGCCACGATGCTCCTACAAGTTCACCTTCGCCGTTACGTACAAGTGGCTGAGTTAAGCGATTTTGTGAAGTGATGTACTTAAATGCCCAACGTCCCTTATCGCAGTTCCACTCTTCGTTTACCGCAGGATCATCTCCAGCGAGGCGACGTAGAGTTTTTCCACGCCGAACATCGGTACGCATGTCACATCCTGATGCGCAATGCTCGCAAGCTGATGGAGTTGAAACCAGATCGAATGGGCGAGCACGGAATCGATATGAAGCTCCGGTGAGTGCACCTACTGGACAGATTTGAATCGTATTTCCTGAGAAATAGGATTTAAATGGATCGTTCTCGTAGATGCCTACTTGTTGTAAGGCTCCACGCTCATTAAGAGTAATAAATGGATCGGATGCAATCTGTTCGGAGAAGCGCGTGCAACGTGCACATAAGACGCAACGTTCGCGATCAAGGAGAACTTGCGATGAAATATTAATCGGCTTTTCGAAGATACGTTTTACTCCACCAAGTCGAGCTGTTGGATTTCCATTAGACATCGCTTGATTTTGAAGTGGGCACTCGCCGCCTTTATCGCAGACTGGGCAATCCAGTGGGTGGTTTCCTAGAAGAAGTTCCATCACACCTTTCTGTGCCTTATCGGCAACAGGAGATGTGAGCTGAGTCTTTACAATCATGTTGGGTTCAACTGGGATTGTGCATGACGCCTGTGGCTTTGGAAATGCACGGCCGTTAATCTCAATATCCACCAGGCATTGACGACATGCGCCAACTGGATCAAGAAGTGGGTGATCGCAGAATCGTGGAATTTGAATTCCAAGTTTTTCCGCAGCACGTATCACCAAGGTGCCCTTAGGAACACTTACTTCAAATCCGTCGATGACGACAGTAATCAACTCCACTGCAACGGCGCTCTCTTGTGTAGTCATTATTTACTGGCTCCTACAAAAAGGGTTGATTGGACTGGATCAAACGGGCATCCGCCTTGAGTTAAGTGGGCGATGTACTCGTCACGGAAATACTTGATAGATGAGGTGATTGGGCTCGTTGCACCATCACCGAGTGCGCAGAATGAACGTCCCATGATGTTGTCACAGAGATCGAGAAGTTTTTCAAGATCTGCCTCAGTTCCGACTCCTGCTTCGAGATCGCGCAAGATTTGCACTAGCCACCATGTGCCTTCACGACATGGTGTGCACTTGCCGCATGATTCATGCTTATAAAACTCAGTCCAGCGAAGTACTGCGCGAACTACGCAAGTAGTCTCATCAAAGATCTGAAGTGCCTTTGTACCAAGCATCGAACCTGCTGCAGATACACCTTCGTAATCAAGTGGGATATCTAGGTGAGCATCGGTAAATAGTGGCGTTGAAGATCCACCTGGTGTCCAGAACTTGAGCTTGTGGCCAGTGCGCACTCCCCCGGCAAGTTCAAGAATTTCACGCAGAGTAATTCCAAGAGGTGCTTCAAATTGTCCTGGGTTATTTACATGGCCCGAGAGTGAGTAAAGAGTTGCTCCCTTTGACTTTTCCGTACCCATTGCTTGGTACCACTCTGCACCATTTGCAATGATTGCAGGAACTGATGCAATTGATTCAACATTATTTACAACAGTTGGCTTTGCATATAAACCTGCAATGGCAGGAAATGGTGGACGAAGACGAGGTTGACCGCGGAAACCTTCAAGTGAATCTAAGAGCGCTGTCTCTTCACCACAGATATATGCACCTGCACCAATATGAAGCACGATATCAACACCTTTGCCAAGAAGTCCGGCCGCATATGCATCTGTAATTGCTTGGTTGACGCGACGAACAACATGTGTGACCTCACCGCGAATATAGATAAATGCTTGCTTTGCTCGGATTGCATGGCAGGCAATAATGCATCCTTCGATCAGAACATGTGGATTAGCCATCAATAACGGGGTATCTTTGCAAGTACCTGGCTCTGATTCGTCTGCATTGACAACAAGATAGTGATCTTTATTATCACCCTGTGGAATAAATCCCCACTTCATTCCAGTAGGAAAACCAGCACCGCCACGTCCGCGCAGACCTGAATCTTTAATTATCTGGATTACTGCATCTGGATCCATAGCTAAGGCTTTTTCTGCAGCTTTATATCCACCGTGACGCTTATATCCCTCTAAGGTAAATGAATCTTTCTCATCCCAGTGAGCTGAAAGAATCGGTGTAAGTGTTGCCATTACTTGCCCTCCATCTTTCGAGCCAGATTAAGACCAAGGAGCGTTGCAGAACCAGCCTGCACGCCTTCGCCAGCAAGACCATCGTTGAGTCCTGCCAAAACTGCTGATGCTTCTTTATATGTAACAAGGTGATTAGGTCCGCGTGTAGGTGCAGGTGGATTTCCAGCGCGTGCACCATCGACCAATGTTTTTGCAGATTCAACAGTTTGGTTATCGTAGAACTCCCAGTTGGCCATAACAACAGGTGCGTAATCACAGGCTGCATTGCACTCGATATGCTCTAGTGAAACTTTTCCATCTGCAGTTACGCCTTCGTTTTCAATTCCTAGATGCTCTTTAAGCGCACTAAAGATCGCATCCCCGCCCATGACGGCGCAGAGAGTATTGGTGCACACACCCACGTGATACTCACCGATTGGGTTGAACTTGTATTGAGTATAGAAAGTGGCAACGGCTGAGACTTCTGCATTTGCAATTTCAAGTATTTCTGCAATATTTTCGATACCAGAGTTGGTGACATAACCAGCAACTGATTGCACATAGTGCAGTAGTGGCATGATCGCAGAACGCTTACGTGGGTAACGCGCAACAATCGAGCTCATAACCTCTTGGCTAAGTGTTGGGTCTACAGATGACATTAGCGGTCAACTCCTCCCATCACAGGATCGATTGATGCAACTGCACCGATGATGTCGGCGATCATTCCGCCTTCACTCATGGCCGATGTTGCTTGCAAATTGTTAAAGGATGGTTCGCGGAAGTGAACTCGATAAGGACGGGTTCCTCCATCGGAGACAACATGTGCTGCCAGCTCGCCACGTGGGGATTCAACAGCGGCGTAAACCTGACCTGGCGGAACTCGGAAACCTTCTGTCACAAGTTTGAAGTGATGGATAAGTGATTCCATTGAACTACCCATGATTTCACGGATGTGATCAAGTGAGTTGCCGAGGCCATCTGCGCCAAGTGCTAACTGAGCCGGCCAAGCAATCTTCTTATCTGCAACCATTACAGGTGCACCGTTAAGAGCATCTAGTTTATCTAGCGCCTGTTCGATGATTCGTAGTGATTGTTCGAGCTCTGCCATGCGAATTAAGAAACGGCCATAGACATCGCAGGTATCTGCAGTGATTACATCGAATTGATAATTTTCATATCCACAATATGGCGACATCTTACGAAGGTCCCAAGGAAGTCCGGTCGAACGTAGAACTGGACCAGTAATTCCAAGAGTGGTGCAGCCTGCCAGATCGAGGTATCCGATACCTACAGTGCGCTTCATCCAAATGGTATTGCCGACTAAAAGCTTTTCGTTATCTTTAAAGTTTTTGCGGAGCGTCTTAACAAGTTCGCGCAGACGTGTTGTCATGCCGGCGGGAAGATCTTGCTGTACTCCACCTGGACGCACATAAGCCATATTCATCCGAAGGCCTGTAATCGCCTCGAAGGCATCGAGAACCATTTCGCGTTCGCGGAATGCAAAGAACATTGGCCCCATTGCACCAAGTTCGAGAGCACCAGTACCTAGTGCAACCATGTGGGATGAGATTCGGTTGAGCTCCATCATCAGAACACGGATTACTGATGCACGCTCTGGTACATCCTCTGTAATTCCTAATAGTTTTTCAATTGCAAGACAGTATGCAGTTTCGTTAAAAACTGGGCTGAGGTAATCCATACGTGTAGCAAAAGTTGTTCCTTGAGTCCATGAGCGGTACTCCATATTTTTTTCAATGCCGGTGTGCAGGTATCCGATACCTGGGCGAACTTCTGTAATGGTCTCGCCTTCAAGTTCCAGAACAAGGCGCAGAACACCGTGCGTAGATGGGTGCTGTGGACCCATATTTACAATGATGCGCTCTTCCTTCGCCTCACCGATTTCAGAGACGAGTGAATCCCAATCTCCGCCAGTTACTGAATAGACAGTGCCTTCAGTTGTTTCGCGAGAGGACGCGTATGGATCAAAAGTAGTTGTCACTGGTATGACCTCCGCTCTGATGGAGCAGGTGTTGTTGCACCTTTGTACTCAACAGCAATACCGCCGAGTGGATAATCTTTACGTTGTGGGTGGCCATCCCAATCATCTGGCATCAGAATACGAGTAAGCCCTGGATGGCCATCAAAGATAATTCCAAACATGTCAAAAGTTTCGCGTTCGTGCCAATTGTTGCCACCCCACACATCAACAAGTGATGGGATGTGTGGATCAGAATCAGATGTAGAAACTTCAAGGCGGATGCGCTGGTTCTTGGTCATTGAGAGCAATGGATAGACAGCAACGAGTTCGCTACCTGTGCGCTCTGGGTAGTGAATTCCGGAAACACCCATACACATTTCAAAGAGCAACTTATCGCGCAAGATGCGAGCAACTTCAACTAGGCGCTCTTTTTTGATGTGAAGTGTGAGTTCGCCACACTCAACAACAACTCGGGTAATTGCATCTGCAAAGTCTGGGTATGCGCGTTCGAGGTCATCGGCTACCTGATCAAAATACCCACCAAATGGGCGCTCTGTTGAACCGGTACCTGCTGCGGTCGCAACGAGGCCGCCGTAACCTGATGTGTCACCAGTGCCACGTGCGCCAAACATCCCTTGCTGAGCATCACTCATTATGCATGAGTCCCCTCGAGTGGAAAGGAGCCTAGTTGGATCGTTGGGCGAGCATTTATCGCTGCTTTTTCGACCTCTTTGATTATGGCTTCACGGTTTGGTCCAAGGGATGTATTACTAATTTGTTCGTGTAATTTAATAATTGCATCTAATAACTGTTCTGGACGTGGTGGGCATCCTGGAAGATAGATATCAACTGGAACAACGTGGTCAACGCCTTGCACAATTGCGTAATTGTTAAACATTCCACCTGAAGACGAACATGCACCCATCGCGATGACCCATTTTGGAGCTGTCATTTGATCATAAATTTGGCGAAGAACAGGTGCCATCTTCTGTGAGACACGACCAGCGACAATCATTAAATCTGCTTGGCGTGGAGAAGCGCTAAAGCGTTCCATTCCAAAGCGTGAAATGTCATGTCTTGGAGACGAACCAGTTGCCATCATTTCGATCGCACAGCATGCAAGGCCAAAAGTTGCTGGCCAGAGTGAGCTCTTGCGCATGTAACCGGCTAAACCTTCGACAGTTGAGAGAAGGATTCCACTTGGTAACTTATCTTCAAGACCCATGACTTAATCCCATTCCAATCCACCTCGGCGCCACACATATGCGAAGGCGACAAAAATTGTGCTGATAAAAATTGCCATCTCAACTAATCCAAAAAGTCCGAGCTGATCAAAGGTTACGGCCCATGGATAGAGAAAGACCATTTCAATATCGAAGACAATAAAGAGCATTGCTGTTAAAAAGTATTTGACTGGAAAGCGTCCACCTTCGAGCGCTTGCGGTGATGGCTCAATTCCGCACTCGTATGCCTCTTGCTTAGCGCGGTTATAACGCGCTGGCCCTGTGACAGAGGCGATTCCTACCGAAAAGACGGCGAAGCCAAAGCCGATTGCAAAGAGAATCAGGATCGGGACGTATGGATTAGCGCTCACGGGGCGTAAGTCTAGGCGGTGGCAGCGGGTGCAGCAGAACGGCTAAGGGGCCACAGCCATGTGAATTGCCACAACTCCACCGGTCAGATTTTTCCAGCCAACCTGAGCCCAGCCAGCGGCGACGATCTGGGCTGCGAGCGCTTTCTGATCGGGCCAGGCTCTGATCGAATCCGCCAGATAGATATAGGCATCAGGGTTGGATGAGGTCTTGCCGGCGATAAAGGGCAGGGCGCGCATCAAATAATTCATATAGACCGCTCGGAATGGAGCAAAGGTGGGGCTGGAGAACTCGACGACGACAAGGCGGCCACCGGGTTTTACGACGCGGCGAGCTTCAGTGAGCGCTTTGGCGGCGTTCTCTGTATTTCGAAGGCCGAAAGAGATCGTAAAAAGGTCAAAGGCGTTATCTTCAAAGGGCAGGTTCAAAGCATCGGCCTTGATAAAGGCCAGATCGGGGCGGGCTTTTTTGCCGGCGGCGATCATCCCTTCAGAAAAATCGGCAGCTATCACATTGGCACCGCCGGCAGCCAGTGGGGCCGAACTGGACCCGGTGCCAGCGGCCATATCCAGGATCTTCATCCCAGGGGCTGGCGCGATGATTTTGGTAGCGGCCCGGCGCCATGCTTTGGCGCGCCCGAGACTCAGAATGTCATTCACGATGTCATAGCGCTGAGCGACACCATCAAACATCGCAGCGACGTCCTGCGGGTTCTTATCCATGCTTGCACTCGACATGCATCCATTCTCGCTGAAGGTAGGCTTAACCACAACTTCGATTGTAGTGATGGGAAAAGAGATGACTTCTAGTCGAGCACAATCACAGACTCTTCGCACCGCTCTCTTTCCGGCATCTACTGCCCTGACTCAGGCTACTTTCCTTATGGGTGGGGTCGCATTTCTAGCGGTGCTTGCGCAGATCGCAATTCCAGTTCCCGGTTCACCGGTTCCAGTCACAGGTCAGACTCTCGGCGTATTTCTCATCGCAACAACCTACGGCGCTCGCCTTGCTGGATTGACATTTGCGACTTATCTTCTTGCCGCGATTGCAGGTGCGCCAATCTTTGCCGCATCAGCAACACTTCCCAGTCATGGTCTGGCACGAATCACCAGCGCAACAGGTGGATATTTAATTGGAATGTTAGTTGCAACTATTGTTATCGGATATCTGGCCGAAAAGAAGGCCGATCGGAAATTCCGCACATCATTTCCAATGTTGATCCTTGGAAGTGTAGTTATCTTTACATTTGGACTTACGTGGTTGAAATTAAGTTTAACTCTTTCATGGACCGACACGATTTCTATCGGGCTTATACCGTTTATCTTTGGTGAAGCTCTGAAAATTACCATTACTGCAACTTCACTTCCCATTATCTGGAAGAAGATCTCTCGAAAACTTAGCGAGTAAGATTCATGTCTTCCCTCATCCCTGTAACAACGGTAAAACTGGTAACACACCTACCACTTTTAGATTTACTACCCGAGCGAGATCATTTGTCGTGGGTGCGTGGTGGTGAAGGATTAGTTGGATGGGGCGTCTATGCAAAGACAACCGTGCGTGGACCTCGTCGATTTAGAGATGCGCGTGAATGGTGGCAGAGCCAACTAGCAACACTGAGTGTGACAAATACCTTAAGCATCAGCGGTACTGGACCACTTCTCTTTAGCTCTTTTAGCTTTGATGAACATGAAGAGTCAGTGCTCGTTATCCCTGAAATTGTGGTGGGTACCCGTGCTGGCATTTCATGGATGACGTGGGTTGGAGATAAAGCACAGCCTTACTTGCCAAAGAAGGTTCCTGACTTAGTGCAACCTGAATTTACCTGGAGAGATGGCTCTCTTACTCCAAATGAATGGATGTCTCGAGTAGCAACTGCTATCGGAGAGATTGAGATTGGCGAGCTTGAAAAAGTAGTTCTTGCGCGAGATTTAATTGCTGTAACAGAGATAGAGATTGACACTCGACCATTACTAAATAATCTCAGCGAAAACTATCCCTCTACCTGGATTTTTTCAGTTGATAATCTCATCGGAGCGACGCCTGAATTATTGCTTCGTCTTTCACGCGGAATGGTCACATCTCGTGTTCTAGCGGGCACAATCAGTAAGACTGGCGATGACGAGAAAGATTTGGCACTAGCCGCCTCCCTCGCGCGATCGTCAAAGGATCTAGAAGAACACGAGTACGCAGTTCGATCTGTCGCCGATGCTCTTGAGCCATTCTGCACCTCGACAAATGTTCCTGAATCACCATTTGTATTACACCTTGCAAACGTCATGCATCTTGCTACCGATGTCACAGGAGCTTTGATTGAATCAAAGGCAGATGTTGATGCATTTTCTCTTCTCTCACGGCTGCACCCATCTGCTGCTGTGTGTGGAACACCTACACATATGGCAATGCAGATTATTAGTAATTTTGAAGGTATGAATCGTGGGCGATATGCCGGCCCTGTTGGCTGGATTGATGCTCAAGGTGATGGCGAGTTAGGGCTCGCGCTTCGCTGCGGAGAAGTGAGTGGCTCGTCCATTCGAATCTTTGCCGGTTGTGGGATTGTCTTGGGCTCGAACCCTGAAAAGGAACTCAATGAAAGTAATGCAAAATTTGCGCCGATGCGTAGCGCTTTACAGTGATTCCATTTTTGAATAAATAGTTTTCAATAATTCAGCATTTTCTTCTCGTGTAGGCACTTTCACCACCACAATTTCAAAGCCTGTCACTGGCGTGGCGAAGTTATCAGAGAGTTCTTTCAACGACGATATAGTCGAAGTTTTTACGCCGAAACTAGCCGCGATCGCTGCAATATCTCGATCATGCGGAGTACCAAAAATTCTTTCAAATCCTTTAACCCCTGCTTGGGGAAGAGTCGAGAAGATTCCACCACCATTATTGTCTATCACAAATAAACGTAACTCTGTCTGAGCGCTATCTGTAAGTGCGTTCACATCATGTAGAAATGCCAGATCGCCGATAACGGCATATGTTTGGCTTGAACCAGATGCAATTCCAAGTGCGGTCGAGATATTTCCATCGATCCCTGCTAATCCTCGGTTTGCATACACACTGACTCCATCACGCGGAATTGCAAAACCTTCAAGATCTCTTATCGGTCGAGAGGATGCAACAAAGAGGGTTGACCCAGAAGGGATCTGCTTTGCAAATTCTCTGGCAAATAGCTCCTCCGACCATCGGTCAAGATCCGCAATTTCCTTTGCACTCCGCTCTGCCAGTTTGCTCCAGGTAGCAATCCAATCGCTATCAGCCGCGGGTACTTGCAGGGTGGGAAGAGCGAGAAATTTCTGGTCTGCTACGCGATCAGAATCGACAGTTGCCATTCGCGGATCAATAACAATGGTTTTTCGAGCGGTATAGATAAGAGTATTAATACTACGAGAAAGAGTTGTCCGGCCGATTACGATGACGGTATCTGGCTTTACTTCACTTCTAATTTTTGTTGAGGTGAGAAAGATGCTTGCATGAGAAATTGCATTCTTAAAAGAGAGCGGGTCTTCTGCGATTATCGGCCAACCTAGATTTTCCGCAAACACTCTTACGCTCTCCTGGGTCAAGCCAGCGCGATCGTGGCCAATTACTAACAACCCTCTCGTCGATTTTGTATGAAAAGTTCCAGGGCTTTTTCGATCAAATACTGTTGGTGGCTTAATTGTTAAATCATCTAGCCATGTTTCATCTGCATCCCCGATGAGTGGTTCATCGAATTGAATGTTGAGATGGACCGGTCCTGATTGGAGTGAGTTAAATGGAAGCTCCATCGGATATACCGACCCTGAAATATCTGCAAAGTATCGAACCGCTTTACCAAAAATTCTTGCTTGTTCAGTTGTTTGGTTGGCCCCAGTCTTTCGTAGAGATGCTGGTCGATCTGCGGTCAGAACCAATAACGGCAAATTGGTATGTGATGCTTCCAGAACTGCTGGGTGATAATTAGCAACTGCTGTTCCGCTAGTGCAGATAATCGGCACTGCTCGCCCTGTCGACTTTGTGAGTCCAAGTGCGAAGAAGGCAGCGCCACGTTCATCGATTTTTACATGGAGATTGATTAATCCACGCTGCTGCGCTTCATAGAATGCAATTGAAAGAGGTGCATTTCGTGAGCCTGGGGAGAGTACTGCGTCAGTAATTCCAGATTCAAGAATCTGTCGGACTATGACGCGAGCGAGTGTTGTGGATTCACTCATGCGATTAACTTCCCGACTCTCATGATGCGATTCTTCCACCATTCAAAGCGATCTGGTGACACGTCCCACCCATCTAAATTGGGAGAGATCTGCCCTAGCGCGATCTTTCCATCAAGAATCTTATGCTCTGCAACATCATCTGCCATAAGTGAGCCGGTAGCTAAACCGCAATCAAAGGTGAGGTCTTTAATACTTGCAGCCAGATCAAGTCCGTATTCAATTCCAATAGCACTTTCTAGCGCACTGGAAACTACGACTGGCAAGCCGTGATGGGCTGCAATATCCAGAGATCGTTGGATACCACCTAGTGGTTGCACTTTAAGCATCACAATATCTGCTGCAGCGGTGAGGTCTACATTAAATGGATCGGGTGCTTTACGAATGATTTCATCTGCTGCAATGCGAAGTGGAATCTTTATCTTGCTTTTGAGTTCACGTAACTCTTCAATAGTTGCACATGGTTGCTCGACATATTCAAGGGGGCCGATCTCTTCATAATATGCATAGAGACTAGTCAGGGCTTCATCTACAGACCAGAGTCCGTTAACATCAACGCGGATTGCAGCCTTTGGTGCAAGTGTTCGCACTCTTGCAATTCTGGCGATGTCTTCGGAAAGATTACTTCCTACCTTTACTTTGAAAGTCGTTGCTCCTGGATAAGCTTGCATCAGAGCTTCGATCTCTTTTTTATCGTTGAGCTCTGGGATTGTGCCGTTGATTGCAATGGCATCTCTAAAGCGTGCTCGGCGAGCTACGGTTGCTGCCTCGATTGCGCTAGCAAGCCAAGGTGCACACTCGTTATCGTCGTATTCCAGAAATGGTGAGAACTCCCCCCATCCTTGTGGGCCTTGCATCAGTGCAACTTCGCGATAGCTCACACCACGAAAATTGGTGCGCATGGGTAGAGAGATTACGCGAAGTGTTGCAAGGAGGTCATCGAGCATAAGTTTTATGGACGTTTAGGGAATTTACCGAAGTCAGGTGCGCGCTTTTCTTGATAAGCATCGCGACCTTCTTGTCCTTCTTCACTTAAGTAGAAGAGTAATGTGGCATCGCCAGCTAATTGTTGAATCCCAGCTAATCCATCATCTGCTGCATTCATGGAAGATTTAAGTAGACGTAGCGCAAGAGGTGAGTTGCGCAGCATCTCGCGACACCATGAAACTGTTTCAGCCTCAAGCTGATCAAGTGCTACGACTGTATTTACAAGTCCCATTGAGAGCGCTTCTTGCGCATCATATTGACGCGTCATAAACCAAATCTCGCGCGCTTTCTTCTGGCCCACACTTGCTGCAAGAAGCCCTGAACCATAGCCACCATCGAAAGAACCAACCATTGGTCCTGTCTGGCCAAACTTGGCATTCTCTGCTGCAATCGTTAAATCGCATACAACGTGGAGAACATGTCCGCCTCCGATAGCCCAACCTGCAACCATTGCAACAACTGGTTTAGGCGTTCTGCGAATTTGAATTTGCAGATCCAAAACATTGAGGCGTCCAACACCACTCTTTGCTAATTCATCATCACCGAGATATCCATCATCACCTCGAACACTGATATCTCCGCCTGAGCAGAATGCTTCACTGCCTTCACCGGTCAAGATGATGACGCCAACTTCAGAGTTATCGCGAGCGAGCGAGAAAGCCTGTTGCAGTTCAATAATTGTTTGTGGGCGGAATGCATTGCGCACCTCTGGGCGATTGATGGTGATCTTGGCGATGCCATCTGCGACTTGGTATCTCACATCGACAAAATCCGAGCCACCCTTGCCGGTCGCCCACGCTGGGATAGTGCGATCCCCAAATTCACGCTTGATTGGCTTACTCACGATTCCTCCACTCTTACTTGCAGGCGATAGCCTACGCGGGCTATGGATATCTCGGCCAACTCAAGTAACCGATCACGCTCTGTGATCTCGGTCGATCCCGCGCTGGCTATCGGTGATGTGATGAATCTCGTGGCTAAAGCGCTAGCCCACCAGGGTCCCGCCCTTAATTTCACCGATGAATCTATTGAGAGCGTCGATAGCGATATATGCCTAGTTGTTGCGACAACAGGATCAAGTGGAACGAGAAAATCTGTAGCGCTGAGCTCTGCTGCGCTCTTGGCATCTGCGCGTGCTTCACTTGAATTTCTACAAGCGCGTCCTGGGCAAACCTGGGCGCTTCTTCTGCCAATTCACCATATTGCTGGAATCAATGTCTTGATTCGTTCACTTGAACTTGGAACAACTCCTGTTGATCTGCGAAACGCCGATAGCTATCCAACAACTGATTTCTCTGCAGTAGTTCCAACTCAAATTTATCGCGCACTAAATGGTGATGAAAAGTTATTGGCACATTTAAAGGCTGCACAATTTGTACTCGTCGGTGGTGCCAAACTTCACGATAATCTTCTCTTCCAGGCACTCAATGCTGGAATATCAATCCTCACCACATATGGAATGAGTGAAACTTCAGGTGGATGTATCTATGAAGGAACTCCACTCAATGGTGTTCAGGCAAGAATTTCAGATACAGGTCTAATTGAAATCTCTGGACCTATCTTGGCCTCTGGCTATCTCAACGACGATGAGCTCTGGAATCAGCACTATCGTGATGGTTGGTTCACAACTTCCGACCTGGGAGAAAGCAATAGCGATGGAACAGTAGATGTCTTGGGTCGCGCAGATGATGTCTTAATCTCTGGCGGAGAGAAAGTCTCACTCTCGTCAGTAAGTAAGAAACTGGAAGAGAGATATTCGCAGAACGATTGGTGCGCACTTGCTGTTACTGATCTCAAATGGGGTCAGCGACTTGTTATAGCCGTTGCGGGTAAGAATCCGCCTACGCAAGAAGAGATTGCATCTTTGCTGGGAGATGCATTTGGCAGTGCGGCAAAGCCAAAGCAGTATCTGATTTTTGAAACTTTTCCACTTATTGGAATCGGTAAGATAGATCGCATTGCGCTAAGTAAACGAGCAGAGGATGAATTTCATGGCTAGGCCATCGAATAGCGTTTGGGTAACCGGAGCACGTATCCGAACACTGCCCGCAGCAATTGCTCCAGTACTTGTTGCTACCGCTCTTGCTGGTTCAGATTTTCACCTTCTTCCAGCATTATTGGCACTTATTGTCAGCCTCAGCCTGCAAGTGGGTGTGAACTATGCAAACGACTACTCAGATGGTGTGCGCGGCAGCGATGATAATCGTGTCGGTCCAGTTCGAATAACTGCAGGTGGCTTAGCTTCACCAGCCGCAGTTAGGCGCGCTGCCTTTATCTCTTTCTTTATCGCATCCGTTGCAGGCTTAATCCTTTCAGCGATGAGTGCATGGTGGTTAATCGCAGTCGGAGTCCTCTCAATTGCTGCAGCTTGGGGATATACAGGAGGTAAGAACCCCTACGGTTATTTGGGGCTCGGTGAAGTATTTGTCTTTATCTTCTTCGGTCTTGTTGCAACAGTTGGTACATACTATGTTCAGGCTGAAAAAATCACAGGGCAGGCAATTCTGGCTGGAACGATTGTCGGTTTTCTTGCGTGTGCAATATTGGTTATTAATAACATTCGCGATCGTGCTCTTGATTCTGAGGCAGGAAAGAAAACATTGGCAGTACGTATTGGAGATCACAACTCCCGCCTCCTCTACAGCACGCTTATAGTCAGCCCCTTTATTCTCACAATCGGTTTCGCCACCCCCTGGACGCTGCTGACCTTGCTCGCTCTTCCACGCACGATTTCAATCCTGCGCACCCTATGGACAGGGGCCCTCGGGCGCACACTCATCCCGATCCTTGCAAAAACTGGCGAACTGCAGATTCTCTTCTGTTTAGCCCTATCTCTCGCACTGATTCTGCAGCGGCTAGTATAAGTTCATGATCAAGTTCTTAATTGTCCTTACGATCGCATTGGCTGCCCTTCAACTATATGCATTTGTCGATTGTGCAATGCGTGATGATTCCCAAATTAAGCGGCTACCAAAGTGGGGATGGCTACTTATTATCTTCTTTCTCCAAGCAATTGGAGCGATTGCGTACTTCGTCGCTGGGAGAAAACCTAATGAAGGTGGAGGAAAGAGAGGACCAAAGAGGCGAATTCTGCCTCCAGATGATGACCCAGATTTCTTGCGCAAGCTTTAATTTTATAGACCTGAGTAGGTGTGCTTTCCGGTTCCCCATACATTTACATAGATATAGTTAAATAAAAATGTAGAACCTGCAAAGAGACAGAGCCATGCTGCGCGTCGTCCCTTCCATCCAATCGTCACCCGGGCATGCAGATAGGCCGCATAAGCCACCCAGGTAATAAATGCCCATGTTTCTTTAGGATCCCATCCCCAGTAACGCCCCCAAGCACTTTCAGCCCAAATCGCACCGGCAATGACAGAAAAGGTCCAGAGTGGAAAGACAAATGCGACGAGACGATATGAAAGTTGATCAAGAAAATCAAGTGATGGAAGCCTATCTGCCCATGCAGGACGGCCTAAACCTCTTTCTCGTGAATCTAGATAAAGAAAGGCGCCTGCAATGATATTTGAAAAGAGAAATACTCCACCTGAAATAACTGCTGTGATGACATGAATAATTAACCATGCAGAGTTAAGGGCAGGAACTAAAGGCGCGCTGTCACGATAGAGCAAAGTAACTGCAGTGCCGAGCGTTAGTAGCGCTGCAAGAGATATAAAAAGCCCCAGCCATCTCAGATCATATTTGCGAAGCGCAATAAGATATGCACCAACAAAGGCTAAAGCACCAGTAATTGAAAACTCATACATATTGCCCCAAGGAACATGGCCATTTGCAAACCCGCGCGCAATGATTCCAACAAAAAGTAAAATAAAGGCTAAGCTCATTAGTGATGTCCCTATTCGGGCAGCTTTCTCAGCCTTGCTGTAATCCATTTTTTGAAGATCGGTACCACCAGCTGGAACTCGTACCGCCCATGCAGTTTCAAAGGCATGCACAACCAATGTGAGAGCAAATACACCCATGGCGCTATAGATAAAGTTATTTGAAAGGTAGGCCCATGCTGTCTGCGTCATTTATCTCCCCTGACAAATCTCTCAAAATCACCTAACTGAATATCGAGTGCAGCTGAATTGTTCTTAGCTAAACCTGCGATCTCGACCTGTCCATCTGACAGAACTCGAAGCCAGATACGGCGGCGGAAACCAAAGAGAGAAGCAAGTAATCCTGCTAGCGCAAGAATACCTCCGATGAGCGAATAGGTCTTGCCGGGATCACGTACGACGGCGAGATTGATCCATGGTTCAACTTTTTCAAAGGTAATACTTCCTCCCGTGAAATCAAACCGTTCACCTGGCGAGAGTGAATCCAATGCAATCCGCGTCATAGCAGTTGTATCTATTTTATAAATTGATTGGGGCACACCAGTATCGAGACCCAGATCACCTTCCCAGATTGAGAAGAGCAATCGAGGTCTTAGCAGCTCTGGATAGACCGAAACTGCGCCCGCTTGTGGGTCTCGCTGATAGGTGGGTACGAAAGATGAAACAAACCCCAACTGTGGAGATGCTTCTGGAACCTTTATCGAACCTATAGAACGCAAATTTGAATCTTGCGGCAAGAATGTAACTGGCCCTTGAAAGTTCACATTACCGATTTCATCTCGGACTGTAACAACTGGGGCGTAACCATTTGCTTGTAAATACACGCGGGACGAACCAAAAGTGAGTGGACTATTTACTTTGATAACCCGCTCAAGCAGATTTCCTTCCTCATCTTCAGTGGTGACAAAGGCAGAATAATCTAAAGGGCTATTTGTTATGGGATCGTACTGGGCAACGAACTTATCAAGTCGAACCGAGAAAGTATTGAGGGACTTTTCATCGGTAAGTTTGCCGTAGGTTAGAGCGTCATAACTTGTTGCAAGATTGATAAATCTCTCTCCTGTGACAATAATCGCATCACCCCTCATCCCAAATAGAGAGCCAATACTTACTCCAATCAAAACAAGGATGAGTGAAAGATGAAAGAGGAGGTTCCCAGATTCGCGTACGTAACCTTTCTCTGCTGAGATTGAACCCTCTTGTTCACGGATACGGAAATGATTCTTCCTAAAGAATTCGTGTGCTCGTGCGAGCTCTTCTCCATTACCGTTGAAAAGAGTGTATCCCTGCAATTTCTGTAAGTTTTTTGGTGTTGTTGGTGGCTTTGCTCGAACGAGTTTGAGGTGTTCAAATGTCCGGGGTAGTACACATCCGATAAGTGATATGAATAGCAGAATATAAATTGCACTAAACCATGGAGCAGAAAAAACATCAAAGCCGCTTAATCGATCGATCCACTTTGCCAGCGTTGGATCATTTGCAAAATACTCTCTTACCGCCATCGGATTCTGATTACGCTGTGGCATGAGTGATCCGGGTATTGAGGCGATTGCTAACAGCATGAGCAAGATCAGCGCTGTGCGCATACTTGTCAGCTGGCGCCAAGCAAAACGGGCTAAGCCTCGTGCTCCGATTTCTGGCAGATCGATCTCTTTATTATTCTTCATCAGATCACCGGAGTAAATTCGCTAATAGTTGAGCGAAGATCAATCATCAAGGAATTCCAAATTCCAGTTACCTGTAATAGTCCAATAAGGATTAAAAGGACTCCACCAAAGATTGAAACACTCCGACCATGGCGTGTCAAAAACTTACGAAGTTTCTCTGATTTATCAAAGAAAAGCCCCGTTGCAATAAATGGAAGTCCTAAACCAATACAGTAGCCAAAGGATAAAAGCGCACCACGAAAGGCGCTCGATTCAGAGAAAGCTAAAGTTTGAACAGTGGCAAGAGCCGGTCCGATACAGGGTGTCCAACCAATTCCAAAGAGAAAACCCAATACAGGTGCACCAACGAGTCCACCTGTCGTTGAAATTCGCGGACGCACGGTTGGCATCATTGGAAATGCGCCTGCAAAAATTAAGCCAAGAATGATCGTAAATACCCCAAGAACCCGAGTGATAATCTCTTCATGTACTGAAATCTGCGTACCGATACTTCCAAAGAGAAGACCATAAGAGATAAACAGTGCCGAGAACCCAAGTACAAAGAGAAGTGAGCCAAGAAAAATTCTTCCTCGCGCCTGCGAATAGCCAGCAGCAAATGAGAGATAGCCGGGTACAAGAGGCAACACGCAGGGCGAAGCAAACGAGACTAGGCCTGCAAGTATTGCAAGTGGTATCGCAACTAGAAGGAAGCCGTCAAAGAGATTATTTACAAAGAACTCAACCATCAGCCTTTGACCTTTTCAATCAACGCGCTTAAAGAACCGATGGTAACGATGCCCGATACTCGGGCGGCCACAAATCCTTTGCTATCAATAACAATTGTTGAGGGTATGGCATTAGCAGGAAGTGAACCTTTGAAACCTACGAGTAAGGCATCATCAATTAACGTTGGGTAACTAATATTTTTACTTCGCACAAAGGCTTCAGCGTTGACTAAGTTATCTCTGGTAAGAATTCCTACAAAAGCTACATCAGGATAATTCTCAGAAACGGCAACGAGCGCGGGAGCTTCTGCTCTACACGGTGAACACCAGGAAGCCCAGACATTGACAACCGCAATTGTATTTGCAGGAAGAGTGTAATTGACCCCAGTTAAAGTCATCCCACTTAAGGCTGGTGCTTTCTGGCGGGAACCTTCCTTAATAAAAGTTTGCACGCCGCTACCAACAACAAAGCTTTCTTCAGCAATTGAACTACCACCACCAGAGCAACCAGATAACAAGAAGATACTGCTAACTAGTAAAAGTGCTGATGTTTTTCTATACATTATTTCTTCTCAAGTAAGAGGTGTGCAGCTGGTTCGCTATAGGAAGTACCTTCTATCTCACCGTTGTCATTAAAGTGAATACTTGTAACTGATGCCAAGGTGCATTCGCGTTTACGTGGATCATGAAGTAAGCGTCGACCTTCAACGGCACTTCGCAGAATCCAAATTGGTAACTGATGCGAAACACATATTGCATCTTTCTTACCTGCCGCTTTCTGTGCCGCGAAAACTGCAGCTAACATGCGATTGATCTGTTCAACATAAGGCTCACCCCATGATGGTTTCCATGGATTCCACAAATGCCTCCACGCAGATGGGTGGCGCAAGACGCCATCTCCGATTCCAAATGGTTTTCCCTCGAAAATGTTTGCTGCCTCAATTAAACGCTCATCTGTTGTAATGGAGAGTTTGGTTGCAGCAGCAATGGGTACAGCAGTTTCTTGTGCTCGCTGAAGAGGTGATACGTGGAGAGCGCCGACATCAATTGTTCTTGACCATTTACCTAATACTGCCGCCATCTCTTGTCCGCGATCTGAAAGCCTCCAACCAGGTTGGCGACCATAAAGAATCTTCTCCGGGTTGTGGACTTCACCGTGGCGGATCACGTGGACGCTATTACTCATGACCCCAACTATAAAGGTCTCTGGCTATAAAGGCGTTTGTGATCTACTTCGCTATGGTTAGGCCATGGCAGTCGAAGCGAAGAGGGCTGCGTTCTTTGATGTAGATAACACTCTGATCCGTGGTTCTACTATCTACTTCCTGGGCCGTGGGATGTACCAACGTGGGTATTTCACAAAGTCTGATATCTCACGCTTTGTTTTAGCCAATTTACGGTTCCGACTGACTGGCACTGAAAAGCGAGAAGAGATTGAAAAGTTTCAAAATGCTGCAACAAGTTTCATCGGTGGACATAATGTCCAAGACATCCAAAATCTTGCTCAAGAAATTTATGACGAATACGTATCTCCTGCACTCTGGTTAGGCACAATTGAGATTGCACAGAAACACTTATCTGATGGTGTTGAAGTGTGGCTCGTCACAGCTGCACCTGAAGATATGGCGACTCTCATTGCAAAGCGTCTAGGTTTTACTGGAGCACTGGGTAGCAAGGCTGCAATCGCAGATGGCATTTATACCGGCGAGATGAATGGACCACTTCTCCATGGTCGTGAGAAAGCAATCGCAGTAAAAAAGATTGCAGGTGAGCGTGGTTTCGATCTCTCCCAGTGCTTTGCTTATTCAGATAGCTATAACGACCTTCCGCTTCTTGAAACTGTGGGTCAACCTTCAACAATTAACCCTGATACAAAGTTACGCATTTGGGCAACTCGAGAGCGTTGGCCAATTCACGACTTTCGCCGGGCTCGTAAAATGAACCGCTTTCTTGGGCCAGCTATTTCCCGCCTTGCATCAATTGGAGCCTTGATTAAGCCCAGAGGTCATCGCCGCTAATTCTTGATGTAACAGTTTTACCCTTTCTGCATTAATGTAGGCAGGTTATGGAAATTCGTTCATTCGCCGATTATCTGCGTGGGTTAGATGATGCTGCCCTTTTACGCCTCTTTACACATCGTGCGGATTTGATTTCCCCAGTACCGCCAGATATGGCCAGCCTCGCTGTACGCGCATCATCTGCGCCATCACTTGCTCGTGCCATTGATGCGCTGAACGCGTGGCAGTTTCAAGTTCTTGAAGCGTGCACTATCGCCAGTGAACCCTTTACGGAAAAGATCGTGGCAACTCTTACCGATAAGCCTGCAATCTTTGTTATCCCGGGATTAATTGAACGCGGGCTGATTTATCCGGCAGATGATGGATTAAGAATGCCAACAACTCTCCGCGAATTACTCGGAAATGAGGTTGCCCAGCTTGGCCCTCATTCAATGGCAAAACTCAACCTTAAGAAATTAAGTGATGCCCCACCAAGTGCGAAGAAAATTCTTGAAGCGATGGCGTGGGGTCCTCCTCGGGGCACCGTTACAGATATCAAAAAACCTGGGGCGGGAGTTCAATGGTGCCTGGAAGAGGGTTTTCTTATTCCCTATAGCCAAACAATAGTTGTCATGCCTCGTGAAGTTGCAATTGCACTACGCGGTGGAAAAGTTCATAAGGAACAACGGGTCAACGCTCCGGAGGCGTCATACACATTTACCGCCAAAGATAGAAAAAATATTAATAGTGCAGCAATTGCTAACATCACAACCTTCCTACGTTGGGTTGAAGAAGTTCTTAATTTTTGGGCCCAAGATCCTCCGACAGCTCTGCGATCAGGGGGTCTGGGTGTCCGTGATCTCAAAGCGCTAGCGCTACACATTGGTGTTGATGAAAGTTGTGCCGCTTTCGTTGCAGAACTTTGCTATATCAGCGCTTTGCTCACAATCGATCCAGATGATCGAATCTTGCCAACAACAAATTTTGATATCTGGCTTACGCAACGGCCCTCTGATAAATGGCTAACACTTGTATCTGCTTGGCTATCGACTTCTCGCGTAAGCGGGCTGGCAGGCAACGAAGATTCAAAGAACGTTGCGCCCTTGGGCCCTGAACTTGATCGCGTTAACGCAGCATCTGTGCGATCTCTTGTCCTCTCACTCCTACAAGATCATCGCGATGGCGCAATTACCCCGGATTCGATGGTTGCAATTGCATCTTGGCATCGCCCATCAAAACGTATTGGAGGAATTCATCCATCTCACATTCTCTTTACCCTGCGAGAAAGTGAATGGTTAGGAGTTACTGGGCAAGGTGTGATCTCTGACTACGGTCTTGCACTCGTTAAGCAGAGCTCACTTGAGCAGATAGATAGCGATCTACCTGAAGATGTTGATCATATTCTCATCCAAAGCGATAACACCGCAATTGCTCCGGGACCACTGGCCCAAGAGATTGCACAAGAGATGGCTCTGCTGGCAGATGTTGAATCCAGAGGCGGCGCGACTGTCTTTAGATTTACTGATTCCACAATTCGTAGGGCGCTCGACCATGGAAAGACGGGCGATGAGATTGCGAGATTTTTGAAGGCAACGTCGAAAACTCCCATGCCACAGCCACTTGAGTATCTGATTACCGATGTCGCTAAAAAGCATGGAAAGTTGCGCGTTGGTTCGACCACTTCATTTATTCGCTGTGAAGATCAATCAGTAATCGTAGCGATCCTCAGTGATAAGAAACTCGACGGCATGGGATTTAGAAGAATTGCAACTGAAGTATTAATTAGTGAATTAGAAGTTGATGATGCGGTAAATGTCCTACGAAATGCCGGCTATCTTCCCGCTGTTGAAGATTCAAAAGGGATCTTGTTAAGTGGTACTCGAATTATGCGTTCCCAAAGTAAAGCTAGGCCGCCACGGATAGTTGGTGAGATTGACACACCGACAGACATCGTCCTTGAGGGCGCTGTGCGCGTGTTACGTACTGGTGAAAAATCAAGCCACCGCCAAAGTACTCTTCGCAATATTTCATCGTCCGCACTCGGTGAGCTACCACGTTCGACGGCAAATGAAACACTTGAGCTTCTCTCTCACCACCTGACACATTCGGCTGATAAATCTCTATCAATTGGATATGCCGATAATAATGGCCTTATTTCACACCGCATCGTCGATCCACTCAAACTCTCGGCCGGCACACTTGTTGCCCGAGATCATGCAACTGGTGAGATCACAACCTTTAGAATTGCACGAATTACGGGGGTGGCATCGCTATGACAAGCCAGAACTCAGCCGAATACGGCAGACTTACACCTATGTTGGCAGCCCTCGAAGCACTGGTTCGTTGTGAATCTCCCACCGAAGATCTCGATGCATGCCGCAACGTTGTCCGACTGGCTAGCGATATTGCAACTCGTGTGCTTGGAACACCTGCTGAGATAAGAGAAATTGAAGGTCGCCCTGTTTTCTGGTGGGGATCACCTGAACCAGAGATAATTCTATTGGGCCACTTAGATACTGTTTGGCCACATGGTTCATTCCAACCATTGTGGGAAGTAGATGGAGATGTTGTACGAGGACCTGGCGTCTTTGATATGAAGGCAGGATTCTTACAAGGGCTCTATGCTCTTAAAGGTATCGAAGGTTCGGTCGCCCTCATCGCAACTACTGATGAAGAAACCGGAAGTCACACATCTCGCAAACTTATTCAAGATTTATCTGCGCGCGCAAAGGCGATCCTCGTTTTAGAAGCATCCCTTGATGGGAAAGTAAAAACGGGACGCAAAGGAACCTCGATGTATCAGGTTCATGTCCATGGCCTTGCTTCACATGCCGGCTTAGAACCTGAAAAGGGAGTGAACGCAACAACTGAAATTGCTCATGTAGTTCTTAAGGTTTCTCAACTTGAAAATAGAGAACATGGGACAACGGTTGTGCCCACTGTGCTTCGCTCAGGAACCACAACAAATACAGTTCCACATCATGCGATTCTTGATATTGATATTCGCTCTTTCGCCATGTCAGAGCTAGAGCGAGTCGATGCCACAATTAAGGCGCTCAAGGCAGAAAATCCAAAGATCAGAATTGAGGTAACAGGTGGGATTAATCGACCACCGCTACAAGAGCAATCTACGTCAGCTTTATATGAGCGTGCTGAAAAAGTCGCTTCATCGATAGGAATGTCACCACTTGGTAGCGCAAAAGTTGGAGGTGCAAGTGATGGAAACTTTGCTGCTGCTGCAGGTGCGCCTGTCCTCGATGGCCTTGGCGCTGTCGGTGGTGGTGCGCATGCACCTTCAGAATGGTTGAGTGCTAAATCTCTTGAACCACGTACAGAGTTTCTTCACGCATTTATTGTGGATCTTCTTAAATGAATAACGGGCCACTCATTGTTCAAAGCGATAAGACCCTTCTCTTAGATATTGATCACCCAGATTCGGTTGAATGCCGTAGAGCAATTGCACCTTTTGCAGAGCTTGAACGATCACCAGAACATATCCATACCTATCGACTTACCAATCTTGGGTTATGGAATGCCCGAGCCGCTGGCCATGATGCTGAATTAGTTATCGATACCCTAATTAAATATTCTCGCTACGCGGTTCCGCACTCAATTCTTATCGATGTTGCAGAGACTATGTCCCGATACGGTCGTCTGCGTCTTGAAGCAGATCCAATTCATGGACTTATTCTCGTTACGACAGATTCAGCAGTTCTGGAAGAGGTAATTCGGGCAAAGAAAATTGCACCGTTACTCGGCCCACGCATCGATAAAGAGACCATTGCCGTACACCCAAGCCAACGTGGTGCTATTAAGCAATCATTGCTACGTCTTGGGTGGCCGGCTGAAGATTTCGCAGGATATGTAGATGGTCAGGCGCATGAGATTGCACTTAAAGAAGATGGATGGAAGATTCGCCCATATCAAGAACTTGCCGCGGAAGGATTTTGGCATGGTGGCTCTGGCGTTGTCGTTCTTCCTTGTGGAGCAGGAAAAACCATCGTGGGCGCAGCCGCTATGGCGCATGCAAAGGCAACAACCTTGATTTTGGTAACAAATACAGTTGCCGCACGTCAGTGGCGTGATGAATTGCTTCGCCGAACAACTCTCAATGAAGATGAGATCGGTGAGTATTCAGGTGCGAAGAAAGAAATTCGTCCCGTCACTATCGCCACCTATCAAGTGATGACAAAGAAAAAGAATGGCGTATACGCACACCTTGATCTCTTTGATACCCACGACTGGGGATTAATCATCTATGACGAGGTGCACCTATTACCCGCGCCAATTTTTAGGTTTACCGCCGATATCCAATCGCGCCGAAGACTTGGATTGACTGCCACCTTGGTGCGCGAAGATGGAATGGAAGGTGAGGTTTTCTCACTTATCGGCCCTAAGCGATTTGATGTACCTTGGAAAGAGATTGAATCTCAGGGGTATATCGCGCCAGCTGAATGTATTGAAGTTCGAGTAAATCTCTCTGAGGCCGAACGACTTCTCTATGCAACCGCTGAACCCGAAGAAAAATACCGATACTGCTCAACAACAAAAACCAAAAGTGAAGTTGTGCAAGAGCTGGTGGCGTATCATGCCGAAGAACAAATCTTAGTAATCGGTCAATACATCACCCAGCTAGATGAGCTCTCTGAGACTCTTGGTGTTCCTCTCATTAAAGGTGATACGCCAGTTAAAGAACGTGAGCGGCTCTTTGCAGCATTTCGAACTGGAGAAATAACCTGTCTTGTTGTCTCGAAGGTTGCAAACTTCTCGATTGATCTACCTGATGCAACGATTGCAATTCAAGTCTCTGGTGCATTTGGTTCACGACAAGAAGAGGCGCAGCGTCTCGGGCGAATTCTTAGACCAAAGGCAGATGGTAGAAGTGCTATTTTCTATTCGGTCGTCTCCCGAGATACAGTTGATCAAGATTTTGCTGCCAACCGCCAACGTTTTCTGGCTGAGCAAGGTTATGCCTATCGAATTATTGATGCTGACGATGTTTTTCAAGGGAAGATGTAAATCTCACTGGATCTACTTTGTAGAAATCGTGGTGCTTGCCATCGATATGAATAACCGGAATCTGATCGCTATAGAGATTGATTAACTCTTGATTCTCTTCGATGTAGATAATCTCAATTTCGAAATCTAACTCTTTACTTAGCGGTGCGAGGGTCTCCACCGCAACTTCACATAAGTGACAGCCGTGGCGCGAATAAACGCTTACTCGTGTCATTTCTTTTTTTCTTTGAAAATTCGAGCAGAGAGTTCTTCGACAACTAATTTTGCATCGCCCTTTGCGCGCGCGGCACTAGACTCGGCGTTCTTGAGAATAGTTTCTACACTCGTGGTAGTTACTGTGCCAACAAATGGACCATAGCTTTTTGCGAAAAGGGTGTGAGCAATTGTTCCCACTGCCTTTGCTAAATCAGTTCGTGCCTCATCGAGGGTAACTTCCCGGCCTTTCCCAGAAATACTAAATTCGGTAAGTGGCGCGCGCTCATTGCGAACACGGTCGAAGACGACCTGAGCATTTACTCGGTTAGATTCAGAGACCACCTTCCTATTCTTACATCCTGATAGATTTAGCGCCATGCGAGCTGGCAGATCCTTCACTATCAGGATTGTTCTGCTTATTTTTGCCTTATTAGCTACTCTCACTCCTTCAGCTTCGGCTCAGCCAATCTATAGATTCGCGCCTGCCACACAATGGGGATACACATTTGCGGGTATGGCAACTTCTGCAACGCCACAATCCCCATCTAAGAGCGGCAACCTAGAAAAGAAGTCATCAATCGAAGTTAATTACATTAATTTTCCTGAGTGGGCAAGAAAAGAACTCCAGCTCGCAGTTGATATGTGGTCTGCAAATTTTGAATCGAAGGTGACAATTACTATCGATGCGACGTGGAGCAATTCCCAATCTGTTGCAATATTGGGAAGTGCTCAACCTGGTGGTTACTTTGCGGGATTTTCAGGAGCTCCTGATTCAAGTCTTTGGTATCCATCTGCACTAGCGAATGCGCTAGCGGGTAAAGATCTTGATCCCCGAAATCCAGAGATGTTGATAAAGGTAAATGCTCAAGCGGCATGGAATCGTCGTGGAGATAGAGCACCGACAACTCGTGAGTACGATCTGCAATCGGTATTTCTTCATGAGATAGCGCACGGCCTTGGCTTTCTCTCTAATGATACCTACGACCCAATTCTTGGATTTGGTTCGATAGAACAGCCAACACCATATGATGCGTTTACACAGACCGAAGATGGAAGAAGGCTAGCGGACTTACCTTCGCCATCTCTTGAGCTGGGAAAAGCTTTGAGATCTCCGCTTTTCTGGGCCGGGGCAAAGGGAATAGCGGCGAATGAGGGTGTAAAACCTCTGCTCTATTCACCAGAAAATTATGTAGATGGTTCGTCGGTAAGCCATCTTGATGAGAAGACTTTTTCAATTAGCAGGCTTGATGCGGTCATGACACCAGAGCTTGACGCTGGTGAGATTTTTTACGAACCAGGGCCATTGCTTTTAGCGATGATGGAGGACATGCGTAGTAAACCTCCCGTAGGCATTGCAGCTGAATTACCGACTCCGGTGCGAAATGCTCAGGCGGTTATTGCCGATGGTGCTGCGATAGTGAAGTGGGATCCACCTGCGAATTTGCGTACCGCACAAGTGAGTGCCTATATTGTCAGAAATGTAAGAACAGGTGTCCAAAGGAGCAGTACAACGAGTCCAGTAGTCATGAGGGGTCTACGAAATGGAACGACTTATACATTTACCATTACAGCTAGTAACTCACTTGGCTCATCGCCAATTGTTACTACCGATCCAGTGACTCCACAGCCTGCTTGGAAATCTACAATAATAATTGATCCGAATGTTGAACCGGCACATGTCGCAACAGCAACATTTAATAAGAGACCAGTGATTGTCTACTCCAACGGAGTTACTGGAGTTTTGAAGATGGCGATTTGGAACGGTCTGACGTGGAGAAAAACAACCATCGATGGCGCGGGTGGAACTAATCGTACAAGAAATCAAATTACAAGTCCGATCTCGTTATGTATTAGTGGTACTGGGGTAAAACAACAATTACATATGTTTTACGCAGATGATAAAGATAAAGATCTTCGCCATGCCACCTATAATGGTACAAAAGTGAGTGTTGAAATTGTTGATGGTAATGGACCATCAGTGAACAATTATGAAGATAGAAATCGAGTGCGCACTGCCAGTGATGTAAATATCTCAAATGCTTGTGTGATCACACCTTCTGGCATTCAAGTTTTCTATCGTGACGAATCTCAGGGTATTTTGCTCGGAGCATACAAACTCACAGGTTCCACTCAATGGGTGTACGAACTAGTTGATGGCGATCGAAAGACCGATGGTCGAACCACCGGCGATGTTGGTTTTCATCTCGCCGCTGGATACGACGGCAAGAAGACTTACGTGCTCTATGACTCGATTCTCGTCCTAAATCAGAAGAAAGAGGCGACATCTGGTGCCATTCGATTGGCAACTCGATCAGGTATCGATCCAGGTAAATGGGTCTTTCAAACTCTGGAGGAATCTGGTGGATCTCTAGCAATGACAGGATATGACGTTGCTCTCTCCATTACCCCTAAGCGAGCCCGTGCTCTATGGCTTGGATCTACAGAGATTCCAAAACCAACTCAATTGCGTTCTGCAATTTTAGGTGGGCCAATAAATGTCCAAACTTTTAACACCTCTAAATTCGGAACACCTAACCGCTGGTTACGGACTAAAGGTAATTCAGCCCTCTTTAATTGTGAGAATCGCCTTTGTGTCATTGATTTTGAGAGTAAAAAGATTTCGCTGATTACCCGAAACAGCATGATCAACGGAATAAGCGGTAGATGGATTAGGGTCAATGGAAAGATTGCAGTAGCTGCTCACATTGATGGCAGCCTTGTACTTGCTAGACCTTAACCTCTAAAAATTCCAGAAGCACCTACGATTATCAGGCCAACACCACTTACATGTGACATTGCCCGTACTGACTTTACTTGTTTGGCCTTGAAAGCCTGGGTGATCACACCTTTTGCATTAAATCGGAGTACCAGCGGAGTTGGATTTGTTGGTCTCCAGCTTGTGACTCGAGGAATCGCTGATGTCGAGTTAAAGAGCGCATAGTGCGACCCGTTGGGACCACTGGCCGCTGCAATACTCGATAGAGATGGAAGACGTAGAGTCCAAAGAGGGGAAAATTTTGAATTAAATTTTGTAAATGCGCTCTCTGATTTACCACCAACTTTCACCTCGCCGGTGAGAAAGTACGTGAAAGTCGCACTCTGCCAATTTCGAGTTGCACGATTGGCAGAGCTTCGAACAACCTTTGTGAGAGAACCAGATTTACTCACCTTGGCAAGAATTCCATCACGAGTACCTACGCGCGCTTTGCCACCGAGGGTTTCGGCACTTGATCCATAGATTTGTGCTGAACCATTGGCGTTACGAAAGATTGATGTAAAAGAGCTCTTGGCGGTTCCGATCGTTACTGCCTTTGAAAATTCTCCTGTTAACGTCACGCTAACAAGAACACTTCCAGCGCCTCGATCTCCCAAAATTGAAATCCCACTGGCGGAATGAGAAATTGCATTAATCAAAAGAGGCGCGGTGGCTGATTCAGAGAAAGTTGTCAGCAGTGATCCTGTGGTGGAAATCTTCCACAACGTGAGTGCATTTAGATCACCACGAATTTCTGGAACGGGCTCCACGAGTACATCGTCAACGTTTAGGCCACTTTCAATGGGAGTAGCAGTCTCTACCGTTGCTGCAGTGAGCCCGGCAAGCCAGATATTTCCTTCTCTATCTGATGTTGCAGCCATAACAATTTGATCTGCGTGCTCTTGTAATGTCAGATTCCATATCTCAGCACCTGAGAAATCAAGAAAATTAATCAAAACTTTCTTATCAGCATTTGAAAATACTGTTATCCCTTGGCTACTAATCGCAGCACCTTCGTGGTCAATTACTTCTGATACCTTTGTAATTTCAATAGCAGATATAGATTTCGGGGCGGCATAAGAAAGTGGAGAAGATATGAGTGAAGTAATAGTTATAAAAGTTACAAGGATTCTATGCATCATGCCAATTCTTCTGCGCGATCATGAGCAGCCTTCATTGCGCGAGTAACAATCTCTGCCAGGTGACTTTCTGAAAATGATGCTAAGGCAGCAGCCGTTGTTCCATTCGGGCTAGTGACTTTTTCGCGCAGAGTTGTCGGTGAATCCCCCGATCTTTCCAACAAGGCAGCAGAACCAGTGATCGTCTGGATAGTGAGCGTCGTTGCATCTTCTCGGCTAAGTCCAAGTGTGACTGCGCCGTCAATCATCGCTTCTACGAATGCAAAGAAATACGCCGGCCCAGATCCGCTTGTTGCAGTAACTGCGCTTTGGAGCGACTCATCAATTTCAATCGCTTTACCAGCAGCGCTGAGAAGAGATGAGACAAAGTTTCTCTGTTCGGCAGATACTCCAGCCGCACATGAATATCCTGCTGCTCCAAGCCCAATCAACGTGGGTGTATTTGGCATGATGCGAACGATCGGATTACCTGTGCCAAGCTGACCCGCGATAAAATCGATCCGCTTTCCTGCTGCAAAACTAAGGAGTAGCGCACTCTTGTTGATCATCGGTGAGATTTCTTGAAGAAGCGCCTGCAGGTCTTGTGGTTTTACTACGAGAAGAATCACATCGTTAGTGGAGACAGCTTCATCTAGCGGTTGTGAAATCACACCATAGTGATCGATTAATTCAGCAACGCGCTCTCTTCGCTTTTCAACGATCGCAATCATCGCTGGTGCAACTCCTGCTAAGACAAGAGCGGCGATTAAAGCCTCTCCCATCACCCCAGCCCCAATAATTGCAACCTTCTGCTGATTAGCCATAGCGAAAGAGTACGCGTAGGCTCTGCACCTATGTCCGAAGTTAAACCAGGTTTTGCCCGCGACTGGGTCGAATTCGCCGATCCCAACGATGAATTAGGAATCTTCAAATGTGACCTCACCTGGCTCACATCCAATTGGACCTGCATCTATGGAGATGGCTGTAAAGGTGTCTTTAAGGACCGCCCTAACGATGGCTGCTGCACCGAAGGTGCCATGTACTCTGATGAGGACGATGAGAAGCGCGTGCAAGCTGCTGCTGCCTATCTGACCCCACAAATGTGGCAATTTTATGAAGAGGCGCGTCCAAAAAAGCCTGGTGGCCTCCTTCGTATCACAGATTTGGATGAAGATAAAGAACGCAAGACAAGAACCGTTAATGATGCGTGCATTTTCCTTAACCGTAAAGGTTACGAGGCTCCAGGTTTCACCGGTTCATTTGGGTGTGTACTTCATCACTTAGCTGAAAAAGAGAATAAACATTTTGTAGAAACTAAACCAGATGTCTGCTGGCAACTTCCACTTCGTCGCAGCTTTGAAGAACGCGAAGTTGGCGAGCGCGAATATTCAGTCACTGTTATTGGAGAGTATGAGCGCCTAGGTTGGGGCGATGGTGGTGATGATTTTGATTGGTATTGCACAAGTAATACTGAGGCTCACATAGGTCGCGAACCTGTCTATATTTCAAATCGCGCAGAACTCAAGGCGCTTATGGGTGAAGAGGCCTACGAGATTTTGGCGCGCCACTGCGATGCACGCATGGCGGGTATCAAAGATGCCCAAGCCCGCAGTCTTCCGCTCTTTGTTATCCAGCACCCAGCCACACTTCAAGCCGGCAAGTAAGGCGCGAGTCATACCTTTGCTTTAGGCTCACTCCATGGCCAAGGTTGAAAAAGATCCATTCCGCTGCAGTGAATGCGGTTGGACATCCCAAAAATGGGTAGGCCGCTGCGGTGAATGCCAGGCATGGGGATGCGTTGAAGAGGTCGCTGCTCCGAAAAAACTCTCACTTGTTGCAGGAACTGTTTCACATGCAGCAACACCCATTGGCGATGTCGATCTCAGTTCAGCCCGCGCCCGCGAAACCGGTGTAAGTGAACTCGATCGCGTACTAGGTGGTGGTCTTGTTCCTGGCGCAGCAATTTTATTGGCAGGTGAACCTGGCGTTGGAAAATCAACGCTTCTCCTCTCTGTCGCTGCACAAACTGCCTCCAAAGGAATGAGCGCTCTCTACATTAGCGGTGAAGAGTCAGCATCGCAGGTTCGTCTTCGTGCAGAACGTATCAACGCCGTAGATCCACAACTCTTTCTCGCATCCGAGACAGATCTTGGCGCAGTTATCGCCCACATTGATGCGGTTAAACCCGCACTTGTCATTATCGACAGCGTGCAGACAATCGGAAGCTCTGCCGCCGATGGAGCACCTGGTGGAGTAACACAGGTGCGTGAAGTTGCTGGAGCACTTATTCGCATCTGTAAAGATCGCGATATCACACTCTTGTTAGTTGGACATGTCACTAAGGATGGCTCGATTGCCGGTCCGCGACTGCTTGAACATATCGTCGATGTTGTTCTGCAATTTGAAGGTGAACGTCATTCACGATTACGACTCATTCGTGCAATCAAAAATCGCTTCGGAGCAAGTGATGAAGTGGGTTGCTTTGATTTAAGTGATAGTGGGATCGAATCAGTAATTGATCCCACCGGTCTCTTCACCTCTCGCCACAGCGAACCAGTTCCTGGAACATGTGTCACCGTCACGCTCGAAGGGCGTCGCCCATTACTCGCTGAAATTCAGGCGTTGGTGAGCGCTAGCCGTGAAAGTGATTTTGGAAATGCACGCCGCGTAACAAGTGGTCTTGATTCAGCCCGTACCTCTATGACTTTGGCCGTTCTTGAATTGCGCGCGGGTGTGCGAGTCGGTGGCCGAGATGTTTATGCAGCAACTGTGGGTGGTATGAAAATGTCAGAGCCCGCTGCAGATTTAGCACTAGCACTTGCTGTTGCATCTGCGGCCAAAGGTCTAGCACTCCCCCCTGACCTTGTTGCAATTGGTGAGGTTGGACTTGCTGGTGAGATTCGTAAAGTAAGCGGAGTTTCGCGCAGATTAGCTGAGGCATTTCGACTCGGATTTAAGAAGGCGTTAGTTCCCGCAGGCAGTGATGTAAAAATTGATGGCATGGAGATTATTGAAATCTCTCGCCTTGATCAAGGTTTAAAAAGGGTTGCGATCTCTGGGGAATGAAATCTCTTCATCAGCCAGTATTAACTTGGTATAGAGAGAATAAACGCGATCTTCCGTGGCGCGACTCAGATCCTTGGGGCGTTCTCGTGAGCGAGATTATGTTGCAGCAGACTCCCGTGGCACGCGTTCTACCGATC
>Ga0129324_10000217_pt1 | contig 41520 bp, 39 predicted proteins | sample CPBDNA_7_FD_96879 | JGI IMG/M metagenome (GOLD analysis project Ga0129324, IMG submission 96879) | Freshwater to marine salinity gradient microbial communities from Chesapeake Bay, USA - CPBay_Spr_15_0.2_DNA | ecosystem: Environmental > Aquatic > Marine > Coastal | place: USA: Chesapeake Bay...
GGTTTTTCTTTACCTCTTAGCAAACTCCATTCCTCATGATATTTCCGAATGAATTTTCCCGCAGAATGAATACCATCCTCAAAAAAGCAACGATCAATGTCCCAAATCAGGCTGCCTGCCTCCTGAGAAACAAACTCTTGAATTATTTGAGATTCAGATTTATTTAAAGCATTAAAGCCTACAAAAAAATGTTGCTTTTCTGTCCCTTGAGTGTAGTGCTCTAAATTAGCGACTGCCTCTCTAAACAACATTCCCAACATTCCTTTTTGTTGATTGTATAGCTGATCATTCAGACGCTCGTATAAAAGCGGGAGTCGTTTCCAAAAATTGAGATGATTTTTTATTAATGGAGTAGATGAATCTTCTTGAGCCCATTCTTGCATTTCATGTAATGAAGCTTGATATTCAAAAAAAACTTTGGTGTCAACAAGATGTGCATCCATTTCATTGAAATCAGCAAGCACAATTGAGGCCCAACCTAAAAACGAATCAAAACCATCTTGTTCCTTTTCCGGAGTGTGCTTTTGATAGATCTCATAAAACTCGTATAACAAGTTGACGTGCGCAATTTTCTCTAATCCTGAAAGTTCCTCAACAAAACTTTCAATACTAACAATTTCTGGAGCAAACTGAGGTTGATCAATTTGAGCCGCTAAGGCATTTTTTAAAAAAAGGGTTGCTCTTCGACTGGGTACAATGATTTTTATTTGCTCGAAGGGGTACTTTGAGCAAATGATTTCTTGTGCAACTTCATCTAAAAAACTCTTCATTCTTTTAAATATTTTTCACCTCGATTTCATTGTCTATATAGACCAAATATTTCTTATAAACTTTGGTTTCAAAACGATTTAAAATTTCTTCATACTGACACAATTGATCCTCGTGCTTTGGTTGGTATTTACCTGTTTTATAATCGATAATAATCCAACCTTCATTTGATTTAACAACCCGATCTGGTCTAACAAAAGAAGCATTTGGCACCAGAATATCTTGCTCATTAAAAACAATCACTCCCTTTTTAAAATAGGGCTCAAGCGCTGCATGTGAAGTGACCTTATATAATAAATCATTATAATACTCTATCTCTTCACTTCTAAACAAACCTTTTTCTACAGCATTTAAAACCAAAGGCACTATGTCCTCTTCACTAACTATTTCTCCTAATAGATCATGAATCAAAAGCCCCCTTATCCTCGCCTGAGCGGTCTCTTCATTTTCTCCAGAATAGCTCTGAAACCAAAGGTGTTTTTGCCAATGAGTAGAGATTTTAAACTCTGGCAATAAGGTCGAAATTTTCTCCTCTTCCTTTTCTCGCCCCTGAGTGATTTCTCCCCAACAAAAAGGGTCTTCTAAGGATGGATTATGCCCTTGATTTTTTACAAAGTGATTGATTAAAGTGGAATAACTTTTTGTCGCTGCTATGTTGTCTTTCTCAAGTGGGCAGATAAGGTACAACTGATAAACAGCACGGGTTAATGCCACATATAATGTGTTTAACGAGTCCATATGATCTTGCCTGATCTTCTCTTCATAAAACGACTCCCCTGATTGACCTAGCAGTTTCAATTTAGATGAAAAATTAATCCTTCCCCACTCAAAATCATTTTTGTATTCCTCATCGATTGGATACCACATTTTATCATTTGAAGAAGTGGATAAATCTTCTTCAGCAAAAGGAATTACAACCACTGGAAATTCTAGACCTTTTGCTTTATGAATGGTTAAAATCTTTACAGCATTGATTCCTTCTGGAGTGGAAATGTTTACAGCACTTCCTTTCTGTTCCCAGTAACTGAGATAACTCACAAAATCGGATTCATTTTTTAAAGAAAACTCAAAAATATTATCTAAAAAAGCAGTAAGATGAGCGTCAATAGTTTCTGACATCTCAAAAGCCTCAATTGCATACTCGACGGCATCGTAAAGTGATTTTTTTCTGAAGACATCGAGATTAAACGAAGATTCAAAATCACTATTAATCGAGTTAAAAAACTTATTTTTATCTCCGAAAAGATACTGTTGAAGTAGGTCGTGATAAGCCATTGGAGATTCCTTTTCACTCCATAAAAACTCTAAAACTTCCTTGCGCTGCTCTAATTCATCAGGGTCTATGGATAGCCGTAAAAGGGCAATTAAAAAAGTAACCTTTTTAGACTGTGATAAGGACAAAGATTCGGAGGAGACAAAAGAAATTCCATGCTCTTGAAGAATCTCGGCAATTACACTTGCTTGTTTCTTTTTACGAACCAAAACTGCCATTTCCTCCCATAAAAAACCATTTTTTTGGGCTTGCTGTAAACACCTGATGGTTTGTTGCTGATAAATCGGAATTGTGTCCTCCTTTTTTCTTGTGTTTTCAATAAAAGTTATCTCAACATATCCACCGTCTTTATTATTTAACTTCTGTTGGGTCTGCTCAGAATACATAGTTTTTTGTTGTGTATCTGTAACTTCACCTCCCACAAAAGAGAAAAAATTATTATTAAAGGTAACAACTGAGTCACAACTCCGGTAGTTGGTGTCTAAGTTTTCAGTTTCAGAAGGGATTTGAAAAGGGGACTGTTTATCAAGTAAATTCAAAAACTGTTGATTGTCTCCCCCTCTCCAACGATAGATCGCCTGTTTTGGATCTCCAACTAAAAGTAAAGAGCCTAGCTTTTGTTGGTCGTCTAGGCTTTCTAGTGCATTTGCTATTAATGGGATTAAATTTTGCCATTGCAATCGAGAGGTGTCCTGAAACTCATCAATAAAATAATGCCGATATTTCTCTCCCAAGCGTTCATATATATAAGGTACGGGTTGGTTGGCTATTGTTTTGGCAATGATTTCATTAAATCGACCCAAAAGCATTCGTTGTTCAGAATTCTGAAAGTCTTCTAGGGCTTTTTCCAATTCATTGATTAATGATACGGGAACCCAATACTTTATTAAATCCTTTAAAATCAGCATCTTACCAACCTTGGATTTGGCCTCAAAATACATCTGTAAGTTGCGGCTGAATTCGATCTATAATTTCTTTTTTATTTTCGTCCAAAGTTTTTGCATACAATGCTTTTCCTTCCAACAAATCTGTGCTCAGCTTGTTAGCATAGATGTCCTCATAAACACCATTGGAATGTTTTTTGAAATGATTATAAATGATCCCTTTTCTTAAAAAATCTTCCTTTTCAATCCCATTAGATTTGATGATTTCAAGGGCTTCCTTTCCTATTAAGATCAAATCTTTTTGCGTTGTTTTTAGCACTACTTCAAATCGGTTTTTTTGCTCTAAAAAATCCTCTAAGCTTTTTTCTTTAAGGCTTATTAGGGGAAGACGATCGTTTTCGTTAAGCAATAATTTTGAAAAATCATAAAGATCTTTTCCAATATCCCAACTGCGTAATTCTTCTGTTTTTGAAAGACTGAAGGCAACCAAAAGTTTTGTTAAATCTTGATCAACTCCTGCTTTTTCAAGAATACTTTCAGTTAATTCTTCTAATATTTGATCACTTTCAATTGCCACTTCAAAACTTGAAGGAATTTTCAAATCTCGAGCGAAAGTTCTAATTATTTTATGGGTAAAACTATCAAGAGTGATGACCTCAAAAGCTGCATATTCATGTAGAATTTTTTTTAAAACACGTCTTGATTTATGTTGCAAAATCTTTTCACTTAAATTAAGGTCTTTGATCAACATTCGATAAATTGTAATGATTTTCTCATTATTTGGATCGCTCGAAAGCAAGAATAAGAAATTTAAAATCCTACCCTTCATTTCATTTACTGCCTTATTGGTAAACGTTAAGGCAAGCATTGACCTAAAGACATCGTCAGTTTCGGCCGAGAGTAACTTTTTTAAATACCGATAAACCAAAGAAAACGTTTTCCCTGATCCTGCTGCTGCATTTATTATTTGAAATGAACCCTGATTCACGCTATTTATAAATTTCTTAAATTTAAGAGATTTCATTCGCATGCTTTACGATTTGAGGAAAAGAAATTTTATTTTTGTAACTAACTAAAAAATTAATTATGGCTTTTGAATTACCAAAATTACCTTATGCACACGATGCGCTTGAACCGCATGTTGATGCAAGAACAATGGAAATACACCATGGTAAACACCACAATGGATATACCACTAACCTAAACAACGCACTTGAAGGGTCTGGTATGGAAGGAAAAAGTATAGAAGAAGTACTTAAAAACATGGACATGAACAATGGTGCCTTGAGAAACAATGCTGGTGGTTTTTATAACCATTCATTGTTTTGGGAGATAATGAGTCCAAATGGAGGGGGAAAGCCCTCTGGAGCTCTTGCTGATGCAATTGAAGCAAGCTTTGGTTCCTTTGATGATTTTAAAGATACTTTTTCTAAAGCGGCTGCAACAAGATTCGGTTCTGGATGGGCGTGGCTATGTGTTCATGCAGGTGGAAAGGTTGAAGTATGCTCTTCTGCAAATCAAGACAATCCGATCATGCCGGGCATTGGTTGTGGCGGTACACCTATTCTCGGAATCGATGTGTGGGAACATGCTTATTATTTAAATTACCAAAACAGAAGACCTGATTACATTTCTGCATTCTTTAATGTTGTGAATTGGGATAAAGTGAGTGAGTTGTTTGAACAAAACAAATAAACTTCATTTTGAGTATTTGGATTTATTGCAAATAAAAAGGGAGGATAAATCCTCCCTTTTTGCCCCAAATCTTACCATGAACTTAACCTACTTATGTTCTGGTTCTGTAAAAGTAGATTTTTGTCCTAGATTGTTGTTAAAAAACCGATTAAATACTTTTAATTTAGATGAAATACTAATTTTCGATATATATATATAGTTAAATAATTTTTTTAACATTTAAATAGTCTATTTCAAGGATCATTTTTAGTACGCTCTTCCAGCCTTACCTTCATAAAAATTCATGAAAGCTCGGTTCACTACTCGATTCCCTCCCGGGGTTGGATAGTCTCCAGAAAAATACCAATCCCCCAGATTGTGAGGGCATGCCTTATGGAGGTCGCCAATTGTTTGATAGATTACTTCAACATCCGCTTTGATAATGTCTCCTTTTAAGATGACCGCAATTTTGTCAGAAACTTCCTGATCGCTAAAAGGAGCATAAAGTGCTTTAACGTGATTCTTAACTTCTGTGATTGGCAAACCAATCGTTTGTTGACAGTCTTTATAGATAGAATCGAGCGTATGAGTCAATGTTCCTCGGTCCTTGTGCAAGGCTAAGGCTGCCTTAAAGGCAATGAAGTTATTGAGTTTTGCCATATCAATTCCGTAACAGTCCGGATACCTAATTTGAGGTGCACTAGACACAACAACTATTTTCTTAGGATTCAATCGATCTAACATTTTAAGGATACTTTTTTCCAAAGTAGTTCCCCTCACAATACTGTCATCTATAATAACCAAACTATCCGTTGGTTTTATAACACCATAAGTAACATCATAAACATGAGCGACCAAATCATCGCGACTTGCGTCTTCAGTAATAAAAGTCCTTAGCTTGACATCCTTGATCGCTATTTTCTCTATTCGTGGTCTAAGTGATAATATCTTATTTAATTCTAATTCTGTTAACGATTCTTTGTTTTTAATCGCTGCGGTTAAGGATTGAACAATATTATCCTGAACTGCACCTAAAAGTCCATAGAAGGAAGTTTCGGCAGTGTTTGGAATAAACGAGAAAACAGTGTTTTCTAGGTCACTGTCAATTGATTTTTTTATTTGAGGGAACAATAGTCTTCCCAAATGTTTTCTCTCTTTATATATCGCAGCATCACTTCCTCTTGAAAAATAAATTCTTTCGAAAGAACAAGCCTTGTAAGGAAGCGGTTCTAGTATTTTACTCACAGAGGTAACTCCTGACTTCTTCGTTAACAATGCATGTCCAGGCGGAAGCTCAATGATTGACTCAAATGGAACGTCAAATACGGTTTGAATAACCGGGCGCTCGGAGGCGACAACTACCACTTCATCATCTTCGTAATAGTAGGCAGGTCTGATTCCAGCAGGATCTCTAAGCACAAAAGAATCACCGTGTCCCAGTAGACCAGCAATTGCATAGCCACCATCCCAACTTTTAGAAGCCTTTCGAAGGACTTTTTTCATGTTGAGCCTTTCCGCTATTTGGGGGGAAGCGTCTGCTTTTGTATAGCCTTCTTTTTTTAGACTTTTATAAATCTTAGCAACCGCATCATCAAGAAAATGTCCTATTTTTTCCATCACAGTAATCGTATCGGCTTTCTCTTTAGGATGCTGACCCAAATCAACTAATGTCTCAAATAATTCGTTAACATTGGTAAGGTTAAAGTTTCCTGCCACAATAAGGTTGCGATGCATCCAGTTGTTTTGACGTAAAAAAGGATGAACACTTTCTATACTATTTTTCCCAAAAGTTCCATACCGAACATGACCGAGTAGCAATTCTCCTGCATAAGGCACTTCTTTTTTAAAAAGTGCAGTGTCTTCTAACAATTCAGGAAATTCTTTCTGTGATTGGGAGATTCTTTTATTTATTTTTTTGAAAATATCCTGAATTGGTTGTTGGTTATTTGAACGCACCCTACTGATGTATCGCTCTCCAGGACTCACGTCGCGTTTTATACAGGCAAAACCAGCGCCATCTTGTCCACGGTTATGCTGCTTCTCCATCATCAAATACATTTTGTTGATGCCATACAAGGCAGTTCCATACTTTTCCTTATAATAACTAAGCGGCTTTTTTAAGTGGAGTAAGGCTATTCCACATTCGTGCTTTATGGCATCACTCATTTTTCGTTTATGGTTTTGATATTATTCATATTCAATTTCAAAGGTAGTTAGTTCTTTAAAGGCTCTTAATCGATCGCTCATCATTTGATGCGAAACATTAACAAGATTTTCGGTTCCAAATTTTTCTACGGTAAAAGAAGCCATTGCAGACCCATAAATGATCGCAGATTTCATGTTAGAAAAAGAAATATCCCCTGTTTGAGTCAAATAGCCTGTAAATCCTCCGGCGAAACTATCTCCAGCTCCAGTCGGATCAAAAACTTCTTCAAGAGGAAGTGCAGGAGCACAAAAAATCTCATTATTATGAAAAAGTAAAGCACCGTGTTCTCCTTTTTTAATGATCACATATTTAGGACCCATTTCATGGATCATTTGTGCTGCCTTAACTAAAGAATACTGATCGGTCAATTGACGTGCTTCTTCATCATTTATTGATATAACGTCAACCTTTGCAATCACTTTGTCTAGTGATTCTCTAGCATGATCCATCCAGAAATTCATTGTGTCCAAAACCACCAACTTAGGTTTGTTTCTTATTTGTGCTAGTGCTGCTAATTGAACATCCGGAGAAAGGTTCCCTAACATGACAATGTCAGGAGTGGATAAATGATCGGGTATCTTAGGATCGAAATTTTCTAAAACATTCAAACGTGTATCCAAGGTCGTTCTGGTGTTTAAATCGTTATGGTATCTTCCACTCCAAAAGAAAGTTTTTCCTCCCTGGACAATTTCTACTCCAGAAACATCAATTCCTTTGTCTTTTAATAGTGCTAAATGTTCTTTTTCAAAATCTTCTCCTACGACCGAAACAACGCCACAGTTTAAAGAAAAACGAGAGGCTGCAAGACCAATATAAGTGGCCGCCCCCCCTAAAATTTTTTCTACCTTTCCGAAAGGCGTTTCGATAGCATCATAGGCCATGGTGCCAACTACCAATAATTTATACTTCATAAAGCAAAAATAATAAACTTATTAAGTGATGTCGATTTTTTAATGAAAGATTTAGATAAGAGTTTTCAATAGGGTTTTTACTGCTCTTTGGTTTTTAAGTTTTGCTCGAAAGCACTATCCACAAGAAGGGTTTTTTGTTTTGCTGCATTAACTGCCAACCAATCACAGCGCTCATTTTGAGGATGGTCATTGTGACCCTTAATCCACTGGAAATCAACCTTGTGTTTTCGATGAATTTTTAAATAGCGTTTCCATAAATCAGGGTTTTTCTTTCCCTTAAAGCCTTTCTTCTCCCATCCGAAAACCCATTTTTTTTGAACAGAATCAATTACGTATTTTGAATCGGAACAAACCAACACTTCCATTGGTTGGATTTTTAGGGTCTCTAATCCAACGATGACAGCCAAAAGCTCCATCCTATTATTAGTCGTCATGCGATAACCTTCCGAAATTTCTTTTTTGTGACTTTTACCCACCCATTCAATAATGGCCCCATAACCACCTGGACCCGGATTTCCCAAAGAGGATCCGTCAGTATACAGGTGAATTTTATTGAACTTCATTGGTCTTTTAAAAGTTGGTGAACTACCTCGGGATAATGCTTGTGTTCTAACTGATGTACCTTGTTCGCAATGCTTTCGACAGTATCGGCTTTTGAAACTTCAACAGCTCTTTGAAAAATAATAGATCCCTCGTCATAGTTCTCATTTACATAATGTATTGTTATTCCTGTCTCAATGTCCCCAGAGTCTATAACACTTTGATGAACACGATCGCCATACATGCCTTTCCCACCATGCTTGGGAAGAAGCGCAGGATGAATATTGATTATTTTATCTGGAAAAGCGGTTATGATAGATTTTGGAATTTTTAATAAAAAACCAGCCAAAATAATTAAATCAGGTTTAATACTTTGAAGTTTATTTAATAACGAATCGTCTAAATATTCCTCTTTATTAAACACATAAAAAGGAACATTAAGGGACTTTGCGCGATCCAAAACCCCTGCCTTTTTATTGTTCGTTAGGACAAGATCGGTCGTAATTCGATCAAAAGCACTGAAATATTCGATGATATTCTGGACATTTGAGCCCGATCCTGATGCAAAAAGGATGATTCTTTTAAGAGTTTTGTTTTTCATTTGACTTCTAAGTGCCTTTAAATACTAACTTTAAGAATTAATTAAACATTCTTTTCACAAAGAAAAGTTATATTTATTTCCCTTAATAGTGTTTTCATACAAAGTTTTTTATTTTTGTCCACAGTAATTTTAAACCAATTAATTATGTCTGATATTTCATCAAGAGTAAAAGCAATTATCGTTGACAAACTAGGTGTCGATGAGAATGAAGTTGTTACAGAAGCTAACTTCACAAATGACTTGGGTGCCGATTCACTGGATACAGTTGAACTCATAATGGAATTCGAAAAAGAATTTGACATTCAAATTCCGGATGACCAAGCTGAGAATATTGCCACTGTTGGGCAAGCGATTCAGTACATCGAGCAAGCAAAATAAAAATTGCTTAAATGGAGCCAAGACGTGTAGTTGTTACCGGATTGGGAGCATTAACTCCTATTGGAAACACCCTTCCGGAATATTGGGAGGGTTTGATCTCTGGTACTAGTGGAGCTGCCCCGATTACCTATTTCGATGCCTCAAAATTCAAAACTCAGTTTGCGTGTGAATTAAAAGGCTTTGATCCCTTAAATTTCATGGATCGTAAAGAAGCGAGAAAAAATGATCGCTTCGCTCAATATGCCTTGGTGTCTACCCAAGAAGCCATTGAAGATTCAGGCCTAGATCTGGACAAGATTAATAAAGATCGTGTAGGAGTTATCTGGGGAGCTGGAATTGGAGGATTGGAGACTTTTCAAAACGAAGTCCTCAATTTTGCTAGTGGAGACGGTACTCCAAGGTTTAACCCCTTCTTTATTCCCAAGATGATTGCGGATATTGCTCCTGGATTGATTTCAATAAAATACGGATTTTGCGGTCCGAACTTCACAACGGTATCTGCATGTGCTTCCTCAGCAAACGCAATGATTGATTCCCTAAATTACATTCGAATGGGCTATGCAGACATTATTGTTTCTGGTGGCTCTGAAGCGGGGGTAACAATGGCGGGTATCGGCGGGTTTAACGCCATGCATGCTTTGTCCACAAGAAATGATGATCCAAAAACAGCCTCTCGCCCTTTTGATAAAAATCGTGATGGTTTTGTCTTAGGTGAAGGATCTGGAACATTGATCCTTGAAGAGTATGAACACGCCAAAGCTAGAGGTGCAAAAATATATGCCGAGCTTGCTGGAGGTGGACTTTCTGCCGATGCGCATCACATGACGGCGCCCCATCCTGAGGGTACTGGGGCTAAAAAAGTGATGATCAACTGTCTCAGGGATGCCAATCTAAAACCTGAAAATGTTGATGCAATCAACATGCATGGAACTTCTACTCCCTTGGGAGATTTAGCCGAAACCAGCGCCGTTATTTCTGTGTTTGGAAAACATGCTTACAACTTAAATATCAACTCAACAAAATCAATGACGGGACACTTATTGGGTGCTGCTGGTGCCGTTGAAGCCATTGCCTCTATTATGGCCATGAATCATGGTGTCGTCCCTCCTACAATAAACCACAGTACTGTTGATGAAAATTTAGATCAGAAAATCAACTATACGTTCGGTAAGGCCCAAAAAAGAACAGTAAATGTTGCGCTTTCGAATACTTTTGGGTTTGGAGGTCACAATGCTTGTGTCATTTTCAAAAAAATTATCTAAATTAGAATGTGAAGATTTTAAACCACATATTTAAATCCCAAACTTCTGAGGAAGGGGTTTTTTTCAATAGGTTAAAAGAAATCACATCGCTACGTCCGGTTAATCTAAAAATTTATCAAAAAGCATTTACACATCGTTCGATGCATGTTAAAGACGTACATGGCAACTATGTGAATTATGAGCGTCTAGAGTTCTTAGGTGATTCCATATTAAGCGTTGTTGTTTCTAAATTTTTATTTGATAAATTTCCCTCAGCTAAGGAAGGAGGGCTCACGAAGTACAGGGCCAAAATTGTAAGTAGAGAAAACCTGAATCAGATCGGTTTAAAGTTTAATCTTATAGATCTTTTAGCGCTAGAACAAAAAATAAATTTTGGTGAAAATATTCACGGGAATTTATTGGAAGCACTTATAGGTGCAGTGTTTATAGACAGGGGCTATTTGAAATGCCATAATTTTATTTTAGATAAAATAATAGCAGATCATGTGGATGTGGAACAACTTGAACACAGCGTGTTAAGCTACAAAGGGTTGCTAATCGAATGGGGGCAAAAAAGAAAGAAGAAAGTGAAGTTTACCACCACTAGTGATGGTGGATTAGATCCTGAAATCAATTACACTACTAGTGTTTTTATTAATGAAGTGAATATTGTTAAAGCAAGAGGGATTTCAAAAAAGAAAGCTGAGGAAAAAGCTGCTAAAAGAGCCTATTATGCTTTAAACTTAAGGCATTAAAGGACATGAATAAAAAAAAGCTCTATACCCTAGATGAATTTGAAGAAGATGACTTTAGTCTTCTGGCGATTCACAGTTCCTTAGAAAGTTATAAAATTGCTTTTTTATTAAACACCTACTGTGGCAGTCAATTTGTTATGTGCAAAGAGGACATTGAACTACCGCTAAAAAATGCATTTTTTCAAAACTTTGAATGGGATAATCCTAAAAAAGGCATTCATTGCAACCTGTTTTCTAATAAATTTACAAAATTGGATATTAACGCATCAAAGGGTGCTGGCTTATTCGACATTCCTGAAACAAAAAAGGTATATTTGCTCCCAGAACTTAAAAAAGTTGACTATTTCATTAAAATAAATTCAGGCATATCTGTTGAGGTGCTAAATAAAAAAATTGAGTTAATTAATGAGATTTCGACCTGTTATCCCCCTAAGACAAATAAAATAAACTTTCATCATACGCTAAATTTCGATTAATGAGCCAAAGAAAAAAAACTAAAATAGTTGCGACATTAGGTCCTGCTACAGATTCTTTAGATGTACTTGAACAAATGATACTTAATGGAGTCGATGTCTTTAGAATTAATTTTTCTCATGCTGAGTATAGTGATGTAGAAAAAAGGGTTAAAAACATTCGTGATCTTGATAAAAAACTCAATACGCACACTTCCATTTTAGGAGACCTTCAAGGGCCTAAACTTAGAGTAGGCATAGTTGCCGAAGGAACAAGAGTTGCTCCTGGAGACATTATCACCTTTTCTACGGAAGCTCCTTTTGAGGGGAACAAGGAAAAGATCTACATGAATTATAAAAACTTCCCAAAAGACGTAAAAGCCGGGGAGCGGATTTTGTTGGACGATGGAAAACTAATCTTTGAAATCCTAGAAACTGATCTTAAAACTTTGGTTAAGGCCAAAGTAATTCAGGGAGGGGCTTTAAAGTCTAAGAAAGGTGTTAACCTGCCCAATACTGAGATTTCTTTACCCGCCCTTACTCCAAAAGACGTCGAAGATGCAGCGTTTGCAATTAAGCATAACTTTGATTGGATTGCCCTTTCTTTCGTGAGGAATAGTGAAGATCTTTTAGATCTTAAAAAAATAATTGAGAAACATACCGATGAGAAAATTCCAATCATTGCTAAAATAGAAAAACCAGAAGGAATAAAAAATATAGATAAAATCATTTCGCATTGCGATGGGTTGATGGTTGCCAGAGGAGATCTGGGTGTTGAAGTTCCTCCTGCTGAAGTTCCTTTGATACAAAAGGAGTTGGTGCGATTGGCAAAAAAAGCGAGAATCCCTGTAATTATCGCTACTCAGATGATGGAAAGTATGATCGACAGTATGACTGCAACTAGAGCAGAAGTAAATGATGTAGCAAATTCCGTAATGGATGGTGCTGATGCCGTAATGCTCTCTGGTGAGACCTCTGTTGGAAAATATCCTGTAGAAGTGATTAAAACCATAACATCAATCATAGAAAGTGTTGAACACTCTGATTTAATCATCGTTCCTCAAAAAGCACCTAAAATCAAAACCAATCGATTCATCACTAAATCTGTTTGTTTTCACGCAGCACAAATTGCAAATGATGTACAAGCTAAGGCCATTTGTACTTTAACGAATAGTGGCTATACAGCCTATCAAATTTCAGCCTGTAGACCAAAATCACACGTATTGGTTTTTACTTCCAACAGAAGAATTCTGACGCAATTAAATTTACTTTGGGGAGTGAAAGCGTTTTTCTACGATAGTTTTGAAACTACTGATAAGACTGTCGAGCACATCAATGCGATTGCAGGGGAAAAAGGATATGTTGACAAGGGAGACCTTTTAATAAACCTTACAGCAATGCCTATTATTGAAAAAGGGATGGTAAATACGTTACGTATCTCATCAATCTAAAAAGGCAGAGACAATTGAACCCTAAGTTTTTCTTCTTTTTTTTCTGTATTCAGATTGGATAAGGAAAGACCGAGCAGTCTGACAGAGTCTACTAATTTTTCTTGATATAGAAGCTCTTTGGCGTTGCTCAAAATCAAGTTCCTATCAGCAATATAATGCGGAAATGTTTTGCTTCTTGTTTGAACTGAAAAGTCACTAAACTTGATTTTAAGCGTTAGTGTCCTCCCTGCAAGTTTCTTAATCTTCAACCTCTTTTCTAGTTTGTTGGCGATACGCTCCAGTTTTTCTTCCAAATAGACCTCACTGGTGAGATTTTCTGTAAAAGTGTGTTCAGCGCCAAAAGACTTTGGTGTTCGAAAAGGAATCACTGGGCTGTTGTGAATCCCTCTAACGACATTGTAAAAATAAGTACCTGACTTTCCAAAATTATCATTCAGAAATTCTATTGATTTTGTCTTTAAACCCGCTCCATCAAAGATTCCCATCTGATACATCTTCAATCCAGTTTTCTTTCCCACGCCATAAAACTTTTTGACATCCAGCTTTTCTAAAAAAGGAAGCACTTCTTCTGGGGCTATTGTTTTTTGACCATTGGGTTTGTTCCAATCACTCGCGATTTTAGCTAAAAATTTATTAATCGATATCCCTGCGGAAGCATCTAAACCCGTTAACTTTTTTATGTCATATCTAATTTCTCTAGCCATTTGAGTTGCCGAAGTTCTCCCCATTTTATTTTTGGTTACATCCAAATAAGCTTCATCTAAAGAAAGAGGCTCGACCAAGTCTGTGTATTTATTAAAAACAGTTCTTATTTGCATGGAAACTTCTTTATAGCGTTCAAAGTTCGGGGAGACAAAAATCAAATCGGGGCACAACTTTCTTGCCAAAGGTCCATTCATTGCACTTCTAACCCCAAACTTACGCGCTTCATAGCTTGCTGCTGCAACAACACCTCTCTCCTCTCCTCCTCCAACTGCAACTGGTTTATTTTGCAATTCAGGTTGATCTAATTGTTCGACCGCCGCAAAAAAGGCATCCATATCAATATGAATAATTTTTCTTTCCATTTAAATTTTAATCAAAACATTCTTGCTTTTTAATCCTTAATAAATCAGAATTCCTCTAAATTTAGTTACAATAAAATTTTCAATACATGAAAAAAGAAATAGAAAGAAAATTTTTAGTCAGAAATGATAAATTTAAAGATCAGTCTGTTCAAAAGCAAAAAATAATACAAGGATATCTCAGTAAAGATCCTGAAAGAACCGTTAGGATCAGAATTACTGAGAGAGAAGCTTGGATCACCATTAAAGGAAAAAGCAATGACGCTGGAATGACAAGATTAGAATGGGAAAAATCAATTTCCTTAGCTGATGGAGAATCACTTATGAAGTTATGCCTTGCAACACCCATCGAAAAAATTCGATACGTCATTCCACAAAAAAATCTAAACTTTGAAGTAGATGAGTTTTTTGGACATAAAAGCGGGTTAATTATTGCAGAAATTGAATTGCCTTCGGAAGCTACTCTTTTCGAAAAACCAGATTGGCTGGGAGACGAAGTCACTGGAATAAAAGAATATTATAACGCAATGATGTAACTTTCTATTAAAATAGAATTCCAGTTGTATTAACAGATTATTGTATCTTTGTTAAAAATTTAGAACATGTATTCATTGTTAAAAAACTTACACTCTTTTTGGGCATTTTTAGTACTACTCGTAATAATACTTGCAATTGGAAATGCTCTTATAGGAAAAATAAAAGGAAAGGATTTTGAATCCAAGGATTTAAGAATTTCTCTTTTTGGATTAATATTTTCTCACCTTCAGTTATTGATTGGGTTGATTCTTTACTTCGTTTCTCCTTGGTTTGACCAGTGGTCAGCTTTAGGAATGGGTGGTGTGATGAAAGATGCACAAACAAGGCTTTATTTGGTGGAACATCCTTTTACAAACATTATAGCCATCATCCTGATTACGATGGGATGGTCACTTCACAAAAGACAAAGTGATAGTGGGAAAAAATTCCTACGCATTGGATTGTTTTACAGCTTTGGTTTGTTGTTACTCCTTAGCAGAATCCCCTGGAACAACTGGTTATAATTTTTTGAGTTTAAAAAAATGATTGCCACAAAAAAACAAGCTGTCTTTAAACATTTACTTTTAAAGAATAAGCTAAGTATTGCAGTAATTGGTGGCGGAAGCTGGGCGACTGCCTTGACTAAAATTTTATGTGAAAATAAAAGAAACGTTGGGTGGTACATGCGTAATGAAGGCAACATCAGCTTCATTAAAAAACATCATCATAATCCAAATTATCTGAGCTCTGCCAGATTGAGTGTTAAGCGGCTAAATATCAGTTCTGATATAAACATAATAGTCGAGGCTGCTGACATTATCATTTTGGCTGTTCCCTCCGCTTTTTTATCCGAAGAATTGAATAAAATAAAGATTTCAATAAAGGATAAAATAATTTTTTCGGCGGTGAAAGGAGTTGTTCCGGAGAGCATGTTGATCGTTGGAGAACATCTGAATCAAAAATTTGGCGTCCCTGTAGAAAAAATTGGAGTAATTGCAGGCCCTTGTCATGCAGAAGAGGTCGCAATGGAACGACTGTCTTACCTTACTGTAGCTTGCGTTGATTCAATGATGGCAAAAGTTGTTGCTTCGATGTTAAAGACAAAATACATTCGAACCAAAACATCGAATGATATCATTGGGACGGAATATGCCGCCATGTTAAAAAACATCTATGCAATTGCTGCGGGTATTGCCCACGCATTAAATTATGGAGATAATTTTCAGAGCGTTTTGATGAGTAATTCTATTCGGGAGATGAAACGTTTTATCAAAGATGTCTATAAAATGAAAAGAAATATCAACAATTCTGCTTATTTAGGAGATCTTTTGGTGACCGGATATTCGGTCTTTAGTCGCAACAGAACCTTTGGAAGTATGATCGGAAAAGGCTATACTGTTAAAGCAGCTCAATTAGAAATGAAAATGATATCCGAGGGATATTATGCCGCAAAATCAGCAAAGCTAATTAACTTGAAATATGTGACTAGGGTTCCAATAATCGATGCTGTTTTCAGCATTCTTTATGAAGGAAAAAGTCCTGAAAAGGTTTTTAAAAGACTTGTGAAAAAGTTAGACTAGAAACTAGATTTAAATTGTTTTAGAAAACGAATGTCATTTTCAAAAAACAATCTTATGTCCCCTATTTGATAAAGTAACATTGCGATTCGCTCAATCCCCATTCCGAAGGCATACCCCGAATATTCTTCAGGATCAATGCCACAATTCTTTAAAACATTGGGGTCAACCATACCACAACCCATAATCTCTAACCATCCGGTTCCCTTGGTAATACGATAGTCAGTTTCCGTTTCTAATCCCCAATAAATATCAACTTCTGCGCTAGGTTCAGTGAAAGGAAAATAAGAGGGTCGCAGTCGTATTTTAGAATTGCCGAACAAAGACTCTGTAAAGTAAAGAAGCGTTTGTTTTAAATCAGCAAAAGAAACATTTTTGTCAATATAGAGTCCTTCTACTTGATGAAAAATACAATGAGATCGCGCGGAAATTGCCTCATTCCTAAAAACCCTACCCGGTGATATCGTCCGAATCGGGGGTTTGTTATTCTCCATATACCTCACTTGCACAGAAGAAGTATGCGTTCGAAGCAAAACATCGGGATCCGTTTGAATAAAAAAAGTATCCTGCATGTCTCTCGCCGGGTGGTGTTCAGGAAGATTTAAGGCCGTAAAATTATGCCAATCATCTTCTATTTCTGGACCTTCAGATATATTAAATCCAATCTGTGAAAAAATATCAACGATTCTGTTTTTAACCAATGATAAAGGATGCCTTGAACCCAATTCGACTGGGAAAGGAGATCTTGAAAGGTCGCCAATACTTCCCTTTGGTTTCTGGGAAGTCGATTTTGATTGTAGTGCTTTTACTTTTTCAGTAACAGCATTTTTTAAGGTGTTCAGTGCTTGACCAAATTCCTTCTTTTCATTGACTGGCACTTCTTTAAAAGCAGCAAAAAAGTCATTTAACATTCCTTTTTTACCTATATATTTTATTCTAAAAGCCTCTATTTCCTCCTTAGAATCAGTTTGAAACTGATCTACTAGATCAAGATTTTCTTTAATTTTTTCAATCATCACACAAAAATAAACATTCTGTTATTTAATTACCTCTCGATTTAAAAAGTATTCTACTATTGCCTCTTTCATCAAAATACTCTGCTCCCCTGCTTTCAAGGGTGGCAACTCCTCAGTTAACTCAAAATGAGGCCATCCTTGCTCATCAAAAAAATCAAATCGATAGTATCCAAAAGGCTCTAAAGCAGTACAAATTCCAATATGTATGAGATCAATATTATCATCTTTTTTAAACTTCCTATGTATTTGACCCAATTCCTGTAACCCAATTAGATAGAGCATTCCTTCTACATCTAGGGGCTCACCATCAGAAAATTTATCCGTTAGAACCTCAACCAATTTTTCCCACCGATCTTTTAGTAATTGATCTCTAGTAGTGACTTTTTGCATGTGGTAAAGATAAGTGCTTTGAGTTAATTCTCTTGTCGACTTTATGAAAAATAGAGTACTTTCGTGTTCATGAATGTGGTAGACGTTATAATTGCAATAGGGCTGGCATTTGGTTTTTTCAAGGGTTTTTCTAAGGGCTTTATTGTAGAAATCGCCTCTTTGCTCGCCTTGTTCTTAGGGTTATTTGGCGCATTAAAATTTTCTCCGCTTGTCGTTCATTTGATTGAAGGGCATTTTGACTGGAATCCTGCTGGAATTCAAGCCAGTGCGTACTTTCTTGTTTTTATTATAATTGTTTTTGGCATTTCACTATTGGCAAAAGCTTTAACGAAAGTAATCAGCCTTGCTGCACTGGGGCTATTCAATCGGTTTTTGGGTGCTTTGTTTGGAGTAATAAAATGGGGGATTTTTCTCTATGTTGCTTTCTTTTTTATTGGAAAATTAAATAATTGGATTACTCTAGTTGATCCAAAATATTTTGAGGGTTCACTACTTTATGAACCTATTTTAAAATTAGGCGAATTTTTGTTTAATTGGGGAAGTGGAATGTCGGATGAAATTCCTGAAAAGTTTATTTAAAGTCTTTGAGACTGCGAATAATCCCTCCTTTTATCCAGCCTTCAGAACCATTTGCTATTTTAATTTTTTGCCAATCTTGTAGCGCATCTAAAAGCTGAACTTTTGTGCCTTCATGAAGAAGAAACAACACTTCAGAACGAGAGTTTGGCTCGGCCCAAACATCAATTTTTTCACTAAATAAAATGCCGTAAGTTGTAGATTTTTCCATTGAGGATTTCATGAAAGATATTGAGATTGAACTAACTAAAAGTAAAGAAGATAATATCGCAAGAATAAAGAAAGTCCTCTTTAAAATAGGAGTTTTATTCCATAAATAAAGGCCGATAAACATCGCACAAAACCATGCCAAAACAACAGCCAAAATAGCCCATCCTTCTGTAGAAAAAAAATTAAAAAATGTGTTTTTCATTCGGGTCAACTGCGTCTGAGGAAGTAATTCAACGGCATCAATAGCCATGTTTTGGGCGAAAGCAGCGTTCACTTTTATGTCCTGATCATTAGGATTTAAAAGTTTGGCTTTTTCATAATAAAAAATACTCTCTCCAACATTGTTCAGTCGGTAATAGCAGTTTGCCAAGTTGTAATACAATTCCGCACTGTGTTCTCCTTGATCCAAAATTTCTTTATACAGGGAAACTGCTTTTTCATATTTAGCATTATTGTAAGCCGTATTTGCGTTTTCAAAAACTTCTCTAGGAGTTTGCCCATATGTACAAAAGAAAACTAGAAATAAAATAAAAGGTAGCAGTTTCAAATTCATAACTTTCTGTCTATAGTAGCAATTACGTTAAGTGCTTGATCAAAATCTTGCTGCATTTTAGCATCCGTTGCAGGAGAATATCGAGCGATCTCACAGTTTTCCAATAAATTTATAAAAGAATCAATATCATCGGAGGAAAGAGGTTTTTCCTTTAATAGTTGACGGATTTTCTCTTTATTAAAATCAAATGTTTCAATGCTTAATTTGGCTTTTAAATAGTTGTGTAAAGCCCTTTCTAAGGCATCATAGAAAAGTATTTTATTTTTCAGGTTTTTCTTGGCAGAGCCTAAGTATTTTTTTGCAAGTTTATTCGCCGTTTTCAACTTTATTCCATCAACATCACCAGATATTTTTATTTTACGTCGCAGAAGGAAATAAAATATAAGGAGCAATAAAAATGGGGCAACAATCATCAAATAAAACTCTTTACTGCCACAAAAGGCAAGCTGCTCTATTGGTCTTAGGTTTGGAATTAATTTTATAAAACGAAACGATTCGTTTTCAGTTGAAACCAATTGATTTGAAGTCGTGTTATTTTTATTAGTGGAGTTGCCCACAATTGGGCCATCATATACGTCGACAATATGCTCTTGGGACATGAGGGTGAAATATTCTTCTTTCTTTGGGTCGAAATAAGAAAACGAAACGGGGGAGATGGGATATTTACCCTGAAATCTTGGAACAACAGTGTATTTGTCTTCAATGCTTCCCTTCATTCCACCCAGACTTGTTTTAACGTCTTCAGAGTGCTCTGGCTCATAAACCTCAAGTGTGTTGGGAAGTGTCAGTTTCGGCAGGGTGAAGAGCTTTAAATTTCCACTGCCACTTGCTTTAACTTTTAACTCAAAAGACTCCGAAGCTTTTAAGGCATTCTTATTTATAATTAAATTAAAATCAAACTGTCCAACTGCACCAAAGAAATTGGCAGGCTTCCCTTTTTCGGGTAATGGCTTGACATTTATAAATCTTTTTTCGGCAGTAATCGCACGGGAAGTTTGCTGAACAATTCTACCTCCAAAAAAATCACGCCGGTTGGAGGGAAGACCAATAACGACATTTAGACTGAGAGGCTCTAGTGTTAATTTTCCTGTTTTTTGGGGATATAAAACGGTTTTTCTCCAAACAACCACCTTATAATCCTCTCCCCTGAAAGTTGCATTCTGAACCTGTAGTTGGGGGATTTTTATAATATGACTCCAAAAGTCCTGAAACTTTGGACTTTCTATTTCTCTGGCGTCCGATATTTTAAGTGGGCTTCTAAAGTATAGTTTATAAACAACCGTTATGGCTTCATTTAGGTATGGTCTCGGATTGGAAACTTCAGCGACCAGGTGAAGGTTATCGTCTATGAGATACTCTGGGTTATTAGGATCACGAGGCACAGCCACGGATTCGGAAACCGTAATTTTTACTGGAGTCGTCCGATAAACTTCTCCTTCGATTTTGACTGTCGCCGCATTGAGCGTCGCGGTACCTTTCTTTTTAGGGGATAAGAAATAGGTAAATGTTTTGGAAAAACTTCTTTTACCGTTAACCCATGAATTACTTATGGATTGATTTGGACCTCCAACAACTCTGAAGTCAGAGAAATTTGGAGCTGTGAAATTATCTCCATTTTTATTCATAATGAAATCAACCCTCAAACGTTCGTTGAGTCCCATAGATTTCTTGCTCACCCTCGCTTCAAAAGACACCTGCGCAGTGACGTTAAAAACGGTGAATAGCAAAACAATTATATGTAAAATATATTTGTGCATTCTAATTGATTACAAATTTACCAATCTTTCTCCCCTCTAACAGGAGCCCCTTGAATTTTTTCGGCATTGACCTTGTCTTGTACTCTTTTCTCTTGATTATTCATTGCTTCTAGCAAACTTTTCACCTGCTCTGGAGAGAGCTGGCCCTGCTTGGGCTTCGGTGGAGGCTGCTGTTCCTTCTCATCTTTTCCATCTTTAGACTCTTCAGGCTTTTCCTCTTTTTTTTCCTCACCTTCCTCTTTATTGTCTTCAGAATCTTCTCCGTCCTTACCTTCTTTATCCTCTTTTTTGTCTTTTTCTTCCTCCCCTTCTTTGTCTTGATCTTGATCTTTTTTGTCCTCTTGATCTTTATTGTCTTGATCCTTTTGATCCTGATTTTGTTCTTGTTCTTGTTGCTCTTTCTCTAAAAGCTCTTTTGCTAGGGCGTAATTATACCGTGTTTGTTCATCTTCAGGATTGTTTCTCAATGCGTTTTTATAGGACTCAACTGCCTTAGCATAATCTTTTTGTTGCATAAAAACATTTCCCATGTTGTGAAATGCATGATGTTTACTGGACTTATTCTCAGAGAATTTTTGGGTTTGAAAATAACGTTGTTTTGCTTCATCAAAATTCTTTTCCTTGTAATGTGTGTTACCAAGGTTATAAAGTGCTTCTGGTTTTTCTGGAGCTTTGGAAAGTGCTTTCCTGTATGACATCTCGGCGGTATCAAACACAGATTCTTTTGCCAATTGATTCCCATCATAAATATGATTGTTCACAACCGCTTCCTGAGCAGCGCCTATAAAGAATGAAATTAAAAACAAACAGAAAAAAAATCGAAACATAATTTTTTATTTTTCGTTAAATAAATTTAAATTTTGAACCCATTTAGTTTTCGTTTCAAAAAGAAAAATCTCTATCAGCAGTAAAAGAAATCCAGCCAAAAGAAAAGCTTGAAACTGGTCTTTATAACTGACAAATTTTTTAGCCTCAAATTCTTTTTTATCCATCGATTTTAATTTATCTGAAACAAAGTCCAAAACTTCCTGAGTTTCATTCCCATCGATATATTCCCCACCAGATACTTCTGCAATCACCTTCAAAATTTCCGCATTTCGTTTTGTGATGACAGTCTCTCCCTCCATATTTTTCTTATAGGATTCAATTATTCCATTTTTTTTAATAGGAATAGGAGCGCCTTGTTCGGTCCCTACTCCAAAAGTAAAAATCCTAATTCCCAAAGCAGAAGCCCTTTTGGCTGCTGATTCTCCTTCCTCAGAATGGTCTTCACCATCTGAGATTAAAAAAACAACTCGGTTGGTCTGATCTTCATCATCAAAAAATGTTCCAGAAAGATCGAGAGCAGCGTCCAATGCAGTTCCCTGTGAGGAAAGCATGTCAGTATTTAATGCCTGTAAAAACATTCTGCCCGCTCCATAATCCGTAGTAATTGGTAATTGGGGAATGGCTTGAGCTGCATAAGCAATAATCCCAATTCTATCGCTTGCCAGTTGATTCATGATGGCTGACACCAATCGCTTTGATTTTTCCAATCGATTGGGTGCAATGTCTTCGGCGAGCATACTTTTTGAAACGTCAATCGCAAAAACGATGTCTACGCCTTCTCTTTTAACGGTTTCAAGTTGGGTTCCGATTTTTGGATTTACCAATCCTATTACTAAGAAAGAAATTGACAAACTCAGAAGAATTAATTTAAATCCGGGCTTAAATCTTGACCGATAAGGACTCAATTTTTTCATCAAGTTAGCATCGGTAAATTGGAGCTGAGCTTTTCGCTTCCATCGCATCACCAAATAAAAGCCTAGCCAGAGAACCGGCAATACTCCGAAGAAATAAAAATAGAAAGGGGTGTCAAATTGATACATATTAAATAAAGCTTCTAAATAAAGTATTACGTGCCAACCATTCGATGAAAATCATTACCAAAGCGAGAAGGATTAATGGCCTAAATTTTTCTTCATAATTATAATACTTAAACTCCTCAACTTCAGTTTTTTCGAGTTTGTTGATTTCCTGATAAATTTCTTCTAATTTCTTGTTATCGGTAGCTCGAAAGTACAACCCTCCAGTGCTCTTCGCTATTGTTTTTAGTAACGCTTCATCGATCTCTACTTTTGTCACACCATATTGAAACTTTCCGTTGGGCAGTAATCCGATGGGCGCCCTGGCGTTTCCGTTACTTCCCAAGCCAATGGTATAGGTTTTTATATCATATTCTACAGCCAATTCAGTTGCGATCTTGGGATCTATAAATCCCGAATTATTTACGCCGTCAGTCAATAAGATAATCACTTTACTTTTTGCTCGACTATCTTTCAACCGGTTCACAGAAGTTGCCAAGCCCATTCCGATCGCTGTTCCATCTTCTATCAATCCTTCGTAACGAATCTCTCTTAGTGCATTTTTAACAATAGACTTATCACTTGTGATCGGTGTTTTAGTGTAACTTTCTCCCGCATAAATGACCAGTCCAATACGGTCACTCAATCTTTCATCGACAAAAGATGCTGCCACACGTTTAAGGGCAGACAGGCGGTCTGGTTTTAGATCTTGAGCTAACATACTCGAAGACACGTCAATCGCCATAATAATGTCAATCCCTTTGTTTGTCTTTGTTCTTGAGGAAACATCAAGGGTTTGAGGTCGTGCCAATCCCAATATTACAAAACTCAAAGCCAATGATCTTAAAACAAAAAGTAATGGATGCAGGCGAGCGATTACAGAGGAATTGATTTCAAATCCTTTCAGTGAAGAAATGTTGAGTTTAGGTTGAATGTTTTTATGGTTAAAAAATTGCCATAGAATTATCAGCGGTAAAAGCACAAATAACCACAGATAATCAGGACTCGCAAAATATATTCCTTCAAACACGCTTTATAATTCTTTAATTAATTCAAAACTATTCATTATTCTTTCCTCTATTTTATCAGCATACCGATCCTCTTTTTCATAGAGAATTGTCATCGTTATTCCTCCCGATTCGAAATCAAATATATGGGTGGTGTAATTACACCTGACTCGGTTGTCGTCTCCTTTTTTTGGATAATCTAAAGTTCCAAATATTTTCAATGCTGGAAGTCCCGAAAGGGTAGTCACTTCTTCTTCTTTAATTAAAATATTTACGGCTCCTCTTGATTGAAAATCCTGAATGATTTCATTGACCAGCTGTTGAATTTTTTCCTTCTGCCTTGCTTTTTCTGTAGCTTCATCCTCCTCATCTTGATCAGATTTTTCTGGGTTTGGAGGCGTCTTTTTAAAAATTAAATCTAGATAAAAAGGCGAGTCATAGCTTCCTATGGAAAACCGTTGCATCCCACTCCCTTCTACTTTGATTCTTTTCAAAACCTTTGGAGTACTAATTTTTACTGGAGGCGTTCCGTATTGACTGGTTACCCACTCTCCCATTTTTAATTTGACGGTAGGGTTTCCAAGGATCGTGTCTCGAACGGGATAAAAACCATAAACATAAATCGCAATACTTAAAGAAATTATAGCTGCGATTCCTAGGGAAGCAAAGCTCCACTTAATTTGCTTTCTCTTTCGCTGCTTGGCCAAAATCAATTGATATTCCTCTCGCTCCCTTATTTCCTCTGGGGTGGGCTCGGGAAGTGCCTCTTTGGTTTCGATCACCACTTCCTCAACCAAAATTCTGTCGCGTGAAGAAATTCCTTGATCGGGCATTGACCTTGCAAATTTTACCAAATCCGCAGTCTGTAGGACTGATTTAAGGTTTTTAATGGTGTCATGTTCAAGTTTTAGTTTTCCAGAATCTTTCAGCAATTCTAATTTTGAAAGTAATTCATCAGAAGTGCTTTCCAGTGCAGAAATCTTGGCTTCTTCCTCCAAATATCTTCGGATGACATCTGTTAAACGAGAATAATAATTCTTATGTTCTTCTTGATCGGTCGGTTTGATTGATTCTAACGCTTTAAGCTCTTCTATGGCTCTTTCAAAAGGAGGTAGTTTCTTTTTCTTTTGTTCTATTCTCTTTTTGGCAAAGAAAAAAGCATAAATGATACCGATTAGCAAAAGGACTACTAGGACTCCAAGTAAAATGCTTTTTATAACCCTTTCATTATTTTTTTCAACCTCAACAATCGGCTTAATGTCATATAATTTTTGTTTTAAAGTATCAACAACAACAGTGGCAACTTCGATTAAAAGCGAATCCGTTATTTTTAGCGATCCATTGATTCCTATTTTTTGAGAAGGCAACCAATAGGCCCCCGAATCAAATTGAATCAATGCATATTTTTTAGTAAAAAGATAATGGCCCTGTGCTTGAATGGTATCCAAAGGACTTTCTTCTAAAAGCTCGAAAGGAGCGAAAATTGGTTTTTCAGCAAAAGTGAGATCTAAAATTGAGTCAGACTTTAATTGTATTGAATAATTCAATTGTTCACCGATGCGAAGTTGCGTTGTATCAACAGCAGTTTTTAAGTCGAAATCAACTTGTGCGATAAGCTGACTCATACCTAATAAGAAGCACCCTATTAAAACAATTTTTTTCATTCCTTATCCTCTTGATTTAAAGTAGTTCAAAAGTTTTTTTACATAACTTTCATCCAGTCGACAATGCAATGCTCCTGCTCCATTCTTAAGAAATAGGTTTTCAAAAAACACTACTTGATTCTGGTAGTTTTTTTCGTAAGCTTTTCTCACACCCAAAGACTTGGTGTTGATCCATTTTGTGGCTCCAGTTTCGTTATCAATCATGGGGACCAAACCTATATTAGGGATGCTCTCCTCATAGCGATCATAAATCCTAATTCCTGTTAAATCGTGTTTTTTAGCCACAATTCTAAGGGTCTTTTCATAATCAGAATCCATAAAATCAGACATCAAAAAAACGATGGCTTTTTTCTTAAGCACGCCAGATAAAAATTCTAAAGCAGCACTTATTTTTGTTTTTTTACTTTTGGGTTGGAACTCCAAAAGTTCACGTATAATTCTTAAAACATGAGAACGTCCTTTTTTAGGAGGGATATAAAGTTCTACCTGGTCCGAAAAAAGAATTATACCAACTTTATCATTGTTCTGCATAGCAGAGAATGACAGGGTCGCAGCGATTTCGGTTATTTCATCCCTCTTAAATTGGCCCTGGGTCCCGAAATGTTTTGAGCCACTAACGTCAACCATCAGCATAAGGGTCAACTCTCTTTCTTCCTCGAATACTTTTACAAAAGGTTCGTTATAGCGTGCGGTTACATTCCAATCGATATTCCGAATGTCGTCACCATATTGGTATTGTCTTACTTCACTGAAAGTCATCCCTCTTCCTTTGAAGGTGCTGTGATATTCCCCCCCAAAGATGTTATCGCTTAAGCGACGAGACTTAATTTCAATTTTACGAACTTTCTTTAAAAGCTCTTTCGTTTCCATACTGATTTTAGTTGGTGAGAAAAAAGCTTATTTTCCTAGGGAACTTCTACTTCATTGATGATTTGGCTGATCAAATCTTCAGAAGTAATGTTTTCAGCTTCTGCTTCATAAGTTAACCCTATTCGATGACGCAATACGTCATAAATAATGGCGCGTACATCTTCAGGGATAACATAACCCCGATGCTTAAGGAAAGCGTGGCATTTGGCTGCAGTAGCGAGATTGATACTCCCTCTGGGTGAAGCTCCAAAGCTGATTAATGGTTTGATTTTTGCCAATGAATAGTTTTCAGGATAACGTGTGGCGAACACCAAATCAAGAATGTATTTCTCGATTTTTTCATCCATATAAATTTCCCTTACCGTAGTTTGAGCCGTTTGAATTTGCTTTGTCGTAACCACGGGGTTCACTTTTTGCTGGGTATTATTTAAATTAGATCTAACAATTAATTGCTCTTCTTCAATTTTAGGGTAATCAATTATCGTTTTAAGCATGAATCGATCCACCTGCGCTTCAGGAAGAGGGTAAGTACCTTCCTGCTCAACAGGGTTTTGCGTCGCCATTACTAAAAACGGGGAAGGTAGCTTAAAAGTTGTATCTCCAATCGTGACCTGCTTCTCTTGCATCGCTTCTAAAAGAGCAGACTGCACTTTTGCAGGGGCACGATTGATCTCATCTGCCAAAACAAAATTGGCAAAAATGGGTCCTTTCTTTATCGTAAAGTCGTTTTCCTTGATATTATAAATCATGGTTCCAACGACATCTGCGGGAAGTAAATCAGGAGTAAACTGAATTCGGCTGAAGACTCCTTTCACCGATTGACTGAGTGTGTTAATCGCCAAGGTCTTTGCAAGACCGGGTACTCCTTCCAGAAGGATGTGGCCTCTTCCCAGCAATCCTATCAATAGTCTCTCGACCATGTATTTTTGGCCGATAATGACCTTATTCATTTCAAGCGTTAATAAGTCAACAAAGGCACTTTCTTTTTCGATTTTTTCGTTGATAGCTCTAATATCGACATTCTTGTTCATTGTTTCTTCCATATTGTTTCTATTAAGGCGTGTATTTTAGGGCAGTAAAATTCAGGAATATTTTCTCTTTACGTTGTTAATAATTGGTTAAAAATTGATTTTAATCAAAGTTTAATCGGCTTTAAAATCTCCCTAATTTAGGACAACTAATTTAAGAAAAATGATAAAAGTTTCAAAAATAATATCCGGCACCATGAATTGGGGGGTCTGGGGAAATAATTTAAGTACTTTAGAAATGGCAAACCTCATTGAAACTGGGCTTTCTCTGGGTATAAACGCTTTTGATCATGCGGATATTTATGGAGACTATACTACTGAAACAGCTTTTGGAAAAGCTTATGCTCAAACAAAAATAGCAAGAGAAGAATTGTTTTTGATTTCAAAATGCGGAATTCAATGCCCAAGTGACTTTAACCCCATACTGCTGAATTATTATTCTTACTCCAAATCTTATATAATAAATCAAGTTGAACGTTCATTACTAAATTTAAAAACAGATTACCTAGATCTGCTTTTATTGCACCGCCCAAGTCCTTTAATGCAAGGGGATGAAATTAATTCGGCGATTGATCAGCTAAAAGCGGAAGGTAAAATCAAAAATTATGGCGTCTCTAACTTTACTCCTTCACAAATTGATTTAATTCAAGAAACCACCCCTATTCTTTTTAATCAGATCGAATGTTCTTTGACCCATTACCAACCCATGTTTGATGATACATTAGATCATATGATCAATAAAAATATTCAAACCATGGCGTGGGCACCTTTGGGTAACTATTTTAAAGAAAAAGACGAAGCACAACAGCGGATCGAAAATGCCTTGAAGCCACTTCTAAAGAAATATGATGCCGATGAGGATGAGTTGATTTTAGCCTGGCTGATGCGTCATCCTGCTGCTATTCATCCTGTCATCGGAACAACAAAAGTAGAAAGAATTAAAAAATCTTTGAGAGCAGTTGATATTGTTTTGGATGAAATTGATTGGTTTTCTCTTTTGGTCGCCAGTCAGGGTCACCGAATGCCTTAAGCATTTAGGTGTTTAAAAGAAAACCTCATTTATAAATTTATTTAACACAATTGTTCCCCAACTATAGTTAGTTTTTTTATAGTTTTGGTTAACCCAAATTAAAACCAAATGAGATCTCCCGCGCTGCTTTTATGTATTACACTGTGTTTTTTTATTTACTTCTGTTCCAATAAACAAATCGAATACAGTAGTGCCGATTATTTTAAGATTAGTGAGACGCAATATACGATTGAGTCTGCTGCTTTTGTAAAACTCACTGGTCTTTCTTTTTTTAACAATTTAAATGGGCTAATATTCGCTACAGATGGCGTAAGTTTTTCTTCATTAAACGACAAGATGCTCTCTTTAAAAGGAAAAGGAAAAATATTGGGATTTATTATTTACAGCTCTGAAAGTGAAACACTTAATGATGGAGTTCATTTTATGAATTTGAGACCTCCCTACAGTGAAGGAGACATTGCCATTGGTTTTTACACCCTGGACTGGAACGAGGATAAAGACTCAGTCTTTTACGATGAGAATGATGGACCTCGCTTGTTAAGTGGGAAATTAACTGTTACTAAGGAAGGAGAACAAACCAGTATCTCATTTAAGTGTACCGATGAAGATGGACGATTGGTTACAGGTGTTTTTAAGGGAGATTTACTTAAAAACTTATCCTACAACACTGATCATATAAATTATGAAGATTAATATTTATTGATTTCCCTCCATCACGCGAATATCGTCTACCAAAAAAGTTGCATCATAGGTTGACTTTCCATTTCCAATGTATTTAAATGCAAAATATATATTTTCACTTTGAGCAGGAAGTTCAAATTCTCCAGAATCAATCCATGCATTGGAAACATCTATTTTTGAAGCAATTTTAAGCTCTAATTTTTGCCATTGGGCAGACAGTACTCCATTTATATTTCCATTAAAATCATTAGAATAATAAACTTCCAATTGACTTTTATCAGGATATTTAACTGCTGTTCGAAATGCAAAAACAGGATTATTAATGCTACTTGCATTAATCGGAGGGGTTATCAACCAGCCAACGGTTTCTGTGTCTCCTGAGCTATAGGAACTAAAGCTGGCTGACCTACCCAATGTATATTCGTCCTCAACAACTTTCCAATAGGGAGTTCCTTCTTCTGTAAAACTTATCCAACCTTCAGATTCAAATTTTCCTAAGTTTTCGTTTTCAAAATGTTGATTAAAAAAAGGATCACATCTCGGGTCTTGAAAACTAATGTTTTGGGGTTCATTTATTTTTAAAATAAACTTTTCGTTATAATAATCCCTTGTAAGAATACCACTAATAAAGCCTGAATGATCTGACACCACGACGGATTTAAACTTTGAAAATGTACTGGTCGTGACCCAAATACTATGCTGTGTTTGACAATTGACCAGGCGTCGTTCGCCGTCAAATTCATCGTAGCCTTCGGCTGAAAAAGTTTTGCCCAGTTCACTGTTCGAAAACTGAACTGCATTAATTGTGATCCACATCCCCAAGTATTCTTGTTCAAAATCCTCAATCTTAACGGAAAGTGGAGTGATTAAATGGTCTTCTGAAGACCTTACCAAATGTGCAGAAATCAAATGAGCTGATAGGTTTTCGACTCCGTCAGCCGCATAAGTCCCTATCGTGAGCACCCCTCTGTGATAGCCAGCTCCCAATCCATTTAAATTGACATATACTTTTCTACCTACAGGGTATAAATTGTTAAGAGCGGTTTCATCTAATAAAAATCTAAGTGCCGCTTTTGGATTTTCTATCTCATCCTGAAGATAAATCTCTTTATAAAAATTTCCGCCAGCATCACTGCTAGTCACATAGGCCTCAAACCAAAGAGGAACGTCATCCGTTGGGAATTGAACAAAACCTGTTTTGCTTTGAATTACTCTTTGTCTAACGGCAGCTATGCTGGTGTTTGTTTCGGGCGGAATGATTTCCGCTTGAAATTCAGGAGGGTCAAATTCATTGGTGGGAACACACTGGTAGACAATCAAAAGTAGAAATATTAAAAAATATTTTTTCATTTTTAAAGGGTTTAAAATCTAAAATAAAAAGAGGTGAAAAAAGTGGTTCCTCGACCCCACCAATACTTAGGGCCAAACAAAGGCTTAGAACGCGTTTTGTCTTCTAAAAGTGCTGCATAGTTTGCATTGCGACCTTGTTCAAAACCTCCTGTTTTGAAGGTTTCGTCTAATAAATTCTGGAAACTTAAAAATAATCCAAAGAACTTTGAATTTACGCGCCAGGATTTTCCAGCAGTAAGATTAAGTAAAAAATAAGAAGGAAATTGAATCTGCTTCAACAGCGATTGAGCTGTCTCTGGATCATAGTTTGTAAAAGACAATCCATCAAAATCCTTTAAAAAATTCTCTGTCCTTAACAGAGGATTCGGGTCTAAAAAAGCATTTGAAAAATAATTTCCAAAAATACCCAATCGCCAATAATTTGGGTCTTCATATTCAAACCCAAGGGAAAAGGCTCGATGAGGACCTGCTGCAAGGGAATAACCTTTCAGTTTGCTTTTTCCAAAACTTTTGAGTCCATTTTCAAACCCTTGTGCTGTGGTTTCTTTATTAATAACAGTTGACAAATATAGGTCAGGATCATTCCCAATTATGAACTGACCCACCGAGGCAACGCCAGTGATTTTAACTTCGGGAATTGGTTGATAGACAATAGAGAACTCCACGCCCTTATTGTCTTTCTGAATACCAGATAATATTTCTTGGATAAAATAGGCATTGTCTCCCCCCACTCCATCTGCAAAGTAATACGAAACTTCGCTTAGGTCTTTTTGTTCGATCCAATATCCAAGGGCTTTCAGTGCTATTTTGCTACTTTGAAAGTGGTAACCAAAATCTAAAGAAATTGATTCTTCTTCTTTTGTGTTTGGAACAATTTGGTGATTTTCTCTAGGGTTTGAAAATACATTTTGCTGGGTGGGTGGTCGGTTCAAAAAACCACCGTTCATAAAGATTCGATGCTTTCCCGTAAAAGCATAATCAACTCCAGCTTTTGTGCTTAGCGACGTATACTTTTGTTTATTCCCTTTGCCAAATGAGTTGTCTGGAAAGCTCCCGTTTTTAAATTTCCCGTCTCGTCGGTAAGAGACCTGGTTTAATTTTATTGCTGTAAAGCCGTGGAAACCTTTTCTGTTAAATTCGCCTTGAAGTGAAAAGGCTAGCCCATCAGTTTTTAAATTATAATTATAAAGAAAAGGATCATTAGTCCTTACTTTTTTGTTGGGCTGAAGTAAGTTGTTTTGAACAGATGCTATATCTTCTGCATAATAATTTAAATTGAAAACATGATCTGCTCCTAGCAAGTCATTGGGAGAGGCAAAAAAAAGATTGTTCTCATAAATGTAGTTTCCTTCAAAGTCAAGCTTAAATCCCGATTCAAAAGCCTTTTTATATTCAAAAGAAAACGTAGTTCTGGTGGGTGATTTCACATCCTGATAAAGGGCATAAATTGCTGCTTGATCTGTCTGGTTTTGGTTTATTTCGTATAGTTTAGACCAGTCTATTTGTCCGTCTTGAATTAAAGTCTGTAAGGATAGGTACGCACTTGCAGGGTCTAGATATCTTGGGTTTCTCAAAAAATAACTGGGGAGTTTTTGGTAGTAAGTAGGATCAGGATTCTGGCCGCCCCCAATAAGATAATTGTCTTGAATTCGACTCCCATTGTATAATATCCTGCTTAAAGATTGTTTTCCCCATTGGTGTCCTAAATTAATTTTAAAGGTAGCGTCTTTTGAGATTTCCCAAAGGTGATTCAAAATTATGACAGGTATTTTTATTTCAGCTTCGCGTGAGTTTCTCACTTTTTGATCCTGAAAGCCCCAATAAGGATTGTATTTTCGACCTTTCAAGTCAAAAACCTCCTGAGTCATGGGTGCACTTTTCCCCCTTCGGTTTGGGGTATAGAAAGCAATCAACCAAGTGCTGTGATTTTTATTCCAGTTTTTCTCTAAACCAATAAAAATAGATTTGGCATCATAGGGCGTCCCCTCAGCATAACCGGTTTTACCTCCGCGAAAAGAAACAAGTAGTGCATAATGAATCCCCTTTCCACCAATACTTCCTGAATGCGAAAACATGGTTCGTGTTTGATAGGTGGTATTCGAAAAAGCTTGCGAAACTTTAGAGCCGGAAGACAATAATGAAGGGCGCAAGTTGATTTCTGTATTTCCAAGCAAACCTCCAAAATCGTAGTTAGAAATTGAAAGACCATAGTTAAATTGTTGACCACGATTTGTGAAATCGTTTAGGCCACCCCACTGACTCCACAAAGGACGCCCAGAATCGAAAGAATTCATTTGAATTCCGTTAATGCTTATGATATTATGGCTGCTGTCCAACCCCCTTAATCTAAAAAAGGTGTTGCCAAATTGAAAAGCAGAAACATTTAAAAATGCATCTCTTTGAGAGTGCAAGACGCTGCCAATTTGACTGCGATCAAATTCGTCTTGCCCAAAAGAAAGGCTATTGAGGTCAAACCTAGGTAGTTCGATATCCGCCTGTAATGCCTCTGGTAAAATCCAGTCTTTTAAAGTTAAGTTTTTACCTTTTGGGAATTCAATGGGTACGGTTTGAGATTCAAATTCTTCTTTTTTGAAAATCAAGTCGAGTTTAAAAGTATTTTTTGGAATCTTAAGAAAGAATTTTCCTTCATGATCAGTATAAGTCTCGTTTTCATAACCTATAAAGCTAACATTGACATCAGGGATCGGTTGCTGGTTTTTCTGAATTATCTTTCCATAAACAAAGTATTCCTGAGTAATATCAGTACTTTGTTGGCTGTATATAAGGTTTAAAAAGCCTACCCAGAATAGAAAACACAAAAATCGCATGAACTAAGAGTTTGTTATTCGTGGGTAGCATTAAATTAATAATTCCTATTTTATTGTGAAAAAGTTTCTTTTTATTTTGTTGGTTCTTCTTCTTTTTATGAACAAAATTCAATCTCAAGAAGCCCACCTTCATACCATAGCATTTTACAATCTTGAAAATTTATTTGATCCCGAGGACAATCCAAAAACTATTGATGGTGATTATACTCCAGCTGGAAGACATGGTTGGAATGAAGAATTGTTAAATCAAAAAATTGACCATTTGGCAAGTGTTATTTCGGAAATCGGGAAAAAAGAAACACACAAAGCCCCTCTTCTCTTGGGAGTGGCTGAGGTAGAAAACATTAGGGTTCTAAAAAAATTGATTGCAAATAAGAATCTTTCAAAGCAGGATTACGGCATTATTCATTTTGACTCCCCAGATGCAAGAGGAATTGATGTCGCCCTACTTTATCAAAAAAGATTTTTTATTCCTTCATCGGTGAAAAAGTATCCCCTTTTGCTTTATGATGGGAAAACCAATAGAAGAAGGTATACGAGAGATCAATTGGTCGTTAGCGGATGGCTTGAAGAGGAAGAAATTCATGTTTTGGTCAACCATTGGCCTTCAAGGCGAGGTGGTCAAAGAAGAAGTGAATCCAGCAGGATGGCAGCTGGAAAGCTGCAACGTAAAATCATTGATTCTCTTCAACGTCTTCAAGCTGATGCTAAAATCATTAGCATGGGTGATTTTAATGACAACCCAAACAATAATAGTTTGAAACTTCTTTCAAAGCAGAGTTCTTATTATGAAAAAAAAATATCTAAGCCATTGTTTAACCCGATGGAGTACATGCAAAAAATGGGATTGGGGAGTTTGGCCTATCGCGATCGGTGGTTTTTATTTGATCAGATTTTAATTTCTAAAAACTGGCTTACAAAAGAAGGAGCATTTTTTTTAAATACAAAGATTTATAATCCTGATTATTTAAAAAATCCAAAAGGGAAATATAAAGGTTATCCTTTTAGAAATCAAATTACGGGTAATTCTTTAAAAGGATATTCCGATCATTTTCCTGTTTATATGGTGATTGCTAAAGTTGTTAATTAAACAAAATCAAATACTTCAACCCCTATGTTTAAAATCAATTTATTTTAAAAATACCTCTATCACAGGTACTTCAACTGGAGGCTTGGTAACCGGTAAAACTAAATTTACATCTCCTTCACCCACTTCCTCCTTAATCCAATGTCCCACTGGATTTGAGATTTTTATTTCTGAAGCATCATGTAAAAACTGTGTGTATTTAATTTTTCCTTTCATTCCTTTCAGGGTGAAATTCTGAAGCGGATAATCTAGCAAATGAATGTAGAGCCTATTTGTCTCAGGATTATAAGTCAGCAATGAATTGTCTGGAACCTCAAAAGCTTCAGGAGCTTGAGTACAACCGTAAATGGCCCTATTATTGAACCTCATCCAGTCGCCAATTTCAGATAATGCATTCTCTGCTCGATAATCGATGGTCCCTCTTCCAGTAGGGCCTACATTAAGCAAAAGATTCCCTCCTTTACTTACCGATTCTATCAACAAAACCAGCAATTGTTTATTGTCCTTCCATTTAAGTTCATCTCGATAATACCCCCAAGAACCACTAAAAGTTTGGCAAGTTTCCCAAGGGATTTTTTCTCCATCGTAGGTGGGCCATTCTTTAACTTTAAACTGTTCAGGCGTTGTGAAATCCCATCCACCCCAATATTCTTTTAAATCAAGTCTGTCGTTTACGATGATCTCAGGCTGAAGCTTTCGAACCTTTTTTATGAGCTCAATTGAACCCCAGTCTTCACGTCCTTTACCATCGTCTCCATTGGGAAAAGAATAGTCTAGCCATAACATGTCAACTTTTCCATAATTGGTCAATATTTCCGTCACCTGGTTCATCAAGTATTCTCGATAAACGGACATGTCCCTTTCTTTATTTAGTGCCTTATAATCTTCTTTGTTTTTTGGCTTTAAGGGGTGAACCCTGTCGATTGTATATTCGGGATGATGCCAATCAATCAATGAATAATAAAACCCGATTTTCAAACCTTCTTCTCTAAAAGCATTGACCCATTCTTTGAGAGCATCTCTTCCATAAGGAGTGTTTGTTACATTATATTCTGTGAAATCAGAATCAAACAATGTAAAACCTTCATGATGTTTGGTTGTGATTACTGCATACTTCATTCCAGCAGCTTTGGCCAATTTTGCCCATTCTCTGGGATTGTATAAATCTGGATTGAAATTATCGAAGTACTTCTTATAGTCCACATCATCGATTCCTTCGTATTTCTTAACCCACTCGTGTCTGCCCGCTAAAGAATAAGATCCCCAATGAATAAACATTCCAAAACGGTCGTTGGTCCACCAGGCAAGTCGCTCCGTTTTTTCTTCTTTGGTTTCATCCCAAATCTTTTTCTGTTGTGCATTTATTGCGTTTGAAACCAAATAAATAGCGATAAGGAGAATTATCTTTTTCATTTTTTAATTAATTAAAATAAGGTTGAGTTAATATTCGTACAATGTATTAAAAATTATAAAAAGGAACCATTGCGCAAGGTCAAGAAGAACAAAGTGAGTAAATAAAAGACTTGTGAGGACAATAATGGCCTAATAAGAAGAATATTATATTATAATTGGGTAACATACTTCTCCCTAATATATTCAAGGTTTAGTTTGGGATCTTCCAACCCTCCCTCCAACCAAGGCTTCAAATTTTTGCCTTTTGAAACTATGAATCCAAATTCATTTGCTTGTTTTGAAAAAATAATTTTATACAGTTTTAGCGCTAAAGAAAGCAAGGGAAATAACAGCCTGATAAACCTTTTTTTGTATCCTCCTTGAGTTACAAACTTGATAAAAAAGGAAGCAGATATCTAGTTTCGAATTGCAATACAATGTATTCTAAAAGAAAAAAGTGAATCTAAAACATAAGCTTTTTAAAGTAAAAGCAAGCTTTTCGGGATATTACGGCTTGTGCGTGTTTTCCTACTAAAATATAATTCTCAATAAAGAATCTATTGCATCTGGTCCAATCCTTCGGGATAGAGGAACTGGTTGTAGGGGAATCGGGTAACGTGAATGTCCCTAATATCGGCATAAACTCGTTTCCTAAACTGTTCAAGATTTTCTTTACTTAAAGCGGAAATAAAAAGTGCATTTCCATTACCCTTATGCATCCAAGTTTTTTGCCACTCCTCAAGAGAATAGTGTTTTTCAGAGCGTTGTTCTATCAATTCTGTATCATCCCAAGGAGCTGCATTATAAGCGTCAATCTTATTGAAAACCATCAGCGTAGGTTTATCGAAACTTTTAATGTCACTCAAAATCTGATTTACTGACTCAATATGCTCTTCAAAATTAGGGTGCGAAATGTCCACTACATGAAGGAGTAAGTCTGCTTCTTGTACCTCATCCAAAGTACCTTTAAACGATTCCACCAATTGGGTGGGAAGTTTACGGATAAACCCAACGGTGTCACTCAAAAGAAAAGGGAGATTTCCGATGACAACTTTTCTAACGGTGGTGTCTAGCGTCGCAAAAAGTTTATTTTCTGCAAAGACATCGCTCTTAGCGATGACATTCATTAAGGTAGATTTTCCTACATTGGTATATCCCACCAAAGCTACCCGAACCAAGGCCCCTCGGTTTCCTCTTTGAGTTGACATTTGACGGTCAATGGTGACCAATTTCTTTTTTAATAATGTAATCTTATCCCGAACAATTCTTCTATCAGTCTCAATTTCGGTTTCTCCAGGTCCCCGCATTCCAATTCCTCCTTTTTGTCTTTCAAGGTGCGTCCAAAGTCCCTTGAGGCGAGGAAGTAAATACTGGTATTGCGCCAACTCAACCTGTGTTCTGGCGTAGCTAGTTTGAGCTCTTTGAGCAAAAATATCGAGAATCAGTCCGGTACGATCAAGAATCTTGCATCGTAATATTTTTTCGATATTTCCTTGTTGGGCTGGGGTCAGTTCGTCATCAAAAACGACTGTGGTGATTTCGTTTTCATCACCATAAGCTTCTACATCTCTAATTTTACCCGACCCAATAAACGTTTTGGGGTTGGAGGATTGCATTTTTTGAACAAATCTTTTTAATACAACACCGCCTGCGGTGTGAACCAGAAACTCTAACTCATCAAGATATTCTTTAGATTTAACCTCGTCTTGGTTGTTGTTTATAATCCCTACTAAAACTGTTTTTTCTAACTCAAAAGATTTTTCTTCAATCATAGAATTAGTTGTTTTTCCAAGTTTTTAGTTCCACGGAATTACCATCGAATACTCCATAAGTGAAGTAAGTAATCCAATCGCCAAGATTTATATATTTTGAGTTTTTTTCTAATTCGATTTCTAAAGGTAAATGGCGGTGACCAAATATAAAATAGTCGAAATGCTTTTCTTTGAGTTTTCGCCTACTGTAGATTGCCAACCATTCTTTTTCCTCCCCTAAAAACTTAATATCTTCTTTTCCTGAAATGAGCTTGTTTTTAATGGAAAGTCGTTTTCCAAGACGCATCCCCAAATCAGGATGTATCCAACGGTAAAGCGTTTTTGCAAAAGAATTCGTAAATAGTTTTTTCATTCTTTTGTACCCTTTATCACCAGGTCCCAAACCATCTCCATGCCCAATAAAAAAAGAGGTTTTATCTATGTTTAACTCGATGGGTTTGAAGTGTACTGTTATGCCCAATTCTTTTTGGAAATAATCGTCCATCCACATGTCGTGATTTCCCACAAAAAAAACAATCGGAATTCCTGAATCTACAATTTCTGCAAGCTTACTGAGAACCCTGACAAAGCCTTTTGGGACTACTGTTTTGTATTCAAACCAAAAATCAAAAAGATCTCCTAATAAATAAATTGCTTGAGCATCTTTTCGGACATGCTCTAACCAAGCAATAAAGTTTTTCTCTCTTAAGCGACTTTCCTCATCGTTGGGCGCTCCCAAGTGATTGTCAGAGGAGAAATATATTTTTTTGTTCTTTTGGAGTTCCATTTTTAACACGTCTGGGAATTATTACCCGATGGCTTGTTCTAGGTCTTCAATCAAATCCTGCACATCCTCAATTCCGACACTTAATCTAATTAATCCATCAACAACACCACTTTTTTCTCGTTCCTCTTTTGGAATAGAAGCATGTGTCATGCTGGCAGGATGCCCCGCCAAACTCTCCACACCACCTAAGGATTCGGCAAGCGTGAAGACTTTAATTTTTTCAACAATTTTTATTGCAGTAGCAAGGTCGCCTCCTTTAGGAACAAAGGAAACCATCCCACCAAAATCATTCATTTGGTCTTTAGCAATTTGGTGGTTTGGATGGGATTCAAAACCTGGCCAATATACTTTTCCAATTTTAGAATGTTGGTTTAAATAGTTGGCAATTGCAGCTCCATTTTCAGAATGTCTTTGCATTCTGACGTGTAAAGTTTTGATTCCCCTAAGGGTTAAAAAACTATCCATCGGTCCTGGAATCGCTCCACTGGCATTCTGTATAAAGGCAAGTTTTTCTTGTAAATCATCATCGTTTACGACCAACAATCCAAGAACCACATCACTGTGACCTGCAATGAATTTGGTGGCAGAGTGCATTACAATATCGGCTCCCAAATCTAGTGGTTGTTGAAGATAGGGAGAAGCGAATGTATTGTCCACCGCTAAAAGAACATTCTTTAACTTTGCTAAGGCAGCCATTCCTTTGATATCGATGATATTCATCATCGGATTGGTTGGAGTTTCTACCCAAATAAGTTTTGTATTTTCATTTACATATTTTGCAACATGGTTTGAATCTTGCATGTCTACAAAATGGAATTTTAGTCCGTAATTCTCAAATATTTTAGTAAAAAGACGATAAGAGCCTCCGTATAAATCGTTTGTCGAAATTATCTCATCCCCAGGGCTAAATAGCTTCATTACTGCATCCATAGCGGCAAGTCCCGAAGCATAAGTCAAGCCATGTTGACCGTTTTCAATACTGGCTATTGATCGCTCCAAAGCTGACCGTGTGGGGTTGTGCGTTCGGCTGTATTCAAAGCCTTTATGATCTCCTGGGCTGCTTTGTGCATAGGTAGAGGTTTGATAAATGGGAGGCATTACTGCTCCATATGCAGGATCAGGAGATTGACCTCCGTGTATTGTCGCGCTATTAAATCTAAGCTTCTTCATCATCAAAATGAGTTTTTATAAACACTACAAAGGTATTGGATTTTAAAGTAATTTGTCTTCAATTAAATAAAAATGATATTACTTTGTAATGTCAATCAATTAAAATGAATTTTTTTCTTTATTTAAGCAGTTGTGATACTTGTAAAAGAATACAAAAAGAGTTAAATCTCCCCCATGAAATAGCGCTTATTGACATCAAAAAGCATCCGCCTAACTCCGAACAATTATCACTATTATACGAAGCTACAGGAAGCTATGAGTCTATAATAAACAAAAGGGCGCAGCTGTTAAAACAACCTCACCTTAAAGACAAAAAATTAACCGAAGATGATTATCGCGATCTTTTACTAGGTCATTATACTTTTTTAAAACGCCCTGTATTGGTTTATAAGAATAAATATTTTATTGGCAACAGTAAAAACACGATTGAACAAGCTAGAAACTGGCTCAATGAACAGTAGGTTTTGGGCGCTTTTGGCCGCTACGGGTACCGCCACTATTTATGGTTTAAACCATACCGTTGCGAAAGTAATTATGCCGCATTATGTTGGTGCGTTTGGATTTGTTTTCATGCGACTTTCTGGGGCAGCAATCCTTTTTTGGCTGATCAGTTTATTCTTGAAAAAAGAAAAAATTGATCGGGGAGATTTCATGAAAATATTTGTTGGATCGCTCTTGGGAATGTGCATTAACATGTTGTCCTTCTTCAAAGGCCTTCAGCTTTCAACTCCTGTAAACAGTGGCATTTTCGCCACCCTTGTCCCGATTATGATATTGGTACTTTCTTACATATTTCTCGGTGAAAAAATAAGTAAGAGAAAAGTATATGGGGTTTTATTGGGCTTTCTAGGCGCGCTCTTATTAGTGATTTCAGTGAAAGAGAATACCCCAAACGCCCCAAATATCTTACTGGGAAATATTCTATTCATGGTGAACTCTAGTTTTTATGCTGCCTATGTAATTGTGATTAAGCCCTTAACCCAAAAATACAGGACGGTCACCATCATGAAGTGGATGTTTCTTTCTGGATTCATCATCACATTTCCGCTTTCCATTAACGAGTTTAATGAAATCGATTTCCCCAGCCTTCCTTTTGATGCCATTTGGAGAATTGGATTTGTAATTGTCGGGACAACCTTCATGACTTATCTTCTTTCTTTTTATGCCCTAAAAACTTTACAAGCTTCAACTTTTGGTGTTTTTGCCTATGCGCAACCCCTCATCGCGATTTCCTATGCGGTTGCTTCAGGAAATGACTTTATTGATACAATAAAAATTGTCGCCTGTATTTTGACTTTATCTGGGGTTTTTCTAGTTTCGAAAAAACCTTCCTTAAAATAAAAGGCTCAAAACTAAATTTAAGTTCTGTTTTTCTATTAAAATATATTTAAACTTAATTGTGAATCTAATTTTTTTTCTATTTTTGAAATCTAAAATCATTCATGAAAAAATTGATCTTTATTCTGGTCACTTCAACACTTTTGGTTAGCTGTGGCTCAAAAACTGAAAAGAAAAAAGGATTCGAATACAACAGAACTCAAAAAGAAGCTCCTGTTAAAAATGTTGCTGCTGGAAAAACGGCAATTGATCTTTCCAATAATGGTATAGGCCCCATAAGCTCAATGAAATTTGATGCTAAAATAGATGATAAACTTGTTGAAGCAGGTGCGGCAATATTTAAACAAAAATGTACGGCTTGTCACATGGCGGAAAGAAAACTCATCGGACCTGCAATGAAAGGAATTTATGAACGTAGAAATCCAGCATGGGTTATGAATATGATTCTAAACCCTACTGAAATGTTGCAAAAAGATCCAACTGCAATTTCATTGCTTAAGGAATACAATAACGTCATGATGTTAAATCAAAATTTAACAGAAGACGAGACTCGAGCTATTGCAGAATATTTTAGAAGTCTATAAAGAATAGGCTTTTCCTCCTGTAGCTTCCATTAAATCAACACAACCTTTTTGTTCCCCTGGTATGGGCACATAGGCCATTACATTTTCACCAATGTACTCATTGGTTTTAAACGCAGTGATGGTCATTGTTCTAAGTTGAACAGCAAACTCATAGGCCAACGCCTCTTTAGGAATGGAGGCCGCACTGTCCTTTTGCACCGCTGCTTTGTAGGCCGAAGCTGCTTTTGACCAATTTTTTTGTTGTGCTTCCTCCCCTCGAAGGTACTTTGACAATTCTACTTCAAGTTCCTCAGAGGTTAGATCACCTGCATCATCA
>Ga0129324_10000218_pt1 | contig 41195 bp, 41 predicted proteins | sample CPBDNA_7_FD_96879 | JGI IMG/M metagenome (GOLD analysis project Ga0129324, IMG submission 96879) | Freshwater to marine salinity gradient microbial communities from Chesapeake Bay, USA - CPBay_Spr_15_0.2_DNA | ecosystem: Environmental > Aquatic > Marine > Coastal | place: USA: Chesapeake Bay...
GGCGAGCTCGGTTATGTAGAAGGCATTAGTAAAATCATGATAAGAAAACTCAATGAGATGGATGTATATAAACGCCCGATTCATTGCAGCGACTACAAGAGAGAAGTGATGTATGTCAGGGATGATGATATATGGGAGAAGGAGAATAGCACTTATGACAAAGTACGGAAAGCCATAAAACATATTACGAAAAAGAATGGCGATTTGATGATTCCTTGGCGCGATCAAAACCCGCAATGCATGAATAACCGACATCGCTTGAATGATGTATATTTGCGCATTATGAATCAGTCGATGGGTGGCAAAGGCGAGTTTGTTGACAGCGAAAACAAAATCATTAAAAAATTATCCAAGGCTGTTTACATTAATAAGGATTGTTGAAACTTCCTTCCCTTTCTAATAGTTCTCATCCCCATCCATGTCATAGTCTTCAGGCATAGCATCTTCGCCCATATAAGTAATGACATTATCTTCTCTATCTTGTTCTTCGTTCGCCGTATCTTCTGCTATCATATCCAATTCAAAAATATCACGATTCATATCAGTCACATCATTGCGTTGATTTAATCTCACTTCATTCTTGGCCATTTTTTCCATTTCATCGCGTTCTTCATCATATGTATCTTTTTGATATGTATGAAGACCTTTTTGTTCTCCCTTATTCCAGCGTCCTAATTTAAGAGTTTTAAATTCTCGCTCAACTTCACGTTCTTCGTCATTTTTCTTATTCAAATAACTCGTAATATCATCTTTTTCTTTTTCCTTTGATCGCAAGATTACTTCCATTAAACTATTATAATTATAATTAATTGCCTTTTTATCAGTGCGTATCAAATTAACAAAGGTTACCATAACATTAATTATTTTTTCACTTAATTCATATTTGTTTCCAACCAGAATATCCATTTCATTTGCTTTTGTCATAAACGCCAATTCGTCGTCATCATCCTTAGTTTCTTCTTGTAATAAATGCAATGGTAGTTCTAATATATCCTTATCATTCTGTAATGACATTAAATCAATCAATATAGTAAATAAATAATACTTGAAGAGCAAGGTGGTTAAATCTAAGTCAAATACTGAATATTTGAAGGCGTTTTCCTTTGTCTTCGCGCCCTTTTCGTCGCTCGAGCTTGTCTTTGAACCTGTCTTTGAATTAATTTCAACCGGTGTATAAAATAAGGTAGATTGCGAAATTTCATTAATATCACTTGTAACTGCTACCATTTTTTCCATTAATAAATGGATTTGTTTATCTTCATAAAATTTATGTAATTCATCATAATGTTTTACAATATTTTTTTTGACATCAACTTGATGTTTACCTGATAGTTTCCAATGGGTCGGAACTTTTACTCTATCAGCGTAATCAAGGTTATTCATAATAATGTTAGGGAATTCCTTTGTTAAAGACCGCATTGTTTTTTTCATAAAATTAACCATTTTATATTCAGTTTCTTCCTTTGTATTTTCAGGTTTAAAATCAACAATGGTCTCAAGGCATTCTATAAAATCTTTCAAGGTAGTTCTCGAAAGTTTAGTTCTTGTATCGGTGACAAATTCAATAAGCTGTCTCTTCATATCATCGTTCAATTTCGCCAATAGATTTTTAAACTCACGAAGCTTCGCAGTATCACTCAAGAGAGAATTTAATTCAAATTCATCAAGAACACTCATAAAGGCATTACGAAACGAACTAGGACGTACATTTTTCTCATCCATATCCATCATAATTTCATTTAGTTTATCAATATTTGTTAAAATAGGTGCTTTTTCTTCCAATGTGCTTTTTGTACTATTATTAACAACATCCAATAATTGCTCTAACGATTCTTCATTGTAATTCCGAGCATCGCTTTTCAATTTTCGAATACTTTCGTTTAAGGTATCATTCATATTAAAATTATCAGGTTTAGTGGGGCATATTGCTTTAAAATTGTCGGGTAATGGCGATAAACTATTAAACTTACAATAGACGATAAATGCTCTATAAATTGTATTTTCAGAAAAGGCTGTATTAATGACACCTAATTTACGTTTAGTATTGGTAGGGTTATATAAAAAGGATGCTTTTGTAAGACGAGTTGTATCATCATATAAATCACTTAATCGAACGACCTTATTATTCATAATAGCAATTTCTGGTTGTTTTTTGATGAAGTATTGTATAGTATTTTTTTCATCGTTATCACAGCACGCATTTTCTATAAAAGGTTGTCCGTTGTTGCCGGTCAATAGTCCTTTTTCCCCGTGGATTGTTTTATCAATTAAATCGATGATATTGAAAGAAAACATTATCATTTTTGATTTTAATTCAATGATGTAATCGTGCTGTGCTGAACTTCCCTTAGTCAAACTATCAGTTAATTTTGTTTTAAATACATCACCGACGTCTTGTGTTATAGATAATTTCATCTTTTTAAGAGGGGGGAGAAATGTGCTCCAGTTTTCAACATTATGCTCTTCCGGAACATTCATATTTGGGTTAGCTGACATGTAAAGATTTAATTGTTTTATACTATTTTGAAAATCTTCAGTCGGTATAATAAATTTAGTAATGAAATTTTCCATTTGTTTTGCAATGAAAAGAGCATTTTTTTTAGCAATAGAAGACCAAGGCATATTTCCACTTTTTTTCAAATTACTTGCAACGCAGGCGATATAATTTAGGCCGCTGGAATTGTCAGTGCCGTCGATGGGAAATCCACTGAATGATTTTTTACATGTAGGAAATGTTACTTTTGTTTTAATAGGCGGAATACTTGTTTGTATGGATATCAAATAATAGGACAATGTAAAAAATAGTAATTTAGAATTGTAGGCATTTTCATATGTATCGATCGGTTTATTTTTCTCAGCGGCGATTGCCATTAATTTTTCATATTTTGCCCTCGTCGCCATTACGCTAGGATTTGTAATTTGTTTGATTACACTACGAACAATAAAATCTCTCTGTTCATTCAAATTAATCCCCATATTCGAAGACATCGTATGAATAACATTGTATATTTTATTGGCGTCTGGTGTAGAATATTTACGCGGTATCTTCATCATGCCGTTTTGTTGGTCTTGTTGATTTTGTAATATTAAATCCCCAGCATCTTGTTCAATGATTGAATGAGTTATGATTTTCATGCCCTCGTCATTATATTCTTCGTCGCCATTAAACTCAATCATTTTTATGGTGTATCCACTATATTTATCAATCCATTTATCGCCATCATCACTTTTAGTTCCTTGTTGTGCGCATATATGGTCTAACATAGATATGTAGTCTCCGTTGTTTAAAAAGGTAGTTGCTAATTTGTATATGAAGGAAGGCAACATTTTTTTGTTGCTTTTGATACAATAAAACCAGTGAGGAGATTCGTCATTATCGTCATTTCCTTCGCGTGCAAATGCGGTTACAAACCTAGAAATATCGGTATAACGTTTCGCAAGGTCTCTTTGTCCCATAATTGTATTCAATAGTCCGTCATAAGGAGATGATACTATTTCTAATGTTTCCAATGTATTTCCAAGGGCAATTTTTTTAATGTCGTGTTTGTATAATTTGAGAATACGCATATTTCTAAGTTTTTCAATACGTGAATCAGCGTTGCTTAATTCGTCTTCTATTCTACTCATAAGAATATCTTTATTTACATTTAAGGATGAGTCAAATTCCGATAATAATAATTTTAAATTTTGTTTTTTAATTTCATTAGCTCCCGTAATTTCATCTTGACATGTATTTTTGACTTCAATACATTTTTCATTCAAATTGCAAAACATTTTCATATCATCGGCAAAGGTCTCAGAATCAATTGAATCGTCTAATTCCCATTTTTCATTTTTACGAACATAATATTGCAATGTAGCGCTGGTTTCGTCGGTTGTTTCTAAAATAGCATATTCGCCGTCTTCTACTATTCTCTTGCCCTTAATAATAGCTTCAGCATCACGCCTAGCATTAATTTCATCTAGTCCTTTATTTTTCATCAATTTATCAATATAATGAGTAATTTGTTCACCCAACGCCATATTAATATCGGCTTTAAATCGTTCGCCAATATCATAAGCAGTTGAGTCATATTTTTTATCAAAATAAGCTTCTTTGCCGTCATCTTCGTGTAATTCATCTAACGCAATATAACGCTTTGAAATAACTTTGATTTTACTACAGCCAGATTTGTCTTTCAACGCAATATTTTCTCCTTGGTTATGTGTTTTTTTAGTTCTAGTTTTACCCTTCGCTGTTTTCCCCAAATTATTCATGCTATTGCTTTCATTTAAATACAAATCAATATCAGTCATATCACGTGCGCCATCTGCTATCATTAAATTTGTAGAAATTAATGAAATTGCATTATTATAAAATACACCATTATCTATTTGAATAATGCGTTTTAATATATCAGAATTAGATAATTGCATAACATTCTCAGTAAATCCATAGACATCCAATACTTTTGTTTTTAAATTAGCATTTTCGTCAAATATTTTAATTAAAGAAGGCAACATAATATTTTTTGAGCCCCGAATATTACCATATTCGCGTGATTTAGCCATATAATTTTTACGATATTCCATTATTTTTCCACGAATATAATCATTCATTTCTTTATAATGAATAAAAGTCAGGTCTGATTGATAAACCATAAAAGGTTCAAGATAATTCAATATATCATTGACCGATAAATTTCCAGTTAAGTGTGGCTTTATCAGATTAAAAATAAATCGTGTTTTAGGTATTATTGTCTCTAAAAATTTATTATAAGTAGTATGATTGATGTCCTTTGATTTTGCATCTTTGGTTTCTTTGGTTTCTTCACTATCTAATGTAAAATTTCTAATGGATTTTAAAAATGTGTCAGAATCGTGATTGTAAGGTGAATTCACATCCGTGATACTAGTTTTACTAACGTGTGTTTTCGATTTTAGTAATCCCCAATAATTCAAAAAATGTCTATTCAAATTAGATTTATCTAATATATTAGGCGTATTCAAATTAACGCGTGAAAAAAGATAGGCTGCTTCTGGTAAGGTAAGAATAGATTTAATATCCATCACTTCTTTTGGAAGTATATGTTTATGCGTTATGATAGGGTTCTCTCCTCGAACCTTTTGTACATCTAACACAAAATTATTAATATTGTATGTTTGAACAGCAAATCTCTTTCTATCTACAGGTCTTTTTCTTTCATCCTTATTTGTTCTATTCGGTGTTGAATATGTATTTGTTCCTTTTACTGATGAAAAAAAATCATCAAAGTTTTCAACAATTGCTGCTATAGTTGTATTTACCGGTTTTGATACAATAACATCATTGTTATCTGTTAATGGTGCGAATGGAAGATAAAAAGGATTTATTTTTTTTTGTAAAAATTCATATTTATTAATTTCATTCTCTGCGTCATTTTCTTCATATTTTTTAACAACATTATTTTGTTCATTAACATTACCGATAGTAGATATCATTAAACCATCATCTGGTCCGGTTTGTAACATATTATCATTGTCATTGTCATCATCATCATCATCGTCGGAATCATCAACATATAATTTCTTAGTGGTTTTTACAACAGGAAGAATCCAGTATAATTGTTTATCTAAATTTTCTAATTGACTAACAAGTGGTTTATGATTTTCATTCTTAGGGTTAGGCATTGCTGCGTGCCCTTTGTAGTCAAAAACCGAGAAAGAATCTCTCAACTCTTTGAAACGCTCTATCATTAGATGAATATTATTTTTTACTATATTTGTTCGTTGGGCGTTTGGAATGGTAGATAACATATCATCCAATAAATCATCCAATTGGTTATCTATATCATAACGCTGTTCTTCTTCGGGAACTTCAACCATTTGTGTCATAGTTTCTAAATCATCCCCAAAATGTATTTGATCGGCATTAAATATTAATGTTTTTATATTATCTTTGATTTGATTTTGGTTTTCCTCGTCGATTTTAATAAATTTATCGTCTTCTGACAATTCTAGTAATTCTTTTTGAATATCAGCATGACGTTTTTCTAATTCGGCAAGGTCCGTTGCATCGGCATCGGCATCGGCATCGGCATCGGCATCCGCGTCGGCATCCGCATTGGCATTTTGTTCTCCATTTACAATATTAAAGTTATCTTCATTTTTGTTCTCATTTATATCTTGTATATTCATATCAGGCGACTTTCTGATATGTATTTTTTCAATAGGTAAATCTTCAGGTAAACCCTTATATTCAAAATCAATAAATATAATATCATTATCAGGATAAGTGGTTATTTCAATTCTATCTTCTTCCAAATTACTAATTTTCCCTGTTATCGTTAAAGGTAAATCTCCACCAAAATGAACATCAATCCATACACCATTTAATAAATTATTTTGTCGAGCATAGCCATTTTCTTCAGCTCTACTTTTAATTATAATACTTTCAATTGATTCATTATCTAAATTACCATCAGTAAGGGTTAATATTGTTTCATTTCCATCTGCTTCTTCTAAACGTAACTTATCTTGGTCAATATAGCCTACATTATATACATGATTGTTAATATCACTATCATTTGGGGCAATAATTTCTATAATATCTCCTAATTGTAATTTAACTTTATCAGCCATTACCTTATATTTATAATAGAAATTTTTATAAATAACTATATTCAAATAAGTATTTATAAAATATGTATAATTCACAACAAAATAAAAATATATATAAAAATATATATAAAAAAATAAAAAAGTGAATTAAATTATTATTATATATGGTAATCTAATCTATTCAGTGACTTCAAACACTTTTCCAATTTTATTATAAAGAGTAATAGAATCATTCGCAGCATTGACAATATAGGTAATAACATTCACCTTGTCTGTAGGATTTTTAAACCCTAAGCGAATAAGCGATTCATCAATATGTGGATGAGGTTTACGAAAGCCACAATAAGTCAATGTTTTGTCATAATGTGTTTCATACAACACATATTCAATAACCTTTCCAAGCGTATAATCTTCACCTTTTAATAAAATATCAAAACTATTCGGAATCGTTGTTTCAGACAAGGTAATAATACTATCATCGCTTTGAATCGTATCTTTTAATTTCTCTAATTTCTCAATCATTAATGCAACTGATTTGGAAACAATTTCCATATTTGTAAATGGGCCAACTGTTTCAATCATATAATCAAATGAATCAGGTATAAAATATCGTTTAGCATTTAATAAATTCCAATCTTTTTCAGCAAAAGCCAATTCCTCGGCACTATGTGTTTTTGATAGTTCAGTTTTCTTTTCATTCCACACTTGTTTTTGTTTAATAGGGTCTGGAGTATTTGAATAGACAAATGTAGATGTTACATTGAATGAACTATTTTGCTTTGATGAACCAAGTGAAAATTTAGCCTTAATTGCTAATCGTTCTCCTTCAATATTTTCAGAGACTCTAGGAAGTAATCTTGACAATTCAGGATAATCCCCAGTAATATGATTTGGTGGAAACATTTTAGAAGCCAGCATTTTATCAGGTTCATTTGTACTATTATTTACGACCATAAAATCCTTTGTAGTAACATATTCCACATTGTTTGATTTATTTTGCTTGTCTACAACTAAAGTATAATCATCTCTATTAAATTTTGTATCACTATAAATTGGAATGCAGCTAAGTCGCTGTTTGAGTAATTCATTGTTCATACGTGTTGTATTTACTTCAAACGAAGCCATATTGTCTTCATGAGGCGTAGTAACAATAACAACACTTTGAATTTCGGATGAAACACGTCTTAATCCATTAGCAATACTGACATTAACACCATTTAAGGAAAATGATAAAACGCCATGTTCTTCTGAAATTTTAGAAACAACGGGATTCATGCTTCTGTTATGTATACTATAGCATGATTATTTATTGTTAAATCAATTTTTTATATTATTACATTATTATTACTTTATTACTTTATTAATTTAATTAGTTTAATTTGAAAGCAATAAAATAATATTTTTTATATAATGAGTTCTATTTTATACTATAGTAATTATTGTGACAATTGTAGTAAATTATTGCAAATAATATCAACATCGAATTCTAAAAAGGAAATGCATTTTATTAATATTGATAATCGTAAAAAGAAATCAAATGGAGCAACTTATGTTGTTTTAGAAAACGGCCAAGATATATTACTCCCTCCAACTATAAATAAAGTTCCGGCTCTTTTACTTTTGAATAAAGGTCATCAAGTTCTTTTTGGAAAAGATATTAATAATCACATAGAATCAAACAACGTAGTTCAAACAAATCCTGTTGTAAAAAATAATGGCGAACCTTTAGCATTTTCATTAAATAATTGTGGTTTTGGTGTTACTTCTGATAATTTTAGTTTTTTAGATCAAGATTCTGCATCATTGGCGGCAAAAGGCGATGGTGGTATGCGACAACAGCATCATTATGCCGGATTAGACCAACATGTAAATATTGATACTCCACCCGATGATTATGCGCCAGATAAAATTGGAGAAGTATCTTTAGAACAATTACAACAAAAAAGAAACACAGACATGCGATAATGAATGAATATTATTGTATAAGAATACATTTAAAAATACATTTAAAAATATATTTGATAAATATATTATTTAATGAACAAATCACAAATAGTAGATACATTCAATAAACAATTTATGGAATTTATAAATGATATTGAATGTGTTTTTCCTGATGATAAAGATATTACATCAACAAAAAAAACTATTAATAAAACGTTGATGATAATGCCGAGAACAGTTATTAAAATGTTTAATGAACATATTGTTTCTTTTTATAGTGATGAAATTGAAAATGGAGATATAGGGTTTTTTATAACAAATGATTATCGTAAAAAACATGGTTATAAAGAAAATGATGATGTTTGGATATTAGATAAGATTGATGTATTGAGAAAACCGATTGAAAATATGAATTTGGATGAAAAAGCCAAAGTCATACAATATATGAAGAATTTGAAAAAATTATCGGATATGTATAATATTTCTTCAAAATCTAAAAAAATAAATAATAGTAAATAATAAATTATTAATAAATTATTAATAATATTGTAGTTTGATTTAAATATATTTCATTTTAATCAAATATAACTATGGAAGAACCAACAAAGCAAGAAATGAAAATTCCTGAAGAGTTTAAAAAGATTATTGTTGATATGACGAAAGATATTCTAGTATCTTTCCCCGAACAAAGAGACACCTTACATAAAGAATTAGAAAACTTGGTTTTTGAAACTGATAAGGATAATCTTGAAAAATCATTAGCATACGTTTTTATTTATTGTAAAACATTTTATCCTGTTCGATTCTTTGATATTCTTTATCAAAAGGATGAAATATTTGACGAAGAAGACATTGAATTTTTACCTGGTATTAATTTTTCCAAATTATGGAATGAAAATATTACAGATAAAACGCGTGAAACAATCTGGAAATATCTACAGCTGGTGCTTTTTACAATAGTATCAAATATTTCTGACGGAAATACATTTGGTGATACGGCTAAATTATTCGAAGCGATTAATGAAGATGAATTTAAAAACAAATTAGAAGAAACAATTCTACAAATGCAATCACTATTCACAAATGATAAAGATACAGATACAGAAGAGAGCAAGGGTGATGCTGCTAGTGGTGATGCTGCCAATGGCGATAAAAAAACACCTAATATTAATGTAGATGATTTACCTAACCCGAAAGACATTCACGACCATGTTTCCGGTATGATGAATGGAAAATTAGGTAAATTAGCAAAAGAAATTGCGGAAGAAACGGCGGCTGACTTAGATATTAATATGGATAATGCGAGTTCAATTAATGATGTATTTAAGCGTCTTATGAGTAATCCTACAAAATTAATGGGGTTAGTAAAAAATGTAGGTTCAAAGTTAGATGAAAAAATGAAATCTGGCGATGTAAAAGAAAGTGAACTATTAGAAGAAGCGAGTGAAATGATGAAAAAGATGAAGGATATGCCAGGAATGGGCGACATACAAAGTATGTTGAATAAGATGGGAATGAATACTGGCGGTAGTACGAAGGGGTCTGGTAAAGTAAATCTTAATGCAATGCAAACTAATTTAGCTCAAAAACTACAGAAGGCAAAAAATAATGAAGGCATATTGAAAAGAATGCACGAAAGAAAGGCAGCACAAGAATTAGCAACACAGCAAGCTCGCGCACAAGCCCAATCACAATCTACATCACAAGCGGCTTCAAATGCGGCCAAGGCAGCGTTGGATAATATAGAAAATTTAGTATTTTCAAAAGGCGAAGAGGTAGAAAGAAGCACTCGTGAACAGTCGGCAACCGGTTCAGCAAAAAAGAAGAAGAAGAAGAATAAGAATAAGAAATAAATATATATAATAAAAATAATACCATATTTTTAACAATGTCATTTTTTTTTAATACCATAAAATATTTGTGATTATATATATAAATGATATCTCAGTTTTGGTTATATAATCCTAACATATTATTTAGATCTGATGAAATACACAATATATGGCCATCCAATGACATGACGTTTGAAGACAAATTAAATGCTATATCTCGACTTGTTATTATATTGACAATTGTTGGCTATCTCTCAATGAAGAAAACCAAAATATTATTATCAGGCATTCTCACTTTAGGGGCAATTATTCTACTCTACACATTAAAAAATAAAAGGGCGACAAAAAAAGAAGGTTTTACATCAAATAAATTAAATGATATATTAAAGGCAAATTTTACAGAACCAACATTAACTAATCCGGCAATGAATGTATTATTACCTGAAATAAATGAAAACCCTAATCGACAAGAAGCCGCACCTGCATTTGCGCCGGTAATTGAATCTGATATGAATAAAAAAACAAAAGACTTTATTTCCAAGGAATTTAATGACCCAAATATAGATGAAAGATTATTTAATGATTTAGGAGATAATTTTAGTTTTGACCAATCCATGAGAGCATGGCATCCAACACCAAACACGACTATACCAAACGATCAACAATCTTTTGCAGAATATTGTTATGGTGATATGATTGCTTGCCGTGACGAAGAAAACAACGAATTGGCTTGTACGAAAAATATGCCATACAGATGGACAAATAACTAATAATTGATTTTTACATTTGTTATAATATTATTTTTTTATATTTAATCATATTATATAATAATAAATGGCTTCCGTTCATGATTATAATTTCAATCAATCAACAAGATTAGGTGATGATAAAACCGATTTAAGCCAGCGCACGTTACAAAATTCTGAATATGCCACTTATATGTTGGATACTTTTCGTCCTTCTTGCCCCATGAGTAATGTTGTTGATTTTGCTACAAGTCAACCCAATATCAACTTTACTGGTAGTTTTCATACAAGTGTTGGTGGTTCTAATATTCAAGAGAATTCTCAATTATTGATAAGCTCTCTCTCTAGACCTAAATGTAGAATCAGTTTAGCAGAACGTCCTTACGGCACTGTTCCTTATTTGGGGCGTGGTAAATGCGACCCTGTTTTAGAATCGCAAATTCAACAAGGTGATTTTGCTAACAATAAGAAAAGCGTTAATCCTAGCAGCGAAGTGAGTTATTTGCAATACTCTCAAACACCTATGCTTCCTACGATTAAATCCACTATTTGCAACCCTGCGAATTTAATTGAAGGAAATGCTGCCGAAGGATGGATTCGCGGTGGATTACCTTCGCGCGAGTTAGCTCGTGATAAAGAATATAATAATAATAATTAAATTATAAATAAATTATAAATAAACAATTTAAATACTAATACAATAGATAATTAAAGGGGAATTAGCTCAGTTGGTAGAGCGCATGCTTAGCATGTATGAGGTCAGGGGTTCAATTCCCCTATTCTCCATAAATTTATTGTTTTGATGTCATGAATATGTAGGTAAAAACCACATCGAATATAAGAGCTATTGTTAAAAAAAGTATTATTAAATATTCTAAATTTGTTTTATTTTCAATGTTAAAAAAATAGATAAGTGTTATTATAAAAAAGGGAATAGCTATCATATCGCCATAATGTGCAAGTTTATTACTAACTTTCATTTATAATTATAAAAGATATAAACATTTATAATTATTATTATTAAATATGTATCAAACCGATTTTATATGTACTTATAAACTTATGTCAGACCCATCGGATCAAGATGAACTTTATAGAGTTCAATTAATACAAGCATTTGATTTAGAAAAATGGGATGATGCTAAAATACAAAAACAACTTCAAGAACTTTATTTATTAATTAAGGATACAAATGAATTCAAAGAAATTTTTTCAAAGGCAAAAAAAAATGAAAATGTTAATAATTTATTAGCAAATTTTAAACATATGATAGATAGTCCTGATATTAATAATATTGTATTATCAATTCTTTTTAACTTTTCTACCTTTGATTTGATACATCGAGTTATTATAGATTTTTTAAGAAATAACGCAATTGAAGAAAAACATATAACTAATTTATTAAACGCACTATAATATTCATATACATTGTAAAATTCATATACATTGTAAGATTCATAAAATATATAAGATTTTATATATTTTATTTATATATACATTAAATGGCCTCAACGCGAAATAATAATACTCGTGGTGATTATAGTTTAGAACAAAAACATTTTGGAGAATCTAGAAATCATATTAATTATCTACATGGCGCACAAGGACGTGCTTTCGTACAAACAATGCCTTCTATTGGATATACTCCTAGTGGTATGCCGAGAGATACTCTATCCAAAAACCCTATTGAAATAGAATCTATGTTATTTGGAATAAATTCTACAAATCTTGTTACCCCAAGAAAACCAATCAAACCACAACTTAAGCAAATTCCTACATCAAATTTCTTTAACAGATTACAAGTTAGTATGCCCAAGCCTTTAGTTATTGAAAAAGACCAACGCCCTTATCCTATTTAAAAAATTTATATATTTATAATTTCTATTCCTATCCTAATAATATATATAATATAATTATATATATAGTAAATGTCATTTACACGTTTTCATGACGACCCTTGTAGAATAAATAAACAATTACAAGAATCTACTGGATTAGGTAGATATATGTTGAATGTTCCTGGCAACGGAAGTAAACCTATCTATATGGATGACCCTTTTATTCGTATGCAAAAATGGGGTGGTAATTTAATGACCAATACAGTTAATTTAGAAAGTGATTTAATGGGATTATCGAGAAATTCTAATCGCGATGATGTTGCTGCAAATGAATATAGACTTAATGCTGTTAAAACCAGACAGGTTCAATATAAATCGCAAAATCCGTCTACAGACCAATCGCGAGCAACACACCCAGCGTGGGAATATCGTGATTTAGAACAAACCAAATATAATATATTACCATTAAATCCCCAAGAAAATGTTTGTTTTCCGTTTCAAAATAATTTAAGTACGCGCATTATTGAAAAAGATATTTTTGTAGCAAAAGCACCGAGACAATTAATAGATAATTAATATACTATAGACTATAGACAATATACAATAGACAATAGACAATAAATATTATATAAGATTTAATATAATATTTAATATATATAAATGGCTGAAATAGCAGTTCCTTTAATAGCATTAGGCAGTATGTATGTTGTTTCAAAACAAAAAAAAGATAATAGAAGTAGTAATTCCGAAGGTTATACTAATATGACAAAGACGAATAATGCATTACCTGGTATTAACCCACCAAAACCAACCAACAATTTTCCCTTAACTGAACCAGTTAAAACATCTAACAATACAAGTGCTTATACTAACCCAAATCAACATACTGATAAATATTTTGATCCTAAAAATTATGCTGCTCAAGAACAACGTCAGACATCAGACTATGGTGTAGGCGGTGGGACTAAGACATCATTGTCTTTAACTGGAAAACCGATTGATAAAAATAATTTTAAACATCAAAATATGGCTCCTTTTTTTGGCGGTAAAATACGCGGCGCTACCATTAATAATAATATTACTGAAAGTGTTTTAGATAATATGCAAGGACAAGGATCGCAATTCTTTGCTAAGAAGGAACAAGCACCTATGTTTAAGCCCCAAGAAGGCTATCAATTTGCGAATGGAGCTCCTAATGTGAGTGATTTTATTCAATCACGTGTTAATCCTAGTATGCGAATGGCGAATGTGAAACCTTGGGACGAACAACATGTAGCACCCGGTTTAAATAAAGGTTATACAAATGACGGAAGTGCCGGATATAATTCCGGAATGGAAGCACGTGATATGTGGATGGATAAATCGGTAAATGAACTTCGCGTTGAAACAAACCCTAAAATGACATATGAATTACAAGGACATGAAGGGCCTAGTTCTCATTTTATTAAAAATGCGCCCACAACACATACACAAGGAAAGGTCGAAAAACATTTACCTGATAAATATTTCGCATCTGGCCCAGAAAGGTGGATGACTACAACAGGTATTGAAAAGGCGCAAACTGCTCGTGGAATTGAACTATTGCATGATGTCAATCGTACAAGTACAACGGCAGAATATTATGGAACTCGAGCTAACCAAAAAGAGGGGACCTATGTTAATCGCGAATATCAGCCAACTCGCCGTCCGGTGTTACCAGTTCAGGATTTTTCCACTCCTTCGTCTATTGGAACAAGCAACCCAACGACAGGCGATCATGGTGCTCAAAGTTATAGTAATTTAGCTAACAATCGCTCCACTACACGCAATAATAATATAGGACCTGCTGGAGGATTCATAAAAGCGATTGTATCCCCTGTCTTAGATTTATTAAGACCTACGCGTAAACAAGATGTCGTTGATAATATGCGTTCAAGTGGTAATGCCGGAACTGCCGTTTCTAATGGACAAATATTTAATCCGGCTGACCGCACCAAGACTACTATTAGAGAGATGACGGAAGCAGAGTTAGATTGTAATCATATGAATGTTCAATCCCAAAATGCTAATGCTTATTTAGTGTCCGAACATCAACCAGTTAATTTACAACGTGACACAACAAATATCTCTCATACAGGTACTGCAGGCTCAAGCGGATTTACCGCTACCAAGTCATATGAAGCTGAATACAAACAACGCAATAATGTAAATAAAACACAAGTGAACCGACCTAACCAAGGTGGAACTCAAATGTTTAATCAAAATGACAATATTACTATAAGTAAACGTGACGGAGACCGCGATAATAATCGGTGGTGGGTGCCTAGCTCCGGTGGTACCGCTGGAATAACTGCTAGAGCTACAAATGATAATATCGGACGCGTAAAGGTCTCTGAAAGTTATGACCAGAATATAAATACTGATCGCATTGCGCCAGAATTATTGAGTGCGTTTAAAACGAATCCATACACACAAAGCTTAAGTAGCTGGGCTTAAGTAGCTGGGCTTATATATATATTTTAATTTTTACTATTTATAAAATTAAAATATCTACCTCATATTATTTATTTACAAATCACTTTCATATATTTTACACCATTCTTATAATCACGTTCTAATTCATAACTCTTAGAATTTACCAAACAATTTGAGGCATCTGTCATTATAGTTGTAGGGATAAAATTAAAATTTTTATTATATTTAACGCCATTATTTTTAACCGGATTTAAATCTTCTGGTGCGTTCGCCTTTGAATATTCACTTGAAATTGCTATTTGTCTTTTTAATGCAATATAATCACTTGAATCTACCTTTTTAAATAAATTACTGGTTGATGACATTTGTATTGTATATATATATATATTGTATGATAATAATATGTTATTGATATATATAAATGAGTTCCCAAGAATTAACAATTGCTTACAATAATAATATCAATAAATTAGTACAATATTACAATGCGATTATTTATAGAATAATTCACATGAGACTTAGTTACAGAACAAAAGTCTATTATATAAATTTATTAAAAGGTCGTTTTTATAAAGAATCATCTATATTAAATACAAAGTTTCACGCCGACATGGTTGGTTTAATTGATCCTAGCGAAACAATACAAATTACAAAAAATAAAAAGGCATTGCTTATTGGTATTAACTATATCGGCACTGAAGCCCAATTGAATGGTTGTATAAATGATACTAATAGCATTGGTGATATTTTAACATCTAAATATGATTTTACTGCTGAATCTATTTCTAAAATTACCGACGAAACCGCACAAAAACCAACAAGAGATACAATTCTCTCTTCATTTAAAGCATTTATAGAAAGTGGCCAAGATGGTGACCTCTTATTCTTTTCTTACAGCGGACACGGCTCTTCTACAATTGATCGCAGCAATGATGAGAATGATGGTAAAGATGAAATGATTGTTACGTCTGATTTAAAAGGTATTTTAGATGATGAACTTAAGGCAATTATTCAAACTCATTTAAAAAAGAATGTAACGCTATTTGCTCTATTTGATTGTTGTTTCAGTGGAACAGTATTAGATCTGAAGTATCAATATTTAGATAGTTTGGAAAATAATAATTTTACGCAAAATAGCAATGAAGCCGAAACATACGGAAATGTTATCATGATAAGCGGATGCAATGATAATCAAACTAGTGCTGATGCGAGTTTAAATGGTAAGTATCAAGGTGCTATGACTTGGGCTTTTCTCTCTACGTTAAATAGTGAACAATCTTCTACTTCTACTTCTCTTTCATGGAAAAAATTATTAACGAATATGCGCGATCAATTAAAAACTTCAGAATTTACTCAATTACCACAATTATCCAGCGGATGCTTGATTGATATAGATAATGCGGTTTGTTTTTAATTTTTAGGGTTCAATTTCATTTTTAGGGTTCAATTTCATTATGGTTTCAATAAGGCACCATTTACCCAAATCTAATTCTTCATTATAGCAATGAATAACTTCATCAAAATTACAATTCGTGCTTGTAACTGGATTATTTAATTTCCATCCACTTTCAATAAACCCATTTGTATCTCCTGGTCTTGGAGAACGTTCTATTTTAATATCACGCCCTTTTAAATAATGAGCCTTACCATATGAAAGATGATTATTCCATATATCCATATTCTTATCTACATTACCATTATCTCTACATTCTTTACAAAAAATATATCCCATTTTATCTTCTAATGATACATATTTCATATAAGAATCACCTTGTGGATTTTCGCAAAACATACAATTATTCCCCATTTGTATCATTGTCATTCGGCGTGGATAAATGTGTTTATTTTCATTAATAATATCAAGACTATTATCAATACTATTCATTTTATATATATATATATGTTATGATGTATCATATATTTAATTCATAATTCATCATATGTATAAACAATTTAAATGTAATACAAATAACAATAACAATAACATGCCATATTTAGTGAATGGCCATATACGTTTTACTGAAGAAGATTCTACCATGAGTAATTACCAAGAAAAGACAACCCAGGAATATTATTCTTATTCATATGATGAATTAATTGAAATGTTAGGTATTGAAAAACGACAATTAGAAACAATGAAATATGAAGAAATTATAAAATTATTTAATACAAAACAAAATATTAAAACTAGTTTAATTCGCTCATTATCAATTATAACCGCAATTGCCAAAAAAGAAGGTTATACATTGAACGAACTTATGTAATAATCAAATGTGTTAATTAATCAAATTATATTAAATATATTTTGATTTAAAATTGTTTTTAATTATTCTTATAACAATGTCACTTTCTTCCTATATAAATTATCATCCTGAAATAAATAAAAAATTAAATTTCTTTTTAGATTCAGAAAAAATTCCTAATATTATTTTTCATGGTCCTAATGGAAGTGGTAAACGAACAATTGTCAATAACTTTATTTCAAATATATATAATGATAATAGAGAATTGATTAAAAATTATGTAATGTATGTAAATTGCGCACATGGTAAGGGTATAAAATTTATAAGAGATGATTTAAAATTCTTTGCAAAAACACATATTAGTGTTAAAGGTGCATGTAAATTTAAAACAATTGTTTTATCAAACGCAGACGATTTAACTAGTGATGCTCAATCAGCGCTTCGTCGTTGCATTGAATTATTTAGTCATACAACTCGATTTTTTATTATTGTTCAGGATAAATATAAATTATTAAGACCTATTTTATCACGTTTATGTGAAATATATATCAATGAACCTATTGTAAATGGTAAAAAGGTAAATCTACATAAATATAATATTGAAAAAACATTTAAATCAATCACACCTCATGATAAAAAATTAAATAATACATTTGATAAATTGTTTGCTCCTTTCAGAACACAAGAATTTATTGATAATAAATCAGAATGTGATTATAACGACATTATTAATTTATCCAATACGTTATATGAAAAAGGGTATAGTGGTTTAGACATTATTAAATACATAGAACACGATAATTATATGAACGAATTAAATAAATATCAAATTTTACTAGTAGTAAATAAAATAAAAAAAGAATTTAGAAATGAAAAATTATTTATGTTATTTATATTGAATTTTATGCTATTACGTTCCGATTATGATTTAGAAAATATATCATTTATGTAAAATGGATGATTTTTCAACATCTAGTTTAAGTGAATCAAAAAACGAGTGGTGTGCTCGTTTATTGAATGTTTTAACACCCAATATCAAACAAGGATTAAAATCAATTTTTGATGAAGCATGGAAATTATGTAGCGATAATAACGAATTAGATAAATATTTAATGACCTTTCAAAATTTTCTTACTCGTGTTCCAAAATGGAATCAAACTATTATTGATACCGAAAAAACACGGATTATTGAAACATCTGGTTGCACTTATTTAGAAGATCTTGTTACTTGTGTACATATCGTTCAATTAAAAGCTCTTACTTGCGTTCGTGTTGGAAGCAAACAAAAAAAAATAGATATTGATGTTCCGTCTATTAGTGATTTTATACATAAAATTTATATTCATGTCGCTAGAAAGTTGTATACTAATATTTATCTTTTTGATAAAAACATTGAACCATTACAAGTACAAAAAAATAATAGAGAGATTGAAGTTATTGTTCAAGAATGTATTTTAAATGCCATACGTGATAGTATTCCTTTAGAACATATTTTGCGAGCCTATATGGATGAAACAGAAGAACAAGATGTGCAGGTTAGTGAAGTTGAAGAACCTTTGCCGGATGAAGTGATACCTGTAACCCCACAAGTAACAACCGATGTTAAGGAACCTCTTACATCAATTAACACTGAAAATGATAATGAGAATGAGAATAAACCTGAAATCTCAATAAAAGAAACTATTGAAGAATTTAAGCAAACTAGTAATTTTCAGAAAGAAAGGAATATAGATAATGATGATAATAATAATGATAAAGAAAATGTCAAATTATCCTTTTCTGATAATGATGCATTCATTGATACCAAAGGTAATACCGGTGTTATAAATTCTCCAAAAGATGAGAAGAATTTAGAAGAATTAGAAAAAGCACGAGAATTAGAAAGGGCTACTATGGCAGATGATGAAGATGACGATGAGCGTTTAGTTATTGGCGATAGTGTCAAGCTGGATATTCTTGATGTAAATGATTTAGATAAACCCGCCAGTAAAGTTGAATTAAAACCGCCTGTTTTAGATTTTGAAGTATTAACTTAATTGCGTTTATCGATATTTCATTAATTCATAATATAATATAAACAGACAAGATGGAAAAGTATGTTATTCATTCTGGTATTATCGCATTTGTTTATTTATTAATGAAATTTGTCGAAATGAGAATAGTTAAAAAAGATACAAAATCAATTAAGGATTTAATTCGTGATACTATTATTGTTTATTTAAGCGCAATTGTTGGTCTCTATATTATAAGTGAATTTATATCAACAGATGGTGTTATAAAAAGTGTGACCAACGTATTTACAGACACGCCTAGTTTTTAATACTATTTTTTGGCCGGCATAGAGCCCTCTTTTTGATTGTTTCGTTATATAAATCGATATCGAAAAAACCCAAATAATATATGAATTTGAAAAAAATTGAAAACTTTTTATATATTATTTTTATCAACACACCTCCAGTAAAGCAATATAACACATCATGACGTTTCAAATTGACCAAAGCCTTTCATTAGTGATCCCCCGCGTTTTTCCCCAATGGGTTGACGAAGAAACGATTATTAAGGTTTTCAATAATCAGTCTCTTGGTCGAGTATACAAGGTAAGTATTGTTCGAATGCCAGACAGCCGCCGGCGCAATTATCCAATCTACAAAGCATATGTTTACTTCAGTGCTTGGTATGAAAATGAAATTGCCTACAACTTCCAGCAACGCATTCTCCGTGACCACCAAGCCCGCGTAGTGTATGACGACCCTTGGCACTGGGTTGTCTTCAAAAACACCGAAAAGCGCCTCAGTAAGAACGACCGGCGGCTTATGCGGCTTGGAAACCAAATTTATCACCTCAACAACTACACGGAAACGCTTGAAGACCGAATCAGCAAACTCGAAGAAACGCATTTTCAGCAACTTGAAGATACCGCCATATATGCCGCCGAATCAGTATTGTACAACGAATAAATTATAAGAAAAAATAAAAAAGAGGTCAGTCCTATGACTTTTTTATTTTTCAATTACATATAACAAGGTATAGCATCTAAATCCATAATCTTTTTCTTCTTCAAATCTTTTTTAGTGACAATATATTTATCAAAATATGAATTATTCAAGACATTTACTGGAACATGTTTGTTTACACTTCGAGCAATCATCTTATAGAGTTTAAAGTCAGGGTATCGTTCATCGCCATTTTTTTTATATAAAATATTTCGCCCCTTATCATCCTTTACCCAATTTAACATAATTTGTACTATTTTAGATTTTGGTTCATCAATAAGAAAATCATATAACGCACAACCTAAGCGACATAAATCAAAACTCATGTTGGGTTCTAAAAGCGGTTTCTTATCATTAAAATAAGGTTCACAATTATATTGAGTGGCGGCGTCTCCTTCCGGATGATAACTATCACTGCATAATAATTTACCACGAAATTTATAAATAGCACGACCAAAATCTATTATTTTGAATATCTTGCCATATGTTGGTACCTTATAGTAAACATGGTTTAATTTATAATATAAAAATGGTTTATCAGTTTTAATATACATAATATTATTTGTATGTAAATCATTGTGTGTTAATCCAAATGTATTTTGAAATGTAATAAGGCTGAATAAAATCTGAATTACTATACTATCCCATAATTCATTTGTAATAGTCCCATTCATCATAATATGGTCTAATGTATTTTCGCAATGTTCTAGAGCAATTACTTGAACCGGAAATTCTTTTATTTTTGCAATAATTTCTTCTTCATCATCTTCATCTTCATCACTACAATCAGTATAATCGCTGTCATCGTCATTGCCATCGTTATCGCCATCACCATCATCACTATTTTCTTCCTCGCCATCGCCATCGCCATCGCCATCGCCATCGCCATCGCCATCGCCATCGCCATCGCCAGTTGTTGTATTTGATGAACGCGATGAACAAGACCCATCATGCGTTGATTCAGATATTTTATTAGAATTTTTTATTAAATCTAAATCTAAATCATCTAATGTTATGATTTCTAATTCTTTTTCATTTGAACCTTCGCACGTATTTTCACACGTATCTTCACACGTATCTTCAGTAATATCAGTTATATCATCCAATAATAAGGTTTCTTGTGTATCATCTTCAACATTTAATTTTTTTTTATAATTACGTGTATCACTATTAAAATCATCCATATCAATATACTCTAATTCATACAAAACTTTATCATTTTTTCGAAAAAACAATGAATCATTTAAATATTCTATATCATCGACAATATTAATTCTAAAATCACTTTTTTTTGCTAAAAAAGAACCATAAAAATCCATTCCATTAACAAAGCCATGGTCGTGTAATAATTTACTTGATAAATATGTAAAAAAACTATCAATATATGCTGTATTATTATAAGTATTTGATTTAGGATGGCAAGTATTATTAGATTCAAATAATGGTAGTTTTAATAAAGATTCATCTTTCATATCATATTTACCAAGTAAATATTTAATAGGATCTATCAATGGACTAAACTTTAAATAGGTTTTTCGTTTTTCTTTGATATCTTTGTTTGTTACTTTACAATCAAATATATTGTTTGTTTCTTGCGATGAAATACTTTGTAATATCCAGTTGTGATTCAAAATAATATTATTATTATTTGTTTTAGAAAGTTCAAAAAAATTATTATATAATGGATTATAATTTTGTGGTTCTAAAATTCCAAAAGTTGAATTATTATCTTCTAAACTTTTAAAAAGTTTATGATTATCTTCCTTTATATAAGTAAAATCAAATTTTTTACTATCAACTTCCATTATTATTTGTATTATATATAAAATATTACTTTTTTAACTAATTAAATTATTATATATATATTTTGTTATCATTGTTTTATTTATGCGTCTTATATATTTCTTTATTTTCTAATACAAATTAATGACATTAGAACTAAAAAAATTTGATATGCGAAATATAAGTTTTAGACCAGATGAAAATAAAGGACCTGTAGTCGTTTTAATTGGAAGGCGTGATACTGGTAAGAGTTATTTAGTAAGAGATTTATTATTTTATCATCAAGATATTCCTATTGGAACTGTTATTTCCGGAACTGAAGCAGGAAATGGGTTTTATAGTTCTCATGTTCCAAAGTTATTTATTCACGAAGAATACAATACATCTATTATTGAAAATATTCTTAAGAGACAAAAAACTGTTTTAAAACAGGTAAAAAAAGAATTAGAACAATTTCGACGCTCAACAATTGACCCTCGCGCATTTGTTATTTTAGATGATTGTTTATATGATGCTACATGGACTAGAGATAAAATGATGCGTCTTTTATTTATGAATGGAAGACACTGGAAAATTATGTTAATTATTACAATGCAATACCCGCTAGGTATTCCTCCAAATTTACGTACAAATATTGATTATGTATTTATTTTACGTGAACCTTATATTGCGAATCGTAAGCGTATTTGGGAAAATTATGCTGGTATGTTTCCTACATTCGAATCATTCTGTCAAGTCATGGACCAATGCACTGAAAACTTTGAATGTTTAGTGATTAATAATAACTCAAAATCAAATAAATTACACGACCAAATATTTTGGTATAAAGCTGAACATCACGCGGATTTTAAATTAGGTTCAAAAGAATTTTGGGATTTATCTAAGGATTTAAATTCTGATGATGAAGATACAGCATATGACCCAGCTAGTTCTAAAAAACGTGGGCAGGGTCCAAAAATCAGTGTTAAAAAAACATCTAGATGGTAAAATCTGATTCGAATCGAATCGAAAGTATTTAAAATTTTACTAATATTTACAAAAAATTGAAAACTTTTTGTAAATATTACAAAGAGTAACCCTTCGTAGTTGATTTATATATCACTACCTGTCTCACGAGACATATTTGATTTGAATTACCGAGAGCCGTCAGCCACCATGCAGAACCAGAACTTAGCCGCCGCCGAAGAGCAAGTAAATTTCCATGATACTTGTGTCGCATCTTATTTGAATAGATGCAGTGATGACTTAGAAACGTATAATGTCGTTTACCATCACCGTCCTCGCGAAAAAGACCTAGCGCGAGGGCATGGTCCGTACGACGATACACTCCAAGTAGGTATTTGTAGTTACCATCACAACAAAATTCTTGCCAACGTTCCAGAAGATGAAGAACGTCGATTGCCCGAAATTTATGGGTGTGATGAACAAGACGCATTGTCTATCCTTACCCAAGATTTGGATCGGGAAGAGGCTGAATGTTGCTGTGAAAGATTCGGTAACAATGAACTTCACAAAGCAATCATCGCATACAGCCGAGGAGGGTTTGAAATAGATACTTACTATCATTGCGAAGCGTGCGAATGTCTCCATCCTTCTTGGCGTGATGATAATGAAGTGTTCTTTGGTGCTTTAAAGTCACGCGATGAAATCGAGCGCATGATTGAAAACCGACCCAACATGCTTTTAGAGCAAAATAAATTTGGGAAAACGCCGTACCAGATTATTCCCGAATTGATTGAAACTCTTGAAGAATCGCGAAATGGGGAGTATGTGAAATATCATGAACAGGGGAAGGCTGGTGCGAATGCTCAATCATTGCGTAGTATTATGGAAATGATTAAACACAATGGGGGAGGAGATGATGAAGAGGAAGAGAGATTACATCCTTATTATTAGAATAGAGCGAGGGAAAACCCTTATTGAAGGGTAAATAAATTATACGAAAAAAAAAGAAAAGACATGGTAAGTGTCTTTTTTAATTTTTTTGTGATTTTTGTAAAATGTTTGTGATTTTTTATAATTTTATTTTGAGATTTAATTTATATATATTTAAACTTTTACTTTATACCATTCGGGCTTTTCGCGTAATTTTTTCCAAGTAGCGATTTTTTGTTTTTCTTCTGACATATAATAATTTCGGTAGGATTCAACTGGATCAGCTGTTTTGTATTGGTCCGGCATTGCGAGTGCGAATTGCGTGAGTCCTACTTTTTCAAACGATTCGTCCGATGGCATATGTTCTCGCAAATATTGAGCCATCAGGTAAGATTTATGTTGTTTTGATTCTGGATGTTGATAGCGGTATTTCCATTCATTGTGCATTTCGTCAACTAAATCCAATGTCCAGACAAAATTCGCTTTTGACGCACGGCACCAAATAGTTACCGGATGGTTTTTGTGTGCCATTTTATATAATTTGTCATTGCTTTCATCATCTGGGGATAAAACGCGTTTCGCTGAACAAAGCATCTGGACTGCTTCTAATAAAATCTTGCTGATGTGCTTATCCATCATAGCTTGTGCGATTTCTCTTTGAATCAATGAGAGAATGAACAAGTTCATTTTATCTGATAAGTAATGTGTGGGTTGGTTAACAATTGTATCTTATAATTATTTTTAAGATACAATTTCAATTTTTTACAAAATACTTTATTACATAACCATTTCCTCAAATATTTTTTCCATATTCATTAAAATAGGTAATGGTATAAATTTTGAAATATAATTAGATGTATTAAGCTCAATTGCCATTTTTTTTGATTTTTCGCTATTACATAACCAATCCTTATCTACAGTATTCATATTATGACCGGATATAACAATAGTTTGTCCTGCATCTAGTTGTACCATTGGTTCAGTAAAATCATTTGTAAAACTACTTTCTTCTGCCTTATCCAATCCACTCGCATGTGAATGTTTTTTCAAATATTCGCGTTTGTATGCCATACAATTATTTGTAGAATGATTTTCACCAAATTTTTTGAATTGAAATAATTTATTATACATATAAAAATAAATATATGCATTAGAACATCCAGAAATAAGCGCGGATGAATTAATTAGGCGATATACAGCATGACTTACACGCGTTGGTGGATAATAATCATCATCGTCCATACAAACAATAATATCTCCATGACAAGACTTATTCCCAGTATTGCGTAAATCACTCAAATGTTGTTGGGGTTTAAAAGGTATATAAATGATTTCTAGATTGAATGGCAATAAAGCTAATGTCTTCCATTGCGCAATAATATATTTTTCGTTAGCAATAGCATCTGCTGAATGATGACTACCATCTACAATAACCCATTCGATTATATTGCAATATTCTTGTTGTTTTATTAGTTCTGATAAGTTCGTCAAACATTTACGTCTAGAATATTGTGTAATTGTTAAAATAGATACACTTGGTTCATCGTGTGTTTGTTTTTTATTCATTGTATTATGTATAATGAATATATTACCTTTAATTAATTATACTTATACATATATATATACATGATAATGAAGTTATATAAGACTCAACTCATTCAATTTATTGTTATGGTTATAATTGGGATGGCATTTAATCCTATGAATGTTTTAGCTTTTAGATTTACTGACCTTTATTTATCCCTAACATTATTTTATGGAGGTCTTTTAATGGCATCAAATATGATGTGGGCGCATGAAATCATACATTATTTATCGATGGGTCATTTCAATAAATATGTGTTTTTTATAGGAATATTTTTATCTGTTTCAATAACTATTTATCTATTAAGAAAACAATTATTAATTGATGATGAACAATGGTTAAGACGGATGATAAGTCATCACTCTACGGCATTAACTACTTCACATAATATTTACAAAAAAACTGGCAATAAGAAGTTAAAAACATTAGCAAAGGACATCATAGAAACGCAAGAAAGAGAGATTGAGTTAATGAAATCAATGTTAAAACAATAACTTATATTGTTATATTGTTCTCTTTTTTATAATTTATTGGGCATTTGCATAATATCCTTTGTAGGATAATCCAAATATTTTTTAAACCATTCATTTCTTGCCTCTGGTGTTGTTTGTGAATAATATTGATTATAATAATTAGAGGGCAAACTATTTACAATAGTATTCCATCTCTTAAACAAAAATTGTTCCATTGTATCTTTAATTGTTTTCATATATTCTTCATCTTCTGACGTAAGTCTTTCTTTCAACATATTACGTGTATCCTCATCATAATATTCAAAAGAAATTACCATATTTATATATGAAATATCACATTTTTATATTTATATTGTTTCATATAAATATAACATTTTTCTAAGCTAAACAAGAAAAACATTTCTTACATGCCTTCTTTACATTTGGCTGTATAAGAACCAATTTCACGCACATATCAAATAAACGTTTGAAATTTTCTTTTTGTTGTTCGTCTTCAGGAAAAAGTTTGTAATGAGACATAATGTATTCATACATTTCATTGATCATTTCACCCATTTGTTCTATTGTCATTTTCACTGAACCAGCTCCAGATGCAGGCGTAGTAATTAAATCAGTAATCAACAACACAATCTCCGGAATATCATTGTTGTCAATTTTTCCGTCCTTCATAATATTTTTCACAGATTTATCAACACGTAAATGAAAGGAAGCAATATCACCAGTCAAACTCATTTTATTTTATGTTCTACTTTAATATAATATTATTTGTGGTTTGAACGTAAACTTATCTATATATTGTTTATTATTTTCGCGTATATCTCCTTTTGGTTTTTCTAAGTTTATTGAGTTTTTTTTTGTTTTTTCGCTTACGACGAGAACCACCTTCTTCATAATTTGGTGGAGGATATTCTGGTGGAGGAGTACTTGTAGGAAAACCATATTTACTAGATTTTTCTGATTTATATAAAGGACCTGGGTTTTTATAGGCAGGAGGTGCAGCATGTCCATATGGACCAGATAAATCACTTCCGTCTATTATCTCGTTTGAGTTTGAAGCTGAAATTATTTTTCTAAAAAATTTTAATTGGTTTCTAAATTCTATTGGTTCCATTGACCCCTCAAATTTAGCTAAAGCGTTTTCCATACGTCTTCTACGCTCTTCCAATGGTCTTATCATTAAATATCCTGTTGCAATAATATTCCAGCGTTCCTTTATAGGAATTTTTTTAATTATTCTAAATATATCTCGATTATTTAACCCGATTTCAACTCCGTCCTTTTTAGGTAATGGAAAACCATTTTTATGTTTTTCTAACATATCCAATTTTGCGTTTTCCTTATCATTCATAGCTTTTTCTTTATCTTTTTCATTTGGCTGATTATTTAATATGATATCCGCATCTCTATACATTTTTTGTATACCTTTCAACTCCACTCGTAAATCTTTAATTTCTTCTACATATGCTTTTGCTGCGACTTTATAAGGGTTTGGTGTTCTTGTTCTTCTTCGTCTAGTTTGTCTTCTTGGTGAGGAACCACCTCTATTTTTACGCGTAGGAGGCATTATATATAATAATCTATAATTTATTATATACAATTTATTATATATATATTTATTTTACATTTTCATTACCCTATTCTGTCTTAGCGGGTTCCTTCAATTCTTCAGGCAATTCACGCACTTCGGCAACACGGCTCAACCCGTGATCCGTATTCTTATCCGTGATAATATTCTCTCCTTCAAACAATTCCTTACGCAAATCAGAAACCGAAATATCATCATTGCGATCCTTGACACTCACTAAGTTTCCATCCTCGTCAATCGTCTGTGTCAATACATTTCCACTTTCAAGTGCCTTTTTCTTATTGTCTTCCATGGCCTTTTCTTTCGTCTCGCGAATACGCTTATCAAACTCAACCTTTGCTGAGTTTTCATTCTTCGTCTTTTCTTGCATCAACTGGTTCAATTCATCTTCCAAATATTCCACCCGTCCGGTCTTGTAAGATTCAGGATGAAACGGCATCCACATACCGACCGGACCAACATACACGTCATGGTTAGGGTCAACTTCACGCAACAACTTGCAACGCATTTCGGCCTCTTCTTGGCTGGGATAAGAACCACGCACCTTCAATCCACGAACACTTGTTTGAAAACCATGTTCTTTAATAAAGTCTTCATTCATTCGCTCCTCATTGGTATCAATAAAATTCTTATAATCATCTTCCAGTGTGCTAGCAAACAATTTATCCTTTTCATCCTTACAGAAATCCTGTAAGTCCTTGGAAATATTATCAAAATTCATATTATATTTATATGCCAAAAAACTCAAAAATTGATTAAACTTCTCAAGCGATTTATTCATATCCCATTGTTTTAGGAATTGTTGAAAGAAAAACAATTCACGATTTTTCAGAACCTTTTCAGGAGACACAAAAGACACACATGTGAATTTTTGACCAGCAACGGGCTTATCTTCATCTAACATATCAACATATTTAGGATTTTCAGAACCATCAGGATTAACGCGATATGTAATATTTTTATTGTTAGCCATTATATATTTTTAATATATCAAGAATATTTTAAGTTGTTTTTTTTTCATATCTATTGTCTTTTGTCTTATTAATAACAAATTTAATAGTTTTTTTTCTTTATAATTAATATAATAATGTTAGGACTTGACATGAAAGAATTAATGAAACGCGCTATCAAGTATTTAGTCGAAGGTTTAATGGTTGCCATTGCGGCATTCGCTATCCCTCAACAAAGCTTGAAGTTTGACGAAATTGCTTTGATTGCTTTAACCGCGGCTGCTACCTTTAGTATCCTTGACACTTATGTTCCTAGCATGGGTGTGAGTGCTCGCACTGGTGCCGGCTTCGGTATAGGTGCTAACTTAGTCCACTTCCCCGGTGGATTTTAAGGTGTTCACAACCACACTTGCATAAATTTTTAAAAATATATATATAAAATAATTTAACTTTTATAAATTATTTTATTTTCATTTTTTTTATTCATTTAAGTATTTAAATAAATACATAACCACCAACTCACCTAGATAGTCGGTATATATTCCCATCCTAATTCCTCGCATATATTTTTCCATATTTCATCCTGTTCTATCCGTTTCTCTCTATCTTTCAACATAGGAAAATAAGGCAAAAAATGATTCTGATTTAATAATTCGCATAATTTATAAACAGTATAATAATAATTTAAAAAATTAACTCTATCATCCGGACAAAATTTAGCATAAGGTCCTTGTATATCCATAAATAAATTACATAATGTTGTTTCTAATTCAGAACTCATAATAGGTGGTTTAATACCCAATTTATCTTTAATAAAAGGTATATGTTCATAGTATTTATTATAACCTAATTTCTTCAAAATTTCTTTAGTCCGCTTATTATTCATTTGAGTTAAGTCTATTCTTTCCTTTTTAATTTGTTGTACAATATTATCTATAACTTCATCAGGTATTTGAGTAGTTTCTTTAGCTTGAAATTGTGCCAAAATCTCTCGAAAATGGTTGATTCGCTTATATGCATAAAAACATACTTCTTTAGGTGGCTCTTTATAAGAAGGTTTTTCATTTTCTACCAAATACTTGACACTTCTAGAACAAACATTACATATTACAATACCTTCATAATCAACCGGTATCATTTCCCCCTTATTACAAAATTGACATATATCTGTTGATACCACAAAATTATTTATATCTAAAAAACTATTATCGACATTCCCCATATAAGTTTGAATATTTTTTTTGTCTTGTGATAATTGCTCACCTTTTGTATTGTCTTCGCCATTTATTTTAAAAAAATCATCTAATAATGTATTTGTTTTATTTGAACTATCCGCAATTTTTTTTTTAGTTTCAAAATAATCAAAAACATAGGATGAATTATTTAGTAAATATTGTTTTTCTTTAATTTTCAGAGAACGAATTTGTTCCTTTATAACAATTAATTTATCATTCAATTCTAATCTCGCATCAAGCGATAAATTAGCATTTTTTATTTTTAAACCAATCTCTTTTTTTTCTCTCTTTAATTCTGGTATTTTTAATTCCTTATCATTCATAAATTCATCAATAATTTCTTTATGTTTACTATCAAGCGTAGTAATATTTTTTTTAGGTATAACAATCTTTTTTATATTTTTTGGTTTGAATAATGGCATATATATTATATTCATAAAGGCATTTATTTAAGCAACAATTTATTCATTTGGTTTAGAAATAATTAATGTTTTCTATTCTATTGCTAAAATGGAATTAAACGTTAATGTTCAATCTGATTTGAATATTGACTTTATTCAATTACAAAAGATGTCTTTTTTATATAATGCTTTAAACTCTGGGTGGTCTATAAAAAAACAGAAAGATAAATATATTTTTTCAAAAAAACACGAGGGTAAAAAGGAAGTATATTTAGACACATATTTACAAAAATTCATAGAATCTAATTTGAATTTGCCAAAATAACTCCATAATTTAACAATTTATATCATATTTTGTATTATATAAATTTTATAGACTAGTTTAGTAATAATAAACACATATATAGTGTCTAATTTTAAGTTTTTTGTAATTTTAGTATTTTTTGAGTATTTTTGTGTATTTTTTGAATATAGTTGTAATAAATTCAATTAAATTTTTTATTGTATATTTTTTTTCTTTAGTAATAATATAACAATGGGAGGAGGTTTAATGCAACTCGTAGCTTACGGCGCACAGGATGTTTACCTTACCGGTAACCCTCAGATTACCTTCTGGAAGGTGACTTACCGTCGCCACACCAATTTTTCGATGGAATCCATTGAACAGACCTTTAACGGACAAGCCGATTTTGGTCGCCGAGTCACTTGCACCATCAGTCGCAATGGTGATTTGGCTTACCGCACCTACCTGCAGGTCACTCTCCCTGAAATCAACCAGGCGATGAAGAACTCTGCCGATGCTGGTGTGTGGGCCCGCTGGCTCGACTTCCCTGGTGAGCAAATGATCTCCCAGGTTGAAGTTGAAATCGGTGGTCAGCGCATTGATCGCCAATATGGTGACTGGATGCACTTGTGGAATCAGCTCACACTCTCCAAGGAGCAAGAGCGCGGTTACTACAAGATGATCGGTAACACTTCCCAGCTTACCTTCGTCACTGACCCCTCGTTCTCGTCGGTTGATGGTCCCTGCGCTTCCTCGGCCCCCGTCCAGGTGTGCGAGCCCCGCAATGCTCTCCCCGAAACTACCCTCTATGTTCCCTTCCAATTCTGGTACTGCCGAAACCCCGGACTTGCCCTCCCCCTCATCGCTCTTCAATACCACGAAGTCAAGATCAACCTTGACATCCGCCCTATTGATGAGTGCTTGTGGGCCGTTGGTGAGCTCTCCTGCTCTGATGCCGTCAGCAAGCGCGTGACCTCGGCCTACAACCAGTCCCTCGTCGCCGCCTCGCTCTATGTTGACTACGTGTTCTTGGACACTGATGAGCGTCGCCGTATGGCCCAGAACCCCCACGAATACCTCATCGAACAGCTTCAGTTCACTGGTGATGAATCCGTCGGTTCGTCCTCCAACAAGATCAAGCTCAACTTTAACCACCCCTGCAAGGAGTTGGTCTTTGTTGTCCAGCCTGATGCCAATGTTGACTACTGCTCGTCCCTTACCTGCGGAACTACCCTCTTCCGCACTCTCGGTGCCCAGCCCTTCAACTACACGGACGGCATTGATGCCCTCCCTAACTCCATTATGGCGTTCGGTGCTAAGAACGAAACCGTTGCCGGAGACTTCGTGTCTGGCTCTGGTCTCTTCCACGACCCTGGAGCCATCGATGTCACCTCCAACGGCGACTGGGGATCTCCCTTCACCCAAGGTGGAGGAAACACCGTTACCACCTCCGGTGTGTCTGATGCCGGCGCCTTTGTCTTGTCCGAATGCTCCCTCGACATGCACTGCTGGGGTCAGAATCCCGTTGTCACCGCTAAGCTCCAACTTAACGGCCAAGACCGATTCTCCGAGCGTGAAGGTACTTACTTCGACCTCGTCCAGCCTTACCAACACCACACCCGTAACCCCGACACTGGTATCAACATCTACTCCTTTGCCCTCCGCCCTGAAGAGCACCAGCCCTCGGGCTCTTGCAATTTCTCGCGCATTGATAACGCCACTCTCCAACTGGTCTTGTCTAACGCGACCGTCCAGGGTACCAGCACCGCCAAGGTTCGCGTGTATGCCACCAACTACAACGTGCTCCGCGTGATGTCCGGTATGGGTGGTCTCGCTTACTCCAACTAAACGTAAAAGATATAGTGTCTTTTACACAAAAAGTATTTTAAAATTTATCAATAACAATAAAAATAAATATAATTTTTATTGTTTAACTCATCATTCTTGCGTTTTATTTATCCTATTTTAATTTTATCATAAGGAACATTATACCAACTAATAAAATTATCAATATCAGTAATTCCATGATTATACTCCTTAGAACAACTAAGTAAATTCACATTATATACAATTGGTGTTGTATTTTCATAAATAATTCGATTATTCAATGTTAACAAATAAGTTTCATCAACTTTAATCATATCAAAAATATTATCATAATTTGGTTCTACATTTCCCAAAAAAATATTTTGTTTTGTTGTAATTAAACCACTCTTCCATTTGTTTGTTTCTCTCAAAAAAATATTAGTCACACTTTTTTCTAACGCATTATATCCTCCTCGAACTAAAAAAGACATCTTGTTACTTGTTATTAGGTGTATATTATTAAATGGTTTTAATAATATAATAAGTTTAATCTGATACAAAAAAGTTCAATTCAATGTTCGTTGTGATGTTATTTTTTCCATTGTTTTATAATTCACTATATTAAAATCAATATAATTATATAAATTTTTCTTACTAAAATCGTGTTGTTCTTGAAAATTATAATTCAAATCAATATCATAATTAAATAATTGTCTATTTTCATAAATAATAGCATTATTTACCATTAATGTATTCATATCATCGTATTTAATCATTTCAATTCGGTTATCTCTTTCAGCATCAATATTAATTTTTGTACCATTTACCATAACAACACCTCTATTCCATATAGTTGTCTTTCGCAATGAAACATTAATAATATGTTTATAAAATGCGTCATAACCACCTTTTAACATGAATGACATTTTATTACTATTAATATAATAATATAAATTTATTTATACTATTTTATTAAATACATAATATACATATAATATAAAAAAATGTCTGCAATCTTTAAATATTTATTAAAGTATGAAGAACCATGGTGTAAAAAAATGGGTTATTTCAATCCATATATAGATAAATTTACAACGCATTTGACAAATAAAATGCCATTTTACGATAAAGGTTGTTATAAACGTTATCCTCGCTTCAAGCATGTTTATGATAAATTATGGATTGTTAAAAGTCAAGGTTTAGCCGGTGGTCGTTTAGAAAAACTTAAAGGAAGTGAAGATAAAGTGGATTATCCTATTTTTATCAAACCTCGATGGGGGCATTTAAGTGCTTCATCCAAAAATTGCTTCAAAGTGAAAGATGCTGATGAATTAAGGAAATACGTCGATTATGAATACATGATGTGGTCTGAATTTATTGATGCGACTGAATGTATGACTGATTTTATTTTATTGCAAGGTAAAATAGTCCATCAAATTACATATCAATATTCTGATAAACAAAATGGATTCAGTGATGATTGGAAACTAGTCTCGCCTGATTTACATCCGCCATCTAATGTTGTTGAATGGGTTAAAACACATATGAAGGATTTTACCGGTATTGTAAACGCACAATATCGCGACAATAAAATTATTGAAATCAGTTTACGTTTAGCGCGTGGCGGTGCTTACTTACTAAGCACTGAAAATTCTCCGCTTATCAAAAATATCAATAATATTTTCTTGAAAAAACAATGGAATTTTAATTTAACTGATGAAATGAAATTCAAACCTTTTTATGTTTACAAATGCTTCACTACTTTACCTATTATTTATTTATTTCCGCAAAAAATGGTGGATTGGTTTATGGAAAATCATACATCACGTCCGTATTATGAATATTATTTTGAACCAGTCGGCACTACTGGTATGGTATTTTTTCAATTTATGGATGATAATTTTGAAGAAGGTATGAAAACCAAGAAAAAAATAGAAAAAATATTTAATATTGCTCAACTTGTCATGTATTTTCTCATTTTTACTGCTATTTATTTGTTATGCTTTACAAATTGGTCACATCGTTTTCTCTTCTTGGGTATTGTTATCTTTATATTTTTAATGCGTGTGTTTAACCCTATTGTTATAAATTATAAATTGTATAAAGGGCAAAAACAATCTCTCTTCCACGAAGGGCCTACGAAGGATACCAATGATGATATAGAACCTTTTGATAATAATTAGGTTGTAATGATGATATATTACATTATACAAAATTCATGACGAATGTATTCAAAATCATCCGTTGAACGAAACATATTAATAATCTCCGCACTACTATATTTACCTTCAATTTCTGGTAATATTGTTTCCAATGGCATAACAATATTCCAAAACTTCTCAATCATTTTTGATATATCATAACAAGTGCACTTTTTAAAGTTGATTTTAATATCAATTCTACCTGGGCGAATAAGTGCTTTATCCAAAACATCTAATTTATTTGTCGTCATAATAAGAATACGTCCGCTGCACTCATGAATTCCATCTAACATATTCAATAAATAGGATAAATTATTATTATATTTTGTTTGTGAAACACTTGACGTTGAATTCGTCATTTTCAAAAATTGGTTTAACATATCATTCTCTTTTCCTTTTTCAATATTTACAAAATTTGTATCATTTAATGATGAAACTGATGATGTATCTGACCCCGTGCCCGTGCCCGTGCCCGTGCATGCTTTTTTCAAATCGCGGTCTTTCACTACATCACCTAGCGCATCTATATCTTCAAATATCAAAATACGTTGATTTTGAGGAATAATATGTGTATCATCTAATTCTTCCTTATAAATAATATTCTGTAATTTCGTAAAATCCATTGCATCATTTAATTTTATATCAATACCATGACGTCCTGTATGATTCATTAATTGTTTAATAAAACGCGTTTTCCCACAACCTGGTTCACCATGTAATAAAATACCCAAATTATAAGGAATACCTTTGTTTAAGTACCATTCTTTATTCTTCAAGAAAAAATCTATCTTTTTAATGATAGTATCCATATCCTGAAAATAACTATTTTCAAACCGAATAGATGAATCCCATTCAACTGAATCTATAGTCAATCCATTATTTTTTTTCTTGGTATTATTCTTATTTGTTTCGGTGGATTCACTTACAACATTTATAAATAATTGTTTTTCATTCGAAATATGTTTCAAATATTCTTTGTATTCTTTCACTTTTTCATCTATCCATTTTTGTAAATAGGACAGCGAGTGTTTATATGAAAAAATAATCAATGTATTGTATTCAACCACAACCATATTATTTGAATCAATATTTCGGCTTTTTTCTTTCTCTTCATTCTTTATTTTACCATGAATATGCTCTGTTAATTTAAACTCTTTGACCTGATCCACTAAATATTCACTTCGTTTTTCCATATCATCCCAATCAAAATCAGCATCTTCACGCAAACGATAAATTGTTTCATTATGTTTTGCCAAAAAATACATAATTGCCCGAAACCGAATAGACCGCGTTCGTAATTCCGACTTAATTACAATCGTATTTTTCTTATTTTCATTCCATTGTGTAATATACTTAAAAATATAGTCAGCATCTGATGTATAAAACAAAAAGAGAAAAAATAGCAGAATAGAAAAATCTAAAAATATAATTCCTGTTTTCATTGCTTCAATAATGCCGGATGCTTGACCCATGATTAATGGAATAACAAAATATTCAGGCGACATGTTTTGTTATTCACTACTAATAACTATACTAAATTAAATTTAAGTCTATTTAACAATATATTATGCTTTCATTTTTTACATCTCATTAAAGAGCCGATTCATATTCATCACTTCTGGCTTATCATCATCTTTATTAAACAATTTATGAATCAATGCATTATCGCGGAAGCGGACGCTATAATTCTGTTGGAGTTTATTGCGCCCTACTCTTCCCATCGCTTGAATACATTTCTCTTGGCTCATTTCACCCAAATCTTTTCCAATATACCCGTGACAGAACTGATAATTCGTGCCATAAATATAATCGGTTGACGCAATAATCATAAACAATTTATGTTCTTGTGCCATTCGTTTCATAATTTCAATATAGCGCGGACTTTTATGTTCCGAAAACACACCGATTCCCATCAAAAGCAATAGCTTCCAATAATCCATTACATCCGTAATCCGCATAATTTGTTCGACATTTTCCTCTGATACATTAGATGTAAATGCGTTTGTAATTTCGCCTGGATTCATTTTCGACGCATACTTATATAAATGATCCCGAGTATTCGGTACAAATGTCGGCGGCAATACAATCGTTTGAATGCTTGTTTTCAATGTAGCTAACTTTTGTTTCTTTTCTTTCATTTCCGGCGATAATTTATCATCACTTGTCGATTTATCAGATAACGAATTCCGTGCGTCTTCCAATTCTTTTTCTAATGATTTAATTTGTTCATTCAATTTTCGATTGTATTGAATCTTTTCCATTATTTCTTTCAATACATAGTCTGGTATTTTTGCATTTTGTATGTAAAATTGCGCGATTTTATTAATATCATCAGCCAAGAATATAGTTGGCCCATCTGTCAATGTATGTGCGTCTGTTGTCACAATATTCACATTTGATTCATGATACTTTTTACGTGTATTCGTCAATTCAGTATAAATTTCACTATACAACTCTGGCTTTAAATTTCCTAACAATTCCAAGTAAAATACTTTAATTGAGCCCATATTCACCATATCTATCTCGGTAAAATATGTATTCAAACTATAGCGGTCTGTTTTCATATATTTTTTACCACTCTTATGGATAAGCATTATAAATCGTATTGCTTCGCGTAAATCAATATACCGCAACAATGTCTTGTGTTCTTTGCAATGCTCAACAACATCAAGAATTTTAGCATAGTCATCATATAAATAATGTGGCATTTCGGCAAACCCTTCACGATTTATCAATGGAATTGTTTTCTTACAATCATAACTAATGACTTCATGAACATCCACGTTATTAAAACGTGAGCAGAAATCCATAATTGTATCGGTTATTTCTTTTTGTTGCGGCAGGGTCGCAGACGATAAGACCATATTAGGTATCAGATTTTCACACCAGTTCTTGTTAATTAACTTATGTAGATCGTGTTCTTTATAGTCCATCGTCATCGTCGGTTCGTCCCAGTAAGTAATTATCTTTTCTTTTGGATTAAATGCTAACATATAAAGCATTGCTGGTATATAGGATTGAACATCACTAATCATTAATTCTACTTTTTCACCTTGCGAATTATCTACCTTACCAATTCCTCCGCTTTTCGTATGTTTGGTGTATTCTTTCGCCGAAAAATAATGTAAGCGAATATCTTCCGCATCATTACAACCAAATGCAAAGGCTATTTTCTTTTGCATTGAAATCGCCGCTTTTGCCAACGATAAACCAACGTGCCGTGCGGCACAAACAAAAATCACGCGATGGGTTGTTGACAAACCTAATGGAGACATGGTTTTGCCAGTGCCCGTCGGCGCAATGTATAAAATCAATTTCGGTGCTGGGTTTTTACATAGAGTGAAAAGCTCTTTTTGATGGTCATACAATGTTTCATCTGCGTATTTTAAAAGATATTCATTCTTTTCAATCAATTCGTATCCCTGCTCGACCATATCGGTTATTAAATTCACATAATTCCCATTATCCGTATAACATTCTACAAACTTTTGACTAAGAATTGAGAGTATTTTCTCACGCAATTCATTATTAACCCCTTCAATCTTATACTTCATTAATTTGTAAAGTGTAAAATAATAATACATCCATTTGGTTTTATTGGCTTCGCTCTTTTTGACACGATTTTTGCTCTTATTTTCATTTTCTTCTGCTTGATTGTGTAGTAATTTATCCAACAGGTCAATCAGTATATATTCAAATATCATATGTTTCTGCTCTTCAATATTTTTTGTTGTATTTTCCATACGAATTATATCTGCTTTCTTCAGGACAATTGGTTTCTCTTTTTTTGTCGGTGTTGATGCGGATGCCGATGCCGATGCCGGAACAATATTGAATTTTTTATATAATTTTGACATTGTATCGTGAAAATAATTCTTATAAATATAACTATCAAACTTTTTCGAATCTGTCATTTTCATATGCTGTGCTAATGAAGAAGTATAATTCCGCGAGATATTTACATCATTGTATCCATCACTAATAAGAGATAAGATTCGCTTTTCTGAATCAACGCAGGGCACTTCAATACTAGTCCATTCTTCTTTGGTAAGTTTGCTTTGTTTTGTAATGAATTCCGTCATGATAATAGTGAGGGGGTTGGTATATTATATAGTTTCGTAGTCTATCTTTATTTCAATTTTAAAAACAATAAAATATTCATATAAATGTATTATTTATTTTAATAATAAATTGAATTGTATTAAACATATTATTTTATTATAACATATCATAATTAAGAATGGAAATGGATAAGCAGCCGATTGTTATTTCGATTGAAGGCAATATTGGATCAGGTAAATCAACATTGCTTGAACATTTACGTCAGAAATATCAAGGCGACGATAGTATTTGTTTTGTAGAAGAACCCGTCCATATTTGGAATACCATCAAAGATACTTCCGGAGTGACTATTTTAGAAAAATATTATGCCGATCAACATAAATACGCTTTTCCTTTTCAAATGATGGCTTACATCTCGCGGCTTTCTATTTTACGGCAGGCTTTAAAAAATAAAAAATATAAAATAATCTTTATTGAACGAAGTGTTTATACTGATGTAGCTGTTTTCGCCAAAATGTTATATGATGATAAGAAAATTGAAGAAATTGAATACAGCATTTACATGAAATGGTTTTACGAATTTATTGAGGATTTACCGCCAATTCGCTTTGTCTATCTACGAACGAACCCTGATATTTCTTTAGAACGTGTTGTGAAACGTGCTCGGCAAGGAGAAACAATTCCTTTGAAATACATGAAACAATGCCACGATTACCATGAAAACTGGTTAATGAAATCGAATGCATACAATTCTAGTTATGAACCGCTCTTGGTTTTGAATGCCAATTCGGATATTTCCGAAAAATTAACAACATGGATTGAAAATATTAAAGGCATTATGGTTTAATAATAACTTTTATAAAAAAATTGAATTCTTTTTTATAAAAGATAAAAGTATTACATACATACAAGACAACAAGATGCAATCAGACAACAAGATGCAATCAATGAACGATTTGACTATGGAGAATTTGAAGATGGAAGATTCTTTCTATACATTGATTTATTGTACAAAGCATAATATTGGAACAGCAATTAAAGGTTATGCTACCCAAGACGAAAGCGATGGTTCAATCACAAAAGGTTATTATGATTCTCCGCCAAAAAATTACAAAATGAATCATTTGACTGAATGTGATCATCAAGATTGGCATAATATGGGCGTCATTTATTATGGCGCAATTAGAAAGGCGGATGCGGATGCGGTGGAACCTGAATTCAATACCGAAGCCGAATTCGACCAAGCGGATGTCCAAGTTGTCAAAAGCATTCGGATGACTTATGATGATTTTCAAGGAGATTTCAAATTCGGTGATTATAAGCACAATATTACAACAAATAAAGGACATGAATTATACTTGAATGAAGACTCCAAATTATATGGATGGTTTAAAACTATTTGCTCATAAATACAAAAAAAATCATATATATCAAAAAATCAGAAAACGTAAAAAAACACGATTCTGGGTCTGACGATCCGTTTTGGATTTTGGACATTTATAAATGTCCATTTCGGGAAAGTGGCCACCCTCCTTTTTCTGAAAAAACGTGAAAAAGTGACTTGTGACCATTATGCTCTCATTTCGGTTTTTTTATGGAAAATGTTGTTATGATAAACTTTTTTCATGGAATTATAAATGTTTTGAAAACTATTTAGGCGTTTTTTTTGTTCTATATATATATAGAACATAATGAACAAAAAAAACGCCAAAAACGCCAAAACGAATGAATGTAAAAAATGTGTCTTTAAATGCTGTAAGAAAAGTGAATGGAATAGACATATAATGACAAGTAAACATATAAATAATCATAATTTAGAATATTTAGAACAAAAAACCACCGAATATCCATTTATATGTAAATATTGCGACAAAGGGTATAATGTTCGTAATAGTTTATGGTATCATGAAAAAAAATGTGTTGGTAAAAATGAGGATGAAAATATTATATTAGATAATAATCTAACAAAAAATTCATCCGAAGTAGTACACCTAACCAACTTGGTATTTAAATTAATGACTAATAATGAAGAAATTCAAAAAAAACAAAATGAATTTCAAAAGCAAACATTATATATGCAGCAACAAACCCAAGATATACAAAAACAGATGATTGATGTCTGTAAAACAAGCGGTACTAATAATAATAATAATAATACTTACAATAATAATAGCAATAATAAAACCTTCAATATGCAAGTGTTTTTGAACGAGAAATGCAAGGACGCCATGAATATCATGGATTTTGTCAATTCGATGACGCTACAACTCTCGGATTTGGAAGATGTCGGCGAGCTCGGTTATGTAGAAGGTATTAGTAAAATCATTA
>Ga0129324_10000219_pt1 | contig 41140 bp, 36 predicted proteins | sample CPBDNA_7_FD_96879 | JGI IMG/M metagenome (GOLD analysis project Ga0129324, IMG submission 96879) | Freshwater to marine salinity gradient microbial communities from Chesapeake Bay, USA - CPBay_Spr_15_0.2_DNA | ecosystem: Environmental > Aquatic > Marine > Coastal | place: USA: Chesapeake Bay...
ATTGACTCATATTCTAAATATTTCATGGAGACCTCTTCAGGAAGTATTAGAAATTCATGTCAGCTAGGCAGTTATCCTGCAGAGCTTAAAACACAAGATTATGTTTCTATGGATCATATGGGGTATGCTTATTCAATTAAAAAACAAGCTAATACTATGATGTTTTTTATATCTATAGATAAAGATATAGAGAGCCTAGAACATATTAATAAAGCAGTTATAGTGAGATTATATAATGATGAAGTATATTTCCATTATAAAAATCTAAATAATATTGCTGAAGTTAAACTTACTGCTACGGATTTTGATCTTAAACTTAAGCAGAATATTATCACATTATTTAGTAATGAACAGCAAAGTTCAAATTTTTATGAACTAAAAGATGGTAATAATGAAGAGTTCGTGGAACTTATTGATATTGAAAGCTTTGCAGTAAGAAACCCTGGATTATGGGCATTAATGTCTGAAAATGCAAAATATGAAGATGAAGATAATGGACATTATTATGGTGGAGTTTCAATCATTGTGAGTGAGTTAGGTTATGAATTAGAGTTTGATGGTGAGATACTAGACAAAACTGAGTTAATTCTACCTAAAGTTTTAGAAAGTAAAGTTGATCAATGGAGAAAAGAAGGAAGTCAGAATTCACTTATAACTTTCTTGCCAAGTGAAGTTGAGGGAACTGATTTCCAAGACTACGTCCTCGGAACTGCTGAGTCTATACTTAAAGATGATTTACTATATAAATCTAATAATAGGTTATCTGAGCTTGAAAGAAATATTGCTATAACAAATAAGGAGTCAAAGAAGTTCTTTTGTTATTCAGAAGTTGGGGTTAAAAGTGAGAATGTTAATTTGTCAAATGACTTCACTGCACAGCAATCTTTTGAAAATCTTAGAATTCTTGCTTTAAATATTATATCTTCTTCAGGTAATTATTATGATAGAAGTTATCCAAATCAAGAAATTTCTGAATTCATATCATTACTTAATATTTTATTTACTGATGTAAAAATACAGGATTCAGTTGAAATAAAAAAGTCTTACTACAAGGCCAAAGAAGATTATAATTATAATAAATTAAGTCTAGATATTGAGAGAAATTCTATAAAAAAACTTAAAGAAATAACTGACAAAGAAGAGATTCATAAAAAAATGATTGATAATTTTGTTAGAATATTTAAAGAGAATCAGGAGTTTAACTTTATACAAGTTATGTCACTTGGTCTTGTAGATATAAAAATAGTTGATGAAGTTATTGATAATGCAAAAATATTGATGAAATATTCTGAATACTTCACACAAATGCTTAGAATATTGCTTTCAACATCCATCTCGACTGATAAGGGAGTTATCGAGTTAAATAATAGAGCTCAATTAATTGCTGATAATATAAATTACTTAGCAGGGAATCATGAAACCTTAACTATAAATGGTTCTCATCCAGAATATTTAGTATTTTTTGCAAGTTGTTTGGGAACTAAAAAAGAAGTTTCTCAAGAAATGTTAAGTGAATTAGTAGAAAAGCTAGAAAATCTTGACTTTAATATAAAATATCAATTATTAGAAAGATTCTCAAAAACAAAATTATCATATAAAAATGGAGAGATAACTGAAAACCACTTTCCAACTTTAACATTAGAGATTTTAGAAAACACAGCTCAGTTACAGGAAATCATTGATCAATCAAACCCTTATGAAATTTCTTATACAGAAGAAACTAAGTATAATGAAGTAAATTTTAATGCAATGGCAAATGCTAAGATTGATTTAAGTAGTTTTGAAGATAAATATAATATAACTCTTCCTGAGGAGTTAAAAGATAAAACTTATGCCCAAATTAAAAAGGAAATTTTAAACGATAAATCGATATTGCAAGACTTTTCTCTTGAAGCAATTCATAGTTTAGTATCAATTTTAATAAGATCTACTTCTAAAAATGGAAAAGAAATTCCAAAAATAACTAAATTATTATTTAACCCTAATAAAGATATTAGTGAGCAATTAAATGAAATTGAAGTTAATAACATTAATTTAGATTACTTACTTAAAACTTATGTGGATCCAGCGCAAATAAATAATTTTTTAGATAATTTAAATTTTCCCCACAATATTTTATCTCAAGTTATTATTTATTTAAAAGGATTAGACCATAATTCTTTAACTGAAAAAAACTATAGCATTGTAAAATTACTTAAAAATGCCCCTAATGAAGTGATAATTAAGCATTTTTCTTCATTTAAAATTATTACTGATGCCTTTTTAAAATATGATATTGCAATAGATTTAGCTGCTGCTTATAAACTTATTCAAAGAATTGCAGAAGCAGGCTATAACGATGAGTCAGTAAAAAGAATCATTAATTATTGTATTGATAATAAAGATTATTCTATTATTGATATTCTAATTAAAATCAGTGGCCGAGCAGATCACATCAATAAGATTATTGATTGGATAACTAATTTATCAATTAAAGATATCAATAAAATTAATGATGTTTTAGGGGGTAATATTAGAAAGCTCCTAGAAGGAAAAGAAATAGAAAAACTTGAGATTATCTCAAAAATTATTTTAAATCTTGAAGATAATATTGATAGTAAACAATATCAAAAAATTATCAGCAGAATAATGGAAAGAGATATAGAATATGCAAAGCTGCTGAAATCATATCTATTAAGCCCAGAAAATCAACTTTTACAAAAAGAAATAACAAAAATAGTTTTTGATAACTTAGATCAATTAGAGAATGCTCAAGTTATTTTTTCAAATTATAATTTAGAAAGATTCGATTATAGTGAAAATAGAATTTTATCTTTAGTTAAAAAAATTATATTTAAAAACAATAATAGCAGTGAGTTGGATTCACATGATCAGCTAGATATTATTGAAAGTTATGAATCAATAATAGGAAGATCAAAAAGTTATAAGTATTTAAATAGCAATCAACTCCATGATAGATCTATTGAATTGAAGCATTCTCGTATGCTTTATAAGGATAATTATCAAAGTGAAGTAAGAAATATTGATTTAGAGTTTATAGCCATTAGTATAGAAATGCTATATAGAGAAACTGGTAAATTTCCAAGAGATACTCAGCTAATTAGTGTTATTTCTAATATGCTTAGAGATGAACATGTTATAGATGAGATTGCAACTAGCCAAGGAAAAAGTATTACTACAGCCTTACTTGCTTCTTATCTATGGTTTGTTGGCCAAACTATTGATGTAGTTAGTTCGAGTAGGGATTTAGCAAGCAGGGATCTATCTGAATTCTCTGGGTTTTACAAAAGCCTAGGTATTGAAACTGGAAAAAATATTATTTTGGCTTCATCTGAGTATAATGAATATATAAAATTTGGAGTTAATTATGCAGTAGCATCTGATCTTGCCTTATTTAGATCAAATAGAGAATTTTATAAGAATACTCATGATGTTTCTTTAAATGCAGATGTATCCTTAATTTGCGATGAAGCGGATTCAGTACTTACTTCAGAAGTTAATTATAAACTTGCGGTAGATTTGCTTAAAACCAACCAAGCTGAAACAAGGGTGTTATTTGAATATATTTTAGAGTTTACAGAAACTGATATAATTAAAAATCAAGAAATTTCATTAAGTATAAAGAATCTTGAATTATATCTTCATCATCAATTCCAAAAATATGTAACTTCATATAAATATCCAATAACCTTGACTCAAGCAGAGGAGCTAAAAGGAAGCTCAGATTTTGAAGCAAGAAAATTATATAATTTATATAAAGCTCTTAAAAAATGCAATAAGGACCAAGATAGCTTATTTGAAAAATTAATAAAATCAGCTATATATGCAAAAGATTTAACAGAAGGAATTGATTATGTAATATTGCAAAGTGATATAGATAATCTTGATAAATTCATTAAAGCAACTCCAATTATAAAAGATCAAATCAGTAAGGGGACTATGTTTGGAGATGGAGTTCAAGCATTCTTACACCTACTTATTGAAAGAGCATATCCAGAACTTGAATATAGGTTCGATATCTCTCCCTCATCAGTAACGATTTTTAATGTAAGTCCAAAAAACTTTTTTGATTATTATCGTTTAACTGGAGGTAAAATCATTGGTCTTACAGCAACTGCGATGGAAACAGAAGAATTTCGTGTAAATAATAAAATGCTAACTTTTTCTGTTCCAAAATATAAAGAAGATAAAAAAATCATTAGAGAAGAAGAGGTGGAAGATTCATATAATCAGAATCTAAGGCTATTAGAAATATTAGGAAAACAAGTCATAGGGCAACCAATTATTATATTTGCTAAAACAACTAAAGATGCGGAAGAAGTTTTTGCATTAGTAACTCATTATAGTTCACATGGAAGAAATTATAACCTTCCAAATATACAACTTTTTGCAGCTTCTGCAAAAGATACTGCAGAGCTAGATATTATTTTAGAAAATTCAGGACAAAATAACTATATAACCATCACTACTCCAATGCTTGGAAGAGGAACTGATTTCTTTACTTCTTATAAACAGGGTTTTTTAAGTATTAATTTATGCACAGATCTTACTCTTAGTGGCTTAATTCAGATTTATGGAAGAGTTGGAAGAAATGGTGAAGAGGGTAATGTTATATCTCTTTTTAATAAAGAAATATTTGTAACAGATTTAGATGAATATATGGATATTAAGTCTACTTTAGAAATGTCTATGAGAACTAAACATCAACCATTAACTGATATATTGAAATTTTTTAATAATGCAAATCAAGAAAATACAATTGGAGCAATTCAAACAAGTGAATTTATTACCAAAGCTTGGTCAAAATTAATTGCTAATAATCAAGGAATTAAAAGCTATGCAGAACTTAGAGCTGATCTTGTTGAACTAGTTAAGTTAGAATATCCAGTTATAAGTAGAAAGCTTGATGATTATTTACAGAGAGTGGATTCTGGCACTCCAGATCAAAATGGTGCAGATAAGCATTCTTTATCTTTACAATATTATACTGACTATGTTGAACAAGATTTTATTGAGTATAATAAAATTAATACAGAGAATTTTGTATCAGCTAATGATGATTATTATTGGAATAATATAAAATACTTATCAAGACATACTTCAATTGATAATGTTATTATTCCTTATAGATATAATATTTTAACTGAGGTTTATAACTATATATTTAAGATTGATCCTGAAACTTCATTATATAAATTATTTTATAATGATTTATATAAAGGACAAGCTATTGTTATGGCAACTCATGCCTTTACTATTGAAAGAACTAGTTTTAAATTTGATAGTCAATATTATGAAGTGATTGATCAGAGAACAGCCACAAAGGAAATAACAAATGATAAAACTTTATTCTTTATTGAAGGCAACAAAATTTTTGCTCAAGTAAACTCTAAATCTGCTCTTGAAATAAAAATTGCTTATATAATTAAAGATGGAATTCCATTTGATTTATATCAGAAAATATTAACAACAAAAGAAATTGATCCTCAAGAATATAATGTTATGCATAGCTTTATGATTAATGTTGGGTATCTAAATCATGATTATATAAACGGAGCTGGTTCATTTAGTGATTTAATGGTGCCTGAACTTAAAAAATCATTTAACGCCTATAAAACGCTTTTTAAGAGTGAAGAAGTACATATAATTGATAATCTTGAAAATATAGTAAGAATAGATACTTCAAAAATAGAATATAATAAATATCAAGCAATTGAGATAACTACAAAAGTTGATAGTACTTCTAGCCATGCTGAGTCAATTTTAACTGATGGAAAGTTTTTATTTTGGATTAATAGAGGTGCAAGCTCCTTAGAGCCAGGAATAAATTTATTCAAAATAATTAGAAATATAGATGAAGTTAGGGAAACTTTAGAATGGCTTAAAGTGGCTCATTCACAAACTGAAACTCGAGCTAAGATCTATAGTTTACTTAGAGAGGAGGGGAGTAATGATATACCTGAGCATGTATTAATTCCTATGAGTCCTCAAAAAATTGGCAATTGTGGATGGGTGCAAGTTAAAGGAATGGTTAAAGCCTCGGCATTAGTCGGAAGAATTGGAGAGTTTGAAGAGTTGCCAGATGTAAATAGTCAAGAATGGCAAAAGGCTTTAAAGGATTCTAATGATATTTATAAAGATTTTACTTCATATGATAGAATTAAAAGAGCTGAAGCTATTGTGTATACTATTGATGAGGCATTCGAGCCAGAGTTTTTAAGCTATGAAGAACAAGTAGAAATTGATAATAGAAGAGAGAGTCTTCATAATCCTATTACTAATGAGGTATTAGAAAGAGTTACTAACAAACTTATAGAGACTAAAGGGAAATACGAAGAAACAATTTATGAAAGACAATATCATAAGTTAGTGGATATAATGCAACTAGAGTTAGCTGTGGATTCTCCTATGGGTGAATCTTTGCAAAGAATATATGGCAGTAGAGAAGAAGTGAAATTATTGTTGTATAATTTTCAAAGTAATAAAATGAATGAATTCTCCAATCTAGATTTGATTTATCAAAAGATAGTTGAGGGAAGAATTGACTTTGCTCCTATTCAAGATTCTTTATTTAATAAAGTCATGAATATTATTTCAGAAGAATCATATAAATTTCAAAATTTATATGATTTCACTGATGTGCTACAAGAATCTACAAAAGATTGTATTAAACAAAGCGATATTCTTCTTGAAGAATGTATTATCAACGAAATTACTTTAGTTGGAAATATTTGTAGTAATGATCTAATAACTTTTTATAATAATATTGAGTAAGTAGAAAGCTTAAAGAGATATTGTAAATAATCCCCGCTTAATAGTTTTTTTGTTAAGCGGGGATTGTATCTTTATACCATTGCCATTCCACCATTTATATGCAATGTTTGTCCGGTTATATATTCAGCTTCGTCACTAGCTAAAAATACTACACCATTGGCTATATCTGTAGGGCTCCCTAGTTTTCCACATGGAATAGAGCTGCGTAACTTCTCTTTATGTTCTTCCTTTAATCCATCAGTCATTGGAGTTGCAATAAATCCAGGAGCAATACAGTTAATTGTAACGCCACGACTAGCAACTTCCTGTGCAAAGCTTTTAGACATTGCAACCATTCCAGCTTTAGCAGCAGTATAGTTTGCTTGTCCAGGATTTCCTGTAAATGCTACTATTGAAGAGATATTGATGATTCTACCAATTTTTTGTTTAATCATCTTTTTAATAGCTAGTTTATTTAATAAAAATGTAGAGTGAAGATTTATCTTTATCACAGAATCAAAGTCATCAATATTCATTCTAAGACTTAAATTATCACGAGTTACTCCAGCATTGCAAACTAAAATATCTAAACGTTCATGAGTCTTACAAACATTATCAATTAATGAAGTTACTGATTCATCATCTTGTAAATTACAGATTTCAATACTAACTCTTGTTTTAAGTTCTGCTGCCAAATTATCAAGAGCTTGTTTATTTGTTCCTGATATAACTACGTGAGCTCCTTGGGCATGTAAGCCTTTGGCAATTGCTCCGCCAATTCCACCAGATGCACCTGTAACTAAGGCGATTTTATCGTTTAAATTAAGCATCTTTTGCTCCTGCTTTATTTCTATCTTTATTATCAATATCTTGTTTAGCTAGTTTTCTTAACTTATCTTCAATTTCATCAGCTACAGTTGGATTGTTTTTTAAGAATATTTTTACATTTTCACGGCCTTGGCCAATTCTTTCGTTATTGTAGCTATACCATGAGCCAGATTTTTCAACTATGTCTGCTTTAACTCCAAGGTCAACTAACTCACCAACTTTAGAAATTCCTTCGCCGTACATAATATCAAACTCTGTCATTGTAAATGGAGGAGATACTTTATTCTTAACGACCTTTACTCTTGTTTGATTCCCTGTTACTTCATCTTTATCTTTGATAGAACCAATTCTTCTTATATCTAATCTAACAGAGGCATAAAATTTAAGTGCATTACCACCAGTAGTTGTTTCTGGGCTACCAAACATTACACCAATCTTCATTCTAATTTGGTTAATAAAAATAATCATACAATTACTTTTAGAAATTGATCCTGTTAGTTTACGTAATGCTTGACTCATTAATCTTGCTTGCAGGCCCATATGTGAGTCACCCATTTCTCCTTCAATTTCAGCTTTTGGTACTAAAGCTGCAACACTATCTATAACAATAACATCAACAGCGCCTGAGCGAACGAGGGTATCGGTTATTTCCAGAGCTTGTTCACCAGTATCTGGTTGGGAGAGAATAAGCTCATCTGTGTTTACTCCAATCCTTTTAGCATAAACTGGATCTAGTGCATGTTCCGCATCAATGAAAGCACAAGAGCCTCCCTTTTTTTGGCATTCTGCAATAACTTGAAGAGTAAGGGTGGTTTTTCCTGAGCTTTCAGGGCCGAATATTTCAATAATCCTTCCTTTAGGTAACCCACCAATGCCAAGAGCTAAATCTAAGCCTATTGATCCTGTTGAAATAGCTTCTATTTCTACTGCTGGACGCTGTCCTAATTTCCAAATTGAACCTTTACCATAAGCCTTTTCAATTTGACTTAATGCTGTTTCTAATGCTTTGTTTTTATCCATGTTGTTATCCTGATAAGTAGTTATTATTTTTAATTTATGCTCATTGTTTGATATGGAGTGTCTAAAGAGAATGTAGGGATTTTAACTTCAAATTCATTTCCTTTTGAGGTCATGACATAGTGACCTTCTATTATTGCAGAGGTGGTTTTGAAATTTGTAGTGTTTTTTGATTCTAAAATGGTTCCAGGTTTAATAATGAGTTTTTCATCCAATGTAGCGTTTTTTAATACTTCATGAGATGTTCCATCTGCATAAGTAATGCGCCAATGTTTACTGACTAATTGAATAATGCATTCGCTATTATTTTCAATGAATACACTGTAGCTCCAATGAGAATCATGTCTTGATGAAGATTCATTTTTATATTGTGGAACTACTGCAACTTTAACATCATTAGCATCAGAAAAAAACATAAGTCATCCATAGTTTCTAATTTATATACATAATATACATATAAGACATATTATAAAGCTGTTTGTCAAGAAAGATTCTTGACAAATGAGGCTATTTTAAATAAAATGACGAGCTAGTATTCTATATAATTCTTAAAGATTTATCAAATGTTTTCCTATTTAAAAAAAGAGCCTAAAGACTGTAAAATTGTTGTTGCTATGTCTGGGGGCGTCGATAGCTCTACGGTTGCAGCTATGCTTGTTGACCAAGGATACCAAGTTATTGGTGTAACCATGCAGTTATATGATTATGGACTTACTGTTGGTAAGAAGGGTGCTTGCTGTGCAGGGCAGGATATTTATGATGCAAAGATGGTTGCTGACCGTTTAAATATACCTCATTATGTTTTAAATTATGAAAGTCTATTTAAAGAAGCTGTAATTGATGATTTTGCAGATAGTTATTTACGTGGAGAAACCCCAATACCATGTGTGAGATGTAATCAAACTGTAAAGTTTCGTGATCTACTTAAAATGGCTAAATCTTTAGATGCAGATGCTTTATGTACAGGGCATTATGTTCGTAAGGCCAAAACCTCTCGTGGTTTTGAGCTATTAAAAGGGGCTGATCACAGAAAGGACCAAAGTTATTTTCTCTTTGCGACTACACAAGAGCAATTAGATTATACATATTTTCCAATTGGAGAATATTCAAAAGATGAAACCAGAAAGCTTGCATTAGAGTATGGTCTTGAAGTAGCAGATAAGCCAGATAGTCAAGATATTTGCTTTGTTCCAAATGGAGATTACGCTAGTGTAATTAATAAATATCGCCCTGGGGCTTTAGATAAAGGTGATATTATTCATGTTGATGGAAGAAAATTAGGAATTCATGAAGGTATCATTAACTTTACAATTGGTCAAAGAAGGGGATTGGGTATTTCTAGCGAAGATCCATTATATGTAATAAAAATTATTCCAGAAACAAAAGAAGTTATCGTGGGGCCAAAAGAGTCATTGTATAAATTGAGATTTATTATAAAAGAGCTTAATTGGTTGTCAGAACGTTCTGATGAGCCGATAGAGGTTTCTATTAAGGTTCGCTCTAATCAAGAAACAATGGCCGCTTCCTTGCAATTATTACCAAATAATAGAGCTGAGATTACTTTATTGAATCCAGAGAAAGCTATAACTCCTGGTCAGGCTTGTGTTGCATATAAAGGAGACAGGGTTCTTGGAGGTGGTTGGATTACTGGTGATATTTATTAAGATAAGAATCGATCTTATCTAATTATTTTACTATTATTTTTTTTAGCGCTAAGTGCAAGCTCTGAATAACTTTTTACGTCATGTGTGGATTTTAACTTTTTAACAGCTTGAGTTGCTTGCTTAGTTGCTAGTTTCATTCTTTGGGTATTTTCTTTTTCAATAATATATTCTAAATATTCTTGGGACTCCTTTGTTTTTAAATGAGAATGTTCTGTGATGTTGGTTAATGTTCTAGGAGATTGGATGATGTTATTTATTCTTCCTGAAATAATGTCAGCTAGTTTTTCTAATGGATGCATGGGCATATTTATAGTCTCGGAATTAGTATATTTTAATTTGATAGTCATATTATTATACTCTATTTTAGTTATTTATTATAGTATCAGGTAAGTAGTAAACAATTCGTTAATAGAGTGATTATTTGTATAAAATTCTTGCTTTATTGTGGTAAATATACTATAAATTTAGTTTATTAAATAATGAATTAAAAGGTAATAAATATATGCGTTTAGACAAAAGAGCAAATGATGCTTTAAGAGCTATTTCAATTGAAACTAATGTTAATAAGCATGCAGAAGGATCTTGTATTATTAAGTTTGGTGATACTCATGTTTTATGTACAGCAAGTATAGAAGAAAGCTTGCCTCCATTTCTAAGAGGTAAGCATTTAGGTGGTTGGGTTACAGCAGAATATTCTTTGCTTCCAAGGTCAACTAATACTAGGGTAAGACGTGAAGTTAGCCAAGGTAAAGTATCTGGACGCACACAAGAGATTCAACGTTTAATTTCGCGTTCTCTTAGATCTGTAGTAAACTTGAAGGGATTAGGTGAAAGACAAGTTCTAATTGACTGTGATGTGTTACAAGCAGATGGTGGAACTAGAACTGCAGCTATTACTGGGGGATATGTGGCTTTAAGGCTTGCACTTCAGACTTTGGTTGATAAAAAGATTTTACATCGTTTACCTTTATTATCGGAAGTTGCTGCTGTTTCTTGTGGTATTATTAAAAATGAAATTTTATTAGATGTAGATTATCAAGAAGATAGTAACGCAGACGTAGATGCTAACTTTGTTATTAATGGTGAAGGAAAACTAATTGAAATTCAAGGAACAGCTGAAAAAGATCCATTTTCAGAAGAGCAATTTTTAGGAATGCTTAAATTTGCAAAATCTGGAATTAACCAATTACTTGTTGCTCAGAGAACGGCTTTAGGATTGTAATTAATGGCTTCAAATCAATATATACTTAATGCTTTAATTGGGCTAAAGGATCCCCTTGCTGGGCAGGATAATAATGCGCAGAAGGAGCATAAAATTGAATTACCTAAATGCAAGTATCAAATATCTATTTACACCGCTCTTAAAAAATTATTTTCAGAAGATTATTCATTTTATTATCAGTTTAACAAATTTTTCAAACATAAACCACTTGAAGAAGTTACAGAAGATATAGAATATATAGAAACTCAATGTCAAGAAAGTTTAGATGGCTCTGAAATATGTTTCAGCACGCAGCCAAATGTTGAGTTGATTCGAAAAGGAATAGTTGATTTACAAGATTTTAGTGAATTTTTTATAAAAGAAAATGAAAATATTAGGTGTAAAGAAGGCTTTTCTGATTTAATGCTAGCAAGTTTTGCAAAATTAAATAATCCTACTAATTTTAATATATTAAAAGGTATATTTAATAATGATGTAGCTCCTTGTGCGGCATATGAAAAAGAAGAGGCCTGCACAAGTCTGCCAATGAATTTATATGAATTTCAGAGAGAAATAATTAAAGTAGCTCCAGAAATAGCTACTAGTTTTGAATTACACCAGCTTTAAGGAGTTATAATTAATGGAAAATAAAAATGGTTTAGAAAGTTGGCATGGAACTACCATACTTTCTGTACGCAAAGAAGGAAAAGCAGTAATTGCTGCTGATGGGCAAGTATCCCTTGGGCCAACTATAATTAAGTCATCAGCGAAAAAATTAAGAATTCTTGCAGGTGGAAAAATATTAGCTGGTTTTGCAGGAGCAACGGCAGATGCTTTAACTTTATTCGAAAGACTTGAAGAAAAGCTTGAAAAACATCCTGGCCAACTAGCAAGAGCCGCAGTAGAATTAGCTAAAGATTGGAGAACAGATAAATATTTAAGGCGCTTAGAAGCAATGATGATTGTTATGGATAAAGAGACAACCTTAATTATTTCAGGTAATGGTGATGTTCTTGAGCCTGAAGATCATATTGCAGCAATTGGTTCGGGTGGAAATTATGCTATTTCAGCTGCAAAAGCATTAGTAGATATGCCATTATCGGCAGAAGAAATTGTAAAGCGCTCGATGAAAATAGCAGCAGATATATGCGTTTATACCAATCATAATTTAACTATGGAAGTATTATAATATATGGAAGATACAGGAAAAAACTTAACCCCAAAACAAATTGTTATAGAACTTGACCGTTATATTATTGGACAAGATAAAGCAAAAAAAGCTGTTGCCATTGCCTTGCGTAATCGCTGGAGAAGGCAACAGGTTGATTCTTCATTACGTGATGAAATAGTTCCTAAAAATATTTTAATGGTTGGTCCTACTGGTGTTGGTAAGACAGAAATTGCAAGAAGATTAGCAAAGCTTGCTCAGGCTCCATTTATAAAAGTTGAAGCAACTAAATTTACTGAAGTTGGTTATGTTGGTAGAGATGTTGACTCGATAATTCGTGATTTACTTGATATTTCTATTTCAATTACCAGAAAAAAAATGCATGAGAATGTAATTGAAAAAGCTAAAGAAAATACAAAGTTAAGAATTTTGGAGGTTTTAGTTGGATCAACTTCTAGTGATGAAACTAAAGAAAAATATTTAGCAATGTTAGACTCTGGTGAGTTAGATGAAAGAGAAATTGATATTGAAGTATTAGAAGCTCCAGCTTCATCATTTAATTCTTTAGATATTCCAGGTATGCCTGGGGCTCAGATGGGAGTATTAAACTTAAGTGATATGCTTGGTAAAGCTATGGGTGGAGCTCAAACTAAAACTCGTAAAATGAAAGTTAAAATTGCTTATGATGTTGTTTTAGAAGAAGAAAGTGATAAATTATTAAATGAAGAAGAAGTTACTAAAACAGCCATTTCTACAGTAGAAAATGATGGAATAGTGTTTCTTGATGAAGTTGATAAAATTGCTGCAAAACAAAATTCTAAAGGTGATGTGAGTCGTGAAGGGGTGCAACGAGATTTATTGCCGCTTATTGAAGGAACAACTGTTGCTACTAAACATGGCTCTGTTAAAACTGATCATATTTTATTTATTGCCTCTGGAGCGTTCCACGTAGCGAAACCATCTGATCTATTACCAGAGTTACAAGGTCGTTTACCAATTAGGGTTGAGCTTAATGCTCTCACAAAAGATGATATGGTTCGTATTATGACTGAACCTGAAGCAAGCTTAATTAAGCAATATGTAGCTCTTATGTCTACAGAGAAGGTTGATCTTGTGTTCGAGAAAGATGCTATAGATAAATTGGCAGATCTAGCTACTGAAATTAATCATGAGGTAGAAAATATTGGCGCAAGAAGATTACATACAATTTTAGAAAAGCTTCTTGAAGATATTAGTTTCACCGCTCCTGAAAAGTCAGGTGAAAAGATTTGTATAACTAAAGACTATGTTTCAAAATCACTAGGTAATTTACTTAAGAAAAGTGATTTAAGTAATTTTATTCTCTAAGGTAAGTATTTTATAATGAGTGAATTTATTGAAGATCGTCAAAGATTATGTAGAGTTCTAAATCCAATTGGAGTAGGCAATAAGAATACTCCTCATATTATTGTTCTTTTTGGTGGAATTTCTGCAGAAAGAGAGCCATCATTGCTTTCAGCAAAAAATTTACTTACCTCTATAAAAAATCATAACTATCGTATTACTCCTGTGGATATGGGTATTGATGTTGCTGAAGTTTTAAGAAAGTTAAATCCTGATCTAGTATTCAACATGCTTCATGGAACATATGGAGAGGATGGTTGTGTACAAGGTGTTTTAGAAATATTAGGGATACCATATACCCATTCAGGATTACTATCTTCTGCGATTGCTTTAGATAAAATATATTCTCAGCAATTATTTATTCAAGCAGGGATAAGATGTCCTAAAAGAGTGATTATTACTAAAGGTCAAGATTTAAGTATTGAGCCTATGGAAAAACCATATGTGATTAAACCAGTTAATCAAGGATCTAGTCTTGGAGTAGAAGTGATTTTTGCTGAAGATGATTTTGATTTAAATCAATATCATTTTAAGTATGGTGATAAAGCAATTATAGAAGAATATATCTCTGGCAAAGAAATACAGGTTGCTGTTTTAGATGGTAAAGCGGTTGGAACTTTAGAAGTGGTTCTACTAAAAGAAAAGAGATTTAATGATTATGAATGTAAATATAGTGATGGATTTTGTAAACATATATGTCCTGCAGAGTTAAGAGATGATGTCACTAAAAAAATAATGAAAGTGGCAGAGACTGCACATAATATTATTAATTGTCGAGGAATAACTAGAGCAGAACTTATATATAATGAAGAGAGTGATAAAATTTATTTCTTAGAAATTAATACTCATCCTGGTTTAACTTCTTCTTCATTTATTCCTGATATATTAAGATATAATGACATTAGCATGGGCGATCTTTTTAACATTTTAGTTAAAGAAGCGATGAAGTGAGAAATATAAAGAAAGCTAAGAAAATAGTTAGAACTAAGAGAAGAAAGCAAACTTCAAGAAGCTTCTTGCAGAAGGCTGTAATTACTGGAAAAGTGATTATTATTTTATTAATTTTATCATTGATTTCATTCCTTTATATAAGTCGTGAAGAAATAGCAAATAATTTCTATAAATATACTGCAGATTTAGGTTTTAAAACTAAGAATATCGTTATCGAGGGGCAGAAATATACAAGTAATAAGCAAATTGCAAGTACTTTAAAAATAAAAGAAGGAATGCCCATATTTTCAATTTCTTTAGATGATTTAAAAACAAGACTAGAGAAGATTGAGTGGATTAAGCATGCAATTATAACTAGGCGTCTACCAAATGACATTCATATTTATATAATTGAGCGCACTCCAATTGCTTTAGGACAAAAGGATCATAAACTTCATATTATTGATGATGAAGGGTTTATAATTCGTGAAAAAAAGTTAGATCAGCATCTTCATTTGCCAATTATTATAGGAGATGGGGCTGAAAATTATGCAAATTCTTTAATGGAGATATTAAAAGTTGATCCTGAGCTCTTTAAGCATATTGCCGCAGTTATAAGAGTTAATGAGCATCGTTGGAATGTTAGGTTTGATAATGATATTGAAGTTAAATTACCTGAAAAAGATTTAAAAAAGTCATGGGCTAAAGTGATTAAAATGTATAAAAATAAGGTATTATTTGATCCAAAAAACATAGTTATAGACCTTAGAATTCCAAACAAAATATATATAGAGAAGAAATAGTTATGAGTGATTTTATGCCATGTCCTAAATGTGCTTCTGAGTATACATATGAATATGCTGGGATGTATGTTTGCCCAGAATGTGCACATGAATGGTCAAAAGATGATATAGACTCAAATAAAGAAGAAGAGTTTATTGTGAAAGATGCTAATGGTAATGTTATAGCAGAGGGTGACTCAGTTACTTTAATCAAAGATTTGAAGGTTAAAGGATCATCTACCACTTTGAAGGTTGGAACTAAGGTAAAAATACTTCGTTTGGTTGATGGAGATCATGATATTGATTGTAAGATTGATGGAATGGGATCAATGATGCTAAAATCAGAGTTTGTTAAAAAAGCTAAAGCTAAATAAAAGTCTATTTCTTTATTCTGACGTTATTAAGTCTAAATTAGTGCATTTTCCTGGCTCTCTTTCTATCTCTAGCTGCTGTATGTAGATCAGGCCATCCATGAAAACATTAGAATTGTAGGTTACTCCTTCGATAATAATGAACATAGCTTTCCTTCAATTTAAGTAAAAGGTTAAGGATTAGCTTAAGTTAGATCCAAAATTATGTCAATTTCTTATAACTAAAAGTTACGATGAACATTTTTCTTTATTTAATATTGATTTAGACTTTCTTTCACTATCAGTTTTGAGCTGTCCACAAGCAGCTAAAATATCTTGCCCTCTTGGGGTGCGAACAAAGGCTTGATATCCAGCTTCATTAAGAGTATTTGAAAATGCTTTAATTTTTTCTGGACTAGAACATAAATAAACGCTTCCAGGCCAAGGATTAAATGGAATGATGTTAATCTTCGCAGGAATGCCTTTGATAAGGCGAGCGAGCTCTCTTGCATGTTCAACAGAATCATTTAGTTTATCTAGCATCACATATTCAAAAGTTATACGATTATGTCCATTAGATGGGTAGTTTCTACAAGATTCTAATAGCATTTTTAAGTTATATTTTTTATTGAGTGGGACAAGCATATTGCGTAACTCATCATTCACTGCATGTAAAGATATGGCTAGGTGAACTTGAAGCTCGCTACCACATTTATCAATCATTGGAACTACTCCTGAGGTTGATAAAGTGATTCTACGCCTGGCAAAACTTATTCCTTTACGATCCATAGCAATTGTGAGTGCTTTAGCTACATTGTCATAGTTATATAAGGGTTCACCCATGCCCATCATTACAATATTGGTAATTCTTGGCTTTTCATGCCAATCATCTAATTCGTCTTTAGCTAATAATAATTGCCCTAGAACTTCACTTGCAGTTAAGTTTCTAACAAATCGCTGAGTTCCAGTATGACAAAAGCTGCAGGTGAGGGTGCAGCCAACTTGAGAAGATAAACATAAAGTTCCACGAGTTTCTTCTGGAATATAAACAGCTTCAACTTGTTTTCCATCTTCCATTTTAAGTAGCCATTTTATAGTACCATCTGTTGACACTTGCTTAACAGCAATGCTTGGCCTATGAATAGTGAAGTTATCATTTAGTTTATTTTGAAGTTCTGGTGATAGATTTTTCATCTCAAAAAAATCTTTGATGCCTTTAGCATATAGCCAATGCCAAATCTGTTCAGCCCTATAGGCTTTCTCATCAAGAGACTTAATTTGCTCTATTAGCTCTTCTTTACTTAAGTTATGGATGTCTATCATAAAAATCTTATACTTTGGTTTATATGCGGCATAATAGCTTTTAATTAGCTAAATGTAAACTTTGTTATTTATAGATCTAATAAGTTTAATAAATATAGATTGTATTATTCCCTCTCTTTGTTACTATTAATTGTAAAATTTAAATAGGAGACTAAAATTATGTTAAAGAAAATATTATTAACACTTACTGCAATTGCAATGGTTGGTTGCTTTGGTGGTCCTGATAACGATACGTTAGATGATAATAGTGATAAAGAAATTAGAGCTATGATTACTAAAGGTGTTACAACAAAACAAGAAATACAAGATAAATTTGGAAAATCAGAATTAGTTAAAACTGATGATTTAGGAAGAGAAGTTTGGTACTATGAAGATGAAAGAACAAGCTTTAATCCATTAAATATTATTCCAGTTACTAAAGTTTTAGTTGGTCAAACTGGTAGAGAAAAAAAATTAGTTATAACATTTGTAGGAGATGTAGTTTATAATTATGTTCTTACCAATGTTGGTGTTAGAACAAGAGGTGGATTATTTACAAGTAAAACTGAAGATAAAAATGAAGAAGAAGCAAAGGCTCAAAAAAAAGCAGCTGAAGCTCAACAATAAACTTCTCTTGTAAATTAAATATATTAGTTGGTAGATTAAGTATTGACCTACCAACTAATAAAACATATATGATTAAATGCTATTGTCTAATATCTTCAAACTGGAATGATCTTTTAATAATGAAAAAAAATTCTTTATCACGATATTTAATAAAATTTCTGTATGCATGTTTTGCAATTATAACAATTATTAGTGTGATTCTATTAAGTGGAGTATATTGGTTATCTAGTGATAATGGGCAGAGCTATGTACAAAATCTCATTAAAGAAGAATTTTCAAATAACGTTGGATATAAAATTAAGGCTAATGGCGTTAGCTTCCATTTTCCTTTAAATGCAAAGATATCTAATTTATCTTTATCTGATAACAAAGGAAAATGGTTAGAAATAAAAAATATTTCAATTAATATCTTATTGAATCCAAATATTCATAAGCATCTTATAGTAACGAGTTTTTCTGTGGATAAATTTGCTGTATTAAGAACTCCAGAGGAGGCAAAAACTAGCTCAATAAAAAGTAAAAATAATATAAAGGTCTCTAAAGAAAAAACTGAAGTTAAACAATCTGAAAATAATAAAGATATAAAAATATCGATTAATGGAATAAATATTAAAGAGATATTTCTTGCCTCCTCTGTAGTAAATTATTCAAAAGATATAAAGTTATCGGTGAGTGGGTCTCTTAAATGGAATAATTTTGAGCAAGCTTTATCTTTTGATAATGTCATACAATTAAGAAAGATAGTTGAGTATGTAAGCCCAGTTAAAGTAAATATTTCAGGAAAATATTTACTACAAGATAACAAGAGCAAATTATCTAAAGTTGTTGCAGAAATTAATACTGGAAAAATTGAAGTAACATTGCCTAGTTCTTTAGATTCTATTCCACAATCTAAAACTTCTCAAAAGAACTCAACTTCAGTTAATACAGGAGCAAAGCAAAGTTCAAGCTCTGATAGCAAGGCTATTGCTTTAGATGTAAAGCTAAAAATGGATAATAATGTTTATGTTCGTGGATATGGTTTAGATATCGTTTTTGGGGGAGATTTAAGAATAAAGGGTAATACTAACGATCCCCAGGTTAGAGGAAAACTTAGTATAGTTGATGGAATATTTAAAGAATTTGGACATAGCTTTAAACTTAAAAAAGCAGATCTATTATTTGAAGGTAAGATCCCACCATATCCTTATCTAGATGTGGTTGGGTCTACTACTGAATTAGGAGTTGAGGTAACAGCAACTCTTTCAGGTCCGGTTATGAGTCCTTCATTTAAAATTAAAGCTCCTTCAATGAAACCAAAGGATATTATCTCACAATTATTATTTGGTGAAGACTCATCTCAGACTAATTCTTCTCAGAATAATGAATTAACAGATGTACTTAAAAAAATAGGTATTAAGAATGATTCAGGATCTAATGTTATTAAAAAAATTGAGTCGTTATTTAATAAAAACAAGGATAAAGATACAGATACACAAACTAGTAATAACGATAGCAAAGATAAAGATGCTTCAACAGAGGATTTAAAGAAATTATTAGAGAAAAAATTAAAGTTTAAGTTTTAATATTGAGTATAAATTAATTGCTATAATGTTTGAGGAGGGTAATTAGGTTGATAGTTATCAATAATATATATATAAGTATTATGTTGAACTAAAATATGATTTACCAATGAGAATAAAGTTTTTAGCCAAGAAAAAGATTAATTATATATTTCTAATTATTTTTTCTATTTTTATATGTTCATCACAATTATTTGCGACAGAAGATGTTGGGTCTAAGATCAAGAAGAAATTTTATAATATAAAAGTTGATTATTCTACTATTCCTAAAGAATTAGAAAATATAATAGAGACATGGAAAAATAAATCTATCGCCCAAGATATTCCTTTAGGCGTTGACGATAGCTATTTTGACTATTTATTAGATCAAGATAAGAGCATGCTAAGAATCTTATTAGAATCTGAGGGATATTATGGCTCAGAAATAGATATTGAAATAGATATAGAAAAACACCAGGCAGATTTTAATATAGATGCAGGGAAAATATATAGATTTACTACCCCAATAATAATAGTGAATTCACTTCCATATATAGCAGATAAAGATTCAGGAGTTAATTTACCAAATATAAAATCCTTAAAAGCAACTGAAAATGTAGCAGCTAAGGTTTCATTAGTAGTTATAGATGAAGAATTTATAAATAATTGGATAGAAAAAAATAATTGTTTTTTTCATTATCATGTAAATAACAAAGCTATTGTTAATCATATAAACCATACTGTAAGTGTTAGTTATGATATTACTCATGATAAGAATGTGGTCTTTGGAGATATATCATTTTTAAATTTAAGTAGCATTGATCAATCATATCTTATGAATCTATTGACTATTAAAAAGGGAGAATGCTTTAAACGTTCTTCAATTAATAAGACAAGATCTAGTCTTAAGAAGTCTAATCTTTTAGATAAGATTTTAGTTATTTTACCTGAAATACCAAGTGCAGATGGAGTTGTTCCAATAGTTTTCTCTTTATCTGAAAATGCTCATCATACAATCAAAGCAGGATCAAACTTTAGTACAGATTTAGGATTTGGATTTAATATAGGTTGGGAACATAGAAATTTTTTTTCAGAAGGTGAAAAATTATCCTCAAATTTATCCATAACTGAAATTGAAAAAGAACTATCTGCTATATTTAGTAAGCCATTCTTCCGTAGAAAAGATCAAACATTAAAAATAGAAGGATCTATAAAAAGAGAAGATAATGATGCATATGAAAGTAATGGTGTCAGCTTATCTGAATCAATAGAGAGAAAATTTAAAAATAATTGGTTAGCCGGAATTGGAACAAAATATAACTACGAGTCAATTACAGAAGATAAAGTGGAAGACAATCATTTTTTAGTATCTATGCCATTATTTGCTAGTCAAAATAAAAAAGATAATCCTCTTGATCCTAAAAATGGTTGGACGTTGTATTTAAATACAGCTCCTTTTATTGATGTTCTTGATACAAATATCATATTTCTAAAAAATCATGTTTCTGGAACTTATTATCTTCCTTTAACTGATTCTCAAAGAGTTACCCTAGCTTTTAAAACTGCTGTTGGAAGTATTGCTGGTTCACCTTCGGAAGATATCCCTGCTACAGAGCGTTTTTATGCTGGTGGGGCCACTTCAGTGCGTGGGTATGGATATCAGCTAGTTGGGCCACTAAATGACGATAATGACCCTATAGGAGGGAGTTCTGTTATGGAGTTGTCAACTGAGATAAGAATGAAAATTTCAGATGAATATGGAATAGTCCCATTTGTCGATTGTGGAACGTCTTTTTCTTCTAGATATATGGATTCGGGTGAGAAGCTTTTATGTGGAGCTGGAATTGGTTTAAGATATTATACTTCCTTTGGTCCTTTAAGAATAGACTATGCTGTTCCACTAGATAAACGCCCTGGTATTGATGACTCTTTTCAACTTTATTTTAGTATAGGGCAATCATTTTGAAAATAAATATTAAACATATACTTAAATTTATGCGCTGTATTTTATATACTTCTATTTCGATAACAGCCTTGTTGTCTTTATTTTTAGTTACTGGATTTTATTTTATTTCTAGTGAGTTAGGGCAAAATTATTTACAAAGAGCTATAAATGAAGAAGTTGCACCTAAAATAGGTTTTAAAATAGATGTTGAAGGAATTCAACTTAACTTTCCTCTAAAAGCTAAAATATCTAAGCTTTACTTATCAGATAAAGAAGGAGAATGGTTAAAAGCTAATAATATTTCTTTTAATCTTTCTTTGACAAAAAATATATTGAGAGACTTTGTTATTAATAATTTTTTAGCTGATAATATTTATTTATTAAGGATTCTAAATATAGCTCCAGTAAAGGATAATGGTAATGAAAAAAATCCGAATATGAAAGTTTCAGTTCGTAATATTGATATAAAAGAAGCTTTTATATCTCCAGCAGTCTCTTTTTACTCACGTGATATTAAGGGAAATATTCGTGGTGAAATTCAATGGAATAGTATCGAAAATAGTCTTTATTTTAATAATTCTATTGAAAATCATAACATTATCCCAAGCTTGCAATCAAATAAAATTAATTTAGAGGGTAAATATTTATTTGAAAAGGAGAGTTTAGATGCTGTATTTAAAAAAACATTAAACAATAAGGTTGAGATTAATGGTGATATTAATTTTAATCTCAAATCAAAAAATATTAATGCTAACGCTAATATAAATGAATTTAATTTCTCAGGCTTGGTTGATAAGGTAGAAGGGAAACTAGATGCTAACTTAAAACTAAGTGGAAGTATTAATAAACTGATAATAGCATTTAATAGCAGAGTCTATGATTTATCTTATTTTCAAAATAACATTCCAGAAATTACTACCGCTATAAATGCTTCTTTAAATAAGAATATTTTATTAGGGAATACTATCGTTGATGTTCAAAATTTAGCTAAAGCAAATTTTAATTATAAATTTTTAAATAACAATATTGAATTCAAAGATATCAAAATTCAATCTTTTAAAAATTATATTTTAGGCAGGCTTAAGTTTAATCTAGATAAAAATCTAGTACAGGGGAATATAACTGGTAAAATTAAATCTTTTAAAGAATATAACTCGTTTATATCTGAGCCGCTAGAGGGAGAAATAGATATTTGGGCTGACTTATATGATAGTAAAGGAAAACAAGCGGTGAAAGGAAATATAGCTTTACAAAAGCTATTGTTGAATCAGGTTTATATATCTGAAGGTAAAATTGATGTTAAAATCCCTAATATCAATATGCTTAAACCTGAATATATTAAAGCAAAATTAACAAAAATTTCTTATCAGAATCTTAAGATAAATGATGCATCATTAAATGTTACTAGTAAAAAAAATAAGTTAGTGATTAATACAAATATTGATGGATTATATGATAAACATCTATTAAAGGTAAGTTCTAGTGGTGTTTTTAATATAGATGATTTTATAAATAAAAAAGAAATAGAGTTAACCATAAAATCTTTTCAAGGCTCATATAATAAAAATTATGTTTATAACTTAGGAAATATAAGTTTTTTCAGCAGTTCTCACTCTAAATCTATAGATATTCCTAAATTAATGCTAGGAGATGGAGTATTTATTTTAAAGGGAAAGTTAAGAGATAATAAAGTGGATGTAGTTTGTACTACAAATAATATAAGATTGAAGCCGTTAAAGAATAATTTTCCAGAAGATTTCTCAGATTTGCTTCTAAAATCAAAATTAGTTATAAAAGGAGAGGCTATAAATCCTGAAATGTCTCTTGGTTTATCCATTTACAATAATATTCCAGATAAAAAATATCTAAAGTTTAATAATAATACTGAAGTCAGATTAAAAGATGGAAAAGCTGAGTTTAAAATACATTCAGACAAAAATTCAATATTATATTATTATCTTTCAGGAGCAATTCCAGTTAAATTTAATTTAAATTCTTCTCAGTTATTATCGATTAAAGATAATAAAGATATTAAAGCTGATTTAAATTATAATTTTAATAACTTATCTTTGTTAAAATTAATATTGCCTTCTGAGCATGAAATTATAGGAAAATCATCTGGAAAATTATCTATTTCAGGAAAGTATGATTCACCTTTAGTAAATGGGGAAATTAAATATATAAAAGGGAAGTATAATTATTTTCTACAAAATATTGAGCTGGGTAATATTAATGGAGATTTTTCACTCAAGGACAATATATTTATAGTAAATAAATTAGTTTTAGAGGATGAAGAAAAAAATCAATTATTTATAGATGGAAAGGCTGACTTAAGAAAAAACAAGAATAAAAATTATAATTTTAATATGAAAACTCAGAATTTTTCCTTATTAAGTAATCCTAATATCAATAGTGTTTTTTCTGGAGATTTATCTATTAAGGGTGATAGTAAGTCAGGAGTGATTTATGGATCAATTGATAGTAAAAGAATAGATATTTATTTACCACGTGAGTTTCCTAGCGATATTCCAAAACTTAATGTTTATAAAGTTATAGAAAGGGATAATGAAATAGAAACTGATATAGAGAAATATAAATATCCCTTAGCATTAAACTTAAAATTTAAAGCTAAGAATAAAATATTTATTCGAGGCTGGGGATTAGATGCTGAGTTAGGTGGAAAACTAGGAATAAAAGGAGATGTCTATTGTCCAAATATTATTGGTAAATTTAGTTTGGTTAGAGGCAGATATGAAGAATTTGGAAAAAATCTAAAATTAAAACAAGCAGATTTATTATTTGAAGGTGATGTTCCTCCATCTCCGTATATAACTGTAGTTGGTTCTGTTGAAGAATCTGGCGTTGAAATAATGCCTGTTATTTCTGGAAGTATATTAAAACCCTCTTTAACTATTGAATCTTCTCCTGAGCATTCTAAAGATGATGCTTTATCATTGTTATTATTTGGTGAGGAATCTTCTAATCTAAGTTCATTTCAAGCTTTTCAGTTGGCTAGTAGTTTAAAAAGAATTACAACCAAAAGTGATTCAGGGTTTAATCCTCTTAGGAAAATTAGGGATTTATTTGGAATAGATGATATTAATGTTAATGGAAGTGATTCTGGTACTTCGGTTGAAGTACAAAAATATATATCAGATGATGTTAGATTGAAAGTAGGGCAAAATGGACAGTCAGATGGCACAGTTGGCGTAGAAGTTGATCTAACCCCTAATATATCAGTAGAGAGTGGGGCTTCTAATGAAAGCGGTAATTCAGCAGGTATAAATTGGAAATATGATTACTAGACATAATGATGTTATCTAGTCTTATTCATTATACTGGTTAAGCCTTTTTGAGTTAAATAACCATTGGCGCCAATGCTATAGTCGCTAGTAAGATATTCAACAAATTCTTTCAGACCTTTGGCGTCGTTCACATTTGAATAATTTACATATACAAAGAGAGGACGAGATAGAGGATATTTACCAGAAACAATGTTTTTATTATTTGGTTGAACTCCATTGACATATATTGATTTAATTTTTGAGTTTTGTTCAAGAAAATTTAAACCAATAATTCCAAAAGCATGTTTGTTATGAATTAATTTTTGAATAGTTAAGTTATTATCTTCAGGCATTTCGATATAATGCTTGTCTTGGCGAATAATATTGCCACCAAAATCTTTTACAAGCAATTCGGTTATAACATCTCTTGTGCCAGATGTAGAAGAAGGGCCATAGATTAGTATTTCTAGGTTAGGAAGATCAGGGGCTATTTCTTTCCAATTAGTGTAAAAGTTATCAACCATTTTTCCTTTATATGGTATTTTATGTGATAAAGCTAAAAATAACTGTTTTTCAGTAAGATTAATACTTGTGGCATTTTCTTTTTGCGCTATTACTATTCCACCAAGGCCAATTTTTATTTCTTTAAGCTTTATTCCATTATTTGCACATGTTTTGGTCTCATTAGGGGTTATGGCTCTTGAAGCATTGACGATGTCAGGCGATGATCTATGGGATTTGCTGTGACATAGTAAATTAAATCCACCTCCAGTTCCTGTGGATTCAACAATTGGTGTATATCCAGATATTTTACCATATTTTTCAGAGGCGATGGTTATGAATGGATATAAAGTAGATGATCCTACTATTCTTATGTAGTCTCTTGCGCTTGCAGTGAAACTAATAAATATTATAAATAGAAGTGATAATCTTTTCATGGCTTATAGTTTGCGTTTAAGTGCATAATCTCTTGCATATATTAAGTCGTTATGATTGTCAACGGATATTGGTATATTATTTGTTATATCAATGCAAATTTTCATACCATTTTCTAAGGCTCTTAACTGCTCAAGTTTCTCAGTGAGTTCAAGTGAGCTTTGAGGCAGATTTACATATTTTTTCATAGCTTCTCTACGATAGCCATATATCCCTACATGATAGAAGTAATTTGCCTTTTTACCATCCATAGGATAGGGGATGGGTGATCGTGAAAAATATAATGCATGCATGTTTTTATCAAAAACCACTTTTACTACATTGGGGTCTTGAATATCTTCTTCATCGTCAATTAGAGAAACCATAGTTGATATATCAGCCTCTATATCTTTTTCAAGCATTTGAGCGGTAGCCCTAATCACTTCTGGATCAAAAAATGGCATATCTCCTTGAAGATTGACTATATAGTCAAATTTACCATCAGGGTCTATTATATTTAAAGCTTCATGTGATCTATCTGATCCAGATTGGTGGTTAACACTAGTCATAACTGCGGTAGCGCCGTAGTCGGTTATTAGTTTGAAGTGATCTTCATGATCGCATGCAACAAAAATATTGCTAAGATTAGATTCCCTGGCTCTATCAATTACATGGTGAATCATTGCTTTCCCATCAATTTCTTTATGAAATTTTCCAGGCAATCGAGAGGAGCTCATTCTTATAGGAATAATAATCGCTGTTTTTTTGTCTAAGTAGGGCATATATTTATAATTTTTACATTTTTTTACTCTAATAAATATAACATATCCATAAAAATCTAACAATAGACAAAAAAAATTGAAATTTTTTCATTTTGTTGTTGACTTTGCTGAGAATATCGCTACAAATAGTAGTACATAATTACTTATGTGCCTATAGCTCAGCTGGTAGAGCATTTGACTTTTAATCAAAGGGTCGCAGGTTCGGATCCTGCTGGGCACACCACTAATACAAAATCATTTTAAAAATATAAAAAAATAATAAGATTTATACAATCAGTTTCTTAATACTATTATTCAATTCATAATATTGAAGTTTTAGGTGAGTTAAACTTGAGCGAATTTAGCTAGAGGTAAATTATAACCAAAATTATATTTTATATAACAGATGATCTCTATTTTACTCTTGATTTAAATTTAGTAATATTAAGTAAAAAGTTATGAGTATTATCCAATCTTTATTAGTTATTTTGGCTATTATTTTTGTTGGTATTCTTTGTGAAAGAAGAAAATTTATAAGCCATAATCAGATAGAAGGATTTGAAATTTATTTATTTAAAATAGCAATGCCTTGTTATTTATTCTCTTCTATACTGCGTCATGATTTAGCAACATTAATACAGCCGCAATATATTTTTGGTTACTTATGTTCATTTTTTGCTATAGCTTTGATTATATTTTGTTACTTTTATAGAAAGGGCAATCTCTCTTCTATAACTTTAAAAATATTATCTTCCGTTTATGTTAATACAGCTATCTATGTTTTACCCATAATTACTTTTCTATTAGGGGATCCAATAGCAGGAGTGATAGGAAACTTAGCTCAGGTTTTATTAATTCAGCCAGTATTTATTGCGATTTTAAGCTTTATTAATCATAAAGAAAAGTCAATAGTATCAAGAATTATAGCTGTAATATCAGCGCCCTTAGTTGCCATGCCCATCATTGGATTGTTATTTAATTATTTGCATTTCACTCCACCAGAAATTATATATTCAGTTATAGAAATTTTTGGTAATGGCGCTTCTAGTATAGCTTTGTTTGTTTTTGGATTAACCCTTGGAGCTATAAAGATTTCTAAAGAAGATCTTAGTAAAGACTTATTGTTTATAGTGTTTATAAAGAATTTTATGCACCCGTTAATTGCTTTTTATATTGGGAAGTATATATTTTCTTTAGATGGATACTGGCTTAATTCTTTAGTGATTTGTGCATCAGCTCCTCCAGCTTTTATTGTATATCTTATAGCTAAGCAATTTTCATCTGAGAAAGATTTAGTGAAGAAAATAATAGCTATAAGCTCCGTAGTGTCTTTAGTATCTCTTGTAATTATAATTTTAATGTTGAGGTAGCGTAAACGAATGAGCAATAATAAACTAATTACCAATATTAGAGGGACTCACGATGTCTTCTGGAAGTCCATGGACACTGAAATCTATGAGAACAATGGTTTATTTGGATAAAAGACCGATTTCTTGTGCTACATTATCGATAAGTAAGTATGGATCTAGAATTGATAATGCATAGAATATCAAAAACTGAATGACTATCAACTACAACACTTAACTTGACAGTTCTTACATAAGATTGGAATCTTTTTATATCAAATTATTAAATTTATAATGTGTTGTTAAGAATGGATAGTATTATAGTTAATTGGCTCTTAAGATAAGAGCCAATTAACTAGTTATTAATTTTCTAATCTTCTGGGCAATAATCTAATACTCCAGGAAGGTAACTGGAATGAGAGTTAGCGTAAGATAAACAGGTTTCTTGACTATAAGGAGCTGCTGTAAGATCTATATGGATATAGAGTGCTTCAAGCTCAGAATCACTATATTCTGGAACTGAAGAAAGCTCCATATTAAATCCATTGTTATTAAGAAATTCGATGCTTTTGCTCGCCTCATAACTTATAATAAGATCTTGGCAATTTATATAGTTATTGTGATTTATAAGCTTACCTTCGCTCACAGGAAATACATGACTACTGCCGTCCGTATCAATTGAAGAAGTAATAAATTCAGCTCTATTGCCATCAGTAGTAACTTTATAATTAAAATCATCAAAATCCATAGATAAAGCGTTAATCGCATTACTTAACTCTGCTGAATTACCAATAAAATCGTTAAGATCCTCAAGAGTTTTTAAGTTTTTTGGTAATAGTTCTAATAAACCAGATTTTTCCATTTCTTCTTGAAAATTCTGTATTTTTTGAGGGTATAAAGCTAAACTTTCTTCAATTATAGGCTTACATATTTCTTTGATAATACTAACTTTATTTGGATTTAATATACCATGTTGGTTAGCTCCAGCATCTTTTAATAATTGAATGGCTTCTAATGTAAATGCATTCTTACCAATATTATTTTCTCCAGACACATTTACAATGTTATAAATTTCTTCTCCATCTAATTTACTAAAGTCAGCTCCAGCATCTTTTAATAATTGAATAGATTCTAATGTAAATTTATTATTATCAATAGTATGTTCTCCAGGGCAATTTATAATGCTATAAATCTCTGATCCACCTAATTTACTAAAGTCAGCTCCCGCATCTTTTAATAATTGAATAGATTCTAATGTAAATTTATTATTATCAATAGTATTTTCTCCAGGGAAATTTACAATGCTATAAATCTCTCCTCCATCTAATTTACTAAAGTCAGATTCTGCATCTATATATGATTGAATAGCATCAAGTCCATGCTCTTTTATATGACCTCTAAGATATCTAAGGTCGCCAACTTCAAAAGAATTAGTGTTTTTATTAGGCATAATATTATACTCCAAAAATTAAATATTGCGTAAGATTTCTCTCCACAATCATATTAATACAAAGTAGTTCATATGTCAACTAAATATTAATTAATTAATACATGTGACAGTAAAAGGTTTTATAGTTGTAATAAAGACATTGAAGTTTTATATACTAACAATAGTTATTTAGTAGAAGAATTGATATTTTAAGAGGTAATAACTTTAGCGATAATTTGTTTCTGAAGCATAAATGATATTGCATTAGTTAAGTCAAATTCTGGGTATAGCTGATTAATTTTTTTAGAAGCTTCAGTTAGGTCTGATCCATTCATTAGTGCCTCTAAAAATAAGAATAAATCATTCTTAATCCAGTATGTAAAGATTATGTTATTGGGACGTGCAATAATAGCGTAAGACTCATTATTTATTGACTTAATAGGAGGTGCATTAGGATTATCAATGATTTCTTCTATTTCATTAATTTTATATTTTGAACTAAAAGTAAAAACGGAAGGTAAAAATATAAATTTAGCTGTGTTAATTTTTTCTTGAGGAATAGATGATATTTCACTAACTTCAATAGATTTTGCCTCTTTTTCTCCATAAGATAAATGTTTTAACCATTCATAGGATGCAAATTCTTTTAGATATATTAAATGCTGTAATTCCTTAGCTGAGCCTAGGAAGTTAGAAAATTCTTGTCCCCAATTATCAATGCATCCTGAAGTAGGTAAGTTTTTTTGATGCTTTAAAAAAAGATAAGTAGCATTATCTGCGCATTCTTTTCCTATTAAACTCCAGACTCCAGAAAAAGTTATTTCTAGGGCATTGCGCATGTTTTCAAATATTGTTTGCCTGTATATATCAAGTCTTTCTTTGGCATGGTTAGAGCTTATAAAGTTAAGATTTTCACTATCTTTTTCAAGTATGGATTGTTTGAAAGATGATTGCAGTGATTTAATAGATTGCATAAGCTATTTATGTCTCTCTAGATATGTTTTAGCTTTGTTGGCCTCTGCAAGAAGAATAGAGAGGTCTGGAATGCTTGCATCCCATTCTAGTAGCGTATGAGTTGGTCTGTTTCTTTCTAAGGTGTAGGAATAAAGATTCCACACTTCTTCACAGACGATGTTATCATGAGTGTCAATAAGAATACTTTGGTTATCTGTTATCTTTTTTTTAGAGTGTCCTGCTAAATGAATTTCTTTTATTAAATTATTTGGAATTTTGTTAATATATTTTTTAGGATCCCAACCATGATTAAAACAAGAAACAAAAATATTATTCACATCAAGGAGAAGTTTAGCTCCTGTTGCCTTGCAAATCTCAATTAGAAAGTCTGCTTCATCCATATCTGTTATTTTATATTCTAAGTAGGAAGAAGGATTTTCGATTAAGATTTCTTGTTTTAAGAAATCTTGAGTTAAGTTTATATTTTGAACAAATATATTGAGACTTTCCTTATTATATGGAATTGGTAATAAGTCTGGCATGTAAATGCCATCTACATAACCCCATGAAAGATGTTCGGAAACTAAAAAAGGTTCAATTTCTTGAATTAAGTTATTTAATTTCAGTAAATGATTCTTTAATATTCCATCTGAGGATCCAAGAGAGAGTCCAACCCCATGTAAACTAATAGGATAATCTTTTCTGATTTGTTTTAAATATTGAAGAGCTGAATTTGCATGAAAGAAATTTTCACAATGAACTTCAAACCAACCAATTAAAGGTTTTTCTTCAATCACTTGAGAATAATGTGGATGTCTTAATCCTATTCCAATCAGTTGGTTTGAGTTCATGTTTTATACTTATAGTTTTAAGAAGCCATAACTCTATCTTTTACAGACATATCAACTCCACTAAAATCACCTGCGTTTATTTTATCGCATTGTCCCTTTGGAACTGTTATCCAAGCTTCTGGATCGCCAGCTTTATTGTGTCCAGCACAAGAGGTAGTGGAAGTTTTACAGTCAGCCTTAGTTTCTTTGATTAGACCTTTTCCATTTTTATCAACTACATTACATTTTTCCATATCTACTGCAAATGCACTGCTTGTAATTAACGTAGCAGCTGCTGCAACTGCAGAAAAAATATTTAACTTTGTCATAATAAACTCCTTTATTTTAAATTGAAGCCATACTAAACTTCAACTTCAAAAATATATATCTAAAACATTAATTAAAGGTTAATTACACAAAAGAATTAATTATAAGATTCTTGGTAATCGTTATATTCTGTAAAATATAAAATTAGAATAAAGAAGTTGGTTTTGAAATATCTAAAACATTAGTAGTGGCTAGTTAGCTTATGAGTAATATTTGTTTTTAATTAAATTTAAAATTAGAGATTATTTAAAAATGATCACTTGGATCTTTAGTTGTAGTGATTCCGCTATATTTTAAGATAGAGTGGTCGCTTTGATTATCAGGTATAGCTGTTAATAATGAAGCATTATTTAGGCTAGTAATAGTAGGGATTTCTAGAGTATGTAATTCTATAATTAAGTTTCCTATTACAGAGTGCTCTTCTATATCAATATTATTATATACATATAAAATTTGTGAATTACTTAAAAGTGAGAGGATTAGATCTCTAGCGCTTTGATTATTATCTATTATTTCGTTATCTATATCATTTATTGCTGCATAAAAGTCTAAGGAATGCTCTAGGCGCTCATTATTATCCATAGATTCAGTATTTTTTTCTAAATTTAGTTTGAGTTTTAATATTAGGTCTTTCATGAGTTATATTTTGCTGAATCTTGCTGCTAGATCTAGGGCTGTAATTCCAACTTTTTCTTTCTCTCTGTATTCTGCAATGATTTTTCCTTCAGAAATAAGTAAAGTTCTGTCTCCATATTCAAGGGCGTGTGACATATTGTGAGTTATCATTATTGTGGTATGTTTTGTTTCTTTAACAATTTTAGCAGTTATTCTCATTATTAAATCAGCGGTCTTAGGATCTAATGCTGCTGTTATTTCGTCTAGAAGTAATATTTCAGAGTTTGCAAGGATTGCCATAATTAAGCTTAATGCTTGTCTTTGTCCTCCTGAAAGGCTGCTGGTCAGTTCAAATAATCTATGTTCAAGGCCCATTTCAAGAAGTGATAATTTTTCTTTAAAAAGAGATATCCTATCTTCATTTAAATGTGGTGATAATCCTCTTTTTTTTCCGCGCATAAAAGCAAAACTGAGGTTCTCCTCAATTGTCATATCATCAATGGTAGCAATCGCAGGATTTTGCATTACTTTAGCAACAAATTTAGCTCTTTTATAGGCTGGCAATTTAGTTATATTAGAGTCGTTGATTTTTATTTTTCCACTTTTTAATTTAGTTGTACCAGAAATCGTATTAAATAAAGTGGATTTTCCAGCTCCATTGCTACCAATTATGATTACGAATTCCCCATGTTTAACTTCAAGATTTAAGTCCTGAATTACATGCCTTCTAAGTTGAGAGCCTTCTCCGAGGACAACATTGATTTTTTCTAATTTTAACATAATGAATTCTCTTGTGATCTTCTTCTTGGTAGTAGCATTATTAATACTACCATAATACCTGTTATAAGATTTAAGTCTTGAGTTTTTAGTCCTATCCATTCGCTATTTAATGCTGCTGCAACGATTAATCTATATAGTATTGATCCTAATAAACAGGATAATATGCCACTCCAAATTGATCTAAAGGGCAGAATTTTCTCACCCAATATTACAGCTGCTAGACCTGTGATTACTGTTCCAATTCCTTGAGATATATCACCAAAGCTTTGGTGCTGGCTTAATAATCCTCCAGCTAACCCTATAACTGTGTTACTTAGAACTATACCTGTGATGGTAAGTAATGAAAGATTAACGCCATAACTAAGAGAAAGTATTTTATTTTGTCCTATAGCTCTAAGGCTAAGCCCAAAATCACTATTCATTATATAAGAAAGTATTACCCAAATAAATATTGAGATAGTTATTAATATGAATAATGGATTGTAATTAGTAAAAATTGTTTCATTATTAAAAAATGGTAAATTTGATACTCCACCCATAATTCTTAGGTTAACTGAGTAAAGCATGAATGCTACTAATATCCCAGCAAGTAAGCTGGTTATTTTTCCATAAACATGAAGAATGCTGGTTGCTAAGCCTGCTAGTCCTCCAGATAAGGCTGCAAAAATAATGGCTATCCATGGATTATATCCAGATTTTATTAAGATAGAAGAAGTTGCAGCGCCAGTAACAAAGCTTCCATCACAGGTAAGATCAGGGAAATCTATTATCTTAAAGGTAAGATAGATTCCAATGGCAACAATTCCATAAATAAGGCCAATTTCAATTCCAATTAATAACTCAGCTAAGCTCATCTTCTTTCGTTTGTTTAGGGGTTATAATTTTATCAGCTATTTCTAACAAATCTTTAGGTATAGAGATATTTGCTTTTTTTGCTGCTTCTGTATTTAAGTATAAATCATTTTTTTCAGGAAGTTCAACCTTTTCTTTGTTTATATCGCTGCCATTTAATATTCTTGCTACCATTTTTCCTGTTTGGATTCCAATATTATATTGATTAGGTCCAAGGGCTGCAACAGCTCCAAGTTTAACTGCATCTGTGTCACTAACATAGACTGGGATTTGTGCATCTACTGCTGCTTTAATAATATTTTGTATTGCGGAAAGAGCCATATTATCATTGCTAATGAAAATAGCGTCTGCATTTTTTGCAAGAGATACTGCTGTTTGAGCTACTTCTGAAGATCTAGTTGCAACTTTCGTTAAAACTTCAATATTATAATTTGGAGCAATTTCTTCAAGTTCTTTGACTATGCTAATAGAGTTGCTTTCTCCTGGATTATATATTATCCCAAGCTTTTTAAGGTTAGGCTGTAATTTCTTAAATAGTTCAAGCTGTGGTCCTATAGCAACAAAGTTAGACACGCCAGTGATATTTTTTTCATTAGTTGTAGAGGATATCATAAGTCCAGCGTCAACTGGGTCAGTAACAGAGCTAAATATCATTTTAACTTCATTGTTACGAGAGAATTTAATGAAGCTTTGAGCCGAAATTGTGCCGATAGCGACAACTGCATTAGGATTTTGATAAGTAAACTTAATCGCAATTTGATTTGCTAATACGGGGTTTCCTTGTGCTGATTCAGTGCGAATAATAATATTATCTTTGATTATATATCCTGAATCAGCTAGTGCGTCTATAATTCCGGACTCAGTGGCGTCTAAAGCTGGGTGGTCAACAACTTTGCTAATTAATACTTTCTTTGTTATATTAGTTTCTAAGGCAAACCCAAGGTTTGCAAGTAAGAGAGACATAATAGCTGTTAGGATAATTTTGCGCATTTTACCTGATTTTTATTTTTAGTTTATAGCCTTTATAATGGCTATAATAAGAGCAAGCATTATAATGGTTTTTCCTAGATTTGTCTATATAATTCATTAATAACAAGATAATGTGGGTTATTAATGAATTATTTATATAAAATATCTTCTTAAAAACTAGCAGATATTTTTATTTTGCAGGTAAGGGAACAGGAATATCGCTTAAGGTACGTAAATAAGCAATTATATCAGTTACGTCTTCTGGCTTTTTAAAACCAATGAAATTCATTTTAGTTCCTGGGAGATACTCAGATGGTCTACGAATCATATGGTATAAGTCTTCATAAGTCCATGTTCCTCCTTTTGCCAGTAATGCTTTAGAATAAGCAAAGCTTGGGCTATGGGCTTTTTTATTTCCAACTATATTCCAAAGATTTGGTCCAACCCTATTGGGTCCTCCTTTTGTGAAATCATGGCATATTGTGCATTTTTTTACTAAGTCAGCTCCTTTACTGGCGCTAGCTTTGCTAAGCAGATCAATAATGTCTACTTTAACTTCAACTTGGGTAGCTTGTGTTGATTCTAATGAGTTGGTTACTTCTACCTCATAACCAGGTTTTGCATTAATATTTGGTCTGTATAATATATCAGCTAAATTACCTGTAACCATGGCAATTAGCCCTGCTACTAAAATTGAAGCTAGTATTTTATTTCTCTCAAGTTGCATAGATATCCTAAAATTACATAACAATATTTATGATAAACTATTGCATAAGTTATTTAGTTTTTCAAGTGAGAATTATGTTTACATCATCTATTGTTATACTATTTTAGTTGCCAAATAGATAATCTCACTTATTAGCAACTATTACTTACAATATATTGACTGATTTGCTACGATCAATTATAATTGTCCATAATTAATAACAAGTAATATTAAAGAGTAATAACATAGATATAGCTTCAAACTGATTTGTGTTTTTGAGGTGAAATAAACTTAATATACGTATATAGGAAAAACATGGAAGAAGAATCAAAGCAGTCTAAAGAATCAAAGCAATCAAAATATTTGCAGCAATTATTAGAAATGCAAAATAATCATGGAAAAATGATGCATCAAATTGTAATAGATGCAATTCAAGAGCAAGAGCAGCTGGTAAAAAGATTATATGATGAAGAAAATAATGTTTATAGAAACTTCAGTGAAAAGTTAACTGATTCTATCGCTTCTTTTGGAGGGAGCTGGAAATTTATTATTATGTTTTTTGTTATTTTAACCGGTTGGATGTTTTATAATACTGAATTTGTAGATAGTAATACATTTGACCCTTATCCTTTTATTTTATTGAATTTAGTGCTTTCTTGCCTTGCTGCCATCCAGGCTCCTTTAATTCTAATGAGTCAAAATAGAAAAGAAGAAAGAGATAATGTAAGAGCTAAAGATGAATATCATGTTAACTTAAGATCAGAGCTTAAGAATAGGGCTATTGATCAAAAATTAGACTTATTTATTAATGAGCAATTTAAGCAATTGATTGAAGTGCAAAAAGTTCAGATTAAACAGCTTGATGATCTAGAAGAGTCAGTGTCTGAAATGAGTAAAAAAATTAGCAAGATTAAAGGTTAAAATTCTGTTTGTTTATGAGCGGAGCCATAATTTATCAATTCATGGTAAAACATCTAAGCTGTTTTCTATCCAGATAAACTGATAAATTATATGTTATTAACTAGAATCCTTGTCTTTTTTGGTGGCTTGATCAGCACAATATGGAATATTTTCCTTTGAGTTTTATATGTTACTTGCTATCTAGTTGACTTTGTCATAAATAATGCTAACTTCATGGCAGGTGGCGATTTTCTATAGATTTAGTACTATAATTAAAGTTGTAGAAACTTGCTGTTATTAAAATTTAACAGAAGAGGATAAATGAAAAAAAAATCTAGCAAATTTCCAAATGCTAATTTGGAGATTACATCTCGCACAGTGCGTTTAATTAATGCAGATGCAGAGATGCTAGGAGTGGTGACACTTGAAGAAGCGCTCAGTCAAGCCAAGAAAGTTGGTTTAGATTTAGTGGAAATATCACCCAATGCCGAGCCTCCTGTTTGTAAGATGATGGATTTTGGTAGATATAAATACCAAGAAAAGAAAAAACATAATGATGCTAAGAAACGCCAAAGAACGGTTTTATTAAAAGAAATAAAAATTAGACCTACTATTGGTGAGCATGATTTACAAATTAAAATTAAAAGAATAAATGGTTTTATTACAGATGGTGATAAAGTTAAAGTTTCTTTAAGATTTAAAGGGCGTGAAATCACGCATCAAGAATTAGGATTTGCTGTATTTGAAAAAATTAAACTTGATCTTATTGAGCAAGCAAAAGTTGAGCGTGAACCTAAAATGGAAGGCAATCAGATAGTTATGATTATAATTTCAAAATAAGGGTATTTATGACTTCCTTAAGTGCGGCTATAGTTATCATAGGAAATGAGATTTTATCCGGTAAAACACAAGACCAAAATATTCAATTTATAGCATTAGAACTTGAAAAAATTGGTATAAGGCTTAATGAAGTTAGAATTGTAGCTGACATTGAAGAAGATATCATAGAAGCTGTTAATGGACTAAGAACTAAGTATACTTATCTTTTTACTACTGGGGGAATTGGTCCAACTCATGATGATATAACTGCAAAGACAATCGCAAAAGCTTTTAATAAAAAATATATATTAAATAAAAATGCCCAAGATATAATAGAGCAGCATATAATTAGTTCAGGACGAGAAGTTAGATCTGATCATATACAAATGGCTTATATGCCTGAATCTGCTGAATTACTGCTTAATTATGAAACAGGAGCCCCAGGCTTTAAAATTGATAATGTGTATGTGATGGCTGGAGTTCCATATATAATGCGTTCCATATTTATGGAGGCTAGAAAATTTCTTCAATCATGTAAACCTATTATATCTAAATCAGTTGAGGTAAGTGTTGCAGAAGGTGCCATTGCTAAGCAATTTGGTGACCTGCAAGACAAGTATCCAGCTGTGGAGATGGGAAGCTATCCCTTCAAAATCAATGAAAAATGGAAAACAAATTTAGTGCTGCGTTCAACTGATGAAGATCTTATAGATGAAGCAATGGTGAAACTTAAGCAAATAATTGAGAATGTTTGAAAATAATTTTATTAGCCCAGAGAAACTAAAAGAAAAAGAAGCTGAATTTGAACATGATAGGCTAACTAAAGCTTTAAGCTATCATAATAAATTGTATTTTCAGAATAATAACCCTGCTATTTCTGATGCTGAATATGATAAGTTATTTCAGCGTTATCTAAAAATAGAGGAGCTATTTCCAAGTTTAATCAAATCTGATAGCCTAAGCCAAGCTCTTGCGCCTATTACAAATAAATTTAATAAGATATCTCATGCTAGACCAATGCTATCTCTAGGAAATGCATTTAATGAAGAGGATCTAGAAAACTTTGTAAAAAAACTACAAAGATTTTTAGGGATAACTTATTTTCCAGAGTTTTGTTGTGAGACAAAAATTGATGGGCTTTCTTTCAGCGCACGTTATGAGAGGGGGAAATTAGTTTCTGCGGCAACAAGGGGAGATGGTTATGTTGGAGAAGATATTACTTCTAATATTAAGCAGGTTATAGATTTTCCAATAGAAATTAAAAACTCTGGTACTTTAGATATTCGTGGTGAAGTGTACATGAGTCATGAAGATTTTTATTCATTAAATAAAAGATGTCAAGAAAGTGGAGAAGATCAATTTGCTAATCCACGCAATGCTGCTGCTGGATCCTTAAGGCAATTAGATAGCAATATAACTGCTACTAGAAAACTACGTTATTTTACCTATGCTGTGGGAGAGTCTGATTTAAAATTTTCTACTCAAGTAGAGATGTTGAATTATTTTATATTAATTGGATTTAATGTAAATCCTCAACATAAGTTATGTTCTTCTATTAGTGAAATAATGGGTTTTTATAAAAAAATAGAAGCTTTGCGCAGTAAAATGGAATTTGATATTGATGGTTTAGTATATAAAGCCAATGATTTTAACCTGCAAGAAAGACTAGGATATTCCGGTCGTAGTCCTAGATGGGCAGTAGCGCATAAATTTCCTGCAGAACAAGCAATTACCAGTTTAAAAGATATCATAGTTCAGGTGGGAAGGACTGGGGCTTTAACTCCAGTTGCTGAGCTTGAGCCAATAAATATAGGTGGAGTTCTTGTTTCTAGGGCAAGTTTACATAATCAAGATGAAATAGAGCGCAAAGATATAAGAATAGGAGATACTGTTGTTATTCAAAGGGCAGGAGATGTGATCCCACAAATTGTATCAGTAAAACAAGAAAAAAGAAAAGAAGATGCTAAGAAATTTATTTTTCCAAATACATGCCCTTCATGTAAAGGAGAAGTAGTAAGAGAAGAAGGTGAGGCGGTTATTCGCTGCTCAAATGGTTTGCTTTGTCCTGCTCAAGCATTAGAGCATTTATGTCATTTTGTTAGTAAAGAAGCCTTTAATATTGATGGTCTTGGTGAGAGTCAGTTAAAGTTTTTAATTGAAGAGGGATATATTAAAAGTCCTGTTGATATTTTTAAATTATCAAAGTATCAAGAGGAAATTAAATCGTCTCCTGGATTTGGAGAAAAATCAGTAAAAAATTTATTCATAGCAATTGAAAAATCAAAAAATATAAGTTTAACAAGATTTATATATAGTTTAGGAATTCGTTCTGTAGGAATTGTTTCTGCAAAATTATTAGCAAGAAATTATATTAGTATTAAATTTTGGTATCAAGAAATGCTAAAGATATCAAGAAATGATAGTGAATCAATGGAGTTTTTAAATAATTTAAGTGGAGTGGGTAATAAAAGTGTTTTTATGATCAAAGAGTTTTTTTTAAATGGTAATAATGCCCTAATTACAGAGATTTTATTTAGTGAAGTTAATGTAGAGAAGTTTGTTGAGGAAAAGAATGATACTGCTTATTCTGGTAAAACAATTATTTTCACAGGATCCTTAATTCAAATGACAAGAAGTGAAGCAAAAGCAAGGGCAGAAAAATTAGGGATGAAAGTTTTAAGCTCAATATCAAAAAATACTGATTACGTAATTGCAGGAAAAGATGCTGGAACTAAACTTGTAAAAGCTAAAGAATTTGATTTAAACATATTATCAGAGAATGAATGGGTTTCAATGCTTGACTTCCTTTAGGGCTTAGGTTACTATTTAATTTTGAATTTCAATTATTAGTAGGTCAAATATGGTAAGGTTAGTTGCTGAAACTACAAAAACAACACCCGTTCTTACAGTGGTATCTATAAATACTGGTACTGGAAATCAACTTATAACGCAGGATCCTACAGCCCCATATACTGGTATATTAGATTTATACTCTGTTGATGGCAGTATAAGTAATATTTATTTTGGCTCAACATTATTTAGGTCAAATGATACTATCTTTCATGAAACTGGACTAGAAGATAATTTTCCAACTCTTTATACAGAAGGTGGAATTTCAGTGAAATATATCTATATGACTACAGTAGATGTAAATCATAAGACAGGTACTACTTCTATAAGAATTGGAGGTTATCAGCAGAGTATTTCTTATACTTTTGATGGATCTAATGCTGAAACAACTTCACCTAATACAACTTTTTTTAACGCTACAAATTTTTTGCCCATCGGTTGCAATAGACTATGTTTAGTAGAAGATTTAACTGATTCTATAATATTTAAGGTAAGACAGCCAATTTTATCATATCCTGAATCCAATAATATTACGGTTTTTACAGATGCTAGTATTGGATCAATTTCAGGTCAAAATTTAATATTTGATTTAGGGGCCTTTGGTTTTGATAAAGATACTCCTGCTGAAATTGGAGCTGATAATACTATATCTATTACTGGAATTTTAGATATTGTTGGATTAGAATCAAGTGTAGCTAATCTTGAAAGCTGGAACTTTCTTCCTCAAAACTAGTCTAGTAAAAAGTTTTATCAAAATTAAAAAAAACTATCTTTGAAAACTGCGAAAGATATTAGTTAACATAAAGAAAATTAAAGAGGATACCACTATTGAGGGGCCTGTTGGGGTATCAAAGTAAAATGCTCCAGTTATTCCAAGTACACAAGATAGTGATCCAATTAGCATCGCTGTTCTTACCATTTGCGCTGGTGATCTACTGATAGCAAGTGCACTTGCTGCAGGAATAATCAGCATTGCAGTGATAAGCAATATTCCAACTATTTTAAATGAAGTTGCGATGAATAATGCTAATATTAGTGCAAATCCTAATTTTATTTTGCGAACATTTCCACCACTTGCGTGTAAATATTCCTCGCAAATACTTAACATAACTAGCTCTGACCAATTGCGATAAATCCAAATTGATATTATTACTGTGCATATAATTAGATATATTAAATCTTGATGGTTAATTGCTAAAATATCTCCAAAAAGATAGGAGATTAAATCCATTTTAATTTTTTTATAAGAGTTGATAATGATAGCTATTGATAAAGCAGAGTAAGAAATTACTCCTAGCATTGTATCGTTAGA
>Ga0129324_10000220_pt1 | contig 41110 bp, 39 predicted proteins | sample CPBDNA_7_FD_96879 | JGI IMG/M metagenome (GOLD analysis project Ga0129324, IMG submission 96879) | Freshwater to marine salinity gradient microbial communities from Chesapeake Bay, USA - CPBay_Spr_15_0.2_DNA | ecosystem: Environmental > Aquatic > Marine > Coastal | place: USA: Chesapeake Bay...
CTATAGAGCCGTGGTAGACCACCACGTTGATAGGCTGGATGTGGAAGCGCAGTAATGCGTGTAGCTGACCAGTACTAATAGCTCAATTGGCTTGATTTATGCACTGAAAAAAATTTTTAATATTTAATATATTCATTGATAATGTTATCCATGCAACTATCCTAAGGTGTTACCAGGTAGTATTTTTGATTTGTGTTTTTTTGATTATTTAAAAACATAGGTACAATCAAAAAAAATGGATGAGGAAAGATAGTTTTAATAACCAACTTTTTTACTAATTTAGAAAAAATTGGTATTTAATTTTATAATTTGATCTTGAAAGTAATTTTTTTCGCTCTTTTTATTTTTATATCTGAATTTTAATAAGTAGATCAATTTTGTTTTGAGATAATATTAACAATATCATTTTCTTCAATTTTGACAGGATTATTTCCAAGTCTTAATAAGTTTATACCTTTAGTTATTCTTTCACAACTTTGTGAAATGTTAATGTTAAGAGTTACCAAATTATCTTCAAGTTTTGCTTGTTTTTTTATCAATGCTATTTTTGAATTGAAATTATTAATATCTTTCACATCAAGCAAATTAAAAATTAGATCAAAACGTTCTTTAAGATCAAATGATGTTTCTGATTTATTTAAATTATCAAAATTAAACTTAAAAAAACTTTCAAAAAATAGCCCAACTGCATGACCATGACTAATATTAAATAAAGAAGTAAAAGGGTAGGATGTAGCATGTGGTGCTGTTGTTTTAGATATACTTATTGCTTTACCTGCTAAATTTGCAGCAATACTCATTTCTGCTGCATTCTTCATATTTGGATCATTTACAAAGGATATGAAACTATTAACTGACACTCTTAAAGATTTAGATGCATATTCAACACTTTGTTCATTTGATTTTTTAGAAACCAAAGACTCCAATGCTTGAGCGATAGCATCAAAACCAGCAGATGCTTTGATTTTATTTGGTGCTGATATTAAAAATTCTGGAATTAAAAAAAAATTATCAGGAATTAAAAGTTCACTTTCAAATGAGTGCTTAATACCATCAACATAAATAACTGCATTAGATGTTACTTCAGCCCCAGATCCAGCTGTAGTAGGTATTACTGCTAATTTAGAATATTTTTTTTTAAAAGGGTATGAATAGTTTACGATTAAATCTTTTAAATCCTCTCTAACATCAACAACATTAGCTATTTTAGCATAATCAATTACAGCACCACCACCTACAGCTAGGATTAAATCTGGTTTAAAATTTTTGATTTCATTAATAATTTCAATTAATTCCTCAAGGGTTGGAAAATCTGATTTTTTGTAAAATAGTTTAATTTGCTTATCGATAATTATCTTCTTAAAAAAAACATCTGCCCCAGATGTAACAAATGATTTTTTTCCACATAAAACAAAAATTTTTTTAAAACTTTTATCACTAATAAATTTTTTTATATCTTCGATAGAATTTATCATTTATCTAATGAATTCATTTTTAATTTTAATTAAATCTGTTGGTCTTGGTAGATTTTTTATCTTACTGTTTGCAACTTTTACTTCTAAAAAACTTAAATCATTTTCTAAAAGAAATTTTTTAATAATTGTTTTTAAGTTTCTTTTATTGTTAATAGAGTAAAACTTTTTAAAACCAAAGCTTTTTGATAGTTTTTCAAAATCAATATCATTTGCGTATGTACTTTGACCGCCTACAGAGTCATGGACATTATTATTTAATAAAATATACTTAAAATTTTTATTAGCAAAAGATCCTGCTGTTTTTATTGAACCTAGATGCATTAAAAGTGAGCCATCGCCATCTAAACAGATTGTTTTATTTTTTGTAGATAGTGAATATCCTAAAGCCACCGATGAAGTGTGACCCATTCCACCCACCATATAGAAATCTTTACTATTTTTATATTCATATTTTTTCCTAAGATACATTAGTTCTCTTGAGTTATAGCCAGTACTTGAAATTATTTTTGTATTTTTCTTTAAGTTGTCTAATAAGTTTTTTAAAAAAAATTCTTTGTTTAAACTATAAAAATCTTTTTTCTTTATTGTGTTTTTATTTTTTTCAAGCGATCCCTGTTCGATTAAACAGGCTACAATTGATTTATTTTTTTTGGCTGATTTAATCTGTTTATCAAATTTACTAATATCAGAAACTGATCTTAAAATTGTATATTTTATATTAAGTAATTTCAGAATTTGTTCTGTAATTTTACCTTTAACGTTATGTTGTGGTTCATCTTTAACTCTAGGAGATCCTCTCCACCCAATAATCAAAATTAAAGGTATGGAATAAACTTTATGGTGAGCAATTGAAATTAAAGGATTTAAAGCATTAGATAAACCTGAATTCTGCATATATATAACTGGAATTTTTTTTGTTGATAAATAATGACCTATGCCAATAGAAACAGCTGCTCCTTCATTTGTTGCAATAATATGATTTTTTTTGCTCGTTTTTTGTAAAGATGAAGAAAGTTCTTTTAAAACACTGTCTGGGACGCCAGTATAAAAATTACTTTCATTTTTTTTTAATAAATTAATTAAAGTACCTACTTTAATCATTCTTTATTAGATTTATTATTTCTTTTATTGGAATAATTTTTTTATCAGCTTCAAAAGCTCTTCTATTTTTTAAAATAGTTTTGGCTGTATTTTGCATGGCTGGATAAGCTGATCTTAATAATTGATTGGCATAAATGACCAATTTAAAACCATTTTTAATTAAATCTTTTTCATAAACCTTAGAATAAGTAGATGGTACTGAAACTAATGGTATAAAATTTTTACTTTTCTTAAATTCACTTGCAAATAAAAATATTTCTGCTGGTGTTTTTTCTTTGCTGTGAATTAAAATTGCATCTGCACCTGCTTTTGAATAAATTTCAGCTCTATTTAATGCATCTTTCAGGCCTTTTCCGACAATAAAACTTTCAATTCTTGCTATCACCATAAAATCTTGAGATCGTCTAGAACTACAAATTTTTTTAATTTTTTTTGCGAAAAGATGTGGCTTGTCTTGCTTGGTATCAGATTGATCCTTGAATAAAGAATTTTTCTTAAGACCAACTTTATCTTCTATAATAATTGCCGATACACCTGATCTCTCTAGGGATCTCACTAAAAATGACAAATGTTCTATTTGGCCACCGTTATCAGCATCAAAAACTAATGGTTTAGTAGTTACATCCATTATATCGTTTAGAGATGAAATACGTGCTGAAAAAGATAATGAAGAATTATCTGGCAAACCCTTAGTGGCAGAGTCCGTTAAACTTGAAGACCACATTCCATCAAATTCAAACATTTTTTTATTTTTTATAACATTAATTTTATCAATCATTATCCCTGTAAGTGAATTGTGTGATTCTAAAATTCTTACAATATCTTTTGAATTAATAAGTCTTTTTAGTCTAGAAACTCTATTTTGAGGTAGAGAAAGAATATTATTTATCTCTTTTTTAATAGAAGTAGAAGATATATTTTTTGTGTAAGTAGTTTCTATAAGTTTTCCTGACCATTTTTTTAGTACTTTTATTACTCTCGCTCTTGTTTTCCTTTGGATACCATTTTTCCAATCATCTCCATGAACAACATAATGTGGTTTAATAAAGTTAAGATTTTCAACATAATCCAATGTTTTTTGAGGTATTACTTTTTTTACATACTTTATATTTTCAATCACCACTTTTCTTTTTTCATAATCTAAATAGGGAATGTTTTTATAACTTGCTATAGCTTTATCAGTAAGAAGACCAACTATAACTTCACCATAAGTGCTAGCAGTTTTTAAGATATTGATATGACCTTTGTGCAATATATCTGCAGACAAACCCACATATACAATTTTTTTCATTAGAAAATTATATATAACAATTAATTCATATTGTCTAACGTAATGTATCTTAGAGAAGTTTAATTATTATGATTTTATAATATTTATTTTTTCAAATATTTTTTTAGCTAATATTGCTGGACTTACCTGAAAATTATTTTCAATCATTATATCTGGTTTTTTTGGAAATTGAGGTTTTAAATCTAGTCCCCATACATTATGTGTTCTCACTTTGTAGAAAGTTTTAGATTTATTTTTTTTTAATTTTTCAATATCTGTTTTAATATATATCTCAACATAATTTTTTTTTAAATTTTTTCTATTATATAAAAATAACTCATTAAAAAGACCAACGGTTGTAAAAACAACATTTATATTTTGTTGAGCTAGCAATCTACATAAATCTGAATAAGATTTTCCAAGCTTTAATCTTTTTGTCATTGTATAAAATTTTAGTTGAAAAATATCCCTCATATTATCACCATGAATGATGATAGTTTTTCCATATTTTCTATTAATCATTTTTTTTAGATGTTCGCCAATTGTTGATTTTCCGGAGCCTGACAATCCTGTAATCCAGAATATTTTTCCATATTTATTGTTTTCCATAAAAAAATTTTTTAAAATACTTATTAATAAAATTGTTATAATTATTGTATCAAAATTTATCAATATAACCATGTAAGTTTTTTTAATTTCTAAATTTTTAAATATAGGATAGTTACTTTTTTAAAAAGTTTTAATAAAATTAGCACAGAATGAATTTTAAAAATAAAATATTAATCTTTAAAAAATTAAAAAAAATATTGCCTTATTGCTACACCAAGAGGTGGTTCTGATTATTTTCAGAGTTTAATAGATGGTCACTCTCAAGCTTTGACTTTTAATGGAAGTCTATGTTTATATTCAGAAATTTTTAAGGAGATTGATTTTAGAGATAAAAAAGAAAAAAATATAAAAAGAGCAATTAATATTTTTGTAAAAAAAAGTATAAAGATAAATTAAATACTAAATTTGACAAAGAAGAAGGTAAAAATAAATTAGGTATTTTAAAAAATGAATACATAAATATTGATATTAATCTTTTTAAAAAAAATTTATTTAAGTATTTAAAAATTGAAACTTTTAGTAAAAAAAATTTTTGCTTAGGTGTTTATTTTTCATATAACTTTATAATTAATAAAAATTTCAAAAATAAAAAAATTTTATTACTCCATCCTCATAATTTAGATGAACTTAAAGAATTTCATAAGGATTTTAGAGATGCATGCTATATTTTCACAGTTAGAGATTTTAGAGCTGCCTACTATTCAGAATTATATAATTTTGTAAATTTTAATTATAAAAAATTTTTTAAATTTAAACATCACTATATAGCACTATATAGGTTATTTAATTGTTCTGATCATGCCACAAAATACAATTTAAAACATATCGTAATAAAGTTAGAAAACTTACCAAAAAAAAATATTTTAATTAAAATCGCAAAATATCTAGATATTAGATTTGAAAAAAGTTTATTGTTTTCAACTTTTGCTGGCAAGAAGTGGAATGGTGATAGCAAACAAGTAGTTGAGTATAAAGATGTATGGTCCCCAAAAAGAACATATAATGGATGGAAACTTAAGCTATCTTTTTATGATATAAATATTTTAAACCTTGTTTTGAAAAAAAAAATTAAATTTTATAAATATCAATATTTTAAAACTTCATTTTTAATAAAATTCATTAGTTTATTAAGAATTTGTTTGCCAATGAAATTTGAAACTGAATTATTCCATTTTTACATAAAGCTTTTTTATAGTAAAAAAAAATTTAGTTATTTTAATTTTTTTTATGATTTAACTTTTTATTTTAGAAGAATATTTCTAGTTTTTCGTTTCTTAATCTTGTTATTTTATTATAAAAGACCAAAGATTAAAGTATTTTGATAATTAAGAATTACATATAAAAAAAACAAATTTCATATATGATGAACATTTATTATGAAAAAAGCTTTGATAACTGGAATAACAGGACAAGATGGTTCCTATCTTGCACAATTTTTATTAAATAAGGGTTACGAGGTCCATGGTATTAAGAGACGTACTTCTTTAATCAACACCCAAAGAATTGATCATCTTTACCAAGAACCTCATGAAAGTGGCCGAAAATTTATTTTACACCATGGTGATTTAACTGATTCAACCTCATTAATTAGAGTTATTCAAGAGGTACAGCCCGATGAAATTTATAATTTAGCTGCACAAAGTCATGTTGCTGTTTCATTTGAGGAACCGGAATATACTGCTAATTCTGATGCTATAGGTGCTTTAAGAATTCTGGAAGCAATTCGTATTTTAAATTTAGAAAAAAAAACAAAGTACTATCAAGCGTCGACTTCTGAACTTTATGGTAAAGTAGTTGAAGTTCCTCAAACTGAGCAAACACCCTTTTACCCAAGAAGTCCATATGGGGTTGCAAAATTATACGCTTATTGGATCACTGTTAATTACAGAGAAGCATATGGGATTTACGCTTGTAATGGAATATTGTTTAATCATGAAAGCCCTGTTCGAGGAGAAACATTTGTTACAAGAAAAATAACTAGAGCATTAACTCGTATAAAACTTGGATTGCAAAAAAATTTATTTCTAGGAAACTTAAACGCAAAAAGAGATTGGGGTCATGCAAAAGATTATGTAGAGGCACAATGGCTAATGTTGCAACAAGAAACACCTGAAGATTTTGTTATTGCAACTGGCAAGCAGTATTCTGTTAGAGATTTTATAAATGAGGCTTCAAAAAACTTAGATATAGAAATTAAATGGAGTGGAAAAGATTTAAATGAAGTAGGATCATTTGAAGGAAACGATATTGTTAAAGTTGATCCAAGATATTTTAGACCAACGGAAGTTGAAAACTTATTAGGAGATGCGAGTAAGGCAAAAGAAAAATTAAATTGGTCTCCAAAAATATCATTTGAAGAACTCGTTAAAGAAATGGTAAAAGAAGACTTGAAATTAGAAAATAAATTGAATAATTAAATATAAAATTTTAGAAATATACATTGAGAAAAAGAGATCTAGCATAACATGCCTAAACCAATAATATTTATTGCTGGCCACAAAGGTATGGTTGGATCAGCTTTAGTTCGTCTTTTAAAACGAAAAAAAGTTAAAATCATAACAAAAGAAAAAAAAGAACTCAATTTATTGAATCAGAGAAAAGTTCAAACTTTTTTTAAAAACAATAAAATTAATCAAGTATATTTAGCGGCGGCAAAAGTTGGAGGAATTTATGCAAACAACACTTATCCTGCTGATTTTATTTACCAAAATTTAATGATTCAAAATAATGTTATTCATAGTGCATTTCTAAGTGGGGTTAAAAAACTGTTATTTTTAGGTTCAAGCTGTATTTATCCTAAAAATGCAAAACAACCTATAAAAGAAGAAGAGCTTTTAACCGGTAAACTTGAACCAACCAATGAACCTTATGCTTTAGCAAAAATTGCAGGTATTAAAATGTGTGAAAGTTACAATAGGCAGTATGGTAATTTGCATGGTGTTGATTACCGATGTGTGATGCCAACAAATCTTTATGGACCAGGCGACAACTATCACCCTCAAAACAGCCATGTAGTCCCTGGATTAATTAGACGTTTTCATGAAGCAAAAAGCAATAATTTAAAATTCGTTACTATCTGGGGGACGGGCTCACCATTAAGAGAATTTCTTCATGTTGATGATATGGCTCGTGCTTCAATTAAAATTATGAACATCAACAAAAAAAAATATTACAAGATAATTAAACCCATGAATCATATCAATATTGGAAGTGGAAGGGAAGTTAGCATCAAAACTCTCGCTAAAATAATTAAAAAAATTGTCAACTTTAAGGGTAAAATTAAATTTGATTTAACTAAACCTAACGGAACTTTAAGAAAACGTACAAGCGTCAGACGTTTAGTCAAGATTAGATTTAAGCATAAAATTTATTTACATGCTGGATTAAAATCAACATACAAAAATTATATCAAAAGTTTAAGATAAATAAAATTCTGTAATGAACATTAGTCATAAAATTAAGCACTTTGATCAATTGAGAAAATTTGCAATTATAGCCACACCCAGAAGTGGATCTGATTATCTACAAAGTTTACTTGATAGTCATCCACAAATTATTACATTCAACGGTCATTTAGCCTTATATTCAAATTTTTTTACTAAAATAAATTTTTATGATCAATCAGATAACAATATAAAAAATTCCATAAAGCTTTTTATATTTAAATTTCATTCATTATTAAATACAAAAAATGATAAAAGAGAGAATAAAAATAAATTAGGAAAAACTAAAAATAAATTCATAAATATTCCTACAAGAAAATTCAAGGAATATTTATTTTTATTTTTGAAATATAAAAAATTTAATAAAAAAAATTTCTACCTAGGTATTTACTTTGCATATAATTGCTGTTTACAAAAAAATTTTAAAAAAATAAAAATATTACTTTTACATCCACACAATTTAGATGAACTTTTAAAGTTTCATATAGATTTTAAAGAATGTTTTTACTTTTTTACTATAAGGCATCATATTGCTGCTTATTACTCTACAATAAATAATCTTTCTTTACGATTTGCAAAATACAAAAACTTAAGACACAGTTTTATAACTTTTTACAGAAGTGAGATCGATAGTGATTTGGGGCAAAAGTTAAATTTAAATTATATATGTATAAAATTAGAGGATTTACCTCATAAAAAAACTTTGATTTCTCTGTGTAAATTGATGAAAGTAAATTTTAGTAACAAAATTTTGACCTCAACTTTTGCAAACCTTAAATGGAATGGAGACTCTATTTCACGTAAAATGTATAATGATGTATGGACAAAAAATAGAACTTACAATCAATGGAGGGAAAAACTTAGCAAAAATGAAAAATTTTTAACTAATATTTTATTTTATAAAAAATTAAAGCATTATAAATATTCCTATTATAACATTAATTTCTTAGATTATTTAAATTATTTTATTGTAATTTTTTTTTCGAACCCAATTCGAAAAAAAATTTATCAATTTAGAATATTTTATGAAAAATATATCTAAACAAAAATCAATTAAGTCTTTGCTACTTTTTTGTTATGATTATTCTTTTTATTTTAGAAGGATTTTATTATGTTTGAGTGTGTACTTTAAGTTAAATAAAAAAATAAATAATAAGTTTTTACATATTAGAAACTTAAATTAGTTTTTCCAGAAATTAAGAAATTAATAGTATAAGTTACAAAAAACTTAATATTTTTTGCTAAGAACGTATATACCAATCATCAAATACTGATGCTTACCACACGAAAAACGCACAAAAACGTGCGGTTTTATAGCATACAAAAGGTGTTTGACAGAACGACTGAGTGACATAGTTGTGCTGTATTAAAATACTTTTAAGCCATAAGCCTTCAACAACTTAACACTCTTACCAACAACTTTGTCACTTACAAACTCACTGAGTACTGTAGCGAACTGATATTCGTTCGTGTATCTGCTACCACCATTCTCACAAAGATAATGGAAGTTCTCACAAATAAACGCTTGTTTCGATTACGAAATACTTATATCTTAAGTTAGCTAGTGTTACTGACGGTAGAAAGCTGCTTACTAATATTAACTTTTTGTATACGGTTAAGAAAATAAAAAGGCATATAAAATGAATAAATTGAGTGATTATGCTATCTCTAATCATTATTCCCAATTTGGTGAAGATGGAATATTAGAGGAAATTTTTAACAGACTCGAGCGTCATGTGACTTTGGACGGTTGGTGTAGTGAATTCGGTGCTTGGGATGGAGTATATCTTTCAAACACGTGCCATTTGATAAGAAATAAAAATTATAAGGCTGTGTTGATTGAGGGTGATAATTCCAAAGTCAGAGAATTAAATAAAAATTTTCCATCAAACGATGTGATAAAAATATTAAGATTTGTGACTTTTGAAGGCGACAATTCATTGGACAGCATATATGCTGAAACGCCTATACCCTATAATTTTGATTTTATATCAATAGATGTAGATGGTGTTGATTATCATATATTTGAGAGTTTGCAAAATTATAAACCTAAGATAGTTTGTATAGAATTTAACCCAACTATACCTAACTCAGTAGATTACGTTCAACCAAAAGATATGCGAATAAAGCACGGTAATAGTGCAAAAGCGCTAATAAGATTAGCACATCAAAAAGGTTATTCTTTAGTAGCTAGTACTCAGTGTAATTTATTTTTTGTTGAGGGCACATTGTCAAATTTCGTGGTTGAATCTGAGCCAACTTTAAACGAACTGAATCCATATGGAATTTCCGAAACTATTATATTTTCGGGCTATGATGGTTCAATACTATCTAATAAGGAGGAAATCCTATTAGTTTGGCATGAAGTGCCTGTACCAATTGCTGAAAAATTACAATTTTTTCCCAAATTTATGCGGAAATTTAAAGGGGATTATGGCTTTTTTCGGAACCTATATTTTGTCTTCTATGTTGCACTTAAACTGCCGAGACAAATAGTAAAGCATCGACAAAAAGCTATAGCTAAGTTTAAGAGAGAAATACTTGGACTTATACGATTTAAATAGTATGAAAAATGAATCTTAAATCGAAGGCGAGACAAATAGCATTCAAAAATCACTTTTGGATTGAGAAGCTTGATTCCAAAGGTGAATTAGAAGAATTCTTGAAGCAATTTCGTGCGCATTACCTCTCATGCGATTTGGTAAGAATTGGTGGGGATGGTGATGGAGGATATTTGTTGCCTGACCTATTTGAGAACGTTTCATATTGCTTTAGCCCTGGCGTAGACTACACAGCAAACTTTGAAAAAGAATTGTCAGATAGATTTAATATAAAGTCGTTTATGGCAGATGCATCAGTTGAAAAAGCGCCGTTATCAGATAACAATTTTGACTTTATCCCTAAATTTTTAGGTGCACGCTCATGTGAGAAATTCATCACACTTTCTGATTGGTTGATGCAAAACAATTTACAAAATGAATCCAACTTACTGCTTCAGATGGACATTGAAGGTGGAGAGTATGATGTGTTAATATATGAAGATTCAAGTACTTTAGCTTCGTTTTCAGCAATGGTCGTTGAGTTTCACAATCTACAAAAGCTATTTGAAGGTGATTTCCTAAGAATGGTTTCCGCCATTTTTGAAAAAATCTACAAGAATTTTTCAATTTGTCACGTCCATCCCAATAACTGCTGTGGTATCGCATCTTTAGATGGAATTGATATTCCTAGAGTTATCGAAGTTACCTTTATCCGCAATGATTTGATCGATGAATTCGCTAATGGAAAACCTTTAACATTGCCACATCCATTAGACTCGAAAAATGTAGAGAAAAACGACGATATATCCATGCCATTCGAATGGTGGAAACAAGAATAGTTGTATCACACTATATTATTTTTTTTTTAATTTGATATAATTTTGTATGAATTTTATTAAAAACTATCTCAGTTTATTTTCAAAAACCTGTAATTCTTTCAATTTACCTAAGCTTAATAATTTAGTTAATGAAATTAGCAAAATAAAAAAAAATAATGGTAGAATTTTTTTTCTAGGTGTTGGAGGTAGTGCGGGGAATTGTTCTCATGCTGTGAATGATTTTAGGAAGTTGTGTGAAATAGAATGCTATTCACCAGCTGATAATGTATCTGAGTTGACTGCGAGAACTAATGATGAGGGTTGGAAAACAGTTTTTAGTGGATGGTTAAAAATATCAAATTTAAATAAAAAAGATGCTATATTTATCTTCTCTGTAGGCGGTGGTAATAAAAAGAAAAAAGTTAGTGAAAATTTAATAACGGCAATTGATTACGCAAAAATAAAAAAAGCAAAAATTTTTTCATTTGTTGGAAGAGAAGATGGATATGCGTATAAAAAATCAAGTATATCAATTTCAGTACCAACTTCAGCTAAAAATATGATAACTCCTTTTTCAGAATCATTCCAAGTAGTATTGTGGCATATGTTAGTCACTCATCCTAAATTAAAAAGAAAGCCAACAAAATGGTAAATTTAAATAAAATAAAAATATTTGCAGATGGTGCAGATCTAAATTCAATTAAAAAAGCATTAAACAACAAAATAATAAAAGGTTTTACAACTAATCCAAGTTTAATGAAAAAATCTGGTGTTAAAGATTATGAAATTTTTTGTAAAAAGGTTGTTAAATTAGTTTACCCAAAATCTGTCTCTTTAGAAGTTTTTTCAGATGATTTAAATGAAATGTATGATCAAGCAAAAATAATTTCATCATGGGGTAAAAATATTTATGTCAAGATTCCAATAACTAATTCAAAAGGTGTAAGTACGAACAGCATAATTAGAAAACTGTCTAATGAAAAAGTTAATTTGAATATAACTGCTATATTTACCATTAAACAAGTTAGAGGTGCTTTTAAGGCGTTAAACAAAAACTCCAAAACTATACTGTCAATTTTTGCTGGAAGAATTGCTGATAGTGGAAGAGATCCAACTTTGCTAATCAAGCAGTCAGTAAACATTTGCAATAGACATAAAAATATAAAAATATTATGGGCAAGTACCAGGGAAGCTTATAATATAATCGAAGCTGATCGTATTGGTTGTCATATAATTACGGTCCCAAATGACATCATATCTAAGATTAAAAATTTTAGTAAAAATTTAGATCTTTTTTCAAGGGAAACAGTACAAATGTTTTACAAAGACGCAAAATCTTCAGGTTATAAAATAAAAATAATTTAATTTGGTCAATAGGTTTTTTTAAATAAAAGCATAAAAATTTATGAAAAATATTTTGATAATTGGATTGGGTAATCAAGGAAAAAAACGCCTCAAAATTATTGAAAAGCTTAACTACAATATTTTTATATATGACCCTAAAATTAAAAAATTTTCAAATAAGGAAGTATTAGGTTTAAAATATGAATTTGTTTTTTTGTGTTGTACAGATTTGTATAAAAATTTCTATTTAAAAAAAATTCCATCATTTAATTATAAGAAAATATTAATTGAAAAACCATTAGTTATAAATCGTACTAATTCAGCAAATATAAAAAATTTATGTAAAAAAAAAAAAATTTATGTTTCATATAATCATATATTTGATGATGGAGTTTCAGCTTTTATTTCTTATTTAAAAAATAAAAAAATTTATTATTTGGATTTTCAATATATGAATGGAACAGCTGCTAACGTAAGATTAAATAAATGGAGAGATAGGGGCAATGGGGTAATTTATGATTTATTCCCACATTTAATACACATTTTAATGAAAATTAGACCTAATTTAAATCCTAAGAAAATTACCTCAGCAATAAAAAAAAAATATGAAAACAAATCCCCAGATTTTGCAAACATTATTCTTGGACAAAAAAATTTTACAGCTAAGTTTGACATGTCATTTGTATCATGGAAAAACAAATTTACTTTAAATGCTTATTCGAAATTTTTTTCTATTCATTTAAATGGATTAAAAAAGTGGGGTGAGTCATCGATTGTAGTATATAAAAGAAAATATCCCTCAGGCATACCTCATGAAAAAAAAATATTATTCAAGGGTGAAGATTTAAGTTTTAAAACAGAAACTAATTTATTTATAAAAAATAAAATCTTCACTCAATATAATGAAATAGACTTAGTCAGCAAATTTATTAACAGTTCATAAAAATAAGATATTCATGGAATATTAAAAAGGCTTTTTGTTAATTCTTCTTAAACACATATAATCACTTTTATTTATAATATTAATTTTTTTATAAAATTTTACCTCATCCCATTTATCAAAGTTTATACTTACAGTTTTCCCACTTAATTTATAAGCTCTGTCGAAAATAGTCTTATAAATAAAACTTTCAATTTTATTAAAATTATTTTTTTTATTTTTGTTCTTTTTTACAAATTTGTAATATGAGCTACCTATGTCTTTTGATGAATTATTTTTTAATAAATCTTTTTGTATTCTTGTAAAATTAAAACCTGGTGCGATAGCATTTATTTGCAATTCACTTTTATATTCTGCTGATAAATTCTCAACAAGCCTTACTAATGCTGTTTTAGAGCAGGCATAGGAGTCAAATTTAGGAAAATTGCTAAATGCACCACCTCCTGAGAAAAGCAAAACAAATTTTTTCTGTTTTTTGAAAATTTTTAAATAATTATGTAAAATTTCAACAATCGAAAAAAAATTTATGTTAAATGTTGATATAAAATTTTTAAGATCAATTTTTTCAAGCCTACCAACTTCACCGTTAGTTCCATTGCAAATAATTAGATGAATTTTTTTTTTTTGTTTAAACAAACCATTAAAAATTTTTTTTAAAACTTTTACCTTACCGTATTGGTAAAAAAATACATTTTTTTGCACCATTTCCCTTTTGCTTGTGAAGCCTATAATTTCAAGATTTTTATATGACGAAAAATTTTTGAACAAATGGTTTCCAATACCAGATGATATACCAAAAATTACAATTATTTTCTTATTCATATATAAATTATTGTTTAATATTATATGTATTTAAATTTAAATAAATAGTATCATTAAAAAAAATGAACAAAACTAATAAAGCTATTTTTTTAGATAGAGATGGTGTTATAAACAAGACAATTGTAAGAAATGGAAAGCCATACGCCCCACTTTTTTTAAAGGATTTCAAAATAATACCTGGCGTAAAAAAAACATTAAAATATTTAAAAAAAAAAAATTTTTTATTAATAGTTGTCACAAATCAACCAGATGTAAAATCTGGTAAATTGAAATTAACCACACTTGAAAAAATGAATAAAATTTTGGTTAAACAATTAAATATTGATGAAGTTTTTGCATGTAAGCATGATGATTTAGATAAATGTAAATGTAGAAAACCAAATAATGAATTTATAGAATATGCAATAAAAAAATATTCTATTGATAGAAGTAAAAGCTATTTTATTGGTGATAGAAAAAAAGATATTGATGCTGGGATAAAATCAAACTTAACAACTATTTATATATCAAAACGATACAAAGAACCCAAACCTACAAATCATCATTTTAGCTGCAAAAGCTTGTTAGAGACAATTATATTTATTGATAAATATTAATATAAAACCATATTTAGATAATAAATAATTTGTAAATTAAATAAAATTTATATAATTGATAGTTAGAAATACAAATAAACCCAATGACTATAGAAAAAAAAATTAAATCTAAATTAACTTCAATTAATAAATTAAAATCTATTTTAAACAAAGAAAAAAAAAAAAAATCTATAATGTGCCATGGTAACTTTGATTTAGTTCACCCCGGTCATATAAGGCATTTATTGTATGCCAAATCAAAGGCAGATATTTTAATAGTATCTATTACAGCAGATCATAATATTAAAAAAAAGAAAAGTATTTCAACTATACCAGATAAATTGAGAGCGCAAAATTTAGCATCTTTAGAAATGGTTGATTATGTTTTAATAGATAAGAATACTACTCCAGTTAAAAATATTGAGATTTTAAAACCTGACTTTTTTATAAAAGGGTTTGAATATAGTAATAAAAACAACTATCGAACTATCGAAGAATTAAATTCTATAAAATCTTATGGTGGTAAAATGATTTTTAGCCCAGGTGATGTAGTGTATTCATCTACAAAATTAAAAGATCAGATTAATTTATCAATCCCTGTTGAAAGATTAAATGAGATTATGCATCATGAAAATATTAATTTTGATAATTTAATTAAAACAGTAAAAATGTTTGATAAGATTAAAGTTCATATTGTAGGTGACACAATAATAGATGGGCATCATGAATGCCAACTTTTAGGACAAACAAACAAAACTCCAACTTTTAGTTTAAAAAAGTTACACTCAAATAATTATGTTGGAGGCGCAGGAATTGTAGCTAAACATGTTAGGTCACTAGGTGCGGATGTAACTTTTACAACTATTTTAGGAAATGATCGTAAAGCAAAATTTACTCGAGATGATTTTAAAAAATTTAAAATTAAAACTAATTTTATAACCGATGATCTGCGACCTACAACTTTCAAAGAAAGGTTTTGGGCAAACGATTATAAACTTTTGCAAGTTGATGAACTCGAAAATAATATAATTGACAATGAAAAAGTTTCTCAAATATCAAACTTAATAAAAAATTGTAATGCTGATTTGGTGATTTTTTCTGACTTTAGGCATGGTATATTTAATAAAGAGACAATTGAAATTTTTTCAAAATTTATATCTAATAAAACCTTAAAAGTAGCTGATTCCCAAGTAAGTAATAGATGGGGTAATATTTTAGATTTTAAAAATTTTGATATCATTTTTCCAAATGAGAAAGAGGCTAGATTTTCATTAGCAGATCAAGAAAGTTCCCTAAGACCACTTGGTCAATTACTTTTAAAGCAGTCTAAAGCTAAAAATGTAATTTTAAAATTATCTGAAAAAGGATCTATGTATTTTAAAAATAAAGGTGAAAAAAGTGGTGAATTTGGATCATTAGATACTTTTGCAAAAGATAGAGTGGTTGATGCAGTGGGATCTGGAGATGCCTTACTATCTGCAGCTAGTTTAGCTTTTGCTTTGACTAAAAATATTGCATTGAGCTTAATTCTCGGAAGCTTTTCTGCAGCAATTTCGTGTTCAAAAAAAGGTAATTACCCTATAGACAAACAGGAGTTAATTAGTTTTATAAAACAAATTGAAAAAAAACAGTAGAATGAATAAGTATTATTTAGTGACTGGTGGAGCAGGCTTTATTGGGAGTCATGTTGTTGATTTACTTTTAAAAAATAATAAAAAAGTAAAAGTTATAGATAATTTATCATGTGGCAGTATGAAAAATTTATTGCAACATAAGAATAATAAAAACTTATTATTCAAGAAGTTGGATATAAGAAAGATAAAAAAAAATGAAAAATTTTTAAAAAATTGTCAAAGAGTAATTCATTTAGCTGGAATTGGCGATATAGTTCCATCTATAAATTATCCTAAAAATTATTATGAAACTAATGTTACAGGTACACTAAACTTGTTAGAGTACTTTAAAGACAAAAATATAGATAAGTTTGTTTATGCCGCATCTTCTTCTTGTTATGGTAAAGCTTTGGTCCCAACTAAAGAGGATAATAAAATTAATACTTTGCACCCATATGCATTATCAAAGTACATGGGTGAACAGCTATGCTTGCATTGGCATAATATTTATGACTTTCCAGTTAACTCTATAAGAATTTTCAATGCTTATGGTACAAGGTCTAAAACTTCTGGAGCTTACGGTGCTGTTATTGGTGTTTTTTTAAAACAAATATTAATGAATAAGCCTTTGACTGTTGTTGGAGATGGAAAACAAAAAAGAGATTTTTTATTTGTAACAGATGTTGCCCAAGCCTTCTATAAGGCTAGTGTTACACAATTTAAAGGAAAAATATGGAATCTAGGAAATGGAGAAGCTCACACAGTTAATTATCTAATTAAAAATTTAAAGTATAAACGAAAAGTATTTATTCCAGATAGACCTGGAGAACCAAGAGTCACTTTGGCAGACACTACAAAAATACGAAAAGATTTAAATTGGAAGCCAAAAGTTTCTTTTGAAAAAGGAATTGGCATCATACTTAAAAATATAAATTACTGGAAGAATGCACCTCTATGGACCAAGGGAAGCATTAAACAGGCTACAAAAGACTGGTTCAAGTATATTAAATAATTAAGGTTAATTAAAATATTAAAATTTTATATTTATTACTTATTTAAATTAAAAAATTTATTCATATTTTCAATGATTTCTTGGGAGGTGGTACCGATTAATGAATAATTTATTTTAAATCTAAAATTATTTAATTAAAAAATAATTAATTACATTAATGATTTCTTTAGCAGAGCATCCTACTAAAAAATAATCTTGTTTTTCTTTGTTCAATTTTTTTAAAGTTTCTAGATCCAATTCATGAATTTTATTATCAATTTTAATTTTATTAGGTATAAATCTGTATTTAAAATTTTTAGTATAAAATTCATAAAGCCTATAATACCCTGGTTTTTCAAGATACCCATCTATAGAAACAGTTTTTTTATTTAATAGACAATATAATACTTGTGGGCCCGAGTCAGACCCTAAATAGCCCATAGAGTTTATTGCTAAATGACACTGATTAATAAAATTTGGGTATTTAAAAAAATCATTTAAAAAAAGAATATTTTCTAACTTATTATTTTTTTTCATTTTTTTGATTATTTTATATATTTTTTCGTTTTGATTATTAGTTATTATAAGAGATATTTTTTTTTTTTTAAAAAAATTAAATACTTCTATAAATTTTCTTAAATTTGTAACTTGTCGAATATGTCCTGTTGAAGTTGAAAAATTCCTATTTGACTCATTAAAATATTTCAAATTCATACAAATATATTTTTTAGGTAAAATAGATTTATCAAACTTATATCTTTTTAATTTCACTCTTATAAGTCTATTAAATGAATATTTTAAATTTTTATTAGTCTCCCATTCATCAAAATCATATTTAATTTTTTTAAAATTTGAAAATTCATAAAATTTATCTCCATATTTATCCATAAAAGAGTAATATATCCTTAATGGAATATTGGGATATAATGATAATGATCTTTTTTCACCAAATAAGAAATTTGAAATATCTTTTGTAAAATTTATATAATTAAATATATGAATATCGTTATTTTTTATTTTTCTATAATTTAAAAACATAAAAGTTAAAGAGTCACCAAAACCCATACTTTTGTTGTGTGTTATAAATATAGATTTTTTTTTTATTTTTATTATTTGAATTTTTGAAATAAAGAAGTACACCTTACATAAAAAATTAATTATTAAAAATTTAATCATTGCTAAAAATAAGACTTTAAAATAAACATTAATTATATTACTGATAATTTGAAAATATAAAATGAAATTCTATGAAAAATAAAAATATATTTATAACTGGAGGAGGAGGCTATGTTGGTTCTGCATTAGTCCCTTCATTATTAAAGAAAAATTTTAAAGTAATTGTTTATGACAAATTTTATTATGGAAATTTTTTAGAATATCACAAAAATTTAAAAGTAATCAAAGGGGATATTAGAGATACAAAAAAATTAGAAAAAAATATAAAAAATTGTGATTATTTTATCCACTTAGCTTGTATTTAAAATGATGCGAGTTTTGTACTTGATGAAAAAAAAAGTAAGGAGATTAATTTTGATTGCTTTGAATCTATTGTTAAATCTGCAAAAAAAAAAGGTGTTAAAAGATTTATTTATGCATCTACCAGTTCTGTTTATGGAGTAAGCAAACAGAGAAATGTAAAAGAAAACCATAAATTTAAACCACTTACTCTTTACAATAAACTCAAGGGTGATTGTGAGCCAATACTAAATAAGTATAATGATAAAACTTTTACAACTGTAACAATAAGACCGGCAACAGTATGTGGATTTGCTCCTAGATTACGATTAGATGTTTCTGTAAATATTTTAACATTTCAAGCTTATTTCAATAAGGAGATAACAATTTTTGGTGGAAAACAACTTCGCCCAAATGTTTATATAAAAGATATGATTAGAGCATATCATAGATTAATTTCAGTAAAAAAAAGCAAAATACAAGGAGAAAGTTTTAACTGTGGTTTTGAGAATTTAAGTATAGAAAAAATTGCTTACAAAGTAAAAAAAATTGTGGAATTAGAAACTAACCAAGTAGTCAAAATAAAAAGAATTAAGTCAAATGACATAAGATCATATCATGTTAATTCTGATAAGATCAAAACTAGATTAGGCTTCAAAAGTAAATATAAGATAGAAGATGGAGTTAAGTCTTTAATTGCTCATTTTAAGAATAATATTGTTTATTATAAAAAAAATAAAAACAAGACATTTTTTTATAATGTTAAACATTTGAAAAAAGTAGGTTTTTAAAACTAAATGATTTTCAAAAAAATTTTTAACCGTTACTGATTATACATAAATGAAATTAAAATTTAAAAAAATAATTTTTTGTGGAGAAAAAATTCTTTCTGTGAAATGTCTGGATTATCTCAGAAAAAATTATAAAGTAAAAATAGTTGGCATATGCACTAGAAAAGTTTCTAAAGTATGGTGGGGAAAGCAGGTGCTTAGAGAGTATGCTAAAAAAAATAAAATCAAAATAATGAAAACAACAAATATTAAACAAAATGAAGCAGATTTATTAATTTCAGTTTTATTTCCCTTAAAAATTGAAAAAAAAATAATAGATAAATTCAAGAAATCAATCAATCTACATCAAGCTCCACTACCTGAGTTTAAGGGATGTAATGGAGCATCACATGCCATAATTGATAATGTTAAATTTTTTGGATCAACTCTTCATTTATTAAGTTCTAACTTAGATGAAGGGGATATTATAGCAGAAAAAAAGTTTCCTTTAAAAAAAAATATTACTGCAAAAGAGCTTTACGAATATAATGATGATATTGCATTTGAATTATTCAAAAAAAATATTGGAAAAGTGCTAAAAAATGAAATGAAATTAAAAAAACAAAGTAAAGGTAAATTTAAAACTACCCAAAGAAATACTTTAAACAATAAAGAAATTAATTTAAAAATGTCGAAAAATAAAATATGGAATAAAGTTAGAGGAAACGAATTTTACCCGTTTGAACCTTGCTATATTAAAATAGGTAAAGAAAAAAAGATTTATTTATTATCAAAACCATGGAAATATCTTGAAAAACCAAAATCTGTTGAGCCATGGAGGTTTAATGATTAAATATGTTAATTTTATTGAGCAACACCGTCCTCATACTAAAGACCTTCAAAAAATTTTTATTAAAACTCTTAAGAGTGGAAATTTTATTTTAGGTCCAGAGTTATCAGAATTTGAAAAAAATTTTTCTAGTTATATTGGTGTAAATCACTCTATAGGAGTTTCAAGTGGAACAAGTGCTTTATATTTATCTTTAAAATATTTAGACTTTCCTAAAGGATCTGAGATTATAACAATTGGAAATTCTTACCTAGCTGCTGTATCTACAATTTTTTTAGCAGGTTTAAAACCAATATTTGCTGATATAGGTGAGGATTTGAATATTGATTTAAATGATGTTGAAAAAAAAATAACAAAAAAAACAAAAGCTATAGTTATAGTTCATTTAACAGGTCAACCCGCAAATATGCGAAAAGCCCTCTATTTGAAAAAAAAATATAATCTTAAAATTATTGAAGATTGTTCTCAAGCTGTAGGAGCAATGTATTTTAATAAAAAAGTTGGAAGTCTAGGAGATGTTGGGTGCTTTAGTCTTCACCCATTAAAAAATTTAGGGGCAATTGGAGATGCAGGAATAATTACAACTAATAATTTAAAGATGGCAAATTTTTTAAAAAAAGCTAGAAATCATGGTCATTCATCAAGAGATCAATGTGAATTTTGGTCATTTAATATGAGATTAGATCCTTTACAAGCTTCAATATTAAATTTTAAATTAAGTTATTTAGATAAGATTATTCAAAAAAGAATAAATAATGCAAATTATTATATCAAAAAACTCTCAAAAATTTGTATTTCAACACCAATAGAAAAAAAATTTTTAAAAAATGTTTATCATACATTTATTGTACGAGTTAAATATAGAGATAAATTGAAAAAATATCTTGAGACAAAAAAAATAGAAACAAAAATACATGTAAAGATTAATTCTAATAAATTAATTGCTGCTAAAAGTTATAAACTAGATTTAATAAAGTTAAAAAATACTGATAAATTTAGCAAAGAAATATTAAGTCTTCCCATCTCAGAAACTTTGAAGAGAAAAGATCAAAAAATTATAATTAAATATATCGAAAAATTTTATAAAGAAAAAATTTATGAAAAATATTAATTTTATCTTTTAAATTATTTTTTTAATAAATTTTTCTATCTCATTAATATCACATTCACCATCTAAATTTTTTTTATTTTTTGAACACATAAATTTTTTGAAATTAACATTTACTGATTTTGCAAAAAATTCTGGATGTTCATGAGCATAAAATTTATTATACATTTCAATAAGATGTGTACCTGGCTCCATAAAAAAAGAGTTTGTAAGCCCCGCTCCATGATATCCCAACATGATTTTACAATTTTGGCTCACCTCAACTTGTTTTTTATAACTCATTTTTTCAAAAAAAATTCTTTTAAATCCATATTTTTTTAGTCTAGCAAATAATTCATTTTCGTTTATTAAAATTCGTTTCTTAGCATTTAATCGGGATATAATTAAGTATTCAAAATTCTTATTTTTGAGAACATTTTTTTTCACTTTTTTTGTAAAAATTTTAATTAAATTTTTAAACTCTTTAGGAATTTTTTTTTTTTTATTTTTAAAAATCCATCTATTATGTGTGTGAGTTAAATATCTGCAATTAGTAAAAATATAATTTTTATCATTCGCATAATATTTAAAATTAAGCTTATTAAAAACATTTCTATATATTTTTGATGAAAGGAATAATTTTAAATTTGATGGAACATAAATATCTTTAATTTTTTTATATTTTTGCAAATAAATTAATCTAACTGCAAATTCATGTATAAAATGACTATAACTGTGAGAATATGGCCCAAATAAAACTATTTCATCTTTATTTATATATATTTTTTTTTTAGGAAATAAAAAAAAGAAAAAAATAGAAAATATTTTAAAGTAAATTTTAAAAAATTTAATTTTAGATATATAGCTTAAATAGAGATTTTCTACGTAATTGTCTTGATAATAACATTTTATAAGATTGAATTTAGGTAGAGTTAAGCATAAATCAAATCTTCTTTTAAATTTTCCTAAAAAAAAAATTTTTTCCTCAAATAGTATTTGAATTTTTGAAAATTTATGATTTCTTATATTAAAGCCAACCTCATTTAAAATAGGTTTATTTTTCTTCATAATTGATTTAAGTTAATCTTAAATTTTATTTATAAACAATTTTAATATATGATATATTAATAATTAACATAAGTATTTAATAATGAAAACTATATTAATTTCAGGAGGAGCAGGATATCTAGGAACTTTTTTGACTCAAGAACTCCTAAAGAAAAATAAGATAATAGTTTATGACTTATTTTATTTTCCATGGATAAAGAAAAATATAAAGAAAATACCATTTAAGAATAGATTAAGTTTTATTGAAAAAGATATAGATCAAGCAACAATAGAAGATTTTAAAAGTGTAGATATAGTTATCGATTTAAATGGCATTTCAAATGATCCCTCATCAGAATTAGATAAAAAACATACTTGGAACTTGAATAATTTTCAAAGAAGAAAATTTGCAAAACTTGCTCGTAAAGCTGGAGTTGCAAGATATATATTTAATTCCACATGTTCGGTATATGGATTTAGTAAAAAAATTACATATGAAAATGGAAAGAAAAATCCAATCAGTACCTACGCTAAAGCAAATTTACAAGCTGAGAATTATATATATAACCTAAGGAATAATAGCTTCAAAGTAAACTGTTTAAGAAACTCAACTTTATTCGGTTTTTCACAAACTATGAGGTTAGACTTAGTAGTGAATATATGGGTATATAATTTATTAAAAAATAAAAATATTACAATAGATGGAGATGGAGAACAATTTAGACCATTTCTATCACTGAATGATGTATCAAATGTTTATAAAACAATTATAAAAAAACATAAGAGTTTAGGTTCATTCATATGCAATTTGGTATCATTTAATTTAAAAATTAAGTTTTTAGCCGAACAGATTGTTAAAATAATTAATAAAAAAGGAACTAAAATTGTTTACAATCCTAATAATAAAGATAAAAGAAATTACATAGTAGGATCAAATGTATTTAAAAATAAATTTGGAAAAAACTTTAAATTTTCAAAATTTAATACTGAAATAAAAAATTTATATTTAAAAATGAAATTTAATAAAACAAAATTAAACGATCAAACTATTAGAATGAAATACTATAAAAAAATATTAAAAAATTAATTTTAAATTATTAAATTTAATGTTATAGAAACTTATATGTGCGATGAATATAAAAAAAATTTTTTAAATGCTGACATAGTTGAATTAAAAGAAAAATTTGGAGACGACAGAGGCTTTATTCAACCCTTGTGTGATTTGCAAATGAAAAGTGCTGCCATTATACATACTAAAGCCGATCAATGGAGAGCCAATCACTATCATAAAAAAGATTGGCATTTTATATATGTAATTAAGGGAGAGTTTGAATATTATTTTCGAGAAACAAACGCCAATGAGGACACGAAAAAGAAAATTATTACCCAGGGCCAATTACTTTTTACTGGACCATTAATTGATCATGCTATGCTATACACAAAAGAAACAGAAATTATTGTCTTAAGCAAAAATCCAAGAGATCAAAAAACTTATGAGGAAGATACCGTAAGAATTGATTTTATGAGTCATGAAAATAGATTTTAGTTTCAATACTCAACCAAAATAATTTTTAAATTTTGAAAATAGATTTTATTAAAAGAAAAAAATGTACACTTTGCAATTCAGCAAATATAAAAAATGTTTTTGATTTTGGAAAAACACCGTTAGCTAATTCTTATTTAAAAAAAAAACAAAAGAATAAATTTTTTCCATTATCATTAAGTTTATGTAAAGCTTGTGGTCATTTACAACTTAATGAGATTGTAAATCCAAAAATAATGTTTGAAAATTATTCTTATGTTTCTGGTACATCAAAAATCTTAATCAAACATTTTGAAGATTATTCAAAAAAATTAATAAATTCATTTAAACTAAAAAATAATGACAAAATTTTAGATATTGCTTGTAATGATGGAACCTTTTTAAAACAATTTATAAATCAAGGTTATGAAAATGTCATCGGTATTGAACCAGCAAAAAATTTAAAAAATATTAATAAAAAAAATGGCATAGATATAAATACAATTTTTTTTAATTTTATTGAAAGCAAAAAATTAAAAAAAAAATATAATTCTTTTAAAGTTATAACAGCAAACAATGTTTGCGCTCACATTCCAAGTATGAATAGTTTTACTCAGGGAATCAGTAATATTTTAGGTAAAGAGAGCATTTTTGTTTTCGAAGTTTCATATTTATTAGATGTTTATAAAAAAATGACATTCGACACAATGTATCACGAGCATATTTCTTACCATTCTCTCAAGCCATTAATAAAATTTTTTAAAAAATATGATTTAGAAATCTTTAATTTTGATTTAGTAGAAGCGCAAGGCGGATCAATACGCATCTATGTTGCAAAAAAAAAATGCCAAAAAGTAAATATAAAAAAAATAAATAGACAAATAAAAAAAGAGGAAAAATTGAAGCTTTTTAATACAAAAACTTTTTTAGTATACTTTAAAAATTTACAAATAGTTAAATATAAATTAAATAAGATTTTAGACACATTAAAAAGAAACGAAGAAGTAATCGTAGGATTTGGTGCTCCTGCTAAATTGACAACCTTTTCCTATTTTTTTGAAATTGACAGAAGTAAGGTAGATTTTATAATTGATGACAATCCATTAAAACAGAGAAAATATTCACCTGGAAAAAAAATTCCAATAATGAATTACAAATTTCTTCAAAAAAATAAATGGGATGTAATAATAATATTTGCTTGGAATTTTTCAGAATCTATAATTAAAAGATTAAAAAAAGATTTTAGAAATAAAAAAATAATTATTCCTTTTCCTAAGCCAAAAATTATAAAAATTTGAATATTAAAAAAAAAATTTTAATATTTGGTTTTGGAAAGTGGTCAAAAAAAATTATATCATATTTGAAGAAAAATAATAAATTTCACAAAATTTACGTAAAAACATCTTCAGAATTTTTTCAAATTTACCCTCAAAAAAAAATAATAAATATTGATTTATTTAGATCTTACTTAAATGATTTAAAATATATTCACATATGCACACCTGCAGAAAGTCATTTTAGAATACTCAAATTATATAATTTAAAAGATAAAAGGATAATTATTGAAAAGCCTCTAGTGACAAAAAAAAATGAACTTGATAAAATAAAATTTTTTTTTAAATCTAATAAAATTATAGTAAATTATATAGATCTTTATAATCAAAATTTAAGTAAAATAAAAAAAAAAATTAATAATAAATCCATTTTACATATTAGTTTAGGTAATCAAAATCTATTTAAAAAAAAAAATGATTGCTTAAATGAGTGGCTTGACCACCCTTTAGCAATTATTTTATCTTTATTTAAAAAATTTAAAAGATTTGAGATAATTTATTATCTTCAAAAAAAAGTTAAGAATACTTATTTTGAAGAAATTTATCTTAAATATACTTTTCAAAATAATTTTATTTATATTAAAATAAATAATAACTACCCAAAAGTAGAGCGAGTAATATCATTAAAAAACAAAAGTGGATCAATTGATGTAAATTTAAAACCAAAAACTATGACTATTAATAGTAAAAAAAATAACTTAAATTTTCTTTATGATGATCTTAAAAATTCAAAGAAATATTATTTTCAAGACTTTTCTTTTCATAGGAAAATTTTTTTAGAAAAAAGAAAAATTATTAAAAAAATAAATGAAAAACGATAAATTAAAAGTTTCAATTATTACAGTAACTTATAATTGCAAATCAGTAATTTTGGATTGTTTAAACTCGGTAGCTTCACAATCTTACAAAAATATTGAGCATATTATAATTGATGGTGCAAGCACAGATGGAACTTTAACATTATTAAAATCAAAATCTGAACAATTTTCGCAGTTAATTAGCGAACCAGATAGTGGAATTTATGAAGCTATGAATAAAGGAATAGAACTTGCAAAAGGTGATATCATAGGTTTTCTGAATTCTGATGATTTTTATGAAAATAATAATGTTATTTCAAAAGTAATTAGAGTGTTTAATGACAATCCAAGCCTTGATGCTTGTTATGCAGATTTAAAATATGTTGATCGTATAAATATATCAAAAGTAAAAAACTATTTTAAATCAAGTAAATTTGTTCAAGGATCTTTCTTTAAAGGATGGTTTCCGCCACACCCCACTTTCTTCGTGCATAGATCTGTTTATAATCGTTACGGTAAGTTTAATCTTAATTACAATATAGCAGCAGATATTGATTTAATGTTGAGATTTCTCGAAATAAATAAAATTCACGTTCAATATATCCCTGAATTTTTTATTAAAATGCGCACTGGAGGAGCATCTTATAAAAATTATTTAGAATCTTTAAATGAGATAAAAAATATAAAGTTAAAGTATCATGGTTCTAAAATAAGAGTATACTTTGACAATTATTATTCTATTTTTAAACATTATATTAAGATCATTTTACGTAAATATTAAAAAATATTATGCTGATAAAAATATTTAAGCTTTTAACAAATAAAGAAAAATTTTATTTTACACTTATGGTATTATTCCTTTTTTTTGGAATGATTTTAGAATTCGCGAGCATAGGACTTTTAATACCATTTTTGTCTGTTATTTTAAAAGGGGCCAATGGATTATTGAAATTTGATTTTTTTAAAAGATATGAAGATATAATTATATCTAATGAATTATTTTTAATAAATTATGGAATTATACTTATTATCTCATTTTTTGTTTTCAAATATATTTACTTAGCATTATTAAATTTTTATCAGTTAAAATTTTCTGCAAGTATCATGAAAAGGCTAGGGGCAGAAATAATTACAAATTATTTAAAAGGACCCTATTTAAAAATTAAAAATAGTAATCAAACAAATTTAATAAATAATATTTACAAACAAGTAGAAGTATTTATTGCAAATGGATTTGAACCGTTGATAGTTTTAATAAGTGAAATATTTATAATTTTAGGAATTTTTATTTTTCTATTTTTTTATGATTCTAAAACGGTAATATTGTTATTTCTATTTTTAGTAACGCCATCATTAATTTTTTATTTAATAGTAAAAAGTAAATCAAAAAAACTTGGTTTTTTAAATAAAAAATACGATGATTACATATTACAAAACATTTCTGATATTTTGAAAAGTATTAAGGAAATCAAGATTTATCAAAAATATGATGAATTTCTTTTATCTTTCAAAAATAATTATTTACATTTAACAAAAACAAGACAAAGAAAATTATTTCTTAACCAGCTACCAAGATATTTTATTGAAATGTTATTAGTTATAAGTATTTGCATAATATTGTTTGCTGGTCAATCTTCAAAGAATGAAGACGAAATTATCATTTTCCTTGGAGTATTTGTTTTAGCTGCATTTAGAATTCTACCTTCTTTAAATAAAATTATAATTCATTTGCAAGTGTTAGCTTTTGCTAAAACTTCTTTAAAAAATATACATGATCATAAAAAATTAAAATTTGAAAATATAGACGATGATGGGTTGCTAAATGAAAATTTTAATTTTTTAGAAATTAAAAATATAAGCTTTTCTTATGGTGAAAATAAAATCTTTAATAATATTAATTTTATAATAAAAAAAAATAAAATAAATGGCATAGTAGGAAAGTCTGGCTCTGGTAAATCAACTTTATTAGATTTAATTATAGGGTTAAATAAGTCGTGCAATGGAGCAATACTTTATAATGGCGAAAAAAATATTTATAATTTTAGAGGGCAATGGCAAAAAAAAGTAGGCTATGTTCCACAAAGTTTTAGTTTAATAAATGATACAATAGAAAAAAACATATCTTTAACCTTAAATGAAAAAAAAATTAATAATGAATTGATACAAAAGGTTTTAGAAATATCAGAATTAAAAGAAATTATTCAAAGATTACCCCATAATGTTAAATCTAAAATTGGAGATTCTGGATCAAGATTGTCTGGTGGGCAAAAGCAAAGAATTGTAATAGCTAGGGCCCTTTACTCCAATCCTGAAATTCTAATATTAGACGAAAGTACTAGTGCCCTAGATAATAAAACTGAAAAAAATATTTTTAAAAACATAAGAACGCATTATCCAAACTTAACAATTATTGTAGTGTCACATAATTTAACAACACTAAAATATTGTGATGAAATTTTATCTCTAGATGATTTAAATGATAGTTCAAAATTTTAAACCAGGTTATAATTTTTTTGGCAATATTTTTTTTGCATTAGCATTAATACCGTGGGTGAACTTTGGTTTAAATGATTTAGATAGTCAACCATGGAGTTTTATCTTCTCAATTATATTTTTATTTTCTTTAAAAAAAATAATTTTACCAAAACATTCGATAGATATTTTAATTTTGATTATATTTGGATTGTTATTTACAACAGCAATGACAAATACAATTAACTTTAATGTACCAAGGGCAGTTGTTAGTTATTTGACGATTCCATTAATGTATATTGCTTTTTATAACTATTTTGTTCGTTATGGTTTTCCATTAAAACTTTTTATTATTTTTAATTTTTTGTGGATTGTTTTTGGTATTTTGCAATTATTTATTCCAGATATTTTAGATCTTGTTTCCAAAAGTCGTACAAGTTCAACAAGGGGGACGACCTCTTTAGCTAACGAAGCTACTGATTTTGGTATTTACTTATTTTTTAGTTCTTTGATTTTAATAGAGTCAAAAAAATTTATAGTTAATAATAAATTAAAAATTTTATTATTAATCAATTTTTTTTCTGTTTTAATTTTAGCTAAATCTGTAATGGTAATCTTTTTTTACATATTGTGTATTTTTTTTTTATTTATACACAAAGTTTCAAATATTATTTTTTATATAAAAAATTCAATTAAGGAATTAAGAAATTTTTTAATTTTGACTTTGATAATTTTTATAATTGTTTTATTTATTAAAGACTTTTTAACAGGAACTAGAGTCTCCTATTATATAAATATACTTACAAGTAGTGTATTTGATCTTATGCTAATTTTTGAAATTTTAATCAAAGATTGGAGTATCAACTCAAGAGTTGAGTCGCTTTATTTTTCTTACGTTGGGTCAATTAAAAATTACTTATTACCGGGAGGGCTAGATAGTTTTATTGAAATGAGAAAGGAAATAATTAACTCGATGCAAAACGAAATTTTTTATAATAGATATGAAAGTACTAATATCATGTCATGGTCAGGAGCATTTATTTATGAGCTAGGTTTATTCGGTGTAATTTCTATTTCACTCTTTTTCAAATCTATTTCAAGAAATTTTAGAGGCTCAAATTTATATGCTCTATTGCTTTTCATGATATTACTTAGCGCCATCCCAGTTTCTTTCCCTATGGTTCCGATGCTCTTTTCATTAATAGTGTACAATGAAAAATTTAGAAATTTAGAATAATATTAGGTTAAACTTTCAATAATACTAATTGTTTTTTTTATATTATCGTTAGCATTAAATTGCATCACTCTTTTGCTGCCCGATGCTATTAAATTTTTTTTTAAATTTTCGTTTAATAGAATTTTTTTAAAAGAGTTTTTTATTTGATCTAGGTTATCAGGATCGTAATACAAAGCAGCATCGCCATTAATTTCGGTTAATGCAGATCTGTTAGATATTGCAACAGGTGTGTTTTGAGACATGGCCTCAAGAGAGGTTAATCCAAAAACCTCAATATAAGATGTGAATGTATAGAGTTCAGCATGATTATAAAATTCAGGTAACTTATCACTTTCTAAATTTGTAAAGATAAAAATTTGATTTTTCTCAAAATTTTTAAATATAAAGTCTTTTATTTCTAAAAAATAATTTTTATCTAAAATTTGTAAAATCAGAACTAATTTAATATCAAGTTTTATTTCTTTAATTAACATTTTAAATGCAATTAATAAATTTATTATATTGTGATATTTCACACATGACATTACAGATAAAATGTATTTACATTTGTAATTAAAATTATTTACAAATTTATTTTCACGATTAGGAGAATAAAATTTATGACTTATATTTAAATATACAACTTCTATTTTTTTTTGAGTTAAATTTAAAATTTTAGCAATCTCACTTTTTGCATAATATGAGTCGACAATCAATATATCGCAATTATATATTGATATTTCTGATAATTTAGTTGTAATTATATTCTTGTACTTATTTCCTGGCAAAAAATTAAAATTTACCCAAGGAAGGTTTGAGTGCAAACATAAAACTGTTTTAATGTTAAGAAACTTAGTAATTAAGGGCGAAATACCTTTTGGGGAGTATATTTTTTTTATGCCTAGAATTTTAAGTTCAAAAGGAAAAATAAATTGCATCCAGAATATTCTGAATAAAGGTAATGATAAAAGATTTGATTTTACAATATACTCTATTTTACTATCTTTATTTTTTGCAGGTGAAATTTGATTTAAATAATTTTTACAAACAAATATTTTAATATTTTGATTTAATTCCAAATTTTTAAGTGTATTACAAAAATTTATTGCATATGTCTTTGTGCCAGTAGCAAAATTAGACCCAACAAAATCAATACCAATCGTCACTATTTAGTTTTATTTAAATATGCTGAGTACCATCTAAACAATAATGGTAAAGATTTTTCAAAACTAGTTTTTGGTTTCCATTTAAAGTATTCATTCAATTTTTTGTAATCCATAAATTGAACTGAGATTTCACCTGGGGTTTTATTATTTTTTATATTTTTAACTATTTTTTTAAAGAGGTTACTTTTATTTCTGTATAAATAAATTGACTTAACCATATCTTTAATTTTTATTGGAGAGTTGGTTCCAGCATTAAAAACTTCTCCTGAGTATTTTTTTGGAAATCTATATAGTCTTTCAGATAAAAGTTTATATACGTTAACTATATCATCGATATGGATAAAATCTCTAATAGCTTCTCCATTACCTCTCATTTTGAAAGTTTGATTTTTTATACACGATGTAATTGCATCTGGTATTAGGGCGGTAAAATTCAATTGCCCCGGTCCATAAATATTTGAAAACCTTGATATAATTATTGGCAAATTAAACAACTTTGAAGAATATGATTTTGCAATCATATCTGCACATGCTTTTGATGTATCGTATGGAAATATTGGAAGAAGAGAATAATCTTCTTGGTACGGCATTTTTTTAATCCCATGTTCTCCATATGCTTTGTCAGAAGATGCAACGACTATTGATTTTACCCCTGCGCCATTTTCCCTAATTGTATCAAGTAAAGAGTAAGTACCCCTTACATTCGTTTCCCAAGTTCCAAATGGATCTTGTCTTGCTAGCCCAACCTCAACTTGTGCTGCAAGATGAAAGCAAATTTCGATTTTAAATTTTAATAAAATTTTTTTTAATAATACTTTATCAGTAATGTCTCCAAAAATTAAATTAATATTTTTATCAATTCCCTCATAAAATAGTAAACTATCTTTTTTCTTACTTTGAATTAAACCAACAACTTTAGCTCCATTTTTACTTAAATTTTTGGATAAATTAGAACCAACAAAACCTGCTGCACCAGTTATCAAAACATTTTTATTTTTCCAGAAGTTTTTATCTTTTTTCATTTAAATTTAGTAATTTGAGACTTTGCATTTTCTAATTCGGTTATTGTATTAATAGTAACGTGTTTTCCGAAGTGTTTATAGGATCTCATAATATTTCTTTTTGAACAAAAGGTTAAAAAATTTTCAAATTTTTTAAATTTGTCTAATATTTCAATAAACTTTTGTGAAAACATAATATACCCAATATTAAACCATATATCAAGACCAGGTTTTTCTGCAAAATTACGTACAGAATTATTTTTTTTATTTATATTTAAAATTCCAAAAGATGATTTTAACTCAAAGCTTGAAAGTGTAATTTTTTCTTTGTTCATCATATAAAATTTGATTAATTTATTTATATTAATATCAGCCAAAGTATCCCCATAGCATATTAAAAACTCTCCTGACCTATTATTTGAAATTTTCCTTATCCTATGCAAAATATCCGTTTTAATACCTGTGTTAATAACTTCAATTTTTTTTTTATATTTTTTTAATATAAAATTTTTGATTAATTGATTTTTATATCCAGAGGCAATTACAATATTTTTTACCTTATATTTCAATAAATGGTTTATTATATACTCTAAAATAGTTTTCTTTTTTATTTTAATTAGAGGCTTTGGAGTTTCTAGTGTCAAAGGTTTTAATCTTTGTCCCTTTCCACCACAAAGAATGATAACAGTGAGATTTTTTTTAAATTTTGATATATTTTTGTCCATAAAACATTATAAATTTGTTATATTGTGTCTACTATTATTAATTAAAATTAACAATTTTTTATCACATACTATTCAAAATTCATTAAATATTAAAATAATTAAAGTTTTAACCAATTATAAAAAGTGATATAATTTTAATATATTGAAAATCTCAATCATCACAGTAACTTACAATTGCAAATCAGTATTGATTGATTGTTTGAACTCAGTTGCCTCTCAAACATATGAAAATATTGATCATATTGTAATTGATGGAGCAAGTACTGATGGAACCTTATCAGTATTAAATTCAATAAGCCATAATTTAACTGCCATGATTAGTGAACCAGACGATGGAATTTATGATGCGATGAACAAAGGAATTGAACATGCCAAAGGTGATATTATTGGATTTTTGAATTCTGATGATTTTTACGCAAATAATGACGTCATTTCAAAGGTTATCAATATTTTTAAAAAACAACCCCATCTCGATGCTTGTTATGCAGATTTAATTTACGTAAATCAGGAAAACTCATCAAAAATTGTTCGTTATTTTAAATCAAGCAAATTTAAAAAAGGCTTATTTTCTAAGGGGTGGTGTCCACCACACCCAACTTTTTTTGTACGTCGATCTGTATATGAGCGTTTTGGTAAATTTGATCTTAATTATCGTATTGCATCAGATGTTGAGCTTATGATGAGATTTCTAGAGGTGAACAAAATTAAAACTTATTATATACCTGAAGTTTGGGTTAATATGAGAATGGGTGGTATAACAAATAAAAATTTTAAAAACATATGTTTACAAAATAAAGAAATTATTAATGCATTTTATAAAAATAGTTTACCATTTAATCTAATAAATTTTTTTTTATGCAAGATTTTTTCTCGTATTATGCAATTTTTTAAAAGACCACTGAAATGAAAAAAATTTTAGTAACAGGAGCATCAGGATTCATTGGACAATCTCTTTGTAATGCCTTGTTAAAAAAAGGTAAATTAGTGTGTGGCACTATTAGACCATCTCACTTATTTAAAAAAAATTGTGACATCACTTACGTACCTTTAGCAGATATTAGTAACAAAACTAATTGGAAAAATATTTTGGTTGATGTGGATTGTATTATTCATTGCGCAGCTAGAGCCCATATAATGCATGAAAAAGATGTTGAACCATTAAAAATTTATAGATCAGTGAATGTAGATGGTACCAGGCAATTAGCCACACAGGCAGCTGATGCAGGTATTAAGAGATTTATATTTTTAAGTTCAATTAAAGTAAATGGAGAGAATACTGACGGTCAACACAATGATACTAAATTAAAAAAAAAACAAAATTCATTTAAATATAGCGATATACCAAATCCTAAAGATCCGTATGCGCAATCTAAATTTGAGGCAGAAAAAATATTATGGGAAATCTCAAACAAATCAGACTTGGAAGTTACAGTAGTTCGTCTGCCATTAGTATATGGCTATGGCGTTAAGGGAAATTTATTGCGATTAATAAAACTTATAAAATTTGGTATTCCTTTACCTTTATCTATGGTTAAAAATCAACGTTCTATGATCGGTTTAGACAATTTAGTTGACTTCCTAATACGCTGTATAGATCGTCCCGAAGCTGTTGGTGAGACCTTTTTGGTTTCAGATGGTGAAGACCTATCTACTTCTGAACTTATAAACTATATGGCATTTTCTATGGGCCGTACTGTACGTTTGTTCCCAGTGCCTTCCTTTCTTCTTAAATTATTTGCACATATTCTTGGAAAAAAAAAAGAAATTAATAGATTATTGGGATCCTTAACAGTGGATAGCAGTTATGCATTCAACAAATTGGATTGGAAACCACCTTTAAGTGTTGAAGAGGGCATAAGAAGAATGATACAAAATTAACTAATTCTATTGTTTATTAAAACCAGAATATTTTTAAATGAATTAAAATTTAATATATGATATATTAATAAATCCTAATAATGAATAAAAAACAAACTAATCTTGTAGTAATAGCCCACCCTGATGATGAAATATTAGGATTTGGTGGTACTGGTGCTAAACTCGTAAAAAACAATGAAGTTGTTCAACCAATTATTCTATGTGGAAATGTACAAGCTCGGACGTTGCGACCCGAAAATAAAGATTTAAATGATAATATAATATCAGCTAATCAATATCTTGGGTTCGATACACCGGTTCTAGGACAGTTTCCCAATTTAAGAATTAATACAGTTGATCATTTAGATATTGTTCAATTTATTGAGAAGCAAATTTTAAAATTTAAACCTAATAAAATTTTCACTCATCATCCTGGTGATTTAAACGACGATCATGTTCAAATAACATCTGCTTGTCTTGCAGCTTCACGTTTGTTTCAACGTAGGACAGACGTACAACCCTTGGATGCTATATATTTTATGGAAATTTTATCTTCAACAGACTGGTCCTTCCCATCAGTAAGAACTACTTTTAAACCAGATACATTTTCAGATATAACATCAACATTAGATTTAAAATTAGAAGCATTATCTATGTATAAAAATGTAATGCGGCCTGCGCCTCATCCACGATCAATAGAAGTTTTAAAAGGTCACTCAGCTTATCGAGGAGGGCAATGCTCTTATAAATATGCCGAAGCTTTTCAAACAGCTTTTAAAAGAGGTGTATGAATTGTATCTAAAATTCGGCAAAAGACTATTCGATGTTACATTTTCATTAATTTCACTAATTATATTATCACCTCTTATGATTAGCACTGTATTATTAATTAAATTATTTGATCATGGACCTGTGATTTTTAAACAAGAACGCACAGGTTTAAATGGAATTGTATTTAATATGTATAAGTTCCGAAGTATGCCATTGAAAACTAAAGAGTTTTCCTCAGATCAAATTGGTCATTTGAATTTAACTTGGATTGGAAAATTCATTAGACGTACTAACATAGATGAATTGCCACAATTAATTAATATAATTAAAGGAGATATGAGTATCGTTGGCCCTCGGCCTGCCTTACCGATACAAAAAGACTTGATTAAATATCGTCGTGATAATGGATCACTTTTTTGCCTTCCAGGATTGACGGGACTTGCTCAAGTATCATCGTTTGATGGCATGAACATTCATGAAAAAACTCGACTGGATGGAGAATATCTTAATTCAATTTGTTTTAAGTTTGATCTGCAAATAATTTTTAGAACAATTGCATACTTATTAAGACCACCTCCCATTTATTGATTATAAAAATGAAACTTGAATTTGCTATTTTTATCAAATTATATGACCAAGCTAAATAAATTTACTTATGAATTACTTAGAAAAATTTAATTTATGGATCAAAAAGAAAAATTAACTTATTGTAGCATCAAAAGATAATATATCTAAAACTACAAGTAGAAATCCTTTGCGTAAAAAACAGAGTCAAAATGGATATTTATTTAGCTTAAAAAGCTTGGATGACACAAAGTGTTTTTTAAAAAAATAAATTTTAATCATAAATTAAAGAAATAATGTTAAAAATAAATTTGATAATTATCCTAAAAACATTTATTTATATTTTGAAATCACCACCTATATATTTATTTGAAAATGAAATTTGGATTTGTTACATGTGTAAAAATTGGACTGAGTTGTATGGAGGCAATATACAAAGAGGGTTTTAAATTAGATTTTGCATTAACATTGCCTGATAATATGGCAAAAGAAAAATCTGGTAGAGTATATATTCAAGATTTTTGTAATCATCATAACATCCCTCTTTTAAAAAGCTCTCATATAAATAATGAAGATGTTATTGATAATATTAAAAAAAATAATATTGACTGGTTATTTATTGTAGGGTGGTCTCAAATTGCTAACTCAAATGTTTTAAAGACTCCAATGAAAGGTGTTGTGGGCATGCACCCAACTTTACTACCTGAGGGAAGAGGGCGAGCATCTATACCATGGGCAATAATAAAGAATTTAAAAAAAACAGGTGTTACAATGTTTAAAATGGATACTGGAATTGATAATGGACCAATAATTTCACAAATAGAGATTCCCTTAAAAAAGAGAATAACTGCAACGATGCTTTATAATAAAGTTGTTGAGGCGCATGTTCTTATATTTCAAAAAACAATAAAAGCACTTTTGTTAAATAAAATTAAATTAGTATCACAAAATGAATCAAAAGCTTCAATCTGGCCAGGTCGCAAACCTGAAGATGGTGAAATTAATTTAAAAGGCTCGGTTTATGACGCCGAAAGGCTAATAAGAGCAACTACACATCCTTATCCAGGGGCCTTTTATTATCATAATGGAATTAAACATATTATTTGGTCAGCTAAAATTTTAAATGATATAAAAGCAAAACCAAATTTAAGAAAAACTAAATATTTAGAGTTTCATGATGGTATATTGGTTATTTAATGAAAAATTCATAATTATTAATATTTAAAATAGTAATTTTATATTTAGTTTTTTTTCCATTATCTAATATTTTAAAACATAAAATATATCAAATTGTGGAAGACTTGGATCTTCACAAGATTGGAAGCTAAAAGTAGAGAAAAAATATAGGTATTATGAATAATCGATATGTCTTTTTGATTATCGCTGAAGTTGAGTGTAAAGTGTTTTGATCATGAGCTTTAAAACGAATATCACCGGAAGTGTCTTAAGTCTTCCGCGCTTTGCAAAACAGATGATTGCCATACTCTGTGATTTAAGTTTGTGCTTTATATGTGTGGTTGCCGCATTTTATTTAAGACTAGATCAATTGATTCCTTTAAAAGGACCGGTCTTAATGGCTATTTGGGTTTCGATGTTAATCGCTTTACCTGTGTTTTGGTTAACAGGTTTATATCGCACTATTTTTAGATACTCAGGACTTAGCATTATGTTTTCTGTATCCGTTGCCACTATGGTTTATGGACTGTTATATTTTTGTATTTTTACCCTTTACCAGATTGAAGGTATTCCACGATCCATTGGATTGCTTCAGCCCATGTTAATGTTTTTTGGAATTATCAGTTCAAGATTATGTGCAAAATTTGTTTTAGGGGAAAACAGAGTTAAAAAACAAAAACTGTTAAAAAGTACCCTTATCTACGGTGCTGGAAGCGCCGGACGACAACTTGTCAGTTCTTTAGAAAATAGTTTTGAATATAAAGTGATAGGTTTTTTAGATGATGATGACCGATTACAAGGACAAGTTTTGCAAGGGTACAAAATTTATCACTCGGCAGAATTAGAACGTTTAATTCAATCTCAAGATATTGATCTTGTGCTGCTTGCACTTCCTTCAGTTAGCAGGTTTAAACGAAACCAGATTTTAAAAAAAATTGGTCAATATAAACTTATTGTTCAAACCTTACCCTCTGTGACTGATATTATTGAGGGCAAAATTACAGTTTCTGATATTAAAGAACTTGATGTTAATGATATTTTAAATAGAGATATTGTTCCTGCAAAAGAAGATTTGTTGTTAAAAAATATTAATGCTAAAGTTGTACTGGTTACGGGTGCGGGAGGTTCGATTGGATCTGAACTTTGTAGACAAATTGCAAAACTAAAGCCAAAGAACTTAGTTTGTTGTGAACTAAATGAATTTGCACTTTACAAAATTTATGATGAACTAAAACTAATTAATAAAAAGTTAAAAATCACTCCTCTCATTTGTAACATTCAAAATGAATATAAAATTAATGAAATTTTGAAAATCTTTTGCGTTGATACCGTTTACCATGCCGCAGCTTACAAACATGTACCCCTTGTGGAGTCTAATATTTGTGAAGGGGTGCAAAATAATGTGATTGGAACTTATAGTGTTGCCAAAGCTTGTATCAAACAACAAGTTTCAAATTTCGTTTTAATCTCTAGTGATAAAGCAGTCAGACCTACAAATATAATGGGGGCTTCAAAGCGATTATCAGAGCTTTGTGTACAAGGATTATATCATTATTGCCAAAATCCAAATATCAAAATGTCAATGGTCAGATTTGGTAATGTTTTAGAGTCCTCAGGATCTGTGATTCCTAAATTTAAACAACAAATTAAACAAGGAGGACCTATCACCCTTACGCATCCTGATGTAACCCGTTATTTTATGACAATAACTGAGGCATCCCAATTAGTCATTCAAGCAGGGGCTATGGCTGAAAAGTGTGAAGTGTTTGTTTTGGATATGGGAGAAAGTGTCAAGATTAAAGACTTAATTGAGAAAATGATAAAACTTTCTGGGCTTTCGATTAAAAATGATAAAAATTTAGATGGCGATATTGAGATAAAAATAACAGGCCTTAGACCAGGTGAGAAATTATATGAAGAATTACTACTAGGAGACAATCCTCAAAAAACTTTTCATGAAAAAATTCAAAAAGCTCAAGATCCCTTCATTTCTTTTAGTAAACTTAAAATTGATTTAGATCATTTATTAAATTTAATAGAAGAAAATAGAGTAGAGGAAGTTATACATACACTTTCAAGTTTAGTTCCTTCTTATCAATCCAATTCAGAAATTGTTGATCATTTCTATGAGCAACAATCAAAATTAAAACTAAGTTTAAGTTCATCTAAAGATGTTAATGACGAAAATAAAGTTATAAGAATTAAAACTAAATAACTTATAATTTAAAAAATTTAATGACAAATTTTAAATATTCAAATTCAGTTTTAATTAATTTAATAATAGTATCTATAATCCCTTTTTTAATATGGGGACCTTTTTTCCCAGATTTGATTGTAAGTATTTCAGCTTTATATTTTTTGTTTTATGTATTTAAAAATAAAGAATTTTATTTTTTTAATAATAAACCATTAATCATATTTTTTATTTTTTGTATTTATTGTATTTTACTAAGTGTATTTGTAGCCGAAGATACGATGCTTAGTTTTGAGAGCTCATTATTTTATTTTAGAATAGGAGTGTTTAGTTGTTTTATTTGGTATTTAATTGATCAAGATAAAAGTATTTTAACTTTCTTTTATTATTCATTAATTTTATGTTTTTCAGCGTTAGTCATTGATGGTTATATTCAATATTTTACAGGTGTTAATTTAACAGGTTTTAAAATTTCAAGTTCCCGTATTTCATCTTTTTTTGGAGATGAACTTATAATGGGCTCTTATCTATCAAGATTGTTTCCCTTATTATTTGCTTTGTTTTTAATTAAAAAAAAACAAAAATATGAAATTTATTTTATAGGGGCTTTATTTATCCTAGTAGATGTACTTATTTTTATGTCTGGAGAGAGAAGTGCTTTTTTCTTTTTAAATTTATCAACTGTATTTATTATTATCTTAATTAAAGAGTATCAAAAATTTAGATTAGTAACGTTTATTATAGCAATTATTTGTGTTTTTATTTTAAGTTTATATTCAACAAATCTTAGTCAGAGAATGTTTAAAGGCCCAGCGGAAGATATGGGTCTAGTTAAAAGCTCAAAAAAAGCGGTAATTTTTTCAGAAGCACATGATAGTTTAATTCGTACAGCTTATAATATGTTTAAAGACCAACCTCTATTAGGCCATGGTCCAAAAATGTTTAGGATAATCTGTAAAGATGAAAAGTATGCAACAGGTATTAATCCATGCATGACCCATCCTCATAATTTTTATATTCAATTATTGGCCGAGACAGGAATTATAGGATTTTTATTTTTATTCAGTGCTTTAGTGTATGTAGTTTATACAGCTTTAAGACAATTTCTATCTATAATCTTAAAAGAAAAAAGGCCTTTATCGGACTATCAAGTATGCTTATTAGCTGGAATTTTAATCACTGTTTGGCCTTTAACCACAAATGGTAATTTTTTCAATAATTGGCTGATGATAGCGTATAGCTTACCAGTAGGTTTTTATCTTCAATCAATTTATTCTAAAAAAAAAGTTAAAAAAGATTAAAAAATGAGTTATTAAGACATTAAAATTTAAATGAATAAAAATTCCCCATTATATGATGATGAGATAGATCTAATTGCCTTATTTAAAATTATTTGGGATGGTAAAATAAAGATATTATTAATTACACTAATTTCATTTTTTGTAGGATTTGGATACAATTCTCAAATACCAATAAATTATTTAAATTCATTAACCATAAATCCAAGTAATGATATTGAATTAATAAAACTTGCTAATATTCAAAAATTGATAAAATCAAATCAA